>Ga0209587_1000027_pt1 | contig 68254 bp, 71 predicted proteins | sample NGEPerD_2_FD_184512 | JGI IMG/M metagenome (GOLD analysis project Ga0209587, IMG submission 184512) | Arctic peat soil microbial communities from the Barrow Environmental Observatory site, Barrow, Alaska, USA - NGEE PermafrostL1-D... | ecosystem: Environmental > Terrestrial > Soil > Wetlands >...
AGGAAGGATTAAGGCTACTCAGCGAAGCGGTTTAACTAAGATGACAGCTTACGCCGTCAGGTTTTGGATGTTAAACGGCATCAGTAACACCGGACTGTCGAACTTGAGTTTTCACAAGCTGAACAATGAACAATAAGTTGATAAGTTGGTGTCAGGCACCGGTTCATCACCGGTTCATTAAGCACCGGTTCATTAAGTAAGTGTCAGGCACCGGCTCCCTTTCCTCACTTCCTCCAAGGCTAACCACGGGCGGTTGGTCGACCTTACCCGATGGGATTCCCACCCACTATATTTTACGACCTAGCACATCCGCACTGTCAGGCACCGGTTCTGTTGTTCCCCTTCTTTATATTTGATATAAGCAACATAAGATGAAAACAAGAGAAATTAGAAGAACAAGCGACTAATAATAGTGTAGATGGCTAATTTTGGCCAGTATTAGCCCTAAGGCAAAGATCATTAACCTACGATATAAGAAGTAAGCAGGTTAGTAGAATACCTTCAGCCCAACCGGCCGGAGGGCGAAGCGTTCTACTTCTAGCAAATGAAGATGCACGGGCAAGGATGCCTGGCATAAAAATCAAGGAGGAATAGATTATGATTATCAATCACAACATGGGAGCAATGAATGCTAACAGACAGATGGGTATCAACGCATCAAATGCTGGTAAATCAATGGAAAAACTTTCATCGGGACTTAGAATAAACAGAGCTGGGGACGACGCCGCAGGTCTTGCTATATCTGAAAAGATGAGAGGACAAATTAGGGGACTTGACCAAGCTTCAGCTAATTCTCAAGATGGTATATCATTATTACAGACCGCTGAAGGGGCTCTAAATGAAACAACTTCAATGCTTCAAAGAGTGAGAGAATTAACAGTTCAAGCCAACAATGGTACTAACCAAGCAGCTGATAGAGAGCAAATTCAATCAGAAATAACTCAACTTCTAGAAGAAGTTACTAATGTAGCTAACAAAACTCAGTTTAACAAACAAAATCTATTAAATGGAGATTTGGGAGCAAAAACAGCCAATGCTGGAAGTGATTTAGTTACTGGAAGTGGTGCTTTAAAAATCTCTGATGTTACTGGCGCCAGCGTTGGTGTAGGTTATGCAGTGGTAGCAACTGCTACTGATCTTACTGTTACAAATGCTGCGGGTACTATATCTCAGACTATAGATATTACTGCTACAGCTACTGTTAATGTTGGTGATACCTATAATTTTGATGCAATTGGTATAACATTATCAGCACAAGATACTGATATTAGCGGAGTTGGTTTAACACCAGCTAATGGGCTATTTGATGTAACTGCATCAGGTATTGATTTGCAAACAGGAGCAAACAATGGAGACCAGATGGCAGTTTCAATAAATGCTATGGACTCAACTGCTCTTGGAATAAATTTAATAGATGTAGGGGCAGGGAATTATGATTCAGCCCAATTTGATCTGGACATCTTAGCTATTGATGCTGCAACTGCACTAGTTTCAGCTGAAAGAGCTAAACTTGGTGCTTTCACTAACAGATTAGAGCACACCATTGCTAACTTGGGAACATCAAGCGAAAACTTAACCTCGGCTGAATCAAGAATTAGAGACGTAGACATGGCAAAAGAAATGTCTACATTCTCAAAGAACAATATTCTTGCTCAAGCTGCTCAAGCTATGTTGGCTCAAGCTAACCAACAGCCACAACAAGTTCTTCAATTATTAAGATAATTGATAAACTTATAAAAGTAATATTAAGGAGTCAGAGTGTAAGCTCTGGCTCTTTTCTCTAATGTGAAATTGGAGAAACGGCTATGGACATAGGAGAACTATCAATGGTCAGAAGTCAATAAAAAGTACAACAATCAGCTGGCATAGCAGTCATGAAGATAGCAATGGATACCGGTAAGGAAAATGCCACTCAGATGACAGAAATGATGAGCAATGTTGCTGTAGACCCAAACCTAGGAAATAACTTGGATGTAAGTGCATATAAGTGCATAGTCCCCTAAAGATTTATGGCACTTCATCCGATATAAATAGTAGGTCTATCAATTAATTAGACATAGATTTTCGAAAGGAGGTTTTAAATATGTCATCAATAGGAGGAACTTACGGTCTATCCGGCTCGGGCATGGATATTGACTCTATCGTAAAAAGCTTAATGACATCTCAGCAAGCAAAAGCAGATGCTTTGCTACAAAAGAAAACGGTCACGGAATGGCAAAAAACTGCCTACAATACCGTATATGATGATATCAATAATTTCCGCACTACCGTGTTTAATTATAAACTTCAGGGAACTTTAAGCCCGAATAAGGTCTCTTCCAGTAATACATCGGTGGCTACTGTAACGGCTAATTCAGATGCGGCGGATGTGAATCATTCCTTGGTGGTTGCGCAGTTAGCCAGTGGTGTGAATCTAACGAGTACGGCGGCTATTTCTGCCACGCAGCCACCAACACTGGGAACGCTTGAAACACAACTTGGTATGCCAGCTACTTCTTTTAATATTACAATTGCTAATGGTACAGCTACAAGCCTGCCGATTACCATTGATCCTGCTACCGACACCATTAATGATGTTGTGAGTAAGCTCAATAATGCTGGCGTTAATGTGAAGGCTAATTATGATAGTACCTTAGATCGGTTTTTCCTATCCACTACGAATACTGGAGCTTCTTCGGGGATTAGTTTTGTAGATAGTGATCTCGCTGGATTGAATTTCTTGGGTGGAACCTTAAATCTTTCTGGAGGAACTACTGAGACTTCTGTAGGCTCAGGGGACTATGACAGCACCCCTGTGAATGGCCAAGATGCTGCGTTTCAGCTGGATGGTGTGGGTATAACCGAAGCTGGTAATGCGTTCAGTATCTCGGGTGTTACGTACAATTTAACAGGGGTTTCGGATGGCTCACTATCGTACGATAACCTTACCAAGGTATTTAGTGGGCAAGGGACAGCAACCAACGTAAGCGTAACCAACGACACCGACAAAGCCGCCGCCACCATACAATCCCTAGTTGACTCCTATAACAAAATTCTAGCCGAACTCAATGGTAAGATGAATGAAACCCGGTACAAAGATTTCCCACCCCTTACAGATGCCCAAAAGACAGCCATGAAGGAGTCGGATATTACAGCCTGGGAGAGCAAGGCGAAGAGTGGGATGCTCCATAATGATTCTACGTTGTCAAGCCTTGTGAATACGATGCGCAATGCATTCTCTAACCCTGTTACTGGAATTTCGGGATCATATAATAGTGGGTCATCAATTGGTATTACTACAGGTAACTATACAGAAGGTGGTAAGCTATACCTTAATACCGATAAATTAAAGACCGCGTTGCAGGCCAATCCTGATGTACTGAATCAGCTGTTTGGTACTACGGGTACTGACACCAGTAGCCAAGGGATCGCTGGACGACTGTATGATGGAATCAAGACGACAATGGATCAATTGGCCCAAACAGCTGGTACAACGGGAACGACTCAATACGATACCCAAAGTAGCTATGCCAAGAGAATCACCTCATATAGTAAGCAAATCAGCAATGCCGCAGACCGTTTTGATACGGTGGAAAAGGCCTACTATAAACAGTTTAATGCAATGGAAGTAGCCTTGAAGCAACTATACGATCAGAGCAGTTGGTTATCATCGATGTTAAGTTCAAGTAGTTCATAAGATTGAAAGTAATCAGGAGGGAATGCAGATGACAAACCAACAAATGGCCAACGCCTATAAAAATCAACAAGTACTAACGTCCTCACCAGAACAACTAACCTTACTCCTCTACAACGGAGCCCTACGCTTCCTCACTGAAAGCATTCTAGCAATGGAACAGAAGGACATCCCAAAATCCCACAATGCCAATATGCGCGTGCAAGCCATCGTCCGTGAATTCATGATCACGTTAGATATGAGCTATGAACTATCGAAAGACTGGGCCAGACTTTACGAATACACGGAATACTGCCTGATTCAAGGCAACATCAAAAAAGATGTGGCACAGTTGCAGCAGGCGAAGGAAATGTTAGAGGACATGCGGGAGGCCTGGATGGGTGCCATGAAACAAACGCAGTTGGCTCGGGCGGCAGGTAAGTAATGGGTGTCAAGACAGCCGAAGCTTTGTGGCAAGACTATCAGTTCTTGACGAAAGAAATGATGAAGTTTCTTGTTAAGCAGGATATGGAGCTTTTTTACGAGCTCATGAAGCAGCGGGAGAAGCTGCAGGCTATCATTGACCAGACTGCCGATAATAACTTCAAATTTTCTCCCGAAGGTCATAACTTGTTCAGCGAAATCCAGCAAGTTAACCAAGCTATCACAGAAAATTTACAACTGCTACTCAGCAGAGGTAAGCGACGACATCAGGTCTCAGAAGCCTATGGCGTCGCGAGCACGACGGCAGTCAGTCAAATGAATTGGGAACGATAAAATGTTTAAGTAGGAGGGACTTGTGATGATTAATCCCATTCAACCAAATACTCAGTCCACTATAATCCCCGTGGATGCTTTTCCCGGACAAAAACTCGATCGGTCCATAGATTCCCCACGGAAGGTTGTCGACCGTAAGCAGGAAGTTCCTTCTGCGCGGGAAGAGATTCCGCGCGAGGATGTGGAAAAGGCGGTAGAAAAGCTCAACCGGCTGATGGGAATCATCGATAAACGGTATGAGTATAGTGTCCATGAAGAATCGAATCGGCTTAGTGTGAAGATTGTCGATCAGCAAAGCGGAGAAATATTGGCTGAAATTCCTTCAAAACGGGCCATGGAGATTCTAGATTCATTCAGTCAGATGGCGGGGTTGTTCTTCGATAAGCGGGTCTAATTGGGAAAAACTTATACTAAGACAAAACAGGCTGCAAATTTGTACCCTGTTTTATTTTTTTTGCCCAAAGGTCCTATAGGATTTGTCGAATAAATTGTTTAAGGTTAAATAAATAGATGCTACTATAAGATAATGAGAGATTGAAAAATGTTTATCTGTTGTTTTTGGAGGAATTATAAATAATATGGCGAATAATTGTAATCGAAGTATTATTTCTTGCCAAGATTATCCTTAGTATTATATTTAATATTTATGTTCAGCTTTAGCTGAACGAGTTCACTTTACGGAGTTCGTGTCGTTGAGTGGTGAGTCATAGAAGTCGGTACTCTAGCAGGAGTATGCAATAAGATAGGGGTGGTAAAGCATGAGCCAGGATGACGACAATACTAGGGGAGTCGATCTGGGAGAATTTCTAGAGTTTTACCTATTAGATTCCTCGGAACAGATCGAAAGGCTCGGAGCAGGACTTTTGCAACTGGAGAAAGAGGGAGAAAATATCGGCCTAATCAACGATCTTTTCCGCTCGGCTCACAGTTTAAAGGGCGCTTCGGGAACAATGGGGTTTACACCGATTGTGGCGCTGACCCATGCAGCTGAAGACTTGTTGGATCGTTTACGTCAGGGGAAATTAGCTGTTTCTCTCGAAATGATTGACATTCTATTATCCGTGACAGACCGAGTCAAAGCGATGCTGGCTCAAGTGGAGAAACGTCTGGAGATCTCTGTGGTATTCGAAGATTTAGTCTCTTTAATGAAGGGGTTATTAAATGGAGAAAAACCTGCTGATCAGGCGAAACCGCAGCCTGTAAAAGAAAAAGAAGAAACGTTGGATGATTTTGTTCCGTTAAACTTCTCATTAACCGAAATCGAAAGTGAAAAAATTAACGATGCTCATCTGATGGGGCATGGTATATATCAAGTGGATGTGAAGCTGGCCCCCAATACTCTCATGAAGGCAGTTCGGGCAGTGATGGCGACCCAGCGGCTCGAGGGCTTTGGTACAGTGATCAAGCTTCTGCCGAGCGTTGAAGATCTGGAGGTCGGAAATGCGGAAGCTTTTTCTCTGCTTGTACTCTGTGATGAACCCATCCCAGAGATTCAGAGGGAAGTGTTGGAGATCTCTGAGTTGGTGAAGGTTGACGTCCACGCCTACCCGGTTGATGAAGTGGTCGTAGCAGAACCGAACATTATCAAGCCACTGATCAATCAGGAAATTGCCGTTGAATCAAAAGTGTTAGTCCCAGTGTCTACCCCTCTAGTAGCAGAAGTCGCGGGCGGGGAGAGCAATACGCAAGTCCATACGATTCGCGTAGATACGGTACGGATGGATAATCTCATTAACCTTGTGGGAGAAATGGTTATTACCAGGACCCGCTTGGTCCAAATTGGGTTAGATCTGAAGGCCCAGTACAGTATGGACAATATGGTCAATAATTTGAATGAGGCCAACGTTTACCTGGGTCGTTTAATGAATGATCTTCAAGAGAGTGTCATGCGCCTCCGGATGGTGGCGATTGGGACTGTCTTTAGTCGTTTTCCTCGTTTAGTCCGTGATCTTGCCAAGAAAACAGGCAAAGAGATGGAGCTGGTCTTAAAAGGCGAAGATACAGAACTGGATAAGACGGTCGTTGAAGTTATCGGGGATCCTTTAATGCACCTGATTCGGAATTCCGTGGATCATGGGATCGAATCTCCGGAAGAGCGCCGCGCCTCTGGTAAACCGGAACTTGGCACGATTACTCTGGATGCTTATCATGAAGGAAACCATATTGCTATCCTCATTTCCGATGACGGGGCAGGGTTAGATCTTGTGAAAATACGTAATTTAGCGGTTTCAAGGGGCTTGATCGGCGAAAAAGAAGAACTCTCGGAGAGTGATATCGCTAATCTTATCTTCTTGCCAGGCTTTAGCACGGCAGAGAAGGTGACCGACATTTCCGGTCGAGGTGTGGGGATGGATGTGGTGAAAAAAGCTCTCAATAATCTTGGGGGAATGGTCGATATCACGACCCGCAAAGGGAAGGGAACCACCTTTACTATTCGGTTGCCTTTGACCTTGGCGATTATCCAAGCCCTTCTCGTTGAAGTCGGGGAAGAAATTTATGCCGTCCCGCTCTCCTCTGTCTTAGAGACCCTTCTGGTCAACCGGGACGATATAAAGACGGTCGGTGGGTTGCCCATGGTCCAACTGCGCGGCAACACCCTGCCACTGATTTCCTTACAAGAAAAATTTGGTCTTCCGTCTCCGGAAACTGCCAGTAGTGAGGTCTTTGTAGTCGTTGTAGGCTTTGGAGATAAGGCGCTTGGACTCATCGTGGATGAACTGCGTGGACAACAAGAAGTTGTCATTAAATCGTTGGGCGACTTCTTGAATAATCTCCCTGGAATTGCCGGAGCAACAATTCTGGGTGATGGCAAAGTCACCTTGATTCTCGACATTGGCTCCTTAATTCAAGACGTCTTAGTCACACGCAAATAGCGAGGTTCGAGGCACGAGGCACGATGTTCGAATAAGAATAAAAACTAACAGTTTTTAACCGAATTAAATCGCATCTCGATCAACCACCTCTCACCTTTCATTTCGCTAAAAGAAAAATGTTAATAAGTTCCTAAAAACTTTTCAAGTTTTTATTCCAGTTCGTACATCGAGCATCGAACTTCGTGCATCGATAAAAAGGGGGGGGAAACCAATGGCGGAAGAACAATTAGTCACCTTTAGCCTAGGGTCTGAAGAATTCGGCGTTGATATCATGCGTGTCCAGGAGATTATTCGTATACCACCCATAACACGGGTGCCTAAGGCGCCAGACTATGTAGAGGGAGTTATTAATCTACGAGGGAATGTCATACCGGTGATTAGTTTACGTACTCGTTTTGGCATGGACCGCGTGGCAGAGACTGATCTAAGTCGGATCATCGTCTTGCAAGTTCAAACGAAAGTTTTCGGGATTCGGGTGGATGCGGTAACGGAAGTGCTACGCTTAGAGAGTGAAGCTATTGAGCCGCCGCCGCCGATTGCCTTAGGCATGGACTCTCAGTTTATACGTGGAGTAGGGAAAATCGGGGAACGCTTACTTATTCTCTTGGAACTCTCTCAGATCATGGGCGGGGAGTAAGGTATGAGTTTAACGCCTAAAACGCCAATCGGGGTTCTTATAGTCGACGATTCGCCCTTTATGCGTTTGACCCTTCAAAAAATACTCAATCAAGATCCTGATATTAAGGTATTAGACACCGCGCGTGATGGGCGAGAAGGGATTCTGAAACTCCAAACTCTTCGCCCTCAAGTTGTGACGATGGACGTCGAGATGCCGGTCATGAACGGACTTCAGGCGTTAGAAGAGATTATGCGTTGGCAACCAACGCCGGTCATCGTCTTGAGCGCGGTGACGACGGAAGGAACTGAAGCCACGTTGAAGGCCCTTGACCTAGGGGCTTGCGATGTCGTTGCCAAACCATCTGGCAGTCCAGTGTCCGATCTGCCAGCACTTGCTCGCGATTTAGTGGAGAAGGTTAAAGCAGCGGCTGGGATAAATCCAGCTCGCCTCGGGCGTAAGTACGCACCTTTGGGTGCTTCCGTTCAAGCAGCGCCACCCAGGGTAGTACCACCTAGCGGAGTAGGAAGCGTTCCTATGCGCCTTGCCCAGCCTCTTCCAAGCCTAGGAAGGACGGGTTTTACTCCAAAGCATGCGGTAGAAATTGTAGCCATCGGTACATCGACAGGAGGACCGTCTGCATTACAAGCTGTGCTACCTACCCTGCCGGTAAATTTCCCGGTTCCAGTGCTTGTTGCGCAACACATGCCCCCGGGGTTTACTGGGCCGCTCGCTCAACGCTTAAACGGACTATGCCAGCTAAATGTGCGGGAAGGGATTCACGGGGAAGTATTGAAAGCAGGAACTATTTACGTTGCGCCGGCGGGTAAACAGACTCAGGTTCAGCGTAAGTCAGGTCAGCTGACTCTACATATTGGAGATGAAGACCCGATACCCACACTTTATCATCCTTCAGTGGATGTCATGTTTCTTTCCTTGGCTAAGGCCGTAGGTAAAGGAGCACTTGGAGTGGTCATGACTGGGATGGGAAGTGATGGGACAAAGGGTATGAAGCAAATCAAAGGCTTAGAAGGGTTTGCCATTGCCGAGTCGGAAGAGACTTGCGTGGTCTATGGAATGCCCAGGTCCCTGGTGGAGGCCGGTCTAACGGATCGAGTTGTACCGCTTGGGGAGATTGGGCGAACGATTGTGGAATGCGTGATGAGGAGGGGATGAACCATGAGCCTTTTTGGAGCGATTGATATTAGTGCCTCAGGCTTAACCGCCCAACGTCTTAGAATGGATCTAGTTGCCAATAACGTTGCCAATATTAATACAACGCGGACGGGAGAACTGACCCCCGCAGGAAATCCTATACCCTACAGTCGACAAGTCGCCTCGTTCGTGCCGCGTGCTCAGGAAACTCCCTTTGCTAGTGTACTAGGAGAAAGCTTAGGTGGACAAAACCTAGGCAAGGGGGTACAAGTGGCCAGTATTACGCGCGACGTTCAGGAACCTTTTCGCTTAGAATATAATCCAACTTCCCCGGATGCTGCGAAAGTTGCGGAACCAGGCTTACCTGTAGGGTATGTTCGTCAGTCCAATGTGAATATTGTGACCGAAATGGTTGATATGATTTCCGCATCTAGGGCTTATGAAGCGAATGTGACTGCCCTTAATGCTAGCAAGTCGATGGCACTCAAAGCGCTAGAGATAGGAAAGGGGTAAGAAGTAAATGAGTATTTCGGCGATTGTACCGATAATGCCCCTCGGACCACTAAACCAGATTACGCCGACAAGTCTCGAAACTTTGTCGAACATCAGCTCCGGTGAAGGAACCGCAAAGTCGGGACCGGATTTTACTAAGTTTTTAACAGATGCCCTAGGCCAAGTCGATGCTCTGCAAAAGAATGCGGATGCGGCAAGTTTACAGCTGGCAACTGGTCAGGTGGAGGATATGTCATCGGTGATGGTCGCGATAGAAAAAGCGAGCTTATCGTTGTCCTTGGCCGTGGCGACGCGCGATAAAGTCTTAGAAGCCTATAATCAGATCACGCGCATGCAGATATGATGCGAGGCACTCTATAAGGATATACGTTTGGTGGTTTATTTTTTGGGGGGTATTAATCCAAGTTATGCATAGGAAATAATTTATATTTAGGCGAGGCTCGACGTTCGACGTTCGATAAGAACGTCTCCATTCGTGCATCGCGCATCGAACCTCGTGCATCGCAAAGAAAGGAGGAGTTAAGAATGGATTTTTCTTGGGCGGGAATTCAACAAGCGGTAAAGACCTACTGGAGCAAACTTTCTAGCCCACAGAAAACTATAACAGTGCTTGCTCCTCTTGTGGTGGCAGTCGCTCTGATAGGCTTGATTACTTGGGCTGGTAGAACGCAATATGTGGCGATTTTCACAAAGCTTAATGACGCTGACGCTGGAGCGATCACAACAAAATTAAAGGACTTGAAAGCGGATTATCAGTTAGCGGACGGTGGGTCAACCATTATGGTCGCTCAACAGTCAGCGGCTGATCTCCGTCTCCAGCTGGCCAGTGCCGGCCTTCCGTCACAAAGCAAATTCAGCTTTGACAGTCTGAATACTATGCATCTGGGGGAGACGGATGCTGATCGAAAATTGCGTTTTGTTCTCGGTTTGCAGAACGAACTTGAAAATACACTAAGGACCTTGAATGGTGTGCAAGATGCACGTGTTCACATTGTAATGCCTGAGCAGTCCCTCTTTGTCGATAGTCAAAAAGCGGCAACGACGGCGGTGACCTTGCAACTTGCCCCGGGAACAAAACTTGGCGATGACCAGGTACGTGCAGTTGCTAATTTATTAGCCGGATCAGTAGAGGGACTGCAGCCAGAGAATGTAACTATTGTGGATACTAACGGAAATGTCTTATCTGATGCTTTAGGGAAAAGCGGTGACCCTTCACATCTCACAGGAACTCAATATCAGCTTCAACAAACGGTTGAAGAGGACACCCGAAAATCCGTTCAGAGTATGCTAGATCGGGGGTTTGGAGCGGGTACAACAGTCGTTCGAATTAGCGCTACGTTGGATTTCAATCAAGTAAAACGAACCATACAGACCAATGGACCCGGGGCGGTGGTAAGTGAGCAAAATTCAACGGAAACCACCACAAATGGTACGACAACCGGTGGGACACCAGGGGTAACAGCCAATGGGGCGCCGACTTATCCTACAGCAACTACGGGAGTGAATTCGACCTCCACAAAGACGACGGGTACTATAAATCATCAGGTGGACACTACTCAAGAAGAACAAGTGGTGAGCCCTGGTGCAGTGAAACGTCTTTCTGTGTCCGTGATGGCGGATTCAGACTCCATTGACCCGGCCCAACTGGAGCAAATCAAAACGATTGTGGCTTCGGCTGCAGGTGTTGACGCAAACCGTGGGGATCAGGTTCAAGTCGCGGCCATCGCGTTTAATAAAACAGGTCTGCAGCAAGAAAAACTAGCCATGGAGGATGCTCAGAAACGGCGACAACTCGTTACTTACATCGAAATGGGCGCTGCCGTCTTGTTTGGCTTATTGTTCATGATCCTGCTGCTGAGGTCACGCTCGAAGAAAGCTAGCGCTGGGAAACTGCAAGGACTTAATGGGCCACAACCGGTATCGCTTGCGGCTGCAGAGCTTTTGATGGCCCAAGAGTTGGCGGAGGAAGAGGCAAGGCTTAAATTTGATCAAAAAAATACAAAAACTGCTGAAGAACTTCAGAAGCAAAAAACCAAAGAGTCTGTAGAACTTTACTCGCGTAATAATCCGGATGAAGTTGCCCGTCTGATGAAAACTTGGCTAGCGGAGGAGAGTTAAAGATGGCTCAAGGGTTAACAGGAATACAAAAGGCAGCGATTCTGATGATCTCCTTGGGGTCGGAGAACTCTGCAGAGGTGGTTAAGCACCTTGGAGAAGCAGAAATAGATCAGTTGACACTAGAGATGGCTAATGTGCGTAAAGTCTCCCCGGATCAGCGGGATTATGTCGTGGAAGAATTTCATCAAATGTGTATAGCCAGTGACTATATCTCTCAGGGGGGGATCGAGTACGCGCGTGAAGTGCTGGAAAGGGCTCTCGGGGAATCGCGGGCGTTTAATATTATAAACCGCTTATCCACTTCCTTAAAGATGAGGCCCTTTGACCTCGTGCGGCGGACTGATCCCAAGCAGCTTTTTTCCTTCATACAGGGGGAACATCCGCAAACGATTGCCTTGATCATGACGCACTTGCCAGTGGATAAAGCGGCGACCTTGCTTTCGAGCCTTTCTCAAGATCGTCAGGCTGATGTGGCGAAGCGCGTAGCGACCATGGGTCGAACGAGTCCGGAGGTGCTCAAAGAGATTGAAAAAGTTCTCGAACGTAAAATTTCCAGTTTAGCTCCGACGGATTATACGACTTCGGGCGGAATTCAAAGCATCGTGGATGTCCTTAATCGGACGGATCCGGGAACGGTCAAAGTGGTCATGGATGCTTTGGAGATGGAGGATCCTGAATTGGCCGAACTGATCAAGCGGCAGATGTTTGTCTTTGAAGACATCGTCATACTGGACGACCGCGGCATTCAATTGGTCTTGCGCGAAGTTGAAACTAAGGATTTAGGCCTTGCTCTGAAAGGATCTAATCCTGAAGTCGCCCAGAAAATCATGGCAAATATGTCCGCGCGGGCCGGTCAGATGCTCAAAGACGACATGGAATTCATGGGCCCAGTACGGCTGCGAGATGTAGAAGATGCTCAGCAACGTATTGTGAAGGTGATTCGCAAGCTTGAAGAAAGCGGCGCGATTGTCATCTCGAGAGGGGGTAGCGATGAAATTATTTATTAACGAACGTGTCGTCAAAAGTTACGATGTGGCGGTATCCGCACCACGCATGCTGGAATGTAATGAGGGCTTTCAACAGTTGGGTCCGCTTTTGACGGTGCTTAGTGTTGGAGAAGAGAATCAAAATTCGTTGGCTTCGGAGCTACTGCCACAACCTGCAAATACGGTTAATTCCTGCGAAATAGAGGCTCAAGAGAAAGCGGCTATAATCCTGGTGGAGGCTGAAAACCGGGCCCAGGAGATTTGTGCGCAGGCCCTAGCGGAATCTGACTGTATTCGCCAAGAGGTTGTGGAGATTGCACAGGCTGAGATTTATCCCAAAGCACAGGCCGAAGGATATCAAGCAGGATATCAAGCTGGCCTTCAGGTTGGAGAAGCCGAGGGGAAGCGCTTGGCCGAAAAAGGAAATCAGCTCTTTCAGTTGGCTCAACGCGCGGTTCAAGAGGAATATGCCAAAGTTGACGATAATTTACTGCAGCTGGCGTTAAAAATAGCCGAACGCATTGTTCGGGCAAGCTTGGCGGTGCAACCCAAACGATTGCTGGCCATAATCCAGGCGTTGACCTTATTGCCCCAGGAACGTCTGGGCTGGAGGCTGCATGTGGCCCCTGATGATACCCAATGGCTGGAGGGGGACCAGGTACCCTGTCCGTGGGTGGTTGATGAAGCTCTCAACCCAGGAGATTGTTTCCTAGAGTGTCAGGAAGGGATTTTTGATGCCCGACTTGTTGCCCAGCTTGATAAATTAGAACACACCTTACGGGAGGAGCTCGAACATGGGAACGTGGAACCAATTGCTGCAGGCGGTGGACCAGACTGAACCGATTTCGGCCCAAGGGCGAGTGTCTAAGATCGTTGGCCTGATGGTGGAAGCCGCCGGCCCGCGCGCAAGTGTGGGGGAATATTGCCATATTATCACGCGTGACGGGCGAGAGCTTCCGGCTGAAGTTGTTGGCTTTCGGGATTCAACGACCCTACTCATGCCTTTAGGTGAGCTTGAGGGGATTGCTCCAGGGGATCGTGTGCTTCCTCAACGTCAGAAGCTGGCTGTGCCGGTGGGCCCAGGATTACTCGGGCGGATTCTCGATGGCCTGGGACATCCCCTGGATGGGCGACCACTTGTGACGGAAACAGCGTACCCTCTGCAAAACAAACCACCCAACGCTTTATTGCGTCCTCGAATTCGAGATACCCTCAGTGTCGGAGTTAGAGCCATCGATGGAATCTTAACGATTGGGCGTGGGCAACGGATGGGAATCTTCGCGGGGTCAGGTGTAGGCAAGAGCACCTTACTGGGTATGATGGCCAGAAACACCGTAGCAGATGTCAACGTCATTGCCTTGGTGGGGGAACGGGGGCGGGAACTGCGTGATTTTATTGAGAAGGATTTAGGGTCGGAGGGACTAGCGCGTTCAGTCATCATTGTGGCAACGTCTGATCAACCTGCCTTAGTCCGTTTGAAGGCGGCGTTTACGGCGACTGCTATCGCCGAGTACTTTCGGGACCGTGGGGATGATGTGCTCTTGATGATGGACTCGGTGACACGATTCGCGATGGCTCAGCGGGAAGTGGGGTTGACAGTGGGTGAACCTCCGGCAACCAGGGGATATCCCCCTTCTGTCTTTGCCTTATTACCGAAGCTCTTGGAACGCTCGGGAATGGCAGAGACCGGAAGTATTACCGGAATCTATACGGTGTTGGTGGATGGGGACGATCACAATGAGCCCATCGCGGATTCGGTGCGCGGAATTCTGGATGGACATATCGTCTTAACCCGAGAACTGGCCATGCAAAATAACTACCCGGCCATCGATATTTTACAATCCGTCAGTCGGGTAATGAACGACGTCATCAGTCCGGAGCATAAGGTCTTGGCCGGTGTTGTACGCGAACATATATCAGTTTACCGAAATGCCAAGGATTTGATTGACATTGGAGCGTATACGCCAGGAAGCAATCCTAAGATTGATGCCGCCATCGCACATATGGACAATATTCTCGCTTTCACTCGGCAAGGGGTGGAGGATCACGCTGGATTTGAAGAAATGCTTAAACAACTGAAGGAGATTGTATGAAACTATGGCAATATTTCACTTTCGCTTGGAAGCAAGCCTTCATCTAGCAGAACAGGCCTTAGAAACTGCTCAACGAGAGTTTGCTCAAGAAGTGCAACTCTGGAAGACGTTAGTCAAAGCCTGCGAAATTCAACAAGAGCAGTTTAACGCCGCCCAAGAAGGGCAACGAGATGCGGGCCGACATCGACCTGAGGAGCTAGGCAGTTGGCAACGCTTTGCTGCAGTCCACCAACGTCGCTTACACCAATGTAACGAAGAATTGGGGAAGCAAGAACTCCTACTGGACAACGCACGTCACATTTTATTGGAAGCTCATCGTGAAGTGGAGAAGTTTGAGCGTCTAAAAGAAAAACAAAGCAAGGCCTTTCAGTTAGCAGAGTTGCAGAAAGAACAAAAGATATTGGATGAAATGGGTCAAGTTCTTCACTGGCGGCAGAAAATGGTTAAGACCACATGAATGGAAGGACAAATCTTATGATTAACGTAACTCGCTTAAATGATAAGATATTCACCATTAACTCTGACTTGATTGAAATGATGGAAGAAACCCCGGATACGGTCATTACCTTAACGGGTGGAAATAAATTCGTAGTGTCAGAGCCCATCGAGGTTCTCATAGAGCGAATCGTAGAGTTTCGTCGGCGCTGTCACCCGATTTGCAAAGTGGAGGAGCGAGCCAAACTATGAACCGAAAATCGTTAATTTTTATGATTTTGGCCATGTTGTTGGGAGTGGTACTAGGTATAGGTGGGACAATTGGGGCACAAAAGACTTTATTTAAAGCGACTGCTCAGACTACAGCAATTGCAAGTGTACCGAAAAAAGCGGGAGTATTACTACCCATTGGCGAGTTCACCGTGAATTTGCAGGGAGGGAATTTTCTCAAGACAACGATTACCATCGAAGTGACAGATGCCAAAGCAGAAGCTCTTTTGAAGGAGAAGGACGCGTTTTTGAAGGACCGAGTCAACACGGTTTTATCGAATAAATCCCTTGCCGATGTAAAAACTCCTGTCGCGATTGAAAAGTTGAGAGCAGAGCTGATTGACAAACTTAATGAAGTAGCGGATAACAAAATAACCGATGTGTTATTTCTGTCCTTGGTCTACCAGTAAAGCCAGAGGTCAGAGGTCAGAGGCCGGAGGCCAGAATATTACTTCAGGTGGTTTGAATAACGAATATCGAAGTTGTGGTTCTTGGATCGAACATCGAACTACGAACATCGAATATCGATACGAGGGGGGGGATTTGATGGGAGACGTCTTGTCCCAAAGTGAAATTGATGCGCTGCTGAGTGCCTTGTCTGACGGGCAAGTCGACGCGGAGGAAATGAAGATAACCAAGAGCCAAAAGCGGATTCGCGTGTACGATTTTAAACGTCCAAATAAGTTCTCCAAGGATCAGATTCACTCTCTTCAAAACATTAACGAAAATTATTGCAGAGGACTTACCACTTATTTCTCTGGAAACTTGCACGCAGCTTCCCAAACCACTGTCCTATCGATAGAACAAATTACCTACGATGAATTCATTCGTTCTCTGCCTAACCCCACAGTTCTCGGTCTCTACTCTGTGAGTCCTTTGGAGGGGACAGCTTTAATCGAGGTGAGTCCATCACTTGCTTTCACGATAGTAGATCGATTATTAGGAGGGCAAGGGCAGGGTTCAAACAAGAACCGCGATTTGACGGAGATTGAAAAAACGATCATTGAAAATCGATTGGCTCAAATGATTTTCATCTCGGAAGAAGCTTGGTCTGAGGTTTACGAGCTTAAACCTCAGTTCGTGTCAATGGAAACAAATCCTCAGTTTACGCAGATTGTGGCTCCGAATGAAATGATCGTTCTTATAACAATAGAAGTTAGGATAGGAGAAGAGGTAGGGATGATTAATATATGTATGCCCTACCTCGTGCTCGAACCAATCTTAGATAAGTTAAGCACTTTTTTCTTATTTTCCTCTCAAGCAAAGGTTACCTCCCCGGAGCAGATACAGGCGATTCGGCGAAAAATCGAATGGGCAAAGGTCGATATGGTGGCGTTTCTAGGCCATTCGGAAATCCTCGTTCGGGACCTCCTCGATCTCGCTCAAGGAGATGTTATACCGCTGAATCAGTCCGTCAATGACCCTCTGCCAATCTATGTAGGGGAATTCATGAAATTCAAGTCTACCCCTGGACTACACGGAGATCATGTTGCTGTTCAGATTACGGAAATTTTAAAGGAAGGAGGGGAAGAAGATGGGTAATGGGATGCTCTCCCAGGAAGAAATTGATGCGTTGCTTCGGGGCACCATGGAATCAGACCCGGAGCCGGAGCAGGAGCAGGAGACGCCGTCTACAGAAAATTTGCTGGATGAGATGGAGAAGGATACCCTTGGGGAAATTGCTAATATTTCGATGGGAACGGCGGCCACGACATTATCTCAACTCTTAGGTAAGAAAGTGGATATTACCACTCCGAAAGTTGATGTGACGAATTCGGAACAGATACGCCAGGACTATCCAATTCCTTCCGTGATTTGTGATGTCAGGTATAAAGCTGGGATTGAGGGTTCGAATCTCTTGATTCTTTCCCAAAGAGATGGGTCAGTTATTGTCGATTTGATGATGGGGGGAGACGGGAAAAATCCAGAGTCAGGACTCTCGGAGCTGCAGATTAGCGGAATTTCCGAGGCTATGAATCAAATGATGGGGTCAGCAGCAACCTCCATGTCCACCATGTTTAATTCCATGGTGGATATTACTCCCCCAAATTTGGTGCTCACTGATTTAGCGATGGGTGAAGATATCATTGAGGACTTCCTCCATGCGGATGAGCCGCTAGTTCGCATCTCTTTCCGGATGGTTGTTGAAGATGTTATAGACAGTAGCTTAATCCAAGTAATTCCACTCAGTGTGGCCAAAGGAATGGTCAATAAGTTAATGAGTGTGATGTCTGGTGGATCTTCCGCACCTTCCCCAGCTCAACCCGCTGTCCAAGCCAGACCTACTGCCCAAACACAACCTGCGACTGTGTCTTATCAAACTTCGCAGCCAGCCCCAGCCCCAGCTTATGAAGCAGCGCCTTATCAGACGGCCTCAGCCGGCTACCCACCTCCCTATGAGCTGGAGCAGAGCCATACCCAATCCAGAATGCAGACACCCGTTCAACCGGCTCAGTTTGCACCGCTTCAACCAGGACAACCGATGGTACCGCCAGACAACCTGAACTTAATTTTAGATGTGCCGTTACAAATTAGTGTGGAGTTGGGTCGAGCGAAAAAGACGATCAAGGAAATCTTGGAGATGGGCCCGGGTTCAGTCATAGAACTGGACCGCTTGGCCGGAGAATCGGTGGATATGATTGTCAATGGCAAGTTAATCGCCAAATGTGAAGTTGTGGTCATTAATGAGACGTTTGGGATTCGCATTACCGACATTGTTCAGCCCATGGAACGAATGAATTCGCTTAAATAAAGGAGGAAAACAGTGTGAGTGCAACAATAATGATTGTCGATGATGCTGCGTTTATGCGGATGATGCTGAAGGATATCTTGACTAAGAATGGGTTTGAGGTTGTTGGTGAAGCAGAAAACGGGGCAGTAGCAGTGGATAAATATCTGGAATTGCGACCGAACTTGACAATCATGGATATTACCATGCCTGAAATGGATGGCCTACAAGCGGTCAAAGAAATTCGGAAAAAGGATCCCCAAGCCCGAGTTATCATGTGTAGTGCTATGGGTCAACAATCTATGGTTATTGAAGCGATTCAATCTGGGGCCAAAGACTTCGTCGTTAAACCCTTCCAAGCGGAACGAGTGGTTGAGGCTGTCACGAAGGCGTTGAAGTAGTATGCCGAACATAGAAGACCAGGCATTTCCTCCTAGTGTGGCCACTCCGGCGGTTACGGACCCTGGGTTCAACTGGTTGGGGCTTATGGGAACGTTGTTGGTTTTCATCCTAATTTTAGTCGTGTCTCTCTGGATTATAAGGCGCCTCAACCGGGCTAACGTTCGGAATATGAGCGTTCCATGGGCAAGGGTTCTCGACCGGCAAATGCTAGGTGGCCAGCAGAGTCTTTATCTCGTAGAGATTGCAGGACAACTACAGGTTTTAGGGGGGTCTGATCATCACTTATTGAAAATTAGTGAGATTAATGATCCCGAAGTTGCTGCTGAAATTCTGAAAGAAATTGCGACTCGCCCTGTTGAAAGACTCGATGGTTTTACTAAAAGCCTTCAGAAACTTTGGCCGGGACGGTCTCGCAAGAAAGATACTTTTTCTGCAGAATTAGAACGTTTGCTTGATGAGGTGAAACGATGAGGTTTCATTCAAGCCGTTTAACGAAACTCTTCACAATTGGGCTGCCTTTTGGGATCGCCCTGGGGTTAGGGATGTTTGTAAATCTTAAAACAGTCTGGGCTGCAGGCCTTACGTTGGACTTAGGGAACTCGGCCACACAACAAACAGGAACGTCTTTGCAACTCTTGATGCTTTTGACGGTGCTGTCGTTGGCCCCAGCTATTCTTATGCTGATGACAGCCTTTACCCGCATAATCATCGTCTTGTCTTTTGTCCGAAATGCTCTGGGAACTCAGCAACTTCCTCCTAACCAGGTTATAGTGGGCTTGGCCTTATTTCTTACTTTTTTTGTGATGGTTCCGACCTGGACCCAGATTAATACCAATGCAGTGCAGCCCTATATGAACAATCAAATCACCCAAGCGGAGGCTCTGACCCAAGCGGAGGAACCTTTAAGAAATTTTATGTTTAGGCAAACTCGGGAAAAGGATTTAGAGCTTTTTGTAGGGTTAGCCAAGATGGAACGACCTAAAACTTACCGAGACGTTCCGACGCATGTACTTATTCCGGCCTTTGTTATTAGTGAACTGAAAACGGCGTTTCAAATGGGTTTTGCTATCTTTATTCCTTTTATTGTCATTGATATGATTGTCTCTAGTACCTTAATGTCGATCGGGATGATGATGCTCCCCCCCATGATGATCTCACTACCTTTTAAATTGCTTTTGTTTGTGTTAGTTGACGGCTGGCATCTGGTGGTTCAGTCGCTGGTGACGAGTTTTAAGTAATACGCTAGAGTTGAGAAAGGGGGAATCGCGATGAACCAGAGCATGGTACTATATATGGCAAAAGAAGCAGTTGGCACTGTGCTTCTTGTGGGAGGTCCGATTCTCGGGGTGAGTTTGTTGGTGGGCCTTCTGGTCAGCATATTTCAGGCAATGACGCAAATCCAAGAGCAGACATTGACCTTTATTCCTAAAGTTGTCGCTGTGGTTGTCGTTCTTCTGGTGCTGGGTCCTTGGATGCTGTCTGTTCTGACGGCCTACACTACGAATTTGTTGAAACAATTGGCATCGTTCGGAGGCATGTAATGGGCCTGTCAGACTTGCTTCAGTGGAACCTCTCATTATTTTTACTGATTTTAGCCCGCTGGGCCGGCATGATTATGTTAGCCCCGGTCTTTGGGGCTAGGGGAGTTCCGGGACTCGTAAGGCTAGGCATGGCCGGGAGCATTACCGTGCTTGTCTATCCGCTGATATTTGCGGCTAAACCACCGATTCCTGTTGAGCTATTGCCCTTTATCGCAGTGATTATCAAGGAGGTCTTGGTGGGACTGGTCATCGGCTTTGTGATCTATGCGATGACTTCTGTTTTGATAGGGGCAGGGCAACTGATCGATTTCCAAATGGGTTTTACGATGGGTGCCGCAATTGACCCGGTTTACGGTGTGCAAACCCCCATGATGGGCAATTTCCAGATGATTTTAGCCACGATGCTTTTACTAGCTACTAATTCTCATCACTATCTTATCGCGGCCATGCTCAAGAGTTATGCGTATATACCTATTAACCCGTCTAACTTACCCGGTCACTTTTCCTTTTATGTGCAGCTCCTGGCTCACGTATTTGCTTTAGCGATTCAATTGGCCATGCCAGTCTTTGGAGCTCTATTAGTTTCAGATATCGGGGTGGGTCTCTTAACTAGGACAGTACCCCAACTTAATATTTTCTCTATTGTATTCCCAGTTAAAATAATTCTTGGATTTATTATTTTGTTCCTAGCAATTCCCTTTTTCGGAGAATCAATAGCGCACCTCTTTAATACGAACATGGCTTGGATCTTAGAACTTTATCAGGGGTGGAAGCAGTGAGCGAAAAAAAATTCCCGGCCACGCCCAGACGCAAAGAGGAGGCCCGTAAAAAGGGCCAGGTTTTTAAAAGTCAGGAAGCAATCTCGGCATTTATGCTTATGGGCCTCGTGGCCGTTCTCAAATACTGGCTCCCTAATATGTTACAACGCATGGAGCAACTCTTTCCGTATGTCTTTGGTCTTTCTTCAGAGTGGACCGAACGTTCGGTGGCTAGCTTAATGGTGAACATTCTCTGGCTTGGAATTCAAATCATGGCCCCTATTTTTGCCACTGGGTTGATGGTTGCCTTACTTGCGAATTACATCCAAGTTGGGATTCTCTTCACGGGGGAGCCCATGAAACCTCAACTTTCTCGGGTTAGTCTCATCGCAGGTGCGAAACGGATGTTTGGAGTTAAGGCTTGGGTTGAATTGGCAAAATCCCTGACTAAGGTTATTCTAATCGGATATTTCGTGTATGCAAGCGTAAGAGATCGTATTCAGATCTATCCTGCTTTACAGCAACTAGACGTTGGGCAATCGGCCATATTTATAAGTCAAGCCTTGAAGGAACTCGCCTGGAAAATCTCAATTTCTTTTATGGGAATTGCTGCCTTGGATTACCTTTATCAGCGCTGGGAATATGAGAAAAACTTAAAGATGTCGCATGAAGAGTTAAAACAGGAATTTAAACAAACCGAAGGAAATCCAGAACTTAAAAGTGAGATTAAGAAAAGACAAAAGGCCATGGCCATGAGTCGGATGATGCAGGATATGAAAAAGGCGGATGTTGTCGTCACTAACCCAACCCACTTTGCCGTTGCTCTACGTTATGACCAAAGTGTTCAGAAAGCTCCCTATGTTGTCGCCAAAGGACAAGATCAAGTTGCCCTGCGCATGCGCGAATTGGCGAAAGAATATGACCTAGTGATTATGGAAAATAAGCCGCTGGCACGAGCCCTCTATGCTCAGGTGGAAATCGGGCAAGGAATTCCAGCGGATCTTTATAAAGCAGTTGCCGAGGTATTGGCGTTTGTGTATCGATTGAAGAAACGAAAGTCTTCGACTGGGTGAATGCGTTAGAGAACTTGCGTTACAACACTCACTTGCTTGCTCTCGCAGATCAAACTAAGACTCAAGAGCTTGCTGGTGAGAGGGCGGGGTACCCGGCAAATCGGACATCCTTGTCCGGTTGCCGGCAGTGTACGTCCGCTGGCCAAGGATGGCCGAGTGTCCCTGTAGCCAAGGATGGTGAGAAGGGACCTTGTACACTGCCCCGCCGTATGAAAGCGCTCTTGAGTCAAGTTTGATTACTGCTCTATCAAAGAAGATTCGCTTTTGTAAGCGTAAAGTTCTGCTCTGTAAGCAAGAGGGCAAATCTCAGAACAGTCCCCTAAACTTGCAAACTTGCGCTTGCATAACTAAGCCCAGGACGACGCCTCAAGAAGTGCCTAATCCTCTTAAGACCCAAGCCGAGGGAAGTTTCTTAGCTTAGGGAGCATGGAGAGAGGAAGCGCGTCAATGAGTGCAGGTGATAAGGCGTAAAGAAACGCAACGGTTCACATGCAGAAAGCCCAGAGGTTTTGCGTTTTAGCTGCATCACCAAGCGAATAGCGCTGGAACGTATGCGACCGGGCTAAGACACTTCCCCGCGGCTGGCAAAAGGCTAGGCAAACTTGAAAGGAGGAAATCATGGCCACATCAATCAAACGTCGAATACTAGACAATACTGACGTATTTGCGGCAATAGGAATGGTGGGCATCGTGGTCATGATGGTTGTTCCGCTGCCTGAGGGATTTCTAGATATCTTAATTACCTTAAATATTACAGCTTCGGTGCTAACCATGATGCTGGCAGTTTTCGCCAAAGATCCGTTGGAGTTTTCCGCTCTTCCTTCCCTCTTGCTAACGTTGACCTTGTTTCGTTTGTCCTTAAACATTTCAGCTACCCGGCTTATTCTTCTGGACGGCCATGCCGGAGCGGTCATTCAGACGTTTGGAGAATTCGTCATTCGAGGAAATCCGGTCGTGGGTTTTATTATATTTATTATTTTAGTCCTTGTTCAATTTATCGTGATTACCAAAGGTGCAGAGCGAGTTTCAGAAGTGGCTGCGCGTTTTACCTTGGATGCTATGCCGGGTAAACAAATGTCGATTGATGCTGACCTTAATGCGGGGATGATCACCGAAGTACAGGCTCGCGATCGTCGTAAAGCGATTCAACAGGAAGCGGACTTCTATGGTGCAATGGATGGTTCAACTAAATTTGTCAAAGGGGACGCCATTGCCGCTATCATCATCTTGTTTATTAATATTATTGGCGGTTTTATTATGGGGGTCGCCATGCAAGGTATGCCTTTGCTGGAAGCCCTCCATAAATATACTTTGCTAACCATCGGGGAGGGGCTCGTTTCCCAGATCCCGGCTCTGCTAATCTCAACCGCAACTGGCCTCGTTGTCACCCGGGCAGCATCAGAAAATAATTTGGGTAATGATTTGGCCAAACAACTGTTTCGGAATCCGAAGGCCTTGTTCATCACGGCTGGTGTGTTGATCATGTTAGCCTTTCTCGGTTTGCCGCCATTCCCGCTGGTAATAGTAGCCGTTGTTTTAATCGGTGCAGGCGTGATGCTTCAGACAAACTCCAAAGGATCGATCGTCGAGGAAACGGCCGCGGCTCGGGAGTCGGAAATCGAAGAGAGCAAGAAACCGGAAAATGTCCTAAACTTATTAAATGTCGACCATATGGAACTTGAACTGGGCTATGCTCTGATCGCCTTGGTCGATGTTCAGCAAGGGGGGGATTTGCTCGATCGGATTGTCTTGATTCGTCGTCAAATTGCCAGTGAACTAGGATTTATAGTACCAGTCATTCGGGTTCGTGATAACATGAATATACAGCCTAACCAATATGTCATCAAAATTCGAGGAGCAGAAATCGCCACGGGCGAGATTTTGGCGGATCATTACATGGCTATGAGTAGTGGGTTTGACGGTGATTCCATCCCGGGAACCCCAACCAAAGAACCCGCCTTTGGACTCGATGCTAAATGGATTAATGCGATGTATCGGGAACAAGCGGAGCTTAATGGGTGGATGGTGGTCGATGCTCCGACCGTTCTGGCGACCCACATTACGGAAGTGATTAAGACGCAAGCGTGGGAAATCCTTAATCGTCAAGATGTCAAAACTCTCATTGATCATGCCAAGGAACAAGCCCCTGCTGTGGTGGATGAGTTAATCCCAGAACTACTTAGCCTCGGTCAAGTTCAGAAGGTTTTAGCGAACTTGCTGCGCGAAAGGGTTTCAATTCGGGATATGGTGTCGATTCTCGAAACTCTTGCCGATCAGGCCCAGTCCACAAAAGACCTGGACCGTTTGACTGAACATGTCCGGCAGGCTTTAGCTCGTCAGATATTACAGCCGCTTATCGATAAAAATAAAAACTTACCCGTGATCACGCTAGATCCGCAAATTGAACAGCAAATTTTGGATAGTATTCACCCGTCTGATTATGGCACTTATTTGGCGCTTGATCCGAAGATATTACAAGTGCTCGTGCAAAACCTCACGCACGAGGTCGAAAAAGTCATGCTGAAAGGGATCACGCCGGTGGTTGTCTGCGCTCCACTCGTAAGAATCAACTTAAAACGAGTGACAGAGCGTCAACTACCGCAACTTATGGTGCTCTCATATAATGAATTAGTTCAAGGTGTACAAGTACAAGCTGTAGGAATGGTGGGGATGGATCGTGCGAGTTAGGAGATTTGTAGGGGATAATGTAGCAGAAACTATGGGAAAAGTAAAGCGGGAACTGGGATCGGAAGCGGTCATCCTTCAGACGCGTGAGATTCGAGAGGGAGGTTTTCTGGGCTTATTTGGTAAGACACGCGTGGAAATCACGGCGGCCATTGAAGAAAAACCTGTGATAGTACAGAAAACACAAGCTTCCAAGGTTGGGTATCATGTTGAGGAAACTAAATCGCCTAAAGTTAGACCAGTCGCTGATTCTAATGAACCGACCACAGACCTTAACGAACAAATTATATCAATGCGTCGTACGCTTGAGAGAATGAATAGTAAGATGGAGGGGCTTGGAGAGGAAAAAAGTGTTTGGCCACCAATATTGCAACGCTGGGCGGATCATTTACTAGACAGAGGGATAAGCGAAAACCTAGTTAAGCGCTTGATAAGCCACGTGCAACAAACTTTGCGGCCAGAAGATTGGGCCGATAATTCCCAGGTTTACACCCGGATTGAAGCCAATATTCGCCAAATTTGCGGACAGATAGGGCTTATTCAGCCAGGGATTGATAAACCAAGGATTGTCGCCTTGATCGGAGCAACTGGAGTTGGAAAAACTACGACGATTGGTAAACTTGCGGCCGGATTTAGTATTGTTGATAGACGAAAGGTTGCCTTGATCACGGCAGACACATATCGGGTTGCCGCTGTAGAGCAACTCAAAACGTTTGGTGAGATCATCGGGGTACCTGTAGAAGTGGTAATGACACCGACGGGGCTGCGTGAGGCACTCGATCTTCATGCGGATAAAGAACTTATTTTCATAGATACTGCGGGCAGAAGCCCTCAGCATGATCTACATATGTCGGAACTTCGCGCATTTTTGGATAAGGCTCAACCGGATTTTACAATGCTGGTCCTGAGTGCGACAACCCAATTTGCAGATCAACTTAGGATTTACCAACGTTTCGAAGACTTAACAACGCATCTCATCTTCACAAAGTTGGACGAGACTGGGAGTGGAGGATCGATATTAAATCTTTTGGGTCAGACAACGCTCCCCACCGCCTATCTGACGAATGGTCAAAATGTCCCGGATGACATTGAAGCAGCTACGCCTAACCGTATGGCTCGTCACATCTTAGGGGAGGAGATGCCTCATGCATGATCAAGCGAGCGTTTTACGAGAGTTGGCATCCAGAGGGAAAACAATAAGCAGAATGAGAGTAATTGCAGTGACCAGCGGTAAGGGTGGAGTCGGTAAAACGAATTTAACGGTGAACCTAGCGCTCGCCTTGTCTGAATATGGACGACGCATTATTATTTTGGATGGAGATTTGGGGCTGGCGAACGTGGATATCGCCTTTGGCCTTACGGCACGGTATACGATTGAGCACTTATTATCAGGAGAAAAAACCATTGAACAGATTCTGCTCACCGGTCCACGGGGAATTGGAATAATACCAGGAGGATCGGGTGTTCAAGGACTAGCCAACTTAGAACGGAATAAGCTCTCGAATGTTATAGCCAATCTTGGGCGGTTAGAAAAGATGACTGATCTTCTGATTATTGATACTGGAGCGGGTCTCGGGCATACGGTCATTAATTTTCTAAAGGCTGCAGACGACATTATTATGGTGACAACGCCGGAACCTACTGCGTTAACTGATGCGTATGGGTTGCTTAAAACGTTGAGAAAAGAAGCAGGCGAGGTGCCAATCCATGTGGTGGTTAATCGGGTGCGGAATGAAATCGACGCTCAGGCGACGTTTAAACGGTTGGAAACGGCCGTTCATAAATTTTTGGAGGGTTCAGTTGACTTTATGGGCTGGGTTTACGATGATCCGCTCGTAGGACGTTCTGTGATGCAGCAAGAGCCTTTGGGAATTAGTTTTCCTGAAAGTCCAGCCTATAAATGCATTCAGTGGATTGCAGGTACAGTAGCTGGGATTTATCATAGCCCTCCACGCCAAGCCGGTGGAGTCAAGGGCTTTTTGAGTAAGTTACTTCGTTCTTTTTAGAAAATATAGTGAACCATCGAACATTGAGAGGGGGTGTGGAAATTTGTCATATAGAAAGAAGCTTTTACTGGGACTTTCAGTGGAACTTGTTGTACCAGAAGGGGTATATGAAGGGAAATATCGGACGCGTATTGAAGAAGTGGGAGAGAGAATCCTCGCTGTTGGTGCACCGTTTAATAATGGTGAGGTGGTCCCTTTGCGCGAAGGAAATAAGGTTAAATTGATCTTTTGGGACGAAGTAGCTGCCTACTCATTTGAGGGTGAAATTTTGCAAAGAATCGCGGTCCCGGTCCCTATGCTTGTGTTAGAACTGCCAGATTCTGTAGACAAGGTTCAACGCCGTAACTTTGTTCGAGTGCCTGCCTTATACCCGGTATCGTTTCGATCAGTGACCAAGGAAGGGCTCAGTGATATCCAGAAGGGAATGTTGCTTGATCTGAGCGGCGGTGGGATGCGTTTTACGACGAAGGAACGGGTGGAAAACAATTCATTACTTTATGCCCGCTTATCCTTGCCATTAGGAGATCTGCAGACGCCTGTTCGTGTCTGCCGGGCCGAACAACTAGAAGATAGTAAACTCTACAGGGTTTCAGTAGAATTCCATGACATCTCGGAACGTGAAAGAGACCAAATTATTCGCTGCGTCTTTGATATTCAGAGGGCTATGCGTAAGAAAGGGTTGGTATAAAAAATGGAGATTTCTCAGTTCCAACTTGACGCCTTGCGGGAAATTGGAAACATTGGGTCGGGGCATGCAGCTACAGCATTATCTACTCTTTTACAACGGCGTATTGAAATGTCAGTACCTGAAGTATGGGCGGTCCCATTTGAACAGATTTCTAATATTATTGGTCGTCTCGATGCACCTCAGGCTACCATCTATGTGAAAGTTGAAGGGGAGGCTCCGGGAAAAGCTGTTTTTTTCTTTCCAGTAGAAAGTGCAGAAATAGTGGTTCAAGCTTTGCTTGGAACTAATGAGTCGAGGGATATGTATTCCGATGAGATGGCGCAATCGGCTTTGAAAGAAGTCGGAAATATCTTGGTAAGTTCCTTTCTTATAGCCTTAACACAATTTTCGGGAATTCCCCTACAACCTTCCGTACCTGCGTTAGCGGTGGATATGATTGGCGCGAGCTTAGACGCAATTTTCTTGGAAGAGGGCACGTTGGACGAATTGGTGTTGTTTATAGATACACAACTCACAGGGATTCCTGAAATCGAAGGGCAATTTATCTTTTTGCCGGATGAGGGTTCGTTGAAAAAATTGTTGGGGGCCATGGGATTATGAGTGGAGTTATAAGTGTTGGAATGGCAGATTACAAGACGGCAAGGGCACCTGATCTTTTGTTAACCGCTGGATTAGGGTCTTGTATCGGAATTTGCATCCATGACCCGGTTTTAAAGGTTGGCGGAATGGCCCATATTATGCTCCCTACTGCTAATGGAAGTTTAGGGGGAAATCCGGCAAAGTACGCAGATACGGCCTTGGAGCTATTACTTAAAGAGATTGCGGGTATGGGTACAAATAAGTCACGTTTAAGGGCGAAAATGGCAGGTGGCGCCCAGATGTTTTCGTTTCCGGGAAGACCTCTGGTTCTAAAAATCGGGGATCGCAATGCCGAAGCGGTGGAACAGGAACTGAAAAAACATGGAATTCCGCTACTAGTTGCCGATGTTGGAGGAAGTTTTGGACGCACAATTCATTTTGATGTCGGGACAGGGGAATTGCGCATACGAACAATAAATCATGGCGAAAAGGTGGTTTGATGACGGAGCAAAACAGTGAAATGTTTCAGAGCTGGGCCATGCGCATCACTCTGGCAACGACCCTTATCGTTGTCGTTCTAAGTTGGCTAAATGCAGTGAGGATACTAGATATAATTATACGGGGCGTGATTTCCTTTGGGGTTATGTATCTTTTGATGGCCGGAATTCTTAACTTGTTTGAAAAGACCGCAGTCCAAGAATCTTATTACGAGGATAATCTCAGCTCGGATGCTGGTCGTGGAGAGGTAATTGACTTCTCAGTTGGAGACGAGGAGCTTGAACCGCAGATTCAACCTTCAAGCTATCCGGGACAAGTTGATCCGAGCCTAAGCACAGGACTACCAGGTAGTAAACAACAAGCCGACATCGTACGCCGCATGGGCTGGGACTGAATCGATGCACGATGCACGATGCACGATGCACGATGCACGATGCACGATGCACGATGCACGATGCACGATGCACGATGCACGATGCACGATGCACGATGCACGATGCACGATGCACGATGCACGATATTAGAAACTTATTTTAGTTATGTGCGACATTCAATGTGAAATGTTCGAGCCTCGAGCATCGAGCTTCGGACCTCGACTAAAGGGGGTGGATAAGTTTTGATACCTAACGCATATGAAGCTGCTTCGCGCGGACCGTGGAAACAAGAACAAATTGAACAGTACTTGCCTTTGGTGAAGCGCATAGCGGGCCGTTTAGCCATGTCCCTTCCCCCCCATGTCGATGAAGATGATATCATTGGCTATGGGGTCTTTGGGTTACTCGATGCCTTGGAACGGTTCGAAGCGGCTCGGGGGTGGAAATTCGAGACCTATGCCTCGATCCGCATTCGCGGCGCTATGATTGATGGACTTCGAACCATGGATTGGGTTCCTCATTCGGCAAGACAAAAAGTGAAACGAGTTCAAGATGCCTTTGCTGAGTTGGAATATCGGCTAGGAAGGGCTGCTACAGCAGAAGAAGTTGCGGTGTTGCTCAAAGTGGAGGTGCGGGAGGTAGAAGGGGTTTTAGCCCAGGCCCAAATTTTAACCCTGACCTCGTTCGATGAAACCTCTGTCGATCATGAAGGAGATAGTAGCGGCACACCGCTCAATTTGCTGGTAGATACTGATGCTCAAGAAGCATATAAAACAGTAGAAAAAGAAGAACAAAAACAGGTCCTCGCCATTGCTGTGGAAAAGTTACCTGACAAAGAAAAATTAGTGGTTGCGCTTTATTATCAAGAAGAACTTACGTTAAAAGAGATTGCAGCGGTTTTAAAACTCTCCGAATCTAGAATTTCCCAACTGCATTCCCAAGCGATCTTGCGCTTAAGGGGCAGGCTTAGTCGACAAAAGAAGAACTTATTTTGAGCGAAATAACGTCCTAATGTTTTATTCGCTTTTTGCCGATATAACTTATAGAAGTCTAAGGCAGATGAAAAAAAATAACAAGTCAAAGATGCAATGGATATTTTGCGTCAGACAAGGAGGTATGTTCACCTCATAGCGGGCTATTAGGTGAACATGCCGACGCAGTATGACACGAAATAGACTGGCATACTGACTGGTTATTTTCTTGAATGTGCCTAAGTGGGAGGTGAATGTAATGTCAGGTATTGATGTCCTTTCGGATACCCTCAAGGGTGGAAACAAAGTGGAAAAAATATCTACCCCAAAGGGAAAAGACGTCTCGGACAGCTCTGGAAACGCTGCAGCAATTTTCGCAGCGATGCTTAGTGGCGTCATGAGTTCAAACGTAGATTCGAAAGGGCAAAACTCTAAAGAGGGCCAAGAATCAGAGGAGAAGCAGAGTGACGGTGATCCCGTGCAAAGCGTGCAAAACCTGAACGAACAGGGAAGTATGCTAGGGTACGGTAACTTTGTGCTTACAAATCTTTTTCAGCCGCTTCAGAGTGATCTTCCGGCAGGCAAGGAGGCCAATTCCGGAAACGATGTGAGCCAAGGAAGCGGGGGTTTAGCGGTCGCTAAGGCAGCATTGACGAATGCGACTATGTTGAATTTAGCTTCACTGGTCTCAGACGAGGTTTCTGCGCAGTCAGGGATGACGACGCCGAAACCACAGGGAGATAACCCTGGAATTGCGGAGTTGGATAAATATAGACTGGTTATAGCAGACCTTTTAGTCGCCCTCACGGGAAAGATTACAGACCCCTCTCTAAAGACGTATCCATTGAATTCAGAAAACGCAGGAGTAAAGGATCTTAGTCAGGAAATGGCGAAGATTGTTCAGAACTGGATGACGGTGACGGATGAGGATGCTGAAAACGTAAAGAGTGGAGCACCTCTTCCTATAGGGAACGTTAAAAGTTTAGAAAACGCAGGAGTAAAGGATCTTAGTCAGGAAATGGCGAAGATTGTTCAGGGCTGGATGACGGTGACGGACGAGGATGCTGAAAACGTAAAGAGTGGAGCACCCCTTCCTATGGGGAACGTTAAAAATTCAGAAAACGCAGGAGTAAAGGATCTTCGTCAGGATTTAGCGAAGATTGTTCAGGGTTTTATGACTGTGACGGACGACGTTGCTGAAAACAGTTCTGTTATGACCAATCAAAAAATTACTAATCTAAAGGGAATGCAGCAGTTGCTGGAGATTTTAAGCACAGGGATTGGTAGTGTGAATCCTGAGTTAAAGGAGAAAGCAGTCATGCTTTTGTCAGCCCTTAACCCTTTGCTAAGGCAAGGGTTTGAAGTGGCAAAAGACGGTACAATCGATCCTGCGGCGAAAGGGAGTTCGGATAAACTCGTAAAGAAATCTGAGGAAATGGGAAAGGACTTAAAACCAGTCGCAACGCTTATTAAAGATCCAACGTCTCTTCCAAATGCCCAGCAGAAATCAGACGGAATGCCCCTCCAAGATATCAAGACTTCGAAGATCTTTCAGGGATCTTTCAGAGATGAAGTTCAAACGGGAGAGAGGAAGCAATCCACCGAAGTCACTGGAGTGAAAGATGTGCAAAATCTGAACTCAACCGTAGGTGTTGGGGTTGCCAGCAACCTTGTAGCGACAAATGTTGCTGATGGGAAAACAATCGCTCTTCCTGTATGGGAACAGATCGTTACTGTAGTAATTCGTGAGCAAGGCATGGACAGACATCAGGCGTTGAAGGAGCTGAACATTCAGCTACATCCAGCAGATTTAGGGAAAATTCAAATTGGGATGCGTTGGGAGAATGGTCAGGTCCATCTTGTAGTTCATGCTTCTGTAGCGGCGACAGGTCAACTTCTTCAGAATCAACTCTCCGACTTGCGCCAGAATCTAACAAACCAGGGTGTGAACTGTGGTATGATGCAAATGGGACAAGGTGAAGAACGGCAGCAGAATTCGCAGGGAAATGAGTCTCAAAAGACGTTCAATCAATACACACACCCTAACGGGGATGAGGACCTAATTCCTGTTACTAACTACCTATCTCTTGAATCGGAGGGTATTAACCGGCTAAATGTCACGGCATAGGAGGAACTATGAGTAACACAATTAATGGGGCGAATTCCTTAAGTTATACGAATGATAATCAAGCGATCGCGAAAGCAGTCGATAAAGCGATGGGGAAAGACGATTTTCTCAAGTTGCTAGTTGCACAGATGCAAAATCAAGATCCCATGAATCCAACGGATAATAAAGATTCCATCGCCCAACTGGCCCAGTTCAGCTCTTTGGAACAGATGAATAATATCTCTACAGCCATGAACGCACTGAGTCAAAGTATGGTCAATTTCTCCCAACAATCTTCACTTACACAAGGGGCAGCTATGATCGGCAAATGGGTGAGCGGGGTAGATACGGATGGCAAGACCTCGTTGGAAGGCACTGTTGAGGCGGTGAAATGGCTCGATGGAAATCCCAAGTTGCAGATTCGTAAGGGTGATGGAACTCTTGCGGATTTGGAAATGAGCTTGATTACACTGGTTGAGGAGCCAAAGACTACAACTACTACTGCGACAACGGTGGCCCCATAAACATAATGACCTATTTTTAGTAGGTACACATTAAGGAGGAATATGCATTATGATGCGTTCGCTATATTCGGCAATTTCCGGGTTAAAAAATCACCAAGTGAAAATGGACGTTATCGGGAATAACATTGCTAATGTCAACACTACGGGTTTTAAGCGGAGTCGGGTGACGTTTGCGACCATGCTTAGCCAAACTTTGAAAGGAGCATCTGCGCCAACAACTGCGCCAACTGGCGGGACTAATCCTATGCAGGTTGGCTTAGGGGCTTCACTTAGTTCTATCGATCAGATTATGACTCAAGGAAGCGCACAGTCAACGGGGAATCCCACGGATATGATGATACAAGGGCCGGGTTTCTTTGCTTTAACGACGAACGGGACAGATAGAATTTATTCTCGGTCGGGTGCTTTTTCTTTGGATGCCGAAGGAAATTTAGTTGAGCCAGCGTCAGGAGCTTTTGTTTTAGATGTAGATAATGCGACTATTCAAATTAGCCCAAACACTTATAGTAGCTATAGCATTGATAAAACAGGTGCTATCACAGGTATTCTCAGTTCTACGGGTCTCCCAGACCCAATTGGGAATGTTCAGATTGCGACGTTTCCAAATGAAGCTGGTCTGTCAAGTATAGGCGGTAGTTTTTACACAGTGTCCAACAACTCTGGGTCTGCTACGGCATATGGAGTGGGTGCTGCTGCGGGGACTTATCCTTCAGGAACTACATTAGTCTCAAACGCTGTAGAAATGTCCAATGTCGACCTTGCAACTGAATTCACGGATATGATCGTGGCCCAGCGTGGCTTTCAAGCCAATTCGCGAGTGATAACAGTCTCGGACTCCCTCTTACAAGAATTGATTGATCTCAAGCGTAATTAAGAGCTTAAGATTAATTAATACCACAGAGTGAGTTAACTCAATTAGAGAAGACGGAGGACTGCCTCATGCGACTAGTAGGAACTGCTGCGTCGGGAATTCGTGCGCAGCAGGTAGCGTTAGATACCATAGGAAACAATATGGCGAATGCCAATACACCGGGTTTTAAAGCGAATCAAATGAACTTCGCTGAGGCTTTGTCGATAGAAGTGCGCTCCGGGAATACAAAAACCGGAGGAAATACAGGTGGTGCAAAGCTTAGCGTTGGAACTGGGGTAGTGTATAACGCCAGTGGGACGAATTTCCAACAAGGGACATTGAACCCTACAGATCGCCCTTTGGATCTAGGCATTGACGGATCAGGACTCTTTCAGGTCATGATGCCGGACGGAATTACGGGCTATACTCGTGCAGGGGCTTTTCAGGTGGATGGGGCGGGGCAACTTGCTGATCTGCAAGGAAATGTTGTACAACCGAGTATCTTGATTCCTTCTGGCGCGACAGACTTATCTGTTACTTCTAAGGGTGAAATAACGGGGGTTGTCGCTGGAGCAAAGACGACATTTGGTCAGCTTTCTCTGGCTGGATTTCAAAATCCTGAGGGATTACAAAAGATCGGGAACAACCTCTTTGTGCCAACAGTAAATTCTGGCGCAGTGCAGGTTGGTCAACCGGGTAGCACCCTGAGTAATCAGGTTTTAGGAACGATTCGCAGCCAATCTTTAGAACAATCAAATGTGGACTTGGCTACAACGATCACGGACCTCATGCAGGTCCAGCGGGCTTATCAGGTGAATGCTAGGCTGGTTTCGGATGGAGATAAAATGTGGGGCATCGCGAATACCCTGAGGAGGTAGAGTAAATGTCCGGTTGGTTAAATGGGCCAGTGTTAAACGTTTTGCAAAAAGGGCTTGAAGCTTCGAGTATGAGGCAACAGGTACTGTCTAATAATGTAGCTAATATAGATACTCCGAATTTTAAGCGCTCAGATGTTGATTTTCAAGCGGTGCTCGGAGCTGCTTTAGGAGAAAAGGGTAGTACCCTAGCAATGAAGTTGACGTCTACTCATCATATTCCCGGTCTTGCAGACAAGGGTGGAATTGGGGTTGTGATGGATCAAGCAACATCGTTGCGTAACGATGGTAATAATGTGGATGTTGATCGTGAAATGACTAATGTGGCAGAAAATGGCATTTACTACAATTCACTTACTCGAGCCATTTCTTCACAATTAGGCTTGCTTCGGATGGTTATCAAATAGGAGGGGTGCAAGATGATACGAGGACTCTATACTTCAGCCTCGGGTATGTTGGCCGCCCAAGCGCAAAGTGAGGTTATCGGGGATAATGTTGCGAACATAAAGACTCCCGGCTATAAAGAACAACTTGCCAGTAATATTTCGTTTCCTTCACTGTTGATTCAACGCATGGGAGGAAGTCCGACTCCAGAAGCTACACCGATTGGTGGACTGGGGACGGGAGTCGGCGTTGACCGTGTGGCTCTATCTAATGTTCAAGGGGCTATACAGACGACGGAGCTTAAGACCGATCTGGCGTTAACGTCACTAGGCTACTTTGCAGTTCAGACGCCCGGCGGCGAGCGCTATACGCGTAATGGGCAATTTCAGATAAACATAAATGGGACGCTGCAAACTTCAGATGGATTTGCAGTTCTGGGTGAAAAGGGCCCCATAGGTCCTCTTAGTTCCGACTTTAGCGTCAAGGTAGACGGCACAATTATAGATAATGGACAGAACGTCGCCCGCTTACGTGTTGTAGACGTTCCGGAAGATGCCTTAAAACGTGAAGGGCAATCCTTATATAGTGCGACTCAACCAATTCAAGTGGCAACTGGGGCTCAAGTTCTTCAGGGCACGATTGAAGCCTCGAATGTTGATCTTTCAGGGCAAATGATTCAAATGATGACGGTTATGAAAGCCTATGAAGCTAATCAAAGAGTAATCCAGACCCAAGACGAAATGCTAGGCAAGGCAGTTAATGAGGTCGGGAAGATTTAGTAGAGGAAGTGGTCGCCATGGCAGTACAAGTCGTTGTTTTCACGTTGGGTCAAGAAGAATATGCGATGCCCATTGAAGTAGTTCGGGAAATTACCCGCTTAGGTGAGGTGCGTACGATTCCGCAAGCTCCTGCTTATGTGCGCGGGCTGATTAATCTACGAGAAAAGGCGATTCCTCTTGTTGACTTACATGTGCGGTTTGGGATTGACAGCTCTGCCTCTCCAGAACAGCAAAATACCTTTGCTTTAATCACGGAAGTTCATGGAAATCAGGTTGGTTTTGCAGTTGATCAAGTTCGGGAGGTTCGTATCTTAGAAAATATTGTTCCACCTCCGCCGCTGGTTACTGCTCCTTTTATCGGTGGAATTGTAAATCTCCCGGATCGCATCATTATACAACTCATTCCAGAACAGATTCTGGAAAGTAGCGAAATTCAGGGGCTGAGTCGATTGACTTCATAGTATAGCGGGTTTATTAGCAATGTCTATTTTTGATGTTAGGTAGTGAAAGGAGGTTATTTGCATGAATGTGTCCCAGATGTTTCTCCTATTTCAGCTCCAACAGATGAATGCGGCTTGGCAGACCGCGCAAGATGATCAGACTGGGTCGTCTGAAGCTGGAGGAGCGGACAATTCAAGTTCGCAACTTTTCGCTGCCTTATTTCAAGCGGCTCTAGGGGGAGGAACGAATGCTACCCAAGGGTTTGATGGTCAAGTGAAAGACTTGCCTGGGACATCTCAGGTTAATGGCTATCTGAAGCCCCAGGCTCCTCCGACGAAGGGCGACAACATCGGGTCTTTAGAAAATGTTATTTATTCGATGGCCCAAAAATACGGGGTTGATCCAACTTTGATTCAGCAGGTCGTCAAAGCGGAGTCAGGCTTTAATTCCAAGGCGACGTCACCGGCTGGGGCCATGGGCTTAATGCAGTTGATGCCAGGGACAGCTGCTTCTTATGGAGTGAATAACGTCTACGATGCGACCCAAAATCTAGATGGGGGAACACATTTCCTGAAGGATTTACTCGATCGTTTTCAGGGGAATATTCCACTGAGCTTAGCGGCTTATAATGCTGGGCCAGGGGCGGTTGATAAATACCATGGAGTTCCGCCGTATATGGAAACTCAGGCCTATGTGCAGAAGATTATGGCGGGGCTGGGTGCTATCGATCATAAAGTTTGATAAAGAGTGCGTTAATGAGGAGAAAGTTTTTAAAAGGAGCATGATCTAGACTAATTTGATCGTTGTTCTTTTTTTGTTATAAATTTACCAAGTGCAATATAAAGTGATATACTATATATACCCATCAGGGGTATATATAGATTAGGATATCGGACATTAAATCATATTTAAAGGAGGAGTTAGGTGTTGCAGATAGATATGTCTAAAAATACTAGTAAGGAACAGGATGCAAAAACTGAACCCTCGAAACAGGCTAAGCACACAGAAGGCTGTCTCATCTGTGGAGAAGAATTGGTCTATACCGATAGTAGTCTACTACAAACGTGTATTTATTGTGCAAAGGAAAAAAGCAGTGCGATTCACTGCCCTGCTGGACACTTTGTTTGTGATGAGTGCCACCGTGCTGATGCGATCACGATGATAGAGACGATCACAGAAAATAGCACAGAGACAAATCCGATTCAGCTGGCACGAGAAATCATGTCCACGCCAGCGTTCAGTATGCATGGTCCAGAACATCATGTCCTGGTTCCTGTCGTCCTGCTTAGGACGTTGAGTAATCTTGGAGTGAGTATTGATCCAGTACAAATCCGGAATGCGATCATGCGAGCCAAACAATTGCCAGGCGGAATTTGTGGAAGTTGGGGGGCGTGTGGGGCTGCAATAGGCGCGGGAATTGGTTTAAGTGTTACACGGAGACTGACTTCTTTGAGTAAAGAAGGGTGGGGGGAGACGAATAGTGATACCGGTGAGATCTTAACACGCCTAGGAGCACATGGAGGGCCACGGTGTTGCAAACGGTCAACTTATTCTGTATTATTAACAGCTATCGAGCTCTTAGAGCGTGATGGGATTGTTAAGTATCCCGAAGAGGCCCACCAGGTGCCGGATTGTAAGGATTTCTGGAGGAATAAGCAATGTATAACAGATAAGTGCCCTTATTATCCTTCGTTCACTAAAAAAACAAGTTCTTAAAAACATTGACATTAATAGAGGAACTATAATAGAATTTGATTTAACTTAAGAATTGTTTTTAAATTGTCAACATGGAAGAGTACTATGAGGTAGATTATGCTTGACTACTATAGTTATCTGTGGAGTACAACTTGGCCTTATTTGTCTGTACTCATTTTGATATGGGGATTTGTGCTCTCCCGTTTGGGTTGGAAAATACTGAGGACGTGGCATTATGCTCATGAGGCATGGGGCTTCTTACTACTGACAGGGAAAGCCTTAGTCTGGGTTGGAGTTTTAGTAATTTACACTGAACTATTATTTTTTTCCCAACCAGATTGGTTAGCTCAACCGGGTTATATTCTAGGGGCGGTTCAGGGAAAAACTTATGCTTCAGGCCTGAAATCCTATGTCTTAGAAGTGCGTAGTGGCACAGAACAAAAACAATTCTATGTTGACAAGAACGTTTATGACCAGCTTAAAGTTGAAGATCAGGTTAAACTTATGTATCTTCCTATTCGGCGAGAAGTTGTGCGTTGCGAGCTTGAAGGAAATTTGAGCTAGAAGAGGGTGGTTGTATTGAGTTCGGAAGTCTTTTTTACGAGTATGAAGACAAAGCGGGGCGAAAGTCTTTTAACAAAACTTGAGCATTTGATTGTTCGGGCGGGATTACTTGAGACGATCTCGCCGAAAGACCTCGTAGCGATCAAACTGCATTTTGGGGAACGAGGAAATCTTGCCTATGTTCGTCCACAATATGTGCGACGTCTCGTGGAACAGGTTAAGATGAAAGGGGGACGCCCTTTCCTAACGGATTCCAATACGCTTTACGCTGGTTCACGTTCCAATGCTGTTGACCATTTAGAAACGGCTATTGAGAACGGTTTTGATTACTCCGTCGTGGGGGCACCTATGGTGATTGCCGACGGTCTAAATGGGAAAGACTATGTATCGGTACCCGTAAATCTCAAACATTTTAAAGAAGTGAAGATCGGGAGCGCCGCAGTCCAGGCGGATGTGTTGTTGGCCGTTACTCATTTAAAAGGGCATGAGGCGACCGGGTTTGGAGGCACCCTGAAGAATCTAGGGATGGGCTTGGGTAGCCGTGCTGGAAAACAACAGCAGCACTCGGATTTGTTGCCCCAAGTTAATGAAAAGAGCTGCATAGCCTGCGGTAAATGTGCTAAATGGTGTCCGGCTGATGCCATTGTCGTGGAAGCCAAGGCGGTAATTTCCCAAGACAAATGCATCGGTTGTGGTGAATGTACGGTTACCTGCCCAGTACGCGCCATTGCAATTAACTGGAAAACTGAAGCCGACATTATTCAGGAAAAGATCGCGGAGTACACTGTTGGTGTCCTTAAAGGCAAAGAGGGGAAAATGGGCTTTATTACTTTCGTGACGGACGTTTCCCCGCTGTGTGACTGTTGTGGCTGGAACGATGTTCCAATTGTTGGCGATATTGGTATTCTTGCCTCCAAGGATCCGATTGCTATTGACCAGGCTGCGGTGGACCTAATCAACCAAGCACACGGGAACCCGCTTTCTGAACTTGGTGAGCGCCATGAAGAACATGATAAATTTCGGGTATTGTTCCCGAATGTGGATTGGACAATCCAACTTTCTTATGGAGAAACGATTGGTTTAGGAAGCAGGGAGTATCAGTTAATTCGGATTGGCTGAGAAACCTGGTATATAAATCCTAATATTTCACAGAAAAAGTGAAGGCGTAATATGCTATAATGAGAATAAGATAGGGTATAAGCTTGAATGCGGAAAGGAGAGTGGGGATATGCGTGTCCAAAAAGTTAACGAGCATACCATCCGCATTTTTATCTCCTTGACAGAACTAACTGACAGGGACATTACGATGGCTGATTTATTTCAGCGATCAGCGAAGACGGAACAATTGTTTTGGGAACTCATTGCGCAGGCGAGAGAAGAAGTTGAGTTTAATTTAGATCAGCCCTTCTGGATCCAGGCAACCGTGGCGTCGAATGATGAGTTTGTAATCACGATTATGAAGCAGGAAGAACAACTCGAGGGTTCGAAGGAGAAGGCACGTAAGTCCACTAAAGGCCGTGTGACAGAATTGGTTTATGTGTTTGGCGACTTCGAAGATGTTTTAGCCGCAGTTGGACGTTTGCCCGAATTTAATCAGCTACGTTCAGGACTATTTTTGTTCGAAAAAGAATATTACTTAGTCTTGAATCGTATGGGAAGTGGCAAAAAAAGGCTATTGGCAGAGGCTATTCTCGACGAATATGGGGAAATCGTAGCCACAACCGGTGTTTTTCTGTCTGAACATGGGAAGGTTATCGTGCCAGTAAAAGCTGTGCAAACACTTAATGCTTCTTTCAAAAAGCCTTCACAAAGCTAAAGAAGAAGGTAAGACTAAAGAAAAGGGAAGCAATTGCTTCCCTTTTCTTTAGTCTTACCTTCAGGAAAAGATATCTGGAATTTGGAACAGACATTGTATGCACACAGTCTTGCCTTTAAACTTTTGAATCCTCGCGGTGTTACCGCAGAAGATACAGGCTTGGAACCGTGCTTTCTTATGAGAGAGGCTATTAAAGGGAATAATAACTGCTAGGCTAGCTGGTTGTTTAAGTGGGGAAGTCGCGCTGATGCCGGACATGGATATACCTCCTCGAATTAAGAAGTCAGAGGTCAGAGGCCGGAGGCCAGATGACGGATAACTTCAGTAGTAAGTAAGTTAAAACTCCACTGCGTTAATTTCCTTTATCATATGCTAATCGGGCTGTCGAAATCCTAAAAAGCGTGCGGGCTAGTTTCAGGAGAATCGGTCGATATTAGTTGTGGCCAATAAGGAGTGATAATTGAGTGGATCAAGAGAAACAAAGGCGGTTACGGGCTCTTCCGGCTGTACACGAAGTGATTTCTCGGCTGGAGCAGGAAGAAGAATTAAGACCGTTTTTGACGAATGAAAGGCAGCTACCACGTTTAACGCAGGGAGTTCGACAGATTCTTCAAAAAGCGAGGGAAAATGTCAATCGAAATTTTACAGATTCGTTTGCTGAGTTTGAAATTTCCCTCTGGTCGTGGTTGAAAACTCAGCTTCTAAAGGAACTGACGCATCCTGAAACTAGTTTGCGACGTGTAATTAATGGGACTGGGGTTGTTTTACATACTAATTGCGGAAGAGCTTTGTTGGCGCCAGAGGTCGCGCGTTTTGTTGCCGAACAAGCCGAAAGGTACAGTAATCTTGAGTTGAATATTGAGACTGGGGAGCGGGGCTCGCGCTATGTCCATGTTGAAGAGCTTCTTTGTCATCTGACTGGAGCAGAAGCTGCTATGGTCGTCAATAATAATGCAGCAGCGGTACTTTTGATGATGAACACGTTTGCCCAAGGCAAAGATGTAATTGTGTCGCGCGGGGAATTAGTGGAAGTGGGTGGATCCTTTCGAATTCCAGATGTTTTGAAAGCCGGAGGGGCCAAACTCGTCGAAGTGGGAACCACCAATAAAACCTGGCTCAAAGACTATGAAGGCGCTATCGGACCGGAAACGGCCGTGTTATTAAAAGTTCATACGAGTAATTACCGGGTCGAAGGGTTCACCCATTCCGTTTCAGGAGCCGAGTTGGTGGAACTCGGGGAAACTCAAAGCTTGCCAGTGATGGAGGATCTCGGCAGCGGTAGTTTCTTTGATGGTGTTAGTCTCGGCTTCCCTATGGAGCCGACTATTAAACAAACTGTTCAAGCAGGGTTGGCCCTCGTGACGTTCAGCGGAGATAAATTGCTCGGAGGCCCTCAAGCCGGGATCATAGTTGGTAAGAAGGATTATATTAAACGTCTAAGGGCAAATCAATTGAATCGGGCTTTGAGGGTCGATAAATTAACCTTAGCTGCCCTTGAAGGAACCTTACGCTTGTATAAAAATGGTGGAATTGAAGATATCCCTGTCTGGAGGATGCTCTCTCTCCCCTTGGAGACACTAAAAACAGCTGCTTCTGAGCTCGTCTTAGCGCTTCAGTCGAATCCTGCTATTAACGCTGAGTTGAAACAGGATGTATCTCAGGTAGGAGGGGGTGCATGGCCTACTGTGGAGCTTCCTACTTGGGTGTGTGCCATTCGTCCAATCCAAGGAAGTGTGATTGAGTTGGAAGCGTTTCTACGCTTAGGGCCGGTTGCTATACTGTCTAGGATTCACAAGGATTGGGTGCTTATTGATGTGAGGACGCTGCTAAGTGGGGATCATGAGGAGATTGTTAGGCGCTTGGGCGAGCTGTCATCCTAAGCGAGCTTTGCGTTACAACGCTCACTTGCTTGCTCTCACAGATCAAACTAAGACTCAAGAGCTTTCTCTTGGGAGAGCGGGGTGCCCGGCAAATCGGCCATCCTTGGCCGGTTGCCAGCAGTGTACGTCCCTGTACACTGCCCCGCCGTATGAAAGCGCTCTTGAATCAAGTTTGATTACTGCTCGATCAAAGAAGATTCGCTTTTGCAACGCAAAGCTCTGCTCTGTAGCAATAGTTGCGTTATAGCCTCAGCGACAAGCGAATAGCAATGGATCACGATAGTCTCCAGAGGAGAGTATCGCCGAAGCCGTGATCCCAAAAGGAATACCTACCGGCGTAGGATATAGTGCGAACGTGCTAAGACACTTCCTCTCGATGGAACGTAATCCGACCGTGCAAGATTGTTGCATTCACCTCTAATTAGAATATAATAAAAGAGTGATGCTTTAAGTTATGATAATTGTAATGATTGACGTTTGGAGGTACTAGCGATGGATCTTGATACGATGCAAGATAAAATTCGTTTGACCCAGTTTTCTACAAAGGCGGGCTGAGGATGCAAGATAGGTCCTGCGGACCTAGCGCAAGTTTTGCGCTATTTGCCTCCAAATATAGAGGATCCAAACTTAATAGTAGGTATGGAAACTTCGGATGATGCTGGTGTTTACCGTCTGAATGATGAACAGGCAATTGTTCAAAGTGTTGATTTTTTTACCCCTGTGGTGGATGATCCTTATGCGTTTGGACAGATTGCCGCGGCTAACGCTTTAAGTGATATTTACGCGATGGGGGCTAAACCGCTGACGGCCATGAATCTGGTTTCGTTTCCAGTAGGGAAGCTGAAGATGGATATTCTGGCCAAGATTCTGCAAGGTGGGAGTGAGAAGATTCGGGAAGCGGGCGCAGTTCTGGTCGGTGGACACTCGATAGATGATGCGGAGCCGAAATATGGCCTGTCAGTCACGGGTGTCGTGCACCCAGATCGTGTCCTTTCTAACGCTAAGGCCGAGCCGGGGGATTTCTTAGTTCTTACTAAACCACTAGGGGTAGGGATAATCACGACTGGGATTAAACGAGGGATTGTCTCACCGGAAGCGGAAGCGGAAGTTATTGGGGTGATGGCTACACTGAACAAGGGCGCTGCCGAAGCAGCAATTGAAGTGGGAGTCCATGCCGTTACGGATGTGACAGGCTTTGGCTTTTTGGGTCATCTGCATGAAATGCTTCAGGCCAGCGGATGTAGTGCAGAAGTATATGCTCACGCTGTGCCGGTTTTGGATAGTGTCTGGGAGTGTATTAAGCAAAAGGCTATTCCGGGGGGAACACTAGCCAACCGACGTCATCTTGAAGGAAAAGTGGACTTTGCCCCGGATGTCTCTGAGGAAGTCCGGATTGTGTTCTTTGATGCAATTACCTCGGGAGGATTACTGTTGGCCGTGTCGGAAGAACGCGTCGATATACTGCTTAAACGGTTAGAGGAGTATAAGACCCCAGCAGCCGCTGTTGTCGGACAAATCCAAAAAGGTGAGCCCGGAAAAATTGCGGTTTCCAGTCGTGCATGATAAAATACCACGTGTACTGGAAAGGTAGCGAGGGGATAGATATGAAAGAAATGAGAAATCCAATGCAAACTATGGCTACTTGTTTTGAACAAGTGGCTTTATTCTTTCCGAGCGGAGATCCTAAGATTCAGGAGAACTTCGAGCGGCGCGCGGCTTATTTAGATACGAGAAATTACTCCCGAGAGAGTTTAGCGGATGCTTTAAAAAGGTATCACACGCATTTAGGGGCGAGTACGGAAACCCAGCAGATGATTGAAGAGTTGAGACTAAAAGAAACGCTCGTAGTTATTACTGGTCAACAGGCTGGGATTTTTACGGGTCCCTTGTATACCTTATATAAAGCCATGACCATCATTCGACTTGCTAAAGAGCAACGAGTAAAGCTTGGTCGTCCGGTAGTACCGGTTTTTTGGATTGCCAGTGAAGACCATGATTGGCTAGAGATTCGCGAGACTTATATCTTGAATTCAGAAGGAAAATTGATCTCTTGCCGTCTCCCAGGCGACGGGAGAGGAAAATCTGTCGGAAATCAACGAGTTCCCGCTTGGGAAAAACTTGAAGCCCAACTCATGGAGGCGATGCCGGACAGTGAATTCAGATCTTCCGTTTTAAAGCATTGTAAACAGTTCATAGAGCAAGCAGAGAATTTAACAGAGTGGTTTGCTCTAACTCTACAGTGGCTTGTTGAAAAATGGGGGCTCATTTTCTTTGATCCCATGTTACCGGAATTCAAGCGACTCGCTGCCCCGATGTATGTGCGGATTTTGAAGAGGCACTCCGATGTTAATGAAGCTTTAACTAAGCGGACGGAGGAATGGGTTAAATTGGGATTCGAGCCACAAATCCAGCAAACTGGTAGAGAAGTTAACATTTTTCTTTCCGTACCAGAGCGAAAATCGATCCAATATGTTGATCAGCAGTTTTATTTAAAGGGTCAAGAGGAACCGTGGGAAATAGATGCCCTTAATGAATTATTAGCACAAGCACCGGAACGATTTTCTCCTAATGTGGTGACCCGTCCAGTTGTTCAGGAATACCTGTTTCCGACCTTGGCTTATGTGCCTGGGCCTGGGGAATTGAATTACTGGGCTCAGTTAGGGCAAGTGTTTGCTACTTTCGGATTCATCATGCCGATTCTTTATCCGCGTTTGTCTATTGTTATGCTAACTGCTTCTTGGCAAAAAGCCTTAAACAAGGAAGCCTTGACCCTTGACGATGTTTATCGTGGGTTGGAGAAGCAACGAGAACGCTGTGTGCGAGAACGGGATGATCAACATATTGACGAACGCTTACAGCGTTTTCGCTCTCAAGTCGAAAAGGCCTATGCAGAGCTTGAACCCTTGAAGAAGATTCACGTTAATGTCCCGGATTGGTTGATTCGAAATGAAGCGAAGGTTAACTTTCAGTTGGATTACTTAAAGAATAAGGTATGGCAGGCGCAGAGAAAACGGTGTCATGAGGAGCTTACTCGCTTGCAAGGGCTAGAAGATGGAATTGCTCCAAATCATTCTCGACAGGAACGTATATTAAATCCCTTGACCTTTATCGCGCGCTACGGGCTGAGCTTTGTGGACCGAATTGCCGAACTTCCAATGACGGGGGATTTCTCAGAACAACAGTTACTTTTATGAAAGTTAAAGTGAAATCTTCCCAGAAAAATATTTTTCTGGGAAGATTTCTAATAATGTACTACAATAAGACGTATGATGTATACGATGTTGTGAAATGATGGAGATGATGATGTGAGGCGTAGAAGGAATTTGATCCTGATGACAGTAACTCTTCTGGGGATATTGGTAGCAGGATTTCTTGGGTATAATGGGTTCGGGTTTACTGGAGGGGAGGCGACGTTTGGCGAGGATGGTGTACAAAGTTCACAAGGTTCACCAAACGGGCTTCAAAATCGGGTGAATGTCTTACTCATCGGAGCAGATCAGCGGCCTGATCAGATAAAGTTTAATACCGATTCCCTTATTTTCGCCAGTGTCGATTCAAAAACAAAGCAGACTAGCCTGCTTTCAATTCCTCGTGATACGCGAGTTGCCCTATCTGGGCATGGCTACGTTAAAATTAATGAGATCGCAGCCTTAACGGATTTACCGACTCTACAAAAAAACGTCGAACAACTGACGGGCGAAACGCTCGCCGGATATGTCCAAACTAACTTTGCGGGATTTAAGAAAATCATTGACACACTAGGTGGAATTACGGTCGATGTTGAGAAGGATATGTATTATGAAACGGGCGACCTTGAAGATGGGTATATCAACCTGAAAAAAGGTGTTCAGCGCTTGGATGGTTCGCAAGCACTACAATATGCTCGTTTCCGTCACGATGCCTTAGCGGATATTTCACGTACGGCAAGGCAACAGGTTGTTCTGAAAGCAGTTGCCAAGGAGATGTTTAAGCTAAGTACCCTCCCAAAGCTTCCTTTTCTCATTCCGCAATTGCTGGAGGCGGTAAACACTAACTTATCGGCCAAGAATATTTTTGCGCTAGCTAAGGTGGCGGTTGGGTTTGATAGCGCCAATGTGATTTCGCAGACCTTACCGGGAGGGTTTCAGGATATAGATGGGGTAAGCTACTGGAAAGTCGATCCGGTTGAAGTTAAGAAAGTGGTGAAAAATTTAGCCCTTGGGATAACTACAACTAAGGTGATTGATCAACATGACGTAGATTTGTTAAAACCAATCATAGTGACACCCAGTAAGCCATTGCCTAAAGTTCCTGGTAACAGTCAAGATCCTAATGGTCAGAAATCTTCAGGATATCAGCCACTCACCCCATAAATTAATAAGGGGTCTTATTAATCTTTTTTAGGTCTTTAGACCTATGGGGATAGTAAGGAATTCTTGATAGTATAAGTAATATACTATTCAGACAGAGAGTGGGGCGTTTGACGTGCCAGAAGAAATCGTTCGGGGGCATTCCTTGGAAGAAATTAGACAAGAATGGGCGCTTAAGCTCAAACTTTCTCAGGAAGACCTCAGTCTTGAGATTGTGGAAAAACCTGGTTTATTTTCTAATAAATTCAAAGTTCGTCTTATTTGGACGGATCAGATAGTACAAGTACCTCATTTAACCTCTAGTCAAGCCATTTGGGACGGAGTCAAGTACAATATTGCTTTGGGAGAAGGAGTCAAACAGTTTAGTCCTTTTATTCAGGCGGGAGAAGTTTGGCTGAATGGTAAGCTGCAAGACAAGCCTTTTCGAATTAGTTTTGGAGATCAGGTAGTATACCAGCCCTACGCTAAAAAAGGGGTATTGACCTGGGATATAGAAGTTCGTTTTTACGGAATGTCCGTAGTAGCGAAAGTACGGCATGAATTACCTGGGCATTATGTCCTTCCAGCGGTACTTCCTGCTATGGAAGAGCTTGATTTGGCCCAGTTTGCAGCCTGGGAGAGCCTGCCGGCCCTTGGGGAGTTTTGGGATGAAACAAGGCTGAATGCAGACTTGGAACGATTAAACGTAGTCCATGGACGCCGCCACGGGATTTGGCCGGAAATAATGGCTGCTCAGGGCGTTGGTGAGGTTGTTATTGCGGTTGCAACGCCTGCGGTACCGCCCGAACATGCAAGATTAGAAGACTTTGTAGGCGCGATTCAAGTGCCTTCGGAAACCAAAGAAAAAAACATCGACTTTTTTGCTTCTAAAATACAAATAATTAATGAAGGAGCTGTCCTTGCTCGTAAAATCCCTGGCAAGCCTGGGGTACCAGGAAAAGACGTGCTAGGCAAGGTGTTCCCTGCTGTTGCGGCTAAAGATTTCCAATTTATTCTAAAAAAGAATGTTAAACTTTCTGAGGATGGACTAGAAGTGATCGCTACCTGTACGGGGCAGCCTGTACGTTTGGAGGAGAGAGCATATATGGTTGAGAATGTATATGCTCTATATCAGGATGTTGATCTGGCAACCGGTAGTATCGAGTTCCCGGGGGATGTTTTAATACAGGGTAACGTGCAAGACGGACTTCGTATTTTTGCTGGAGGAAGGCTAGAAATTACGGGATCTGTTTCACGTGCAGAACTTCGGGCAGAAAAAGGGGCCAAGATTCATCAGAATCTCATGGGCGGAAAGATTGTTGTTGGAGAAAAGTTCGTGGTTCGTTCTGAACTACTTAGCAATTTGTATGAGTTACGAGAGCAAATGAGTGTTTGTTTGCGGAATACGGCGGAGTTGATTAAGGCGCCGGGAGCTATTAATATAAAACCCGGACAATGTCTGAAACTGATCATGGAAAAACAATTTCCTGAGCTTTCCAAACTGTCTAAATGCGTAGAAAAGTTTGTATTAGAACATAAAAATGACGAATTGATTACTGAGGGCTTGATTGTATCTGTCAGAACAGCGCATCACTTTTTGGCTGGGCTAGGACCATTAGAGCTTCAAGCCTTACCCTTTTTACTGAGGGTGGAGCAAGCACTTGAACAATTTATAGAAAATATGACTCTTGAAATTCCAGAAAAACTTAGTTTTGTGGTTAATTATGTACAGGGTGCCACTATTGAATGCGGCGGATCGTTTGAGTGCCAGAAGGGGGTTTATAATTCTGATATTCGCGTCGAGGGAGATGTAGTGATTCAGGGCGTATGCCGAGGAGGAAAAATCGTTGCCGGAGGCAAGGTGAGTATTCGTGAACTTGGGGGCTCAGAGGTCAGTTCAACCTTTGTCCAAGTCAGTCCTAAAAGTCGTCTTCTTGTGGAATATTGCCATCCCAATGCCATTATCGCCGTAGGTAAGGAAATTGTTCATATAGAAGAGGCCTATAGGAAATTGGAGGTCTATCGGGAGGATGGCCGTGTTCAAGTCGAAAAGATTCGGGCGAATCTCCTTTAGGATCTAAGAACCTGCCAATTCGGCAGGTTCTTTTGTACTGCGAATTAGTATCTCGAACGTCCGGTTCGAGCCCTCGGACAGTGATTATGATATACTTACATAAAGTGGTCAGGGTTCGTTGAGACTTACAGTGGAGGGAAAGATTGGTATGAAAATCATGATTGAATTAGAAGAGGCTTTGGAATCAGTTCTTAGCCGTATTCAACCGGTTGAAACAGAGTGCGTTTCGATTTCAGATGCCTATAAGCGTGTATTGGCGATGGACGTGACATCACAAATTGCCATGCCCCCGTTTGAACGTTCCCCTCTGGATGGGTATGCTTATCTAGCCACGGCAGGTGACTCTCAGCCACTCCGGCTTAACGTGATGAGCGAAATCCCTGCGGGCACTTTCCCAGAGCGAGTTATCGCGCCTGGTGAGGCTGCAAAGATATTCACGGGCGCGCCCATTCCGACGGGTGCTAACTGTGTTGTGAGGATGGAAGACACTGAGCAAATAGGGGATAAAGTGACCATCTCTCAGCCTGTACTACCTGGTTCCAATATCATAGCTAGAGGGGAGGAAATTAGAGAGGGGGATTTGCTCCTTAAACAGGGTTTCTTTTTAACCCCACCGACCATTGGGCTTTTAGCCGCAGTTGGACAGGATCAAGTCACTGTATACCGTCGACCGCGTGTGGGGTTGCTCTCCACGGGGGCGGAACTTATGGATGTAGGGCAACCTTTACGCCCTGCTAAAATCTACAATAGTAACAGTTATACTCTGCGCGGAATGCTTCAAGATTCTGGGTGCGAGGTTTTAATAATACCGATCGTTTCCGACCAAATTGATGATACCCTCGAAGTTTTAGGAATGCTGGCGGACACCGATATGGTCATAGCGACTGGCGGAGCCTCTGTGGGCGATTATGATATAATGCGCCATGCACTTGCCCAGTTTGGATGCGAAATGTTGTTTTGGAAATTGAATCTTAAGCCGGGGACTCCGGTGTCTGTCGGGTTCAAAGAAAAACAGTTCTTTTTTTCTCTTTCAGGAAATCCAGCGGCTGCTATGGTGACGTTTGAACTTTTAGTTCGTCCGGCACTTCGCAAATTGGCGGGACGCTCTACTGCGGAAGAGGGTAAATTTCTGGTTAAAATGGCAAGTGGCTTCGGAAAATCAGGAAAACAACGGCGTTTTTTACGTGCTCAAGCGGTGTTTAAAGACGCAGAAATTTGGGCTGATCCTGCTCCGGCTCAAGGATCAGGAATTCTTCGTTCCATGATTGGTAGCCATTTGTTAGTAGATGTGCCGGCAAACCATGGACCCGTGGAACCTGGGGAACTCCTGATGGCGGGTTGGATTGCGGATTGGGAGAATTAAGATGCATTTTTATTCAACAGATGAGCGGCCTCAAATACCCGTCATTTCTATTGTGGGCGGAAAATCCAATTCAGGAAAGACTACGCTTTTAGAAAAAATTATCCGGGAAGCTAAGCGCCGTGGGTGGAGGGTGGCGACCCTGAAACATGATGTCCATGGATTCGAAATGGATCAACCGGGCAAAGATACCTGGCGTCATGCCCAAGCAGGGGCGGATGTTGTCGCCATAAGTTCGCCCCAGAAGATCGCTATCTTAGAGAGTGTCGCTGGAGATCAACCTCTGGATGAGGTCATTGCTCGAATTCAGGGGGTAGATGTGATTTTCACTGAGGGATATAAGTATGGTAATAAGCCCAAGATTGAGGTGTATCGCTCCTCAGTGCATCAAGAACTATTCTCCAAACCTGAGGAACTTATTGCTATAGCAAGTGATATCACGTTCGATAACGGGATTCCCTGTTTCGGGTTGGATGACGCCCAAGGGATTTGCGATTTGATCGAGGAAACATTTGGGGTGAAAAAATTGTAGGGAACGACCTCCGTGTCGTTCCGAACCTAGGACGGCGGAACGCCACAGGGGGCGTTCCCTACTAAGGTAGTATTTTTTTAAGGAACCGTGTCGCCCAAGGTAACAAGGGAAAGGCCAATAGGGAAGATAGAAGATTAAAGAGGGTATGAGCGTTAGCTACCTGCCTCGAAAGGCTTCCTCCCATCAGGGTGAGTCCAGAAGCCAGTGGTCCCACAAAGGGTAAGAAGAGTAGGACCCCAAATACGTTTAGTAAAACATGAAACAAGGCTACTCGCTTAGCAGCCTGGGTAGTCGCTAACGAAGCTAATACAGAGGTGAAACAAGTGCCGATGTTTGCGCCGAAGATAAAGGCGAGCGCGGTAGGGAGAGTTATCCAGCCATCTTGGGTAAGTAGCATGACAATACCCGTCGTGGCGCTAGAGGAATGAAGTAGGGCAGAGAGTACTGTTCCCGCGACCACCCCTTGAAGATGATTGTCTCCCAGTTGCCGGAGAAAACGTTGGATTACTGGCAGGTCAGCGAGTGGAGCCATGCCTGCTTCGAGCAAACTTAAGGCGAAAAAGAGAATACCGAGGCCGAAGATAGATAGGGAAAGATAGCGTCCTCGATTTGGAATATAAAGATAACCCAGGGCGCCAAAAATCATAATGAAGGGGGTTATGCGTTCCAAAGGGAAAGCTAGAAGTTGGGTGGTCAGCGTGGTTCCTATATTACTTCCTAAAACTAGAGCAAGGGCATTTTCAAAAGAGAGTAGCTCAGCATCGACAAAAGAAACGGCCATTACTGTTAACGCGGTACTGGATTGGAGCACTGCGGTTGAAATCGATCCACTCCAAAATCCCCGCCATGGGGTTGCTGTCATCCAATGGAGCACCTGGTGGAGGCGAAGCCCTGCAAACGACTGAAGCCCCTGACGCAAAACTTGCATCCCCCAAAGAAGAAGACATAGGCCCAGCGCGAGGGTAAGTAAATACAATACTGATCAGCTCCTTTCGGGAGGGCCGGAGTCAGTTTCTGGCGAATACCCATCAATGTTGAATATAGTTTTATTAACGATAAAAAAGAACACTTGAACGTAATTTCAAGAAATATTTAAGGTTAATAGTTACTTCTGATTGACGTGCGCATAAGTTATCTTTGAGAGGTGATATTATGCGAGTTCGTTTGGGGGATGTTAATGATTGGCCTTTTATGCAGGTCCTTGGAAAACAAGGGATTCCTCATAGCGTTTCTCCATGGCGTAAACAGCCCATGGAGGAAACTCTTAAATACAGAGAAGGTATTCTCAGAGGGTTTTGGACTTGGATTCAGCAGTCCGGATCCATAGTCTTTATCGCGGAGGCCTCAGTTGAGGAGAGTGAGACCGAATTGAAAACTGGTAAAACCCAACCTATCGGTTATTTGGTTTTACATACTTCTTCTAGGGAAGAGTTAACGGGCGTTTTGCAAGGTTGGATTATGGATGTTGCGGTACTTCCGGAGTGGAGAGGAAAAGGAGCAGGCAGAGCGTTGCTGAAAGCTGCAGAAGATCACTGCGGCGAACAAGGAATTCTATACCTAGGACTTGCCGTTAGCAGTCATAATGTGAGAGCACTCCATCTTTATGAACAGTTTGGATTTGCTGAGGAACGAAAGCTCATGGTTAAACTATTGAGATAATTAGGCAAAAAAAGCTTGCGACGAAGTATTCGTCGCAAGTGAAGTAAAAGAGAGGAGTGGGGATAAAAAAGAAAATGTAAGACTAATTAAATTTTGTCCCGGGGCTTTATTAATTATACAGGCCTCGGGATATATTTTTGTTCTGCCACCCATCAGGGACCATTACCGTGTTGTGCAGTGGGCTTTCTTACGTCACGGGCGTGTTAGTTTTTTTCCTATCCGTGGTATAATATCCCTATCGAATTTAGAGGCTATATTAGTAAGGGTGAAGATGTTTAATTTTAGGAGGTAAATCGTGGAACAGAAGGAGATTAAAGAGTTAGTCCACTCCGTGTTGGCGGAAACGCGAGGATTTGACGGATATGTAATTGTACGGGCACAATCTCGCAGGGAATTGGGCATGCGTTTAAGCAATGGACGGTTTGAACGGGTATCAACCGGTGCGGATAGCGGCTTTGGAGTTCAGGCGTTTACGAAGGATGGGGCATCGGGCTTTGCCACTTCAGATGTTTTAGAAGAGGGGGTCGGTCAGAAACTGGTCGCAAAGGCTATTCAGCTGGCCCGTAGAAACGAAGCGATTGGGACAAAGCTAAATAGGACGATTTGGGAGCTCCCTCAGGTTCAGGCTGAAGAGGAGAAGCCTGCTCACAAAGTTTTCGGAGAAATTCCTTTGGCTGAACTTGAGGAAATGGTGATGACCTTGCACTCCCGCCTGCGGGAGGTCTTCCCAGAAGGAGTCTGGCAAACGAGTTATCGTCAGGTAGAAGAGGTTTGGTGTATCGGGCGTACGGATGGGACCAACGTGTCGTTTGTAATTCCTAGAGCTGTGCTGATGCATCAAGGGACGGTACGGGATCAGGGCAAGGCTCAGAGTGCTCTGATTCACCGTAGCGGGATGGACGTCAGCGTACTCTTAGAGGAATTGGCGGATCATGCCCTGGAAAAGAAGGCCTTGGCTCGAGCTGAATTTGCCAGAGCGGTATGTGGTGCGCCCCAGCTGCCGAGCGGTCATTATCCCCTGATTATCGATTATGGGCTAGCAAAGGGGTTGGCCCACGAAGCCTTTGGGCATGCAGTAGAGTCAGATCATATGAATGAGTCTGTACTGGGCGAGGCTGGAAAACTTCGCAAGGGCTTACGGGTGGCTAGACCAGGTGTCAATATTATTGATGGTCCGCTTGCTGGGGATTGGGCGTATCAACCTTATTCCGCCAATGGGCTCGTTAGACAAACTGTAACAATTGTACGGGACGGGGTGCTGGAAAATGGCCTGGGGGATGTTTTCTCAGCTGAAGAAGCTGGAATGTCGGTATCCGGAGCTGGTAGAGCAGAGAGCTATGGGCATATTCCACTACCTCGAATGAGTAATATACGTTTGATAGTTGACCGCGTGTTGCCTTTAACACCAGTAGAGCATTTGATGGATGAAGTTAAAGCTGTGCGAGAAACTCTCTTACAACATGGCGAGCTGATTGAGGGGGAAAAAAATCTTCTTCTTTTAGGGTATCGTGGGGGTCAAGTCAATCCTAAAACTGGAGATTTTGTCTTTCAATGCGATGGGATTGTTGATGTTGCTGACCCAGCTCTTCCAATTTATCAACCCTCAATTTTCAGCGGCAAAATTCTTTCCGCTTTGCAAGCAATTCGTGGAGGGCTTGGCGAAGGGTGTTATGATGCTATCGGAACCTGTGGGAAGGGCGGGCAATCCGTTGCCTCAAGCGGTGGAAGCCATCGTTACTTGCTTATGGATGCCGATCAACAAGTCAGTTTGGGAGGGGAACACGGATGAAACTCGTTGCACAGTTAGAAGAGCTTCTCTATCAAGCTCAGCATGCTCCAAAGAAAGAGGAACTGCGGCTATTGGATTGGCGCATTTTGGTTAGCGAATCGGAAGAGATGTCCGCAGGTATCAAAGATAATTCACCTGGAGGGGTGTATACTCCACCAAGCTATCGTCAGGGGGAAAGCGGCGAGGTTTTCTTGGTCTGGGCAGATGGAAAATGCAGTCAGGCTATGGTTCAAAGGGGATCTCACGACGATCAGGAGTATTGGCAGCAAGAATTAGCACAATGGAGACAGGCTTCCTATGAAGATCCAGACGCGGTACATATTCCTTCTCCGGAACCCCTGCCCCTTGTAACCGTTGAGGACCGAGCAATAAAGGCGATCTTTGCAGGAGATGATCAGATTTTATTTGATCAAGTTAGGCGTTGGCTAACAGATAAACCCTCTAAAGCCAAGATGCAGGGAAGTATTCAGGCGGCTTGGGGGTATAGACATGTTCGTACTTCGACAGGCCTTGCTGTTACATATCAACAATCTCAATTTGTAGCGGGATTTTCTTTCGATAGTTTGATTGGGGGCGTATTTGCCAAGCGCCGGCTAGCTCGACCGGAAGAACAGGCAGGATTATGGGAACGGACGTTAAATTTGTATGAGTCGATGCATTTGGATGCCCCGCACATTGGACCCCAGACGAGAGTGATTTTTGCGCCTTCTATGACGGAGGACATGATAGGGCAGTTTATAATACCTAATTTTTCAGGAGACCGAGTAATTGAGGGACAGGGAGCATTTTCAAAGGAAAGTTTTCTTGAGAATAAACTCGTGTTTCACCCGCACTTTTCGTTACTCATTGACCCTCTTCGTCCGCTGGAATTTGGATCTTATCTGGTTACTCCTGAAGGGGTGCCTGCAGATAGGACGGTGTTGGTTCGTGACGGAAAACTTCAGACTCCTTATCTTCGGGTCAAAGACTCAGTGCGCTGGGGCGCGAAACCGACAGCTATACCTCAAGGAACGGCTGGGCTTTACCTTCAGCATAAGGTTGAGGTTTCCTGGAAAGAGGCTTTACAGGGCGTGGAGGATGGCGTGCTAGTTTTAGCTGTGTTGGGCTTACATACTCAGGAGGCAGTTTCCGGGTCGTATTCTCTCAGCGCGCCACACAGCTTGCGTATTTTAAAGGGCCAAATCGTCGGGAAAACAGATGTAAAATTAACCGGTAATTTCTTTGCGGATTTGGCGGCACCCACGACAAAGACGGCACTCTCAGAGCTAGATAATTATCCTTATCTAATGATAACGACTGGAGTAGAAACTCTATAAAAATTGGAGGGGACAATTTAGAAATGTTAGATATGCATGTTCATCTACTCGGGCACAACGATCGGGAAGCGAACCGGGAAAACATTCGGGCGTTTTTGGAGGCAGCGACCCGCCGAGGGTTAAAAGAAATTGGGTTTGCCGATCATGATTATTACTGGGATCAAATGAACTTCCCTTTGATACGTGAAGTGGCGGGAGACTATCCTGAATTGGCCGTTCGTATCGGGCTGGAGGCAGAATATCGTCCGCACGAAGAAGGCAGAATCAAACAGCTGCTGGAACAGTATCCGTTTGATTTTGTGATAGGGTCAGTTCACGAGTTTGACGGTTGGGTTTTTGATATTCCGGAAGAGGAACCCATGCATCATCAGAAAGATGCGGATGAGTTTTACGGCCGGTATTTCGAAGTTGTGACGCTAGCCGCTAAAAGTGGGCTATTTACGACGATCGGGCATTTTGATCTTATTAAATTATTTGGAGTTAGGCCGACGAAGGATATTTTAACGCTCGCAGATGAAGCGTTAACGACCGTTGCTGAACACGGCTTAGTCCTAGAGGTGAACACGAACGGTCGGTATAAGCCGGTTGAAGAATTCTATCCAGAGAGACGCTTAATCGAGGAAATAAGGCGACGGGGGATCGAGTTCACCTTAGGATCAGATGCTCACTCTGCAAAGGTAGTCGGTCGGGACCTTGAAGAAGCGAGCCAAATGTTACGCCAGATCGGGGTACAATCGGTAGTTGGGTTCGATAGTCTGGAAAAAATAAGCTACAAACTGGGCTAGATTTCGTTTGGAGAATAGACTTTACATTTCGGTGCAACACTAAAAATGTGCGTGTGTGAGCCGGAATGTAAAGGAGACGAGCAAATGCCTTGGATTGAAATTGAACTTTCCCCCCGAGTAGAGTGGAATGAAGACGGCCTTGAAGATTGGACACTAGCCTTAGGAGCCTTTTTAACGGAAAAGGGCACGGGCTTAAATCCTATGATTAGGATGTTACCGGGATATAATATAGTTCAATTAGGGGAAGCGGGAATCGGAGAACTTACCTTAAGCAGCTCTGAAAGGCTCGTTATATTGGACGGATTATCGCTTAAGGGAACTATGGAATGTGATTTTGCCCGTTTCGTGGTACGATTTGCCCATCAAATGGGAGCTGTGGGGGTTTGTGTCTCTAATTCTAGTGCCGCTGAAAAGGTTTTCTGGCGAAAACTGGGTGGAGTTATGCAACCAGATCCAGTGCCTTTGCAAGAGCCCATTTATCGCGGGAAAGTTGATATAAGACAGCTTTCAAAATTTAGTTTACTCGTGACCTATGAGAGTGAGCCAGTACTATGTCTAGAACCGATTATGTGTAATGCTCATGGGCCTGGGCTCGTAAGTCTTGCTCAACGTCGGTTAGAAAAGCTTTATGGCGGAACTCCATTGGGATTTGCTAGTCGGATGGCTGTACATAGCCCATGGAATATTACTCAAGAACAGTGGAATGAATTTTTGTCTTATACCAGACTAGAGGCCTTTGATTTGTTGGAAGGTCTTGTTAATGCTGGTCTGGAGGGATAGGATATAATGAGCGATAATTAGATAAAGATAGGGAATGAGGAGGGGTGGACACTATGGCTGCAAATGATTTGGCTTATGAATTGGCGCGTTCGCTGAAGGAATCGGAGGCCTTCAAGCAGTTTCATAAATCCAAAGAAAAGGTTATGAGCGATGTTAGTAATCATAAGATGATTCGTGAGTTTCAATTGAAACAATGGGAGATTCGTGAGGCGCAAATGTTAGAGACCGAGATTAGCGAAGAGAAGCAACAAGAGTTAGAACGTTTATATAGTTTAGTGAGCTTAAACCCGGCGGCGAGAGAGTATTTGGAAGCAGAGTTTGAAGTATCACGAATGGTTAATGATATTCAGAAAATAATCGGTGAAGCGATTCAAGGTGCAATGCCGATAGGTTTTGAGGGCTTACTCTCTGAAGTTAGCCTTTAGTTCCACAACGTTTGAAATATACTGGATTAAATGAGGTGTAGTATGAAAATTGGGATGGTTTGTTACCCAAGCTATGGGGGGAGTGGCGTTGTTGCGACTGAGCTAGGGTATGCTTTGGGTGAACGAGGGCATGAAGTCCATTTTATTTCCTCAGCTCGTCCCTTTCGCTTACATCGATTTCATGAACAATTGTTTTTCCATGAGGTCAGTGACGTGAGCTATCCCTTGTTTCAATATCCACCGTATACATTGTTACTTGCCAACAAAATTGTTGAAGTCGCCAACTTTGTGGGGTTGGATGTGATCCATGCCCATTATGCAATTCCCCATAGTATTAGCGCGTATTTGGCCAAACAAATGATGACGAGACCGCTTCCCTTGGTGACGACGTTACATGGCACAGATGTCACTTTGGTCGGCGCGTATGAAGAGTTTTATCAGTTAACTCGTTTAGCCTTGCGGGTCAGTGATCGTATTACGTCTGTTTCCAGTGCGCTTGCAAGGGGAACGGAAGAGACTTTTGGAAAGATGGATCAGGGTATTGAGGTTGTCCCGAATTTCATTGATCCCAAAGTGTACTTGCCAAGGGAGAAATCGATGGAAAAGTGCAGGGCACATTTTGCTCCGCATGGAGAAAAAATCCTGAGCCATATCTCAAATTTTAGAGAAGTGAAAAGGGTTTTGGACGTCGTCAATATCTTTGCCTTGGTTGATAAAGTTGTTCCTTGTAGGCTCTTGCTCGCCGGGGATGGGCCGGAGATGAACAGGGTTGAACGGGAGGTCTTAAAACTCGGGCTTGAGGGAAAAGTTCAATTTCTGGGGATGCAGGAAAGTGTTCAGGAGATTTTACAAATGGTGGATGTTTTTCTTCTTCCTTCGGAACAGGAAAGCTTTGGTTTAGTAGCACTTGAGGCGATGGCTTGTGGTGTTCCAGTGATTTGCAGTCGGGTTGGTGGTTTACCTGAGGTTGTTCAACATGGAAAAACAGGCTATCTTGCGGAGGTCGGAGATGTCCAAGGAATGAGTGAAAGTGTACTAAAACTATTGACTAACGACTCGCTTCACAAGACATTTTCAAAGCAAGCGGTGACCTGGGCGCGAGAAACATTTCCGATTGAACGTGCTGTGAAAAGTTATGAGAAGATATACGAAAGCGTGGTCCAGAACCACGAACTACGATAATCGAACATCGAATAAGGGGGAGTTAGATGTCTAACCAGCTGACGCTAGATCAGTTTGAAAAAGCTTTAGAAAAAATGGGCTATATCAATGAAAGAGATGATCGGATAGCGTTGACGGCGTTTTTAGCGACTGAGTTAGGCAAGCCACTATTGGTCTCCGGACCGGCTGGAGTGGGCAAGACGGAAATTGCCAAAGTCTTAAGCCAGGTCTTTGGGGCCCCGTTGATCCGCTTACAATGTTATGAAGGGTTGGATGAGACTAAAGCGCTTTACGAATGGAACTATCAACGTCAACTCTTGAAGATTCAAATGGGACGAGAGCATCTTCAGGAGGCAGATCTTTTTTCCACAGAGTATTTGCTCCCACGCCCTTTGCTACAAGCACTTTTGAGTGAGGAGCGAACAGTGCTGTTGATCGATGAGATTGATAAAACAGATTCGGAATTCGAGGCTTTTCTCTTTGAACTTTTGGGGGAGTTCCAAGTTACAATTCCCGAGATGGGGACAATTAAGGCAAAAGAACGACCAATTGTTGTTTTAACGTCAAATGGAGAACGGGAGCTTTCCGATGGGTTAAAAAGGCGGTGCATATTCCTTAATGTGGAGCCACCTTCGGTCAATAAAGAAGTCCGTATTCTACGGGCCAAAATTCCTGATTTACCAGAACGCTTGGCTATAGAAGTGGCGCGGGCTGTTAACGTGCTTCGAGAACGCCTCTCGCTGAATAAGATCCCTTCCGTTTCCGAAACAATGGACTGGGCAAAGGCGCTGCTCGTCATGGGAAAGACTGGTCTCGATCCGGCCTGGGTCGAGGCGACACTGACTTTGTTGCTTAAGAGCAAGGATGATGTGGAACTTTTCTATCGGGAGATGGGGGCAGAACGCCTACTTTTTGAGTCGAGCAAAGTGGGACAGGGAGATAGGCATGTCAATGGAACCTAACTACATCAGTAAGAGAGTTAGTGAATTGGATCGACACTTAGTGGAATTTGTTCAGTTGTTACGGACGGTTGGCCTTAAGGTTAGTCCTTCAGAAATTTCGGATGCAACAGAAGGGCTAACCCTTATTGGCTTGGTAGACAGAGATAAGGTTGAGGGCGTTCTGCAAGCGACACTCGTTAAAGATATTAAACATATTCCGGCGTTTAAAGAAGCCTTCCGGGCTTACTTTGCCACACCTGAGAAAATTCAGGCGTGGCAAAAGGAGGCAAAACAGAAAGCGACCCAATGGGACGAAAAGATCGAGAGCACTCGCCAGGATCTGCGATTCCAAGACCAGGAATTGGATATTACGGATAAACAACGGGCTGTTTATGCTAGTCTGCCAGAGAAGGATAAACAACGTCTCCGCGATTTCTTGGAAAGATCTTCGAAGGGTACGAGAAGTGGAATTCCAGTGGATCATTCTTATCAGCCCATGGTGGACCGGGTTCTCCGTGGGTCACTGGAGTATTGGCGTAAGAAGTTAGATGAAGAAGACGAACCGATTATTTCTCCGGGCTCCTCAGACGGCGTTCTCTCAGAAGTAGAACGCGCGCTTCGTGAGAGGGAGGTTGAGGTCTTAAGTCGAGATCTAAAGAAAATTTCCGTCGAAGAATGGCCGGAGGTTATTCGCTTAATTCGCCGCCTCAGTCAGCGACTTGCCAGTCAAGTGACTCGTCGCTACCGAACGGCGCGGAGGCGGGGTGGATTAGACATGCGCTCAACCTTGCGCAGGAATTTGCGTTATGGTGGGGTGCTGGTAGAACGTAGCTATCGCAGGCGACGCAAGGGACGGCTCAAGATTATCTTGCTTTGTGATATTTCCGGGTCCATGCTCAAATATACGGAATTTATCTGGCAATTCGTTTATGGTCTTTCGTCTGTTGTTAGCGGGATTAAAACCTTTGCCTTTGGGGAAACCCTAATTCCCTTAACGGGGAAATTTAAGAAAGGACAAACCTTTGAAGCAATGGTTAAAGAAGCCCTCGTTATGTCGGGGACAGAATGGGGAGGAGGGACCAATCTAGCGAACGCTTTGGAAACCTTGCAGAAGAAGTTTCCTACGTTGCTTTCCAAGCAAACGTTACTTTTAATCGTAAGTGATGCCCAAACTTTGGAAGGAGAAAAGGCAGCAGGTCTACTGGGGGGGATCCGTAGTCATGTTCGCCAGGTACTGTGGTTGAATACACTCCCTGAGCGACGCTGGTTGGAGACCCCTCATATTAAAGCGTTTCTGCCGTTTTGTGAAATGTATGAATGTTTTACGCTCGGTCACTTAGCCGAGATTTTAAGCAAGCAAATATAGGCCCAACTTGTGTTTATTTCTCGAGCAAAGAGAGCATACTATAGAGGTAAGCGGATTGTTCAGAAATACACAAGGTGAGGGGGTTAAAGTTAATGTTGGAAAAATGTCGTGCTTGCGGTTTTGAACATGAAGATTTGGGTCATATTCTTTTTCGACGGAATCATGTGAGTAATCGAGTTTTGCCTTATTGTTCACATTGTCTTCGTCGACTTTACCAAGTACCGTATAGGCCTGAGCGTGATCTCTAATTTTTGAATAAGTTTCTAAGTTAGAGGGAAGAATAAACTTGCCTTTTTCGCGTGGCTTTGGTATATTAATGCCGGAGTTAAGAAAAAGGGGATGTTTTTTCATGGCATACGTTATTAATTCTGATTGCATTAGCTGTGGAGCGTGCGAAGGAGAATGCACAGTTTCCGCAATTAGTGAAGGCGACGATAAATTCGTCATTGATGTAGAACTCTGTATCGATTGTGGCTCATGCGCAAGTGTCTGCCCAGTTGAGGCACCAAATCCAGCTTAATCAGTAGGTTACCTTTATTTGACAAAAAGAGAGTTATCTAAATAACTCTCTTTTTAATTGACAATTTTCACAGATTAATTTAAAATTAAAATAGAAATCACTTTAAACTTGAAGATAAAGTAAACGTAGCTGGCGCAAAGCCTCCGCGAAGGCGTCCGACCTAGTTGCACTTATACTTTCTGAAAGTTATAGTTTCTGACTAGGGCAATGAAAGGAGATGCCGATATGGATGCTATCGAAATTCTTAAACAGTTAAAAGATAAAGGTGTCCGGTTTACGCCACAGAGACAGGCAATCTTAGAGTTTCTGCTGGAAACGGTATCCCATCCCACTGCTGATGAAATTTATCAGCATGTTAAGGCGAAATTTCCGGGGGTCAGTTTGGGAACAATTTATAATACACTTAATATGCTTAAAGAGCATGGCCATCTAATGGAATTGTCTTATGGTGATATGTCTAGTCGTTTTGATGGCAATCCTAAGAACCATTATCATATCGTTTGTTCGAAATGTGGTATGGTGGCCGATTATCAGGGTCCTCTAATTGATATGGATCAAGAGGTTATGGAGAAATCTGGTTTTCTTATTACGGGGCACCGCGTAGAGTTTTATGGAACATGCCCTGAATGTCGCGACGACGAGAAACTTAATTAAGGTGCCTTTTCGCCATCCACGGCCAGCTCCTGAATTTACTAACCCATTGGAAAACTTGGTTCTATCAACCAGTTGCCAATGGGTTTTATTTTTACTAAGGGCAAGGGTTTTCGAAATTTTGCACGAATATATTAATAAGTGCTGTATTAACATGTGAGATAGATAATAAGGGGCCATGTTATGTTTAATCGTCGATTAATGATCTTTTTTATTTTATTGGCATTGACTTTAGGAACATTTTGGTGGTCTTGGCAAAATCCTAGAGGAGAATCCCTTCAAACCGCGCAAAATATGTTAAGCGTCGTACGGTATTCGCAGAATTTAGACGGGAGTTGGACTCAGTTTTCTTCGTTGCGTCAGGCTTGGGCAATGGAATCCGAACCCCAAAATAAAAGCGGCGATCAGTCAGTATTGACTAAGAGACCACCCGTAACGTTACCTTCAAGTGAAGAAATTAAAGTCGTGGCTAAACGCTTTCAAATCCCAGGAGAATGGAGTTCCCGGACAATGCTGCTTTCCTTTAATGGTGTACAGGGGCATGCTAAGGTTTACTTAAATGGGATCGCTAGTAGCCAGAAAATTGGCGAATTTGAAGGGAGTGGTGGTGCGGACAGATTCGAGATTTCTGCTAAAGCGTTTCGCTATGGAGAAGATAATATTCTGGTGGTTGAACTTGCAGGAAGCACAGCACAACGCACCATGTTTTTAGGTTCCAATTGGCCCAAAACAGGGAAGATCACTGGTAACATTCGTCTAGAAGCAGCAGTAGCAACGACCCTTATTCTGCCACAAGTAAAAGTATCATGGATAGCAAATACCGCGCAAATAACAGTAAAGACTTCTTTACAACATCATGGCTTTTCGCTGGAAGGGCCTTGGACGGTTCATGGTGTGCTTTCGGATGGGTCAGCTGGTATAGCAGAACAGACACTTACCGTGAACGCTCTGGAAGGGACAGATGATCAACCTGTTACTTTGACCTTTAATGTACCGGATGCCCAACGTTGGACAATGCAAACCCCCTTTCTCTATCAGCTGTATTTAACGGTCACGAACAGCAAAGGAGACATTGATGATTTGGCATTACCTTTGGGGCTTCGTTCAATCGCTTTAACTTCAGGAAAATGGGTATTAAATGACCAGGTGATGTCAATTAAGGGGGTGGCTTTAACTGTTCAGGAGGAGTCTCGCCTAAGGCATTCTGGATTGGTGGAGTCTTGGTTGAAATCCCAACAACAAAGAGGGATTAACCTAGTCTATTTTATCGGTCAGATTCCAGATGAACTCTGGCTACAAGCGGCCGATCGAGTGGGTATAGGGATGTGGGCTGAATTACCCGTTGAGTTGATCCCATCAAATCGACTGCCACAAACAGACTTTTTTCGAAAAGTTGTCACAGAAAAAATGCTTCATCCGTCTTTATGGGCTTGGACGGTAGGAAAAGGGCTAGATACAGATGCCTTAGCCCAAATGTATTTCAGTAAGGCAGCAAAGGAAGTTCAACCAGCTTTGGCTTTTAACCTTAAAACGACACCTGCAGTTCTCTCAGAACGTTCAGATGAGCAGTCACTATATGCTCAGGGAAACAGGCTCCAAGGGGTATGGGGGGAAGTGTCGATCGAAGCCCTTGCGACGTCTAGTATTAAGTGGGTTCAGGAGCCATATGTTGCAGGAGCTTGGTCCGCGTTGATGATCTTTCTGGTTTGGATGAATATCCGATCAGTAACCTGGCGCTATAAGGAAATATCAGAGCGGAACCCGAAACGCCGCTTGCGAAGTGCTTGGTATTGGAACGGATTATTCGTTTTTGCTCGTCAAGGGATGTTGGCTGGATTGGTTACTTCTGGGATATTTCGTATCCCAATTCATTTGAATCCGTGGTTAGCCCATTGGTGGAAAGGACTAGCTTTGATACAGGCCCAGTCTCCTTGGCTGATCTGGTCGTTGTTAAGCGTGTTGTTCATGCTTATTCGGTTGCTTCAGGTTGGTGTGGTCGCCCCACATTTGCCGGATGCCCCGCACTCGTTAGCTCTTGTTTATTGGCTGGAACGTCGCTACCATTTTGCTGTATTTATCTCAATTGGGTGGGCTTTGCAACCTTGGGGGGTTCCACTCTTCATTCCAATTCTAGGTTACATTCTCCTTGTGTTACTGTATCTGCCTATTCGTATCCGTGATATTCGACGTATTGGTGGGCATTACCGAGCATTTTTATGGGTACCTGGAATCCTTGCTGGAGCTTTGTTTATTTGGGTATCGTTGCATTACGCTGATTGGATTTATCTGTGGCATATGGTGAGGCCTTAATTATCAGAATGGGAAGTGGTTGAGATATGCAAAAACAAAACTTTAACCCTCGCTTTTTGGCAACGGGAGTTGGTAGTATGCCCCAAACCAATGGCGAAGAGGCTTTGGATTTAATTTGGAAAAGTGTACCGCTCGCGCCACATTGGCCTCAACTTCCTCGTCTTGGAGCAGAAAGCTCTTTTGTTGGGCAATATCTCAAGGTACTAGTTGAAACTGGTGTCATAGCAGATGTTGTAGTTCCAAAATTTCAAGTCGATGCGACAGATTGGGCAGAGCGGATGACGGCCTTCTATACGCTGTATTTAGAGGCGGTTGAGGGTGATCAACAAGCACTCGAACGCTTTGGATTAAGCGCCCAGGGTGGAGAAGGGTTTGAAATATTTTGTCGTAACCTTGAAAATTTTGGTACAAGAGATGCTGTGATTTTAAAGGGGCAGCTCAGTGGTTCGTTGACCTTGGGAATGCAAATCACGGATAAAAACAGACGGTCAAGTTATTATGATGATACTCTGCGCGATATTATAGTTAAAACCCTTGCCTTGCATGCTGAGTGGCAGACTAAACGGCTCAGTCAGTTCGGCTTACCTGTGCTAATGATGATTGATGATCCAGGACTTTATGGTTTTGGAGCTTCAACTCATATCACCTTGAAAAGGGAGCAACTAATTGAAGAATTGAATACGATCATTGAGGGAATCTCGCGGCAAGGTGGAATTGCAGGTGTGCATGTTTGCGCAGGGATGGATTGGACTCTTCTTTTTGACTCTGAGGTTCAGGTCGTGAATTTTGATGCCTACGATTATATGCAGAGCATGATGGCTTTAGCAGAGCCACTAAACACATTTTTGAGACGTGGAGGAATCCTTTCTTGGGGAATTGTTCCCACGAATCCAATTGCCTGGGAAGAAACTGCTCAAACTCTTAAAATACGTTTGGAAAACAACATAGAGGAACTCGTAAAACGTGGAGTTGATGAATCCCTCCTTCGCCAAAAAAGCATCATAACCCCGAGCTGTGGAACGGGAACACTTCCCCAAGAATTAGCAGAACATGTCTATAAAATTTTGGGTGAACTAGGGGGCCTTGTGTAACACAGCGCTCGATACTTACGACGCAGAGCAAACTAACCGTGTAAGCTCTTAAAGTAGGAGCGGGGTACCCGCCATAAGCGCCGTCCATGGCGCTATGGCGGCTTCGCACGTCCTGTGCTCAGCCCCGTATCTGGGGTCGCTTACACGGAAGTTTGCTAAACTGCTTACGTAAAGACGTCGCGCTCGTGTGACACTGCGTCCCGGGCTTAGGTCGTGGGAACGGAACGGGGAGCGGGGTGACGTTTTGGGAGGACGGCACATTTCATGTGCACCGTCGAGTGTTTGGGGTCGGAAAGAAAGAAACGGGAGGAAGAACCGTCCCCACTTGCATCCCAAGGTGTTTGCTAATCGGATAATATTGTTTTATAATTAAACCGAGTATTTCGCTAAGGAATCCAAAGGAGGAACAATCAATGTTAACAAAAGAAATGACAGTGGGTCAAGTGCTGAAGTTATATCCACAAACAGTTCAAGTTTTTCTGGAGCTTGGAATGCATTGTTTAGGATGTCCGTCTTCCACAATGGAAAGCCTCGAAGGTGCTGCTTTAACCCATGGACAAAAGCCGGAGGAACTTGTGACTAAATTGAACGAAGCTATTGTAGTAGCTTGATTCTACGTATTTTGTGAGAAGAGCTGCCCTTTTAGGGTCAGTTCTTTTTTTATCTAAACTTTTTTAAAGTACAAACACACTATTCCATACTTACCATATATTGTTATTAGTTAAAGAAAAGAAAGTAACCCATAAATACAGACATCAATCTTTTGATGTAATTAAAGGAGGACAATTATTATGGAATTACGTTCCGTTGCTTATAATCCTACTGGTATGCAGGGTACACCTGAAATGCAAGGAATGCAAGGAATGCAAGGAATGCACGGCGGAATGCAAGGTATGCCAATGGCCCCTGGAATGTATCCCCCGGGTGGTTTTGTTAATCTTGATGTAGATATGGATCCCGGTTTTGTTAGTTATGATGTCGGTGGCCCGATGCCTTGCTCTCCGTGTGGTACACCTGTGATGCCTCACCAGTGCCCGATGCCGACTCCTACCCCTGCTAATAAAGTCCATGTAGTGAAAAAAGGGGATACCGTATATAAACTTGCAAAACGCTATGGGACGACGATGGATGCCATTATCGCAGAGAACAATTTGCGTAACCCAAATCTTATCTACCCGGGACAAATCTTATTAATACCAACAGTATCTACGGGGGAGTTTTACGGCTAAATGGAGGCCATCAACGAGATATAAGCATAACGCTTTGAAAAAGAACCTGAACCCTGAGCTAAGGCTTGGGGTTTAGGTTTTCTCGTCAGTGTCTCAAGGCGTTCGTAGACGTTCTTCCTACGCGAACTTTGCGTTACAACGCTCACTTGCTTGCTCTCGCAGATCAAACTAAGACTCAAGAGCTTGCTTGTAAGAGGGGGGTGCCTGGCAAGATCAGACGTCCCTGTCTGATTGCCGGCAGTGTACGTCCTTGCCCAGTATTCGGACCTAAAACTGCCACTCAAGCCTACCCGATACAGACGTACCATATGATTGTTCAGAGAAGCCCAGAGGTTATGCGTTTTAGCCTTAGCGACAAGGGAATAGCAATGGATCACGATAGTCTCCAGTGGAGAGTATAGCCGAAGCCGTGATCCCAAAAGGAATACCTACCGGCGTAGGATAGTGCGACCGTGCTAAGAAACTTCCTCTCAATGAGTGCATACGAACGGATAGAGTTGGACATATTGTTTAGGGGTTTATCCCATGCAAACTAAGTGGATAATTATGCAGGAAAAAGACGAATGAGCGTAGAAATATTATTAAGAAGGGTATGGAAGGAGAGAGGCAAAGTGGATTATCAGGTCGGTATTCTTGGCGGAGGACCTGGAGGATATGTTTGCGCATTAAGAGCTGCCCAATTGGGTTTATCAGTCGTTCTTATTGAAGGGGACAGGTTGGGTGGTACTTGCCTGAACAGGGGGTGTATCCCTACCAAGGCGTTAGTAAAAAGCGCTGATTTATTTCGCGAGATGGAGCATGCCGAGGAATTTGGTTTGTTAGTGGGCGAAAAACGAGTGGATTATGGAGCTGTGGTCGCCCGAAAGGATCAAGTTGTAAACGCGCTCGTTGGTGGCGTAGAAAAGTTGATGAAAGCGGCGAACATTCGTGTAATCAAAGGCTGGGGTAAATTTAAAGAAGTCGGTCAGCTTTTAGTGACGACAGAAAACGGTGCTGAACTAATTGGAGTGGAGAATGTAGTGTTGGCGACCGGATCTGTGCCAATGCGTATTCCAATTCCAGGGGCAGATCTCCCGGGTGTTGGAACCAGTGATGAATTCCTTGATGAAAAAGAACTTCCCAAACGTCTTGTTGTCATTGGAGGCGGCGTCATTGGTTTAGAATTTGCTTCGATTTATAAAGCGTTTGGAGTTCAGGTTAGCGTAGTGGAGATGCTTCCAACCCTGCTGCCTACGATTGATGAGGAAATCCCGAAGCGGTTAACCCCGTTGTTAAAGCGCAGCGGGCTGGAGATTTTCACTAAGACGGCGGTTAAAGGGATTCGCCAAGAGGGGGAGAATCTCGTTGTTCAAGTCGAAGATGCGAAAGGGGTACGGGATATCCCAGCTGATCGTGTCCTTCTCTCCACCGGACGTAGACCTAATTTGCGGGGGATCGATGTGGATAAGCTGGGCTTAGAGACAGAAAGAAGGGTCATTAAGGTGAATGCTCAGATGCAGACGAACCTTCCACACGTCTACGCAATCGGTGATTTGGTCGGGGGCATCATGTTAGCTCATGTAGCTTCTACGGAAGGGATCGTAGCAGTAGAACATATTGCAGGTCGTTCAGTCGAGATGAACTATAATGCCATACCAAGCGCGATTTTTACACATCCAGAGATTGCTACGGTCGGGTATACGGAACAGGAACTAAAAGCTTCTGGGGAGGTTTATCGCGCCAGTAAATTCCCGTTTTCAGCAAATGGTAAGGCTCTGGCCTTGGGAGAAAGCATTGGCTTGGTTAAAATCTTGGCAAATCAGGAGGGAGTAATTGTAGGGGCCAGTATTATGGGTCCCCAGGCTAGTAGTTTGATTGCGGAATTAGTACTAGCCGTCGAAAAGGGTCTTCTGGCCGAGGATATTGCTCGGACGGTGCATGCTCATCCGACATTGCCGGAAGCTATCATGGAGGCAGCGCACGGGATTGATGGGAAGCCACTTCATCTAGCGTAGTTTAACTCATCCTAACTTCATCGGTACTATTGAGCGTCGTTTTAACTAAACGGCGCTTATTTCGTTTTATAAGGATAAGGCACATTCAAAAAAATAACCAGTCAGTATATCAGTCTATTTTGCGCCATACTGCGTTGGCATATTCCCCTAATAGCCCCGCTATGAGGGGAATATACCGCCTTGTCTGGCACAAAATATCCTTGGTATCTTTGACTTGTTATTTTCTTTCATATGCCT
>Ga0209587_1000028_pt1 | contig 66916 bp, 65 predicted proteins | sample NGEPerD_2_FD_184512 | JGI IMG/M metagenome (GOLD analysis project Ga0209587, IMG submission 184512) | Arctic peat soil microbial communities from the Barrow Environmental Observatory site, Barrow, Alaska, USA - NGEE PermafrostL1-D... | ecosystem: Environmental > Terrestrial > Soil > Wetlands >...
CACCCTGCCGATGAGATCCACCCTGTGCCGCTGAGCGTATAACGACATACGGCCCGCGCGGGTCCGTGCGAGCGACGAGCAGCCGGGCGTCTGGAACTGCGAGACCACTCGATGGGAACCGGGCTGGCAGTGTGTCGGCTTCGCAGGTCCGCTGGCTTACGCCTTTGGGGAAAGTCGCACCGCTCGATGCTCCTTTGGTGGATCCGCGTGCGGGACGCCGACGCTGTCGTGGACGCCAGGCTGCGTCGCCGGTCGCCGTTCGGCCTACGGGACCAGGTCGTTGACCTGAGGAAATCACTGGCAGCGTGGACGACACCCGTGACGCGCATCTGGACGAAGTGCTCATCGGCGCTCGCGAACGTGTCGCGATCACGGTCGTGGACTACGACCAGCAGTGGCCCCGACGCCTTCGAGGACACCGCTGAGCGCATCCGCGGGGTCCTCGGCGACATGGCCTTGAGCGTTGAGCCCATCGGTCGACCTCGATCCCGGCCCTTGCCGCCAAGCCGAGGCTTCCCGACCCGACCAAGATGTTCGTGACACGGCTTGCGTCACCAAGCGGATCCGTGACACGCTCTGTGTCGTGAGCGAGGTGGCCGCCAGGCGTCCCTACCGACTGGGCCGCCGCCGGGAGCAGGTCGAAAGCAACCGGCGGCGGATCATCGAGGCCGCCCGGGACCTGTTCGCGGAAGATGGCTTCCACGGCGTCGGCCTGGAGGAGGTCGCGCGGCGGGCCGGCGTGGGCCGCAAGACCATCTACTACCAGTTCGGCTCCAAGCGCGACCTGTTCCAAGCGGTGGTGGACGACCTCGGCGAGCGCGGGGGGGTCGGGGAGTTCATGGCGGAGGCGTTCGCCGAGGCCGACGCCGGGGCCGCGATCGACCGGGTCATCGAGGGCTGCACCGCCTTGTGGGAGGCCGAGGCCGTGGCCGGCGTCATAGCGGCGCTAGCCGCCACCGACGCCGAGGCCCGCGAGGTGCTGGACCCGGTGTACGCCTCCCGGCGCGACGACCTGCGCCGACTGGCCGCCAGGGCCAGTCGGAGCGGGGCGCTGCGCCCCGGATGGACGGCGGCGCGGGTGGCCGACACCTGGTGGCTGCTCACCAGTCCGGAGGCCTACCTCGTCCAACGCCGGGCCGGGCGCGGCGCGGCCGAGGCCCGCCGCATCCTGCTCGACCTCGCCCACGCGGCACTCGAATCGAGAGAAGAGGAACGCTCATGACCACCACCCACACGGATCTTTGGTCGCAGGTCCACGATGAGCGCCGCGCGCTGCTCGATCTGCTGGAGACGCTGTCTCCCGACCAGTGGGACACTCCCTCCCTCTGCGAGGGATGGAGTGTCCGGGACGTGGTTGGCCACCTGATCGGCGGCACGCAGGTGTCGCTGCCCCAGATGGTCGGCCCGCTGCTGCTCTGCGGCTTCCGGCTGAATCGCTACCTGCTGCGCGACGGCCGGCGACGCGGAGCTTGCCCGGCGCGGGTTCTCGTCACTCAGTTCCGGGATCGGCTCGAGACCCGGACGACGCCGCCGGGACTGAACGCGGCCGAGATGCTCGAGGACGTCGTGCTGCACCAGCTGGACATCCGCCGTCCGCTCGGCATCGCTCGCCCGGTTCCGGTGCCGCGCCTGCAGGCCGTCACGGCCACTGTCGTCCGGCACCGGATGTTCCCGGCCCGCCGGCTCATCGCCGGGCTGCGCTTCCGGGCCACCGACTGCGACTGGTCGATTGGCAGCGGGCCGACCGTGTCCGGGCCGATGGAGTCGATCGCGCTGGTGCTCAGCGGGCGGTTCGTCGCCGTCGAGGAGCTCACCGGTGAGGGTCTGCCGGCACTCACCGATCGCACGCCTGCCCGGACGCGGGCGGGATCGACAGGAGCGGCGCGGTGACCCGGGCGGCGACCGCTGGTGATGTCCGCCGGCATGCAGGGCTCGTCGTGCGGCCGATGCGGCCGTCCGACGTCGACGAGGCCGACCGGATCATGCGCGTCGCGTTCGGTACCTACCTGAAGGCGCCCGATCCGGTTCTGGTCTTCGGTGACGTCGACGTCGTCCGCACCCGGTATCGCACCGACCCGGGGCGGGCCTTCTGCGCCGAAGCCGACGGGCAGGTGGTCGGCTCCAACTTCGCGACCCGCTGGGGCAGCTTCGGATTCTTCGGCCCGCTCACCGTTCGCGTGGACCTGTGGGACCGCGGCATCGCGCAGGCACTCATGCGGCCGGTGCTCGACTTGTTCGACCGGTGGGACGTCCGCGACGCCGGCCTGTTCACCTTCCCGGAGAGCCCGAAGCACGTGGGCCTGTACAACAAGTTCGGCTTCTGGCCGCGGGAGCTGACCCCGGTGCTGGCCAAGCAGGTCGACGCTCCGCAGGCCGGAGCGGGATACGACACCCTCGGTACCGACCGGGCTCGTGGCTCGCTCGACCAGGTTCTCGACGACTGCCGCGCGGTCGCCGACTCCGTCCACGGCGGACTGGACCTGACCGAGGAGATACTCGCCGTCGCTCAGCACCGGCTCGGCGACACGGTGCTCGTCCGCGACAGCGACAGAGTCGTCGGGTTCGCCGTCTGTCATCACGGCCCAGACACGGAGGCCGGCAGCGGCGCCTGCTACATCAAATTCGCCGCCGTCGCCCCCGGCACCGGCGCGGGCGCCCGCTTCGCCCGACTCCTCGACGCCTGCGAGGCCTTCACGACCCAGCACGGGCAGCGGATGGTCATCGCGGGCGTGAACACGGCCCGGCGCCAGGCGTACCGCACGCTGCTCGACCGCGGCTACCGAGCACAGTTCCACGGCCTCACAATGACGCGAGCCGACGGGCCCACCTACAACCGCTCGGACATCTACGTCCTCGACGACCTGCGGTAGCCGGACCCTCCACCGGTCCGGACCACCCGCTCAAGGCCATACGTAGTGGCCTTCGTGATCTTCATAGGCAAGAGATCGCGCGGCAGTGCCGTGCAGCCCTCGAAGATGGAGAGATCGTGGAGAGCCCCATCTCTCGGTTCTATCCTGTGTATTGGGACTATTTGCCGGAGGACTAGGCACAAAACCCACATTTCGCGTTCGTAGTTTCGCGGCGAAGGCCAACATCGCGGAAGCGACGGCGAGGCGCTGAGGTCACTCCATGGCGTCGGCCGTCCCGCATCCGACACCCCCGCGGGACGTCGGCGCCTTCAGCCTTCAGACGCGCGGGTCACGTCCGGTGGCGGTTCGGCCTGTGGGACGGGGCGCGCCTCCCGGTGTCGTCCGAGCCAGTGGCAAGCGGGTCGCATGCGGAGCCGCGTCAAACCGCCCAGAAAGACGTCTGGTTACGGGACACACTCGAGTGGTCGGCGACCTGATCACCTTGCCCATGGTTGTGTCGGTGGCACTCGATACAGTCGTCGATGAGCGGCAGAGGGCACGGTTGCATTGAGCCATCCCGCGACATCCGCGCCGCAAGATCTTCGCCCGAACTCCGCCAAAAGGGCTGCAGATCAAATCCACAGGGGTGCGTTGGTGGCGAAACGGGTCGACGTGGGGCCGGACCACGTGTCGCACAGGAAGATCTCCCGTCGCGCGATCCTCTGAACGCTCAATGCAACAGTGCCGTCCCGCTCGAGGGTTTGACTGCCTCTCTGGGTTAGGCATGGTGCGCGTGCCGATGACTTACTACCGCGATGCCGCGTTGTTCCCGCACCACGGGTGCCTCTAGCGCGGCGGACCGCAGGGTCGTACGGTGGAGTCAGAGAAGACAAAAGGGAGGGTCGCCATGTCCTGGACCATGAAGCTCCGTCTGCTCGAATCGTGCAGTTGCGCCCAGATGTGCCCGTGCATTCTGGGGCCGGCCAAGCCCGATCAGGAGTGGTGCTCGGGAGTGTTTGCCATGGAGGTCGCCGAAGGCAACGGCGACGGCGTCGACCTCGCCGGCGCGAAGGTCGTCATGCACTTCGAACTGCAGGGTGACTTCGTCAGCGGCATCGACAAGGCCAAGCTCTACTTCGATCCCAGCGTCTCCGACCCGCAGCGGTCCAAGCTCGACTCGATCTTCCACGGGGAGCAGGGCGGCCTGTGGGGCGGCATGCGCGAAGCGATCAAGGAGTGGCTGCCATCAACGGTCGCGAAGATCGACTTCGGCAGCGACGACGCCCCCGGCGTCTCGGTCGAAGGGATCGGCAAGGTCACCCTCCAACCGATCAACGCCGAGGACGGCGCCCCGGCGATGATCGCTGACGCGCCGGTCATTCGCGCGTTCGGGATGAAGTCGGAGCACCTCGCCTTCGCGCACGGTACGAGCTTCGCGGATCCCGAGTTGCGTTCGTGGGAGAGCCTGGGCGCGGGTGGCATCGTCGCGGACCTCGTCGAGTGGGCGGGCTAAACATCACCGCTCCGCCGGTCCCACCGGCGGTCGCGCGTCAACGCAACGCCATCCTGGTCGTCCTGGTCGTCCTCGCGGCGGTCGGCTGGGTCGTGGTCCTCCGTCAGGCGGCCGAACCAATGGCCCCTGGAACGAGCGAGGCCATGGATCCCGATCTCACGATGGGCGGTTCGTGGCCGCTGTTCCTGACCATGTGGGTCGCGATGATGGTGGCGATGATGTTCCCCGCTGCCGCGCCGATGATTCTGATGTACGGCCGCATGCGCAAGAGCGACCCACCATCGGTCGCGCTGTTCACCCTGGCGTACATCGCGCTGTGGTTCGTGTTCGGGCTGGGCGCCTACCTGCTCAGCTCGGCACTCGAGGAAGCCGCGTCACACTCCGAATGGGTTGCCATGAATTGGGGCCGCGCTGGCGGTGCTCTGCTCGTGCTGGCGGGCGTCTATCAGCTCACGCCATTGAAGGACATCTGTCTCCGGCACTGTCGCACGCCGCTGTCGTTCGTGATGACACAGTGGCGGGACGGTCGTTCCGGTGCACTGAAGATGGGCCTGATCCACGGGCTGTACTGCGTCGGGTGCTGCTGGCTGCTGTTCCTCATCCTCATCCCCCTCGGCGTTATGAACGTCGCCGCCATGGTCGCCGTCGCCGCCCTCGTGTTCGCCGAGAAGGTCGTGCCACATGGACGCGCGGTCGGGATCATCGCGGCGGCGGGGATGATCGCTTACGGCCTCGCCGTCACCCTGCACCCGTCACTTCTGCCGACCGTTGCCTAGGCCTGTCAGGTTGGAGCGGCTACTTTGGCTGACGGCGGTGCAGTGCAGGTGCGTTATTACCCCTTCCTCCCGCGCGGCCCTGCACAGGAGCGGATCTGCCAAGCAATCCGAGCGGCTGATGACCTGACGATCATCGCCCACGGGCACAGCGTAGTCATGCCCCGCGAGGCGTAGGTCATTCCCCATTGACGCGGTTGCCCGGGCCGTCCCACACGGGGATCCCCCTATGAGAACGGGCGGTCGATCTGTTGCCGTAGCAGATGTGTGCCGACCGAGATCAGAAGGTCCAGCACATCGCCTGGACCCATGAAATCGAAGAGCACGGGGGTCCCGTGGAGATCGGGAGTGATCTCGAACGTCGCGCCTGTCCGACTGCGACAGGCTGCGTTGCGCGTGTGCGCCGGCCGCTCGAGCAGCGCTCGAGGGTCGCGGATCTCGAAACGGTTGCCGTGACCTACCCCGTTACGCAGGTGGCGAACCATTTCCAGCAGCGGCGCGCGGTCGAAGTAGTCCTCCGCTGCCAGGCGGTCCCCCAGCACGACGAGAGCACTGACGACCCAAGCGCGGTCCAGCTCGGTAGCCATGTCTGGGTCGTCCACGGCGACATTCAGATGGTGGAGCCAGTCGTAGGCGCTCAACGTGCCGTCTTTGCGTTGGACGAGGCCGGCGGGTGGATGACCGACCGGGTTTCCGGTAGGTGTCAGGTCGCGCACGCGCGGGTCCCGGACCAGTTCGAGGGCTGCTGCGTGAACATACAAGCCAGTCGTCAAGCGTCGCGCCAGACGTCCGACGTCCTCCGCACTCATGCCGCCAGTGTGCCCCAGATCCGCCTTGTGACAATCGTCCGCAACGTCCGGTGGGCGCTCGCCAAGGTGCTGATGGCGTCCGATTGCCCAAGGCCTTTGGGAACGGTCCGGTGACGAGGCGTATCAGACGCGGTTGGGCCAGGTTAGGAATCGAGTGGCTGCGCTGTCCCTTTGGTTTACGCCTCGGGCGAGGATGAAGGGGCAAGCCCGTCTCTTGTCTGGTCAGTAGTAGGGCGGGGCCCAACCGGTTCGGCGACCACTACTGCGCCTTGCCGACTCGGCACCCCCGGCAAGTCCTGCTGGATTGGCCGACGCGGGCAAACGGCGTACCGCTCGGCATCGTGCCGAGGCTGTGCCACGATCCCCACTCGTTAGTCGACTCGCTACGCGCCCGGTAGGCGATCCTGCCGTTGGTCGTCCGGGCCGCAACGAAGAGGACGCCGTCGCTGACCGCGAGGGCGGGATCGCCCTCGAACAGCGTCCCGGTCGACGGCATGGCGTCGAGGCTGTGCCACGATCCCCACTTGTTAGTCGACTCGCTACGCGCCCGGTAGGCGATCCTGCCGTTGGTCGTCCGGGCCGCAACGAACAAATGCCCATCACTGACCGCCAGTGCTCCCCTACCGCCTTCCCCAGCTGGACCGTGGCTTGTGAGCCAGGGAATTGGGTTGACGTGCCCGCCACCGCTGCCCGCGCCGGTGGCGCAATTGCGGTACCCGTACCACGAAGTGCTCGTTGAGTAGGCTCCCGGAATCAGCGAAACATGGACATGGTTATTGCTCGTGTCTGCCCAGTTTGCGACGGTCCCGATCTGCTGGCCGGCCACAACGGAGGTACCGACGCCGACACTCGGGGTGACATGTTGATAGCTCAACGTGAACGGGCCCGTGCTGGACTGATACTCGACCATCAACCCGTTGTCTGGTGCAGGATCGTCAATGGCCCGCTTCACGACTCCCGCCCCAATGGACCTCACCGGACCCGACTTATAGCCCTGGGAATCGTTGCCCAGATGTGCCCACGGCTCACCGTCGACGATCACGTACCCACACCCGTCGAAGTCCCAATCCTGCCAACTGGCGGACCCCGCAGGGTTGGTCCATCCGGAGGGCCAATTGAACTCTGTGGCCGACGCAGGTGAGACCGACGCCGGCAGCACGCCGGCGACGGCGATCGAGGAGGCCGCCACAAGGCACCCGACTATCGCCCGCATGAAGCCGACCCCGAGGATCCGCCGTTGCGATCCGACCGCGCCTAAAGCCATGTCCTACCCCCTTGAATGTCGAACGATAGTCCGTGCTGAGTTCTACCATTCTTCCCGGTGGTCCGACGAAGTGGGTTGGCAGCATCTTCGCGTCCGGCCCCTGGCCGTGTCACCCGACGTGCTTGTGAGCCTGAGCCGGTATGCCGGACTCCCTGATCTGGAACGAAGATCGCTGCAGGGCGGTAGGGTCGTCTAGCAGGTTCCTCGGCAGGCCCTCGTTGCCAGGATCGCCGGAGCCGGGGCAGCCAGTCCGGACTACGTTTCTGAACGGCCGGAGGCTGGAGATTGAGAACGAGAGCCTCCAAGCGCATCTCCGAAACAGGAACCTCATCCGGGAACGCCGGAGCCAACAGGGGTGCGTTCAAGGGCACCGCAAGACCCGTCTGCGATGAATCCCTGTGACCGTGCCCTATCCGGACAACCTGGCGCGAGGCCATTCAAAACTTGAGCAGGTCACCCTCGCCGACACGCTCACCGAGTGCTCACGTAGCCGCAATCACCGGGCAGACCGAGTTCGTCACACGGAAACTGATTGACGGCATCCTCAACCGGAGCGACGAGGATCTTGGACCCATTGATCTACCGCAGCGGATAGACCGGATCGTCCACCAACGAGGTTGGGACCCATCTCGGCGTCCTGCCGATAGCTGATTCTTAGACCGACGCGGCTGAAACTGTCGGAGGCACCGTCTACGGTGGGAATTGTCCTGAACGCTCCTAGAAGGAGGTTGCAGGGAATGGTTGACACCTACCTGCCCGAGCACATTTCCCTTCCCGCTGAACTTGGCGCGCCTGCCGGCCTGTTTCAGCTCAACCCGTTCAGCGAGCAAGTCGCGTTCGCCGAATTTGCTGCACACTTTCACCGACGCGAGTTTTCCTCCCAGGCGTCGTTCGGGATACGCCGCCTTCTTCCTCCGGCGATGCTTGCACCGGAGGGACTAGCGGTCGTGCGTGAGGTCACCCACGCGGCAGGTCGCCGACTCCTCCATCTTGAAGACCCTGGCCGCGCAGCGGTGATCATCGAGGCCCAGCGCGCGCAAACGAGGGTCATGATCGCCGGCGCTGATCATGAGACTGTCGGCGGACTCTGGCGAGAGATCAGGGCAAGGGCTGCCGCCGCCCTCGACTCAGAAGGGTTCGTCCCTTGCCAGCTCTGGTCGAGCACCGGCAACGGAGCCACCGCCCAAGATCACGAGGTTCCTGCCGTCCAGTGGGCTGAGGTCCGCCGCAACTATGCCCGACAGACTGCTCAAACGATGGACTGGCTTGTCGGGTTGAAGACACCGACGGACACGCGCGGTCGCCTGCTGTTATGGCACGGCCCAGCAGGAACAGGCAAGACCACGGCCGCAACTAGCTTGATGACCGAGTGGCTCTCCTGGTGCGACACCCACATCGTGACCGATCCGGAGCGGTTCTTCATGGCGCCGGACTATCTCATGGAGGTCAGCCGCAGAAACGGGCAGCTTGGCATGGAACAGTCACTTCCCCGCATGGGGGCCCCGTGGCCGAAACTCTGGAAGCTGATTGTCTGTGAGGACGCGGACGAATACCTGCGCAGCGACGCCCGCCAGCGCTCGGGCCCGGCGCTCGGTCGCCTCCTCAACCTGACCGATGGACTCATGGGGCGCGGAAGCGACACCATCGTGCTCCTGACCACCAACGACGAGGTCGGCCGACTCCACCCCGCCGTGACGCGCCCTGGGCGATGTCTCGCGGCGGTCGAGTTCCCGTCGCTCAACTCGTCCGAGTCAGCCGCTTGGTGCCCTCCGGGAGTCACCCCACCGGCCAACGGCGCTACGCTCGCCGAACTCTTCGCGCTCACCTCAGGGGGCAAAACGACCTTCGAGAGCCACACGACAGGCCTCTACCTATGACGACCATTTCGATGGCTGACCGGCCGCTCGTCAACGCCCGTGACGACCTACGCAGGTACGTGGGCCTCCCCTGGTCAGGCGGTAAGCCCGAGGTCTGGGCTTACCGCTACTTCGACATCTTGCCGGACCCTGACCCCAGCGATGTCCTTCCCCAGGACGTGCTCGCCGCCGCAGCACTCCATCCGAAACTGACCCAGCGTGACCTTGTCTGGTTCGTCGACCAGAGAGACCGGCTACGCGACTTCCTAGCGTCAACACCCAATGACGACCTCGCGGACAGCAATCCTGAGCGATTGGATGTTCTCCTCGACTTCGCCGGTACGGGCGTCGAACTGTCGCTTCTGACCAAGGTCCTTCACCGCAAGCGACCCAGGTTGATTCCGTTGCTCGACCGCCGACTTGTCGACTGGTACCGCTTCAAACTCGCGGCACGTGGAGCCGCTGCTTGGCCAGAGCTGACTCGCGCCCTCGCGACAGATCTCGCGGCGAATCGAACGGCGCTGAACGAGTTGGGGGAGCTCGTCCCACTCACCCACGTGCGGGTTGCTGACATCGCGATCTGGATGGAGGGACAGCGATGAGGCGCCAATCGGGATCTCGAGCTTTCGGTGGAGATGCTAGGCCACATCGGGCCGCGCAGAAGGCGGCCGACCAGACGCCACTGCTGGACTTGCCGCGGCCGACTTCGCGGAGATCTGGTCGCGGGCACCCGGGGACCGCGATGTCGGCGCTGGCGCCTACGGTGGCGGGATGCGAGAGCTAGGTCTGGTCGTGTCGGGTCACCCCTACGAGTTGCCCGACGGGTGGTCGGCGGTCGAGGACGACATTCTTGAGGGGGCGCTGGCCCGGGCACGTGAGGCGTTGAGTGTCGAGGTGTCGCGCAACGCGGAGGATGGTCCGGGGCGCCTGGAGCGCTACTTCGACCCCACGTTGAGCTACGCCGGTGCGTCGTTCAACGGCCTGGAGCGGGCGACTGGGGCCGTGAACCTGGTGACATCCTCGGACCTGCTGGCGGTCACCTTGCTCAGCATCGACATCGAACCGCTGCAGGTGCGTCAGCTGCTCGAGGACAACCCGAAGCGGGCGGCCGTGATCTCTGCTCTGGCAGCGGTGCCGCGTGACGTCCCGCTGTCGGAGTTCAGTTCCGGCTCGCGGGACTACGGCCAGGTACTGATGCGGCTGTACGAGCTGTACTCCGAACTCAGGGCGACACCGAAGCCGACGGCGAAGAAATGGGTGTTCGCCTCTAAGCTGTGCGCGCGGAAGTTCCCGAACCTGATGCCGGTGCGCGACAACGTAGTGTGCAAGTACCTGGCCGACAAGCCGTTGACCTCACGTGGGTTCGGGCACTTTAAGTTCGACCTGCAGGTGTTCGCCTACTTGATGTCGGACCCCAGCGTGCGTGCGGACCTCAATGACCTGCAGTCGCGGCTGCGGCAGAAGCACGGCCCGACCGTGATGGATGCGGTGCCGGCGTTGCGGATCCTCGACGTCGCCCTGTGGATGGCCGGAATCGACGCCGGGCTGGGTCGGCGACCGGCGCGCTCTGAGGCCGTGTAGGTGCCTCGCGCCGCAGCGCGTGCTTCCGCTTGCCCACCCCAACCGCTTGCCGACCGAGTCCCACCGATGCGGGCGGCCAGGCGGTTGAGTGAAACGGACCTCCGCGGGCGGAGTGGACGATAGGTAGCGCCGGACTCGCGGTGGTGTGACGCACCTACTGAACGTCGAAATCGTGCCATGTGCGGTCGATAGCTGATCGTCTGCGAAGCGCCGTCGACGGCAGGCTGCTCTCGGAGGATTGACCCGGTCGAACACGAGCTCGCCACAAGGACAGCGCCGCCTTTGTGGACTCCGAAACGGTGACCAGTTCGTGTAGCAGACCCGTGGAAGTAGATATGGCGGCAGTGCCGGGTTTCGCAGCGACTTCGCGGACGACGCGATGCCGGTGGTCAGGGTCGGTGCCTTGGACCCAGGGCGGGCCGCGGTGGCCTGCGCGCTGCTCGGCGTCGGCCTCACAGCCGTCGCACAGCGAGCCGTTGTGGCCGCAGTGATTCCAGAGGTAAGGGCATGAGTTATTCCAAGACTGTCCGGACAGTAGTGCCATGTGTGCCTCCGATGGGTGAATGTCGGGACTAAGCGGGGATCATTGGGCCGCCTGGCCGAGATAGTTGGATACTTCGCAACTAGCCAGGCAGTCTCTTGCCTCGCTTGTTCATTGCCTCGTCAAGCCGGAAGCGCTCGTTATTCGAGAGACTCCCTACACCCCGAATCGCCGCCTTCAAGAGCGCGGCGTCATCGTCGGCTGCGGCGCGATCCAAGATGCTGTTGAGGTCACGGGCGAAGGGCTGGAGGCCGGACGAGTGAACCCTCTTCAGTTCGTGCACATCGTTGCGAGACAGCGATGAGGCACGTCTCGCTCGTCCAATGAGTCGGATCCGATCGTTGTCGTCCATTGTTGTTCTCCCTCTGGCAGGAGGCTGAAGGATAGGGCATGATCTTCGCCAAACGGGGGTGGTTCGGCAAGCTTGATCTCTTGTTCATGCAAGCGGCTTGGCGATCGTGGATGAGCCTTCGATGGGATACGAGTGCGCCCGTGACCAGACGAGAGGAGCAGAATGAGCGACAATCCGTTCGATCCGGCAGCTATCCGGGGCAGCATGGACGCTAGCAGCCACAGCAACGAAGAGTGCATCGCGTTCTGTAGGTCCGCGCTGGAGCACTTCAACAGCACGGCCAAGCAGGTGGGTACCCCCCTCGTTGAGGTGGAAACGAGCTCCATGGCAGCGCGCGCGGCGGGTATTGCGATGGGTTCCTGGCCGACGGCCGGGGGTAAAGCCACGTACTACAGAATCCTCACGAACGGCTCCTTCGACCACGTCTGGACCGCCGCCGACGGACGCGGCCTAACTCAGACCGAAGATGGGCAGTTCTACTTTGAGGGCAGCGCCGCCGGTGTCGACGGCATCGCGGCTTCAGTCGCGAGACTGGCTGGATATGACGCCACACAGGCGAAGCAGATCTTCGAGGCCGCTCTAAGAGGCGAGGCACTCAGTTACGGATGACCTCGGCGTCTCAGGGGCCGCAGCGTCCGCGTCAATCTGGGCGGAATGGGCGTCCTCAAGGCGCGATGCATCCAACGAACCACCAAGCACAGATGTGTGGCGGCGGCGGTGGAAACGCAGGGGACACGCCCACTCAGCCTGGTCAGGCGCCCCCCATCTTCCACGCTGATGACCTCTGGGTCATCGGCCAAGAGGTCGCCCCGTTCGGCTCTCCGCAGACCTTCGCCAGCCTTCGCCGATGTTCGCGATGGGGCCCGCTCGGGCCCATTTCGATGCAATGTCAGCAGACGCTGTGCTGACATGAAACGCAAGAACCGGGCACGTGGTGACCCACGAAACCGGCCCTGACCTGCGACTTCACTTTGTAGCGGGGGCGGGATTTGAACCCGCGACCTCTGGGTTATGAGCCCAGCGAGCTACCGAACTGCTCCACCCCGCGTCGGTGTACGCAATCTTACGGGACGTGCGGCGCTGGCTCAAAATCAACGCGTGTTGCCAGTCACGGCGTGGACGAGGATGAGCGCGGGGAGGGGGCACTGCATCCGCGAACTGGTCACTCCTCCGCGCCAGGCGACACTGTCGGCGAGGGATCCGGTGACGGTGATGGCGACGGCGATCGGGACGTCGCTGCCGCGTCACCTGCCATCTCCAGAGCCTCCGCGACCAGGTCGCGAGCCTCTTCCTGCGCGTCGGCGTACCCCTGAAGGTCGCCTTCCTGCAGAGCCGCCTCGGCCTCGGCGAACCTCCGCTCAGCCTGCTCGAGAAGTGCCTGCACATCACGCGAAGCATCCGGCTGCCCACCCGGCCCCTCGGGCTGGTCCGGGTTGCCGGGCTCAGCGGGGTCGGCGGGATTGGCGAGGGAGTCGTCGCCCTCGGTCACGCCGAGCACGTTGTCCAGCGCCGAGGCCAGCGTCGGGCCGTAGCCGGCCTCCTTGCCGAACGAGGCGAGGACGTAGCGCAGCACCGGGTACGACGCCTCTCCCGTCTCTCGCTGCGTGTACAACGGCTGCACGTAGAGCAGACCACCGCCGACCGGCAGGGTGAGCAGGTTTCCGTAGAGCACCTTGGAGTTGTTACGGAACGGGAGGAGGGCCTGCTGGATGTCCTCGTCGGCCGCGAACGTGTTCGCGATCTGCGATGGCCCCTGGATCTGGGTGTTACCGGGCAGGCGAAGAATCCGGATCTTGCCGTAGTCCTCGCCGGCGGCCTCGGAGTCCACGGAGATGAACGAGGCCAGGTTTTGGCGGTTCGTCGGGACGTAGACACTGGTCAACGAGAAGGCCGGGTCGTCGCCCCCGGTCGGGGTCTTCACCGAGAGGCGGTACGGCGGCTGCGACTGGGTGTTGTCGTTTGGGTCCTCGGGCACCCTCCACTTGTCGGTGCCGTTGTAGAACGACTGCGGCTCGGTGACGTGGTACTCCGCGAGCATGTTGCGCTGCACCTTGAACATGTCCTCGGGATAGCGCATGTGCTCGAGCAGCGCCTGAGGAATCGCCGTCTTCGGCTCCACCACGTCGTCGAAAGCGCCCCGCCACGCCTTCAGGATCGGGTCCTCGGTGTCCCACTCGTACAACGTGACCGTGCCGTCATAGGCGTCCACGACGGCCTTGACCGAGTTGCGCATGTAGTTGATCTCGTCGGTGGGAAGTGTCGCGTACGCCGTGTTCGGGTTGAGCGCGTCGGTGGTCATGCTGTCCAGCGACCGCTTCTCCGACATCGGGAAGCGGTCCGTGGTGGTGTAGCCGTCAAGGATCCACACCACACGACCGTCGACGACCGCAGGGTAGGAGTCGTTGTCCACCGTCAGCCACGGGGCGACCTTCTCCACCCGCTCCCGGGGGGGCCGTTCGTAGATGATCTTCGAGGCCTCGTTCACCCGGCTGGACAGCACGATGTTCGGCTCGCTGAACTTGATGGCGTACAACAGCTTGTTGAACAGCCCCCCGACCGGGACACCGGCCTCACCTTCGTAGGTGTTGTTCTGCGGCGAACCCGAGTCGCTCTCCTCGGGGATGTCCAGCTCGACGTTGCGCTCATCGGGGTTGCCGACAATGGAGTACAGCGGGCTGTTCTCACCGAAGTAGATCCGCGGCTGGTAGGCACCTTCCGGCGAGGTGTCGCTGAGGTCGCCCTGCGGGGGAAGGTCCTGCTCGGCCCACTCCGGCTCACCGTCATTGCTGACCAGCTCGCCTTCGGCGTTGCGCTGGTTGCCGTAGGCCGCGATCACGCCGAAGCCGTGGGTGTAGACCGTGTGCTGGTTCGCCCAGTTGCGCTGCTGCTCGGGCAGCCCCGGCTGGTTCAGCTCACGAACCGCGACGACCATGTCACGGGTCTCCCCATTCACCTCGTAGCGGTCGACGTCGAGCACATTCGGAACGCTGTAGTAGCCGCGCACCTGCTGCAGGTTCTCGAACGTCGACGACACCAGGGCCGGGTCGAGCAGCCGGATCCCTGGGATCGACTCGGCACCCGCCTTGAGCTGTTCCGGGCTCAGCGACACGTTGGCGTCGTACTGCGTAACCTCGGTGTCCTCGATGTCGTACGCCGCCCTGGTCCCTTCGATGTTCTTGGCGATGTACGGACCCTCCTTGTCGGGCTCGGAGGGCTTGACCTCGAACTGCTGCACGATCCCGGGCCAGACCGCGCCGAGCAGGATCGCGGACAGCGCCAGCAGTGCGAGCCCGACGGAGGGCAGCATCCAGGTGCGGCGGAACACGTTGGCGAACAACAGGACGGCGCAGATCAACGCGATGAACGCGAGGATCTCTTTCGACGGCTGCACCGCGTTGTCAAGGGTGTAGGTCATCCCGGTGTGCCGGCCACTGGTGTCGGTGACCAGGTCGAACCGGTCGAGCCAGTAGTCGGCCGCCTTGAACAACACGAGCATGCCAAGGAGGACCGAGATCTGGACCTGGGCGGCCGAGGAGAACCTGTCTCGGCGGGCCTGGAGGCGGATGCCGCCGTACAGGTAGTGCACGGCAGCGGCCGCGATCACGCCGAGCACCGTGGCGGCCATCGCGAAACCGACCAGGTAGTGCTGCCAAGGAAGGTCGAAGACGTAGAAACCGATGTCCTTGTCGAAGTACGGGTCGGTGCTTCCGAACGGGGTGGCGTTGCGCCAGAGCAGGAACTCGCGCCACATGCCCGCTCCCGAGGCGCCCGCGAAGACCACGAACAGCGCACCGACCGCGAGGAGGAGCCAAGTCCGGATCGGACTCACGAACTCCCGGTAGCGGTCCAGGTTCGCCTGCTCGACCGATGCAGGGCGGAACATCGGTCGGAACCGGTAGGCCAGGTAGATGTTGAGCACAAGGAAGGCGCCCATGATCAGGCCGAAGACCACGAACAGCAGGATGCGGGTGCTCAGCATCGTGCTGAACACTGTCGAGAAGTTGACGCTTTCGAACCACAGCCGGTCGGTCCAGACCCCGGTGAAGATAGAGACAACGAAGAAGCCGACCACCAGCACCATCGCGGTTGCCAGCAACGCGCGGGAGCGTCGCGGCGAGGCGGCCGGTGTCGCCGGACGGGGCCTGGTCGCAGGAGGTTCGTTGAAGAATCCGCTCACTGTTGTCCCTTGGTTCTCTTGTTCGTCTTCAGTGCTCGAGGGTGTCGAGCAACAACTGTAGGAGTACCGGCACGAGGTCGGTGCTCTCGATAACTGACTGGTCGTCGTCGTGGGACCTGAGCCGCAGTGTGCAGTACGTCGCGCCGTCCCTCGTTGCGCCGGCCACCATCCGGACTTCGTGCCGGTCCGGATGGGACGCGGCGTACTCCTGCGCTGCGTCGGGTTCCTCCGGCATATGCGTATCGGCGCCGGGGGGCAGCACGAAACGCTCGACCACCGCTGCGCAACCGAACACCTCCGCCGGCCACATCATCTGCGCGAGGGCCTGCTCCAGGGTGCGGTCGGGTGGCATCTGGTCCTGCTCGACGGGAGTGAGCGTCCCCGCCGCGGACGCCGCGTCCAGTCCCATGGCGGCCGCCAGCTGGGGCTCACGCGCGAGCAGGTCGGACGTGGCGACGAGTGCGTAGAGACGTGCCGGCTGGTCCCAGCCCGCCTCCGTGGCGTGAACCTGGACCTCGCGGACCGCAGCCTGGAGGACCGCGTCCACCTCCGGCGCGTCCTCGCGAACCATCGCCTCTCGCTCTACCGCCGGCATCGGATCAGCCACATCTCGGCAGGTCGGCGTTCTCGTCCTCGGCGTACGCCTGGATCGACTCCACGGCTGTGCTCAGGGACGTTGCCTTGACCAGCTCGATCTCCTCCTCGTCGACTCCCGCGCCGAGCGCGGAGTCACAGTTGTCCGGTGGAACCAGGAACATGTCACTGCCCGAGTCGGCGGCGGCGACGATCTTCTGCTGGATCCCTCCAATGGGACCAACGGTTCCGCTGCCCGTGATGGTTCCCGTCCCGGCAATGTCGAGACCGTCGGTCAGCGCGCCCGGGGTCAGGTTGTCATAGACCGCGAGAGCGAAGATGAGACCCGCACTGGGGCCGCCGATGCTCTCGTCGATATCCACGCTCACTTCGAAGGGGAAGTCGTAGCCTTCTCCGACGGCGACGCCGACCAGCGCCTGGTCCGGGTCGTCCTCGGCGGCCTCGGGCGTCACCTGGACGCTCTGGGTCTTTCCGGCTCGCCGGACCACGAAGTCGACGGTCCCGCCGACCCCCGCATCCTGCACGGCCTTCACGACCGCCTCGGCGTTGACGACCTCGGTCCCGTTCACCGACACGATCCGGTCGCGCGTCTCGAGCTTGCCGTCGGCCGGACCGTCGCTGGTGACGTCGAAGATCTCGGTGCTCATGGTGAGGTCGTACCCGAGCTCGGTCAGGGCCGCGGCGATCGCGGTGTCCTGCGAGCCGACCATCGCCACGCTGCTCTCGGTGGCCACGTCCTCGGCGGTCTCGTCCATCTCGTAGATCGCGTCACGTGGGTAGACCGCGCGGGTCTTGTCGAACCAAGCCGCGAGGACCTGCGGAAGGCTGAGCTCCTTGCCAGGGGCGGTCACCGAGACCGTAGTCAGCTCGAGGTTGCCGTCGGTCGGGTAGGTGCGCTGCCCGTCGATCTGGACGATCTCCTCGCCCTCGGTCTCCGCGAGCACGTCCACGGTGGGACCGGGACTCATAGTGACGTAGGGCACCGGCAGGAAGGTCGCGACGGCGAACAAGGCCACCAGCAGCGCGCAGGCGAGGATGCTCGACGTAGTGCGGCGGCTCATTGCGCAACCCTCTCACCCAGCCGAAACTACGCCGAGCGTCGGGTGTGGGGGACCCCGCCGGGACGGACGGCGCCGGCACGGGAGGGGCGCACGGCGATTCCGGTGCTGCGATCACGCACCACCGGGGCGGGTGCCCGGCCTGCGCCGGGGTGCTCCTTGGAGATCGCCTTGGCGAACCGTTCGTAGGCGGCGTCCGAGTGGTCGTTCCCGTCCCGCCGGGGTCGTCCGGCCCAGGCCGCCCAGATCATCGCCAGCAGGGTCACCGCCGCGGACGGAACCAACCACGCCAAGATCTCCACAACGGTCAGGGTACGTAGGAACGCTCGGGTTGCGTCGCAGGCGCGCGGACGGCTCCGACCCGGCGCTACCAACCGTGGTCTCGACAGGCTCGACCAGCCGGGACAGGCTCGACCAGCCGGCCAGGAGTGGTTTCCGTTAGGGGGTGCCCACCCACTCGTCGGTGCCGTCGGCGAACACCTGGTGCTTCCAGATCGGAACGGTTGCCTTGAGCTGGTCGATGAGCGCCCGGGACGCCTCGAACGCCTCCCCTCGGTGCGCGGCCGCCGTGGCCACGATCACGGCTGCGTCGCCGATCGCCAGGGGACCCGTGCGGTGCACTGCGGCAACCGCGAGGACGTCGTACTCCCTGGCCACCTTCTCGGTGACGTCCCGGAGCTTCTGGAGAGCCGTGGGGTGCGCGGAGTACTCCAGCGCGTTCACACCCTTGTTCTCGTCGTGGTCGCGCACCGCGCCCACGAACAGCGTCAGCCCGCCCGCTGCGGCGTCCGCGAGCGCGTCGACCACCTCACCGACCTCGAGCGGGTTCGCGCGGATGTCGACGAGTCGTACGACGGGACGCGTGGCGCCGCTCTCGGTCGGGCCTGGCTCAGTCACCCACCGAGCGTAAACCGGTCTCGGCGAGCGCGACCACCGCAGGGAGCGCGGGTTGGAGCGAACGAGTAGTTTGAGGGTATGACGAACGACCCCCGCGACGAACCCGACGAGCCCGACAACCCGTTCAAGGGCACGCCGTTCGAGCAGATCTTCGCTGCGTTCGGCGGAGGGACGCCGGGCGCGGCCGGCGGCCAGGGCATGCCCGACCTGTCGGCGCTGATGAGCCAGATGCAGAGCATGATGACGCCCTACGAAGGTTCGGTGAACTGGAGCCTCGCCAAGGATGTGGCACGCAAGACCGCTGCTCAGACGTCCGACCCCTCGCCGACCGAACAGGACGCGAGCAGGTTCACCGACGCCCTGCGCCTGGCCGACCACTGGCTGGACTCGGCAACCGACTTTCCTTCCGGGGTGAGTACCTCAGCGGTGTGGAGTCGCGCGGAATGGATCGAGGAGACGATCGACGTGTGGCGGCGCCTCGTCGAGCCGGTGGCCGAGCACGTGGTCGGGGCGATGGGAGCAGCGCTGCCGGAAGAGGCCAAGAACATGGCGGGCCCGCTGCTGGGCATGCTCGGCAAGGCCGGGGGCGCCATGTTCGGCACCCAGGTCGGTCAGGCGCTCGGCGGCCTCGCAGGCGAGGTGCTCACCGCGTCCGACATCGGGCTGCCCCTCGGCCCGGCCGGCAAGGCGGCCCTGGTGCCGAGCAACGTCCGCGCCTTCGCCGAAGGGCTCGATGTGGGCGAGGAGGACGTCTTTCTCTACCTCGCCCTGCGCGAGGCGGCACACCAGCGACTGTTCTCCCACGTGCCGTGGCTGCGTGCGCACCTGCTCTCAACAGTCGAGGACTACGGCCGCGGCACCAGCATCGACGTGTCGAAGATCGAGTCGAAGATGGCCGAGATCGACCCGATGAACCCGGCGTCGCTGCAGGATGCCTTGGAGGGCGGTCTGTTCGAACCCGAGAAGACCCCGGCGCAGCGAGCTGCCCTGATTCGTCTCGAGACCATCCTCGCCCTCGTCGAGGGCTGGGTCGACGAGGTCGTGGGCCAAGCCACCGACTCCCGGATGCCGTCGGCGACCAAGATGCAGGAAGCGGTACGACGCCGGCGTGCCGCGGGGGGACCGGCCGAGTCGACGTTCGCCGCCCTGGTCGGGCTCGAGCTGCGACCGCGGCGGCTGCGTGACGCCTCCGCCCTGTGGGGATCGCTGAGGTCGCGTGAGGGGCACCAGTCGCGCGACGCGGTCTGGGCGCACCCGGACCTGCTGCCCACCTCAGCCGACCTCGACGACCCCCTCGGCTTCCGGGAGCACGCCGAGGAGCCCGAGGACCTCACCGAGGCCGAGTTCGACGCCGCTTTGAGCGAGCTGCTCGACAGCGAGAAGGACGACTGACCGGTCGCGGAACACGCAACTTTGCACGGGGTGTGGACGCTCTACGAGCGTTGTGCCGCTTGCAAACCGTCCATACCTCTGGCAAAGAAGCATCCGGGCGCTGCCACACAACGGCATCTCCGGGTCAGGGCCTGGCCGCGAACCCCTCCAGGAAACCCTTGGCACGCTCCGCTTTCGGGAAGGTGTCGACCCACGACCAGAACGCCAGCGTGTGCCCTTCCTCGAGAAGGTGTGCGAGCTCGTGCACCAGCACGTAGTCGATCACCCAGGACGGCAGGCCCTGCAGCCTTCGGGAGAGCCGGATAGACCTGTCGCTTGGCGTACACGAACCCCAGCGGTTGTTCTGGTTGTCGACCCAGCGAACGGTCGCCGGCTTCGCTAGGCCGCGGAGGTATGTGTCACTGAGCTCGACCGCGCGCTGCAGGAGAGCCGAGTCGCTGGGACGACGGCGCTGGTCGGACCTCTCCAGCCGGGCAACCATGGTGGCCACCCATTCGTGCTCCTCCGCGACGCTGAGCCGAGCAGGGATCATCACGATCACCTTGTCGTCCTCGCGGTAGGCCGCGACAGTACGGCGGCGGCGGCTGCTGCGGCGTACCTCGACCTCTGGCCTCTCCGCGGACTCGGATGCGGTGGCTGCGGTTGCCATGACCGCAGGTTACCTGGTTGACCAGGTCAGCAGCCGGTCCATCGTCCAGGTGTTGACCACCCGCTCCGCGGGTATCTCCAGCCGCTGTGCGCGTGCGCACCCGTAGTCGACAAAGTCGAGCTGACCGGGGGCGTGGGCGTCGCTGTCGATGGAGAACAGGCAGCCGGCCCGCATGGCCAGCCCGATCAGCTCGTCGGGAGGGTCGCTGCGTTCGGGACGGGAGTTGATCTCGACCGCGACCTGGTGCTCCGCGCAGGCCTCGAAGACAGCCTTGGCGTCGAACTCGCTCTGCGGCCTGGTGCCGCGGCCACCGGTGACCAGCTGGCCGGTGCAGTGACCGAGCACGTCGGTGCGTGGGTGGGCGACCGCCGCGAGCATCCGTCTGGTCATCGCATCGCTGGGCAGCCTCAGCTTCGAGTGCACCGAGGCGACCACGAGGTCGAGCCGGCCGAGCAGCTCGTCGGTCTGGTCGAGCGCGCCGTCGTCGAGGATGTCGACCTCGATCCCCTTCAGGAGCCGGAACTGCTCCCCGAGATGGTCGTTGATGGCGTCGATGATGCCGAGCTGCCGGACCAGGCGTTCGGCCGAGAGCCCACGCGCGACCTTGAGTCGCGGCGAGTGGTCGGTCAGGACCAGGTACTCGTGACCGATCTCGATTGCTGTGAAGGCCATCTCCTCGATCGGTGAGCCGCCGTCGGACCAGTCCGAGTGGGAGTGCAGGTCGCCTCGCAACGCCGAACGAAGCTCCTCGCCGCCCTCGGCCAAGGGCCCCGCTGCGTCCCGCTCGAGACGAACCAGATACGCCGGAACCCGGCCCGCCAGAGACTCACCGATCACCTCCTCGGTGACCGAACCGATTCCGGGAAGCTCGCGCAGCGTCCCTGCCTCGCCCCGCGAGGCCAGCTCCGCCGCGTCCAGGGTGAGCACCGTTGCGGCGGCGCCGCGGAACGCCTTGACCCGGTGGGTCTCCGCGCGGGTCCGTTCCAGCAGAAATGCGATCCGGCGCAGTGCCGCGACCGGCTCGGGAGCCGCTTGCGAAGGTTCTCTCGCGTTCACTCACCAACTCGCTTTCGTCCACAACTCGCTCCGAGCCTTCCACAAGCAGTCCACAGGTTTATCCACAAGGGTGGAAAGTCAGCGGCCGGTGAACCTGGCAGCCCGCTTCTCCCGCGAGGCGGCGATTCCCTCCTGCAGGTCCGCGGTGGCCAACGTGATCGGCTGGGCGAGAGCCTCCCACTGGACGGCGCTCTCGAAGTCGGCGTGTCCCCCGTCGCGCAGCGCGAGCGTCGTGTAGCGGCTCGGGATCGGTGCGCTCGCCGCGACGTCGGCGGCGATCGCGAGCGCCGCGTCAAGGAAGTCCTGGTCGTCGAACACCCCAGACACCAGGCCGAGCCGCATCGCCTCCTCTGCGCCGACGACCCTGCCGGTGAGGAGGAGGTCGCGCGCATGCGCCGGCCCGACCACGTTCGGCAGGAGGTAGGTCGCGGCCATCCCCGGGTTCATCCCCAGCCTCACGAAGGGGGCGCCGAGCGTGGCCGACGACGCGGCGTACCTCAAGTCGCACGCCAGCGCCAGACACAGCCCGGCTCCGATGGCGGGACCGTTCACGGCGGCGATCGTGGGCACCTCGAGCCGGCGGATGGAGAGCCACGCGCGATAGAACGCGACCATCCGACTTCTCAGATAGTCCACCTCGGCGTCCGGCTCACTGGCGATCCAACCGGTGTTCCCGCCCGAGCAGAACGCCGTGCCCTCGCCCGTCACCACGACCACCCGCAGGGAGGCGTCCTGGGCGAGCTCGTCGATCGCGGCTGTCCAGGCGGCGGTCATCTCGTCCGACATCGCGTTTCGCTGGGCGGGGTTGTCCAGGGTGAGTACGGCGACGCCGTCGTCGAGTCGCTCGACGCGGAGCTGCTGGATGCTCGAGGAGGGATGCATGGCCGCGAGACTACCGAGTGCGGCAGACTCGCGGTCGAGTCTGAGACCGAGAGCGCACGCTCAGCCGTGCGAAAGCCCTATAACAGGCGTATCCGGATGAAAAGGCGGTCTTCTGAGCGTGGAAGCCTGCAGATTCGCCCGCGCCTGGATGATTCCTGCAGGCTCCTGCCGTAGTGTGCGATGCGGTCACTAGAAAGGTGGCCCCGGCGGGTCCCACGACTCCGCCGCGACGACCGGCATCACCAACTGGCAAGGAGGCCGTCATGGCGGAGACCTGGAGCGGCGAGTTCTACTGCGTGAAGTGCAAGGCGAAGCGCGAAGCCTCGGGCGAAGTGAGGGTCAACGACAAGGGCACCCGGATGGCAAAGGCCGTGTGCCCGGTGTGCAGCACGAACCTGAACCGGATTCTCGGCAAGGCCTGATCGACAGGCCGCTGCCCGGCCTCGGGGCCGGGTGGACTGGGGCTGTGGATGAGCGCGGGCGACGTGCCGAGAAGTTTGGCACCCTGGCCCGATGCGTCCCGTCCTGCGACCCGGCACCCATGTCCTGCGACGCGACCGCGATGAGCTGCAGGTCGGCCTCGACCCGCGCCACGCGGTCGTGCTCCCGGACGACAGCGACACCCGAGCCTCCCTGGCGCTGCTGAGCAGCTCCGCCGACGTCGCGGAGTACGACGGGTCGGGCACTCTCGATCTGCTGGCGACCAACGGGCTGCTGCTGGACGGCAGCACCTTCCTGCCGTTGATCCCCTCCTGCGAGGTCGAGACGTCCAACCCCGAACCGCACCGAGACGACCGGACCGGCCGGCTTGAGACGTCGCGTCAGGACGTGGCCGCCCTCGCTCGAATCGCCGGTGATGGCGCCGGTGACCGTCTCGATGCCCGAACAAGGTGCCGGGTCGACATCGCGACCTTCACCGAGGCACCGGACCAGCCACTCGCGGTCACCCTTGTCGACCTCCTGCGCGTGGCCGGGGTCCGCACCAGGCGAACGCCCTCGCGCCGGTCGCCGGGCACGCCCGTGCCGCCCTCACGACCGCCCTCCGCAACCGCGGACATCGTCGCGCTGGTCGGCGTGGGCGAGCCACAGCGGGACCTGATAGACGAGTGGATGCGCGCCGGAACCCCGCATGTGCTGGTTCGGCTCACTGAGGGGTCCGCCACGGTGGGCCCGTTCGTCGTGCCGGGCCGGACTGCCTGTCTGCGCTGCGTTGACGCCCACCACACCGACGCCGACCCGTGCTGGCCGCTCCTGGTGGCGCAGTACGCCTCGCTCAGCCGACGCAACCGCCCCGACGGCGTCCCCGAGCCGGTCGACAGCATCCTGGCCAATCTGGCGCTGGCCTGGGCCGCACGCGACATCGCGTCGTACGCCGAAGGGCTCCGGCCGTCGACCTGGTCGGCCACCCTGCGCTTCGACCCTCACCTGACCTCGATCGAGAACCGCGCCTGGTTACGACACCCCGACTGCGGCTGCGGATGGCACTAGAACGCACGGATCACCACCGGATCACCACCGGTCGGTCACAATGGGCTTGTGCCCGACCTCCCTCGCAGGACCGTGGCCCGCACGGCGCGACTGGCTGCGCTGCCGCTGGGCTTTGCTGGACGTTCCGCGGTCGGTGTAGGCAAACGCATCGGAGGCGCCCCGGCCGAGGCGGTGATGAGCGAGGTCCAGCAGCGCACCGCCGAGCAGCTGTTCCGCACGCTCGGCGAGCTCAAGGGCGGCGCCATGAAGATGGGCCAGGCGATGTCGATCTTCGAGGCGGCGCTGCCTGAGGAGTTCGCGGCGCCCTACCGCGCCCAGCTGACCCGCCTCCAGGACTCGGCGCCGCCAATGTCGGCCACCCTCGTGCGCGAGGTACTGCGCCGCGAGCTAGGGCCGCAGTGGCGCAAGCAGCTGGTGGAGTTCGACGAGAACCCGGCCGCGGCCGCGTCGATCGGCCAGGTGCACAGGGGCCGATGGCACGACGGGCGCGAGGTCGCGATCAAGGTTCAGTACCCAGGTGCGGGCGAGGCGCTGCGGGCGGACCTGAAGCAGATCGCCCGACTTGCCAGGACGTTCGGCGCGATGGTGCCCGGGATGGACATCAAGCCGCTCGTCGAAGAGCTTCAGGATCGGGTCGCCGAAGAGCTCGACTACACCCTCGAGGCGGCGGCGCAAAGCGCGTTCGCGGCCGAGTTCGAAGCCGATCCCGACGTCATCGTGCCGCACGTCGTGACCGGCACCGACAAGCTCCTGATCTCGGAGTGGTTGGAGAGCCGCTCCTCCATCGCGCGGCTGATCGCCGAGGGAAGCCAGGAGGAGCGCGACCACTACGCCGAGCACTACGTTCGGTTCCTGTTCTCCGGCCCGGCGCGAACCGGGATGCTGCACGCCGACCCCCACCCAGGCAACTTCCGTATCCTGAGCACCGACAGCGGCGGGCTCGGCGGGCTCGGCGTGGTCGATTTCGGCGCGGTGGCGAGGCTGCCCGAGGGCGAGCTGCCGCGGTCGATCGGGAGGTTGATGCGGATCGCGATGCTCGACGACTACGAAGACGTGCTGGAGAATCTGCGCGCCGAAGGATTCGTGAAGCCGAACATCAAGATCGACCCCGCCGACCTGCGCGACTACCTCGGCCCGTTCATCGAGCCGGCACGCCACGAGACGTTCCGGTTCTCACGGAAGTGGATGCGCTCGCAGTTCCAGCGAATCAACGACCCTCGCGAACCCGGCTACACGATGGTGCTGAAGCTCAACCTGCCACCTTCCTACCTGCTGATCCACCGGGTCTGGGTCGGCGGCATCGGTGTGCTCTGCCAGCTGGAGGCGGAGGCGCCGTTCCGCGCGATCCTCACCGAGTCGTTGCCAGGGTTCGCCGAGGACTGACCCAAAGACTCCGCAACTGCGCACCCCCACCGCGCATCGGCATCCCTCGGACGTCATACGTTTCGGCTGCTGGGGCGCGCGGTTTGGATGACGTTATTTGGCGAAGTGCATCGCGCACCAGCGTGCACCGCAGGCAGCGGTCTGCTGGATCAAGGACACCCTCGCCGCGCAGTCCCCCGCCGCACGAGACCGAGGAGCACACCGAAGCCAGGCACCGAGCGTCGCTCCGTCGGCTGGCGGCTCACCACCAGGCGCTGTCCAGCTTGCCTTCCATCGCTCGCAGATGCTCTCGGGAGCAGGTCGGGCAGAAGGCCTTCGTCTTCCCGTTCTCGACCGCTGTGGTCCAGGTCAGCGGGGTGGTCTCGCTGGGGGCGGTGGTTCCGCAGAAGTCGCAGGTCACAGGCACAGCGCCCACCCTACGCACGTGGGCCGGCCTGCGGCAGCGATCGTTCGCTGCCGCAGGCCGACTGCTCAGAGCGCGCGGGCCAGCGCCAGACGGGCCTGCTGTGCGGCACGCTCCGCACGACGGGACAGACGGCGGGCGACGACGAGCTGGTGCCCGAGTCGCAGTTCATGCGCCTCTCCCAGGCGCGCGGCAATATGTGCCCGCGCCAGATCTTCGTTCATAAGGTTCATCGTCTTGCTCCGGTTCGCGATGTCGTTCACGGTTGGTTGGCTTCCTCTCTGCCCGCGTTACAGCGAGCGGGCCAGCGCGAGTCGTGCCTGCTCGGCTGCGCGCTCGGCGCGACGGGAGGTACGTCGAGCCAGTGCGAGCTGGTGCCCGCGTCGCCGGTGACGCGCCGTTCCGATGCGCTCGGACATCACTGCCCGTGCCACTTCTTGGTTGAGTTGGTACATCTCAGTGCTCCGAATCAGTTTCGTGTTCTCTGGTGTGCTGCGCAGTTGGCTGGCTGCGGCTAGGCCGCAACTTCGTTCTTGCGAGGACGTCCGCGTGGCCGCTTGCGGGGGATCACGGCCCCCTGCAGGAACAGCTCGCCACCCCAGACTCCCCATGGTTCGCGGCGCTCAAGGGCACCGCTGAGGCATTCGGAACGGACCGGACACGTCGCGCACATGGCCTTCGCGAGCTCCACGTCGGTCGGGGTTTCGGCGAAGAACAGCTCTGGGTCCTCTCTCCGGCACGGCAGCTGCTCCTCATCGACCGCGCGGGTGTCGACCGCCCTTGTGTCGAGAACGCTGATGCTCATGTGCCACCTCCTTGGTGACCTGGTTTGCTGTCGTTCTGGTTTGTGCTGGTCCCTGAATACGAAAAAACCGCGGATCCCGGGTTCGGGTTCCGCGGCCTGGAGGCGCCGACTAGACAAAATGTTCTAATTCGGTGGACTCCAGGCAGGGGTACCCGGGAAAGCTCCCTTGATGACGGCCGCGTTCGTGACGTCGTGGAGGACGCGCACAGATGCATCGCTACCGCCGTCGCAGATGGGCATGGCGAAGTCGGCGAGCTGGCCGAGGGTCATGTAGGCGTTCATCATGTGGAGCACCTCCTCCGATGCTTCGGGCGCCGGCTTCGTCAGGGCCGTAGTGCGCGTGTGGTCAAGTAAAAAGAAAACTACAACCTGAGGGCAGTAAGCGGCAAACCATTTTCTGGGTGTTTCCGAAAAAACTCTGCACGCACCCGAAAATGTAGTCTCATCCGTGGGTCAGGGTCTGCCGGGAACAGCGCGACGGTGACCTCCGAGCCGTGACGTCTTCAGCCGGTGTAGGCGTTCACGACCTCAGGGGGCTGGGTCCGGCGGGGCAGCCCGTTGGGACGAATTCGGCGAGTAGCACGGTCGCCCGGATCGGTCACGCTGACACGCTCCTCAGCCAGACAGCTCAGCCAGCTCAGGCACCCGAAGCCGATACGCCCGCGCTGCACTCACCCGGCGCACGAACGCGGAGGGCGGGTACAGCACCTCTGGCCGGACACCCCGCGGCGCACAATCGTCCGTACGGACGAAAATTACACGGGTTTCGGCCATAGTCGGCGCAGGATCGTCCGTACGGACGAAAATTCCACGCACGGGCCTCGCCTGACCGCAGGGAGCAACTCACCGACGCCGAGATCGCCAGCGCGAACTGGTGCACTGGATACAAGCGCCGACTCATGCACCGCCTCGACCGTCCAGACCACCGGCAGGAGCAGAGGCCGAGCACATCGCTCAACAACAACTCGACCAACCGGTCGAGACCAGACAACCGGGAGCGGATCAAACCCGGGATGCTTCAGCGTGAACCGGTGTCCAAACAGCGCACTCTGCGTGATTGGGACGGGCCGCCCGGGTCACCCGGGGCGTGAGTCTGCCCTCGACCTGGTCTCGACAGGCTCGACCAGCGGGGGCGCGGACGGGGTGCACTTCCGATGGCGCTCGACACACCCACAGATACGCCAGGAGAGCCGGAATAGCCCGAACGGACTACTCGGCGCTCAGGCAAAGCCGGAGGACTTCCTCGGCGTACTTCTCGATCTTTGCCGGGCCGACCCCCGATATCTTCAACAGGGCTTGAGGATTCGCGGGCTTCGCCTCGGCGATCGCCTGCAGGGTCAGGTCGGTGAAGACGACGTACGCCGGCACCTTCTCCTGTGTCGCGCGCTCGACCCGCCACTGACGCAGCTTCTCGAACAGTCCCTCGTCGTAGGTTGCCGGGCAGTCCTCACATCGGCCGACCTTGCGCTCGGCGGTCGACTTCAACGGCTGGCTGCAGACGCGGCAACGAGCCACCCCCTTCTTTCTCCGTGAGGCACCACCGGCTTCGCCGGCCTTCCGGTCCGAGCCCACCGACGGCCTGAGCCCGGTCAGGAACCGCGAGGGTTTGCGAGAGGCGCGACCACCCGGTGACCGGGCCTGGGCCCAGGAGATCTGCAGCCGTTGCCGAGCTCGGGTCATCCCGACGTACAGGAGTCGGCGTTCCTCCTCGACGGCGGCGGGGCCTTCGGCGTAGATGATCGGCATCGTTCCTTCGTGCATGCCGGCGAGGAACACGCTCTCCCACTCCAGTCCCTTGGCGGCATGCAGGGTCGCCAGGGTCACCCCTTCGGCCACCGGCGCGTGCTGCTCGGCGATCCGGCGGTCGAGCTCGGCGACGAACGCGGTCAGCGAGCTGTCAGCCCGGTTGTCAGCCCGGATGTCAGCCCGGTTGTCAGCCCGGTTGTCAGCCCGGATGTCAGCCCGGTTGTCAGCATGGGTAGCGGCGAAGTCCTCGGCCTGGGACAGGATCGCCTGCAGCGACTCCCACCGGTCACGCACCGTGCCGCGACCCGTCGGTGGCGTCGGCGCCCATCCCATGCCGGCGAGGACGGCCCTGACGTCGCGAGCCAACCCTTCTCGGGAGCCACCCTCCCCACGGGCATTCCCCCGGAGCAGGGTGACCGCCTGGCGCACCTCAGGACGTTCGAAGAAGCGCGCCGCACCGCGCACCACGTAGGCGATCCCTCGCGCCGCCAACGCCTCCTCGAACGCCTCCGACTGGGCGTTGATCCGAAAAAGAACCGCCACCTCCCGCAGCGGGGTTCCCGAGCGGCTCAGTCCGAGGATGTCGGCTGCCACCGCCTCGGCCTCTGCCACCTCGTCGGGGTGCTCGGCGTAGCTAACCTCGGGTCCGGGCTCCTGCTGGGAACGCAGCGTGACACCGGGGCTCGCGTTGCCCGAGTGCCCCGACGGCCCCGACTGCCCCGACGGCCCCGACAACAGAGCGTTCGCGGTCCCCACGATCTGTGGTGTGGAGCGGTAGTTGCGCACCAGCTCCAACGACGACGTGCCGGGATAGCGTTTCGGGAAGCCACGCAGGTAGTCCGCGCTCGCACCCGCGAAGGAGTAGATGGTCTGTGCGGGATCCCCCACCACGCACAGATCGTCGCGTCCGCCGAGCCACAGGTCGAGCAGTGCGGCCTGGATCGGGCTGACGTCCTGGAACTCGTCGACGACGAACCATTGGTACTGCCGACGCACCTCGGCGGCAACCCGCTCGTCCTCGGCCAACAACGCGGCGGCACACAGCAAGACGTCCTCCATGTCCATCCGACCCTGGTCGCGCTTGACCTGTTCGTAGGTGGCGAAGACCCGGGCCACCGTCGCGGCGTCGTGTCCGGCCACCGACCTGCCTCGCGACGCCGCCACCGCCGGGTAGTCGTCGGGTCGCACGTTGCTGACCTTGGCCCACTCGACCTCGCCGGCGAGGTCGCGCAGGGTCGCCTTGTCCACCTCCACCCGGTTGCGGCGTGCGGCGTTGCCGAGGATGGCCAGCTTCGACTCGGTCACCACGGGAAGCTCACCGCCGTACACCCTCGGCCAGAAGTAGCGCGCCTGCCTCAAGGCCGCGGAGTGAAATGTGCGCGCCTGGACCTCGCCGCCGCCGAGGCTGCGCAGCCGGGTCCGCATCTCCCCCGCTGCCCGGGTGGTGAAGGTGACCGCCAGCACCTCTCGCGGGTTGTAGACGCCGGTGGCGACGCCGTAGGCGATGCGATGGGTGATCGCCCGGGTCTTGCCGGTGCCGGCCCCGGCCAGAACACGCACCGGCCCGCGCAGCGCCTGTGCCACGTCGCGCTGCTCGGGATCGAGCGCGTTGAGCAGGTCGTCGGCAGTGACCGCCGGTGCGTCCATCCGGAACAAACTCCTCAAAAGCATGGTTCTATCCACTGCTGGGCCCAGCGCGAGCGACCCCACCGATGGGGCACAACGCGAGCGGCAGCACGCCGCCACCAACCGCGGACAACCAGCCTAGACGTGGACGAGGACAGTAATGCCCGACGCTTCAACGACCAGCCAGCCGACCGGCTCGAAACTGACGATGTACTCCACCCGGTGGTGCGGCTACTGCCACCGGTTGCAGGGCCAGCTCGAGGTCAAGTCCAAGCTCGCCACGCTGGGCTGATTCCCGTCTCACCACTGCCCCGGCAGGGGCTCGCCGTACCACGCCTCGACCAGCGACCGGGAGATCGAGATCCCGCCGGGCAGGATGAGCGTCCCGGCCTCCGCCTCGGTGCGCATCTGCTCGCGGGTGAACCAGCGTGCCTCGCTGATCTCGTCGTGGTCGACCGAGATCTCGGTGGTCTCGGCGCGGGCGAAGAACCCCACCATCAGGCTGGCCGGGAACGGCCACGGCTGGTTGCCGAAGTAGGCCACATCGCTGACCTTTACCCCGACCTCCTCCGCAACCTCGCGTACGACGGCCTCCTCGAGCGACTCCCCCGGGTCGACGAACCCGGCCAACGTGGAGTACCGCCCTTCCGGCCAGCTCGGCTGACGCCCCAGCAGCGCACGCTCACCGTCGGTGACGAGCATGATCACCGCCGGGTCGGCCCGCGGAAACTGCTGCCGACCACAGTCGGTGCAGGTCAGCACGTGCCCGGCTCTCTCGTCGGCGAGCAGCCCCCCGCAGCGCGGGCAGTGCCGGTGCGCCGCGTGCCACTCGGCCAGCGCGAGGGCGTGCACCAGTAGTCCGACGTCGGCGGCGGATAGGCCCTGCCCGACCGACCGGAACCCGGACCAGCCCTCCTCACCCGGCAGCTCGTCGAGCAGCACCGCGAAGTGCGCCACGTCGTGCTGGCTGCCCAGGAACACCCTTCGACCGTGCGGCGCGTCGCGGCTCGAGCGCCAGTCGATCGCGGTCCGGTCGGCCGTGACCGGGAACTTGCCGCCCGCGAGCAGCAGGACCCGGGTGCTCGCGTCCGCCCAGGTCTCCTCCAGCCACGCCTGGTCCGTGCGTCGTTCCCCGACCCGGTCGTGGGCGCTGACCGACAGCGCGATGTCGGCGTGGCCGACTGCAGGGGGGAAGGGGTCCGTCACGACCCCGACCCTACGACCCGGCCGGGAAGGATTCGCTGGCCCTAGGATCAGCGGCTATGAGCACTCACATCGGCACTGGGCCGGACCAGATCGCACCGTACGTCCTGATGCCCGGGGACCCACTGCGCGCCAAGTGGATAGCGGAGACGTTCCTCGCGGACGCGGAGTGCTACACACAGGTCCGCGGCATGCTCGGGTTCACCGGCACCTACCGGGGCGAACGCATCTCGGTGCAGGGCTCGGGCATGGGACTGCCCTCGCTCTCGATCTACGCTCACGAGCTTCTCGCAGAGTACGACGTGCGGAGCATCGTTCGCGTCGGTTCCTGTGGCGCACTGTCGCAGGCCCTCAACCTGCGCGACATCGTTCTCGCGTCGGGAGCGTGCACCGACTCGGCGATGAACCGGATCCGCTTCGAGGGGCTCGACTACGCACCCGTGGCCGACTTCGGCCTGCTTCGCGCCGCCTACGAAGCGACGGTCGAGAAGGCTCTCCAGACGAGCGCCCATGTGGGCCTGCTCCTTTCCAGCGACTCGTTCTACAACCCTCGGCCGGACCTGGCGCAACGGATGGCGGAGTACGGCGTCCTCGCGGTCGAGATGGAGGCCAGCGCGCTCTACACGCTGGCCGCGAAGTTCGACCGGAAGGCGTTGGCGATCTGCACCGTCTCCGACCACATCGTGACCGGTGAGCAGACGTCGTCGCACGAGCGGGAGCAGACCTTCGGCGACATGGTCGAGATCGCGCTCGATGCGATTCTGACCAGCTGACCGGGCAGGATATCCGCATGCACTTTGACACAGCCCGAGTCCGCGCCTCGTTTCCTGCCCTGGACGACGGAGTCGCCTACTTCGACGGACCGGGCGGCAGCCAGGTGCCCCGCGAGGTGGCGCGAGCCGTGTCCGAGACGATGAGCTCCGGGATCTCCAACCGCGGAACGGTGACTGCGGCCGAGCAGCGTGCCGACCGGATCGTGGGCGATGCCAGAGGGGCCGTCGCGGACCTGCTCGGCTGCGATGCGGGGACGGTCGTCTTCGCGCGCTCGATGACGCAGGCGACCTACGACCTCTCCCGCGCACTCGCCCGGCAGTGGGGCTCGGGCGACGAGGTGGTGGTCACCCGCCTCGACCACGACGCGAACATCCGGCCCTGGGTCGCGGCAGCTGGTTCGGCCGGCGCCACCGTTCGTTGGGCGGGGTTCGACCCGGCCACTGGCGAGCTTGCCGTCGAGGACGTGCGAGCCGAGCTGTCGGAGCGCACCCGACTGGTCGCGGTGACCGGCGCCTCCAACCTGCTCGGGACCCGGCCGGATCTGCCCCCGATCATCGAGGAGGCACACGGCGTGGGTGCGCTGGTGTACGTCGACGGGGTGCATCTGACACCGCATGCGGCGATCTCGTTCGACGGCCTCGGTGCCGACTTCTTCGCGTGCTCGCCCTACAAGTTCTTCGGCCCGCACCACGGCATCGTGGTCGCAAGGCACGGGCTGCTGGAGTCCGTGCAACCTGACAAGCTGCTGCCCGCGACCGACGAGGTTCCGGAGCGCTTCGAGCTCGGTACGCTGCCCTACGAGCTGCTCGCCGGCACCACCGCCGCTGTGGACTTCATCGCCGGTCTCGGATCATCTGACCCGGACCGTCGCACCCGAGTCCTGGAGTCGATGCGGGCCGTCGAGGAGCAGGAGGACAGGCTTTTCGCGCTGTTGCTCGACGGCCTGTCGAGGATCAACGAGGTGACAGTGCACGGCTCCCCGAAGCGGCGCACACCGACCGCGCTCTTCTCCGTCGCCGGACACTCCGCAGAGCACGTGTATGAGCACCTGGCCCGGCTCGGCGTGAACGCGCCGTCAGGCAGCTTCTACGCGCTCGAGGCAGCCCGCTGGATGGGGCTCGGGGAAGCCGGCGCGGTCCGGGCGGGACTGGCGCCGTACACCAACGACGATGACGTGGACCGGCTCCTCGTTGCCGTCACGGAGCTCGGCCGGTGAGGTGTCCGCGCCGGTTGTGAGCAACGGACGGTCCCAGGGGCGGTGGAACAGTCCCCCGCTCACATCTGACGCGTGCCCGGGCCGGGGCCCGGAGTCGGAGCTGTGACGAGCTGCTCCAGCTGCGCCCGGTCGGGCAGCTCGTCGGAGGTGAACGCAACCAGGTCGCCACTGCGCACGTAGTAGAACGCCGCCTCCACCTCGTGAACCGGCACACCCTGCAGCTCGGCCCAGGCGACCCGGTAGATCGCGAGCTGCAGCGGGTCCGCGGTCTGCTGGCGGTTGGTCTTCCAGTCCACAACGAGAAAACCCTTGTCGCTCGCGTAGACCGCGTCGATCCGGCCACGGATCACCTGGCCCCCGAGAACCAGCGCGAAGGGCGGCTCGATCGCGAACGGGGTCCGCTCGGCGAACGCGCCGACGTTGAACTTCTCGATCAGGTCCTGTAGGTCGGTGTCGTCGTCGATCTCCGCGTCGGCACGTCCGGGCACCTCGTCAAGGCCGACCAGCTGTTGCTGGCCGAACCTCGTCTCCACCCAGGCGTGGAACCGGGTGCCGAAACGGGCCGAGGGTGAAGGTCTTCGCGGCATCGGCCGGGCCAGGTCGGCGGCCAGCTGGTCGGGGTCGTCGCGCAACCGAGCCATGGACGTGGCCGACAGGCTGGACGGCAACGAGACCTCGACCGTGTCGGCTCGACTTTCTCTTGCCTCCTGAAGCAACCGCAACAGCTCCTCGTCCCACTCCTGGACCCGGGCCAGGTCGAGTATGTCGAGAACCTCGTCCTCGACGGGCTGAGATCCAGCAGACATCTGCTCCAGCACACGCGCTGCTGCCGCTCGCCGCAGTGTCACCTCGCCGCCCCCCGGCTCCACCGGCCACGGGTGCGGCGAGGTGTCGGTGAGTATCGGGTTCGGTTCCTGCTTGTCAGGTGTGTCCGTCCAAGGCAGGGCCTGCTCCCCCCACGACTCGATCACGGCTCTGGCTGTGAGCAGGTAGGGGGAGGCGCCCAGCGGTGACTTGCGCCCGGGCCGCCAGCAGTAGGCCGAGATCACCAGGAGGTGGCGTGCCCGCGTGAACGCGACGTAACCGAGCCGGAGGTCCTCACGTGCCTCGTGGGCACGCGCCTTCCCGGGGAACGTCGTGACCGCCGACTCGCTGTGGTCCGCGACCTGTGGCAGGTCCTGGTGGTCACCCCTCAACGGAATCGGCAGGATCGACGGCGCCTTGAGCCACTGGCTGCGGCCCTTGGTGTTGGGGAACCTGCTCTCGCAGACGCCGACCATGAAGACCACATCCCACTCCAGCCCCTTCGCACGGTGCACGGTCAGCAGCTTGACGGAGTTCGCCTCGGTCGGGGTGGCCGCGTCGAGACCGTAGCCGAACTCGTCCTCGGCGCCGAGGTAGGCGAGCAGTGCGGCCAGCGAGACGTCACCGTCGATCGCCTGGAAGTCGGCGACCGCCTTGACGAACAGGTCCAGGTTCTCCCGTCTCGACTGGGCGGTCGGGTTCACCGCAGACGCAAGCTCGACGTCGATCCCTGTGGTGTCGATGATCCTGCGAACCAGGTCGAGCAGGGGTTCCCCGACGTGGCCACGAAGCAGGCGCAGCTCGGCGGACAGCAGGGCGAAGCGCTCTCGCGCCTGCGCGGAGAAGTCCCCAGCCCCCGGATCGTCGAGCGCGTCGCTCAACGAGGTGATGTCGGCGGGGTCGGTTCCCTCGACCGCCGCGGCCAGCTCTTCCTCGATGGTGTCTGCGCCATCCCGCCGTGAGGCACCCGCGCGGCCGGCCAGATGCGCGGCACGGCTGCCGAGCAGGGCCAGGTCACGGGGGCCGATGGCCCAGCGGGGACCGGCGAGCAGCGAGAGCAGCGACGCGTTCGCAGTCAGGTGGTGCAGCAGATCCAGCGTGCCGACCACGTCGGCTACCTCGGGCAGTCTGAGCAGCCCCTTGAGACCCACGATCTCGACCGGGACCCCCGCTCGGGTGAGCACGTCGTAGACGTCTGCTGCGTGGTCGTTGTCTCGGGTGAGCACCCCGATCTCCGACCACCTCGGGCTGGGCATCGTTTCGTGGGCGCGGGTGACCTCTTCGGTCAGGAAGGCCAGCTCGTCGTGGTAGGTCGCGAGCACCGCCCCGCGGACCGCACCGTTGCTCGCATCGTCCTTCGGCTCCAGCGCCATCGCGTTGTCGCTGAGCGCGTAGAGCGGTCGCGCGAGCTCGTTGGCGACCTCGAGGATGCGCCGGTCCGAGCGCCGGTTGACCCTCAGCGAGAAGCCCCGGGAGGACCCCGGGACCGCCGAGGCGTCCGGCAGCGGGAAGCCCCTGCCGAAGTTCATGATGTTGGACACCGACGCGCCGCGCCATCCGTAGATCGCCTGGTTCGGGTCCCCGACCGCGGTGACCGGATGCCCACACCCCTGCGCGGGCGTGTTTCCCGAGAACAACCTGCGCAGCATCAGCGCCTGTGCCACGGAGGTGTCTTGGTACTCGTCGAGGAGCACCACGGCGTACTTCTCCCGCTCGGAGGCGCCCACCTCGGGGCGCTGGACGGCCAGCCTGGCGCCGAGCTCGATCTGGTCGGAGAAGTCCATCAGGCCCAGCTCCCGCTTCAGCGCGCGGTAGCTGTCCACCAGACCGAGTAGCTCCTCGCGCGCGTCCATCGCCCTGAGGACCGCGTCAACTCCGGCGCGTCCACCGCGGGGACCCTCCTCGGCCGCCAGCCACCGCGGGCGTTCGACCCGCTGCCAGTCCCGCACGTCGTCGGGCGTCAGAAGGTGCTCGCTGAGCTGTGAGTCCATGGCGAGGACGTAGTTGATCGCGGTCTTGAGATGGTCGGTGAGCAGTTCGATCCGCCCCTGGTGGCGGCTGATCGCACGGGCGGCGAGCTGGTAGCGGGACGCGTCTGCGACGACCCGGGTGTCCGGCTCGTGGCCGATCCGCAGACCGTGCTCGGTCAGCAGCGCTGCGGCATAGGCGTTGTAGGTCGCTACGGTCGGCTCGACCACGTCCTCCTCGCCTTCTCGCGGAGGTCCCGCAGGCCCCGGCAGGATCCGTGCCTGGACCAGGGATGAGCGGATCCGGGTGGAAAGCTCGTTGCCGGCCTTGGTCGTGAAGGTGAGTCCGAGCACCTGCTCGGGCTGCACCTGCCCGGTGGCCACGAGCCACACCACCCGCGCGGCCATCACCGCGGTCTTGCCCGACCCCGCACCGGCGATGACGACGGCCGGCTCGAGCGGCGCGGAGATCGCAGCGAACTGCTGCAGGCTGAACTCGAAGTCGGTCCCCATCACCTCCTTGAGCTGCTGCGGGGAATCGATTCTCATCGGCGGACGGGTCACGAAAGCACCGTCCCCGAGCCCTTGACGGGGCAGATCGCCTGGAAGCTGCACCGGTCGCAGTAGAGGTTCTCCCGGGCGACGAGCTGCTCGGACCGCACGAGGCCGGTGGCCGACATGAGCTGGATCTGCACGGGTGTGCGGCCCTCGGCGTCGGGCTGCTGCGGCTCCTGTCTCTGCACCTTCGGCAGACCCTTGGCGTCGTGGCGGAGCTGGACGAGCTCTGCTCCACCGGACCCGGCTCCAGACGCGACCAGGTCATCGACCGCGCCACTGTCGACTGCCAGCTGGTAGAGCCCGAGCTGGGGGTTCTGCGGCAGCTCCGTGTCGGCGGGCTTGTTCTTGCCGGTCTTGAAGTCGACCACCACGACCAGGCCCTGCTCGTCGAGCTCGAGTCGGTCGGCCCAGCCGTTGAGCGTGACCAGCTGACCGTCGGGCAGGGTGACGGTCGCCGTCATCTGTCGTTCGGTGGCGATCACGGTGCGGGCCCCGGGCCGGTTGTGCCAGTCCACGAACCGACGGATCACCTTCTCCACCTCGACCCGCTGCTTGGTAGCCGCCCATGGGGTGTCGAAGACCATCTGATTCCAGATCTTGTCGACGTGGCCGAGCAGCTCCTCGACATCGGTGACCTCGCCCTTGGCTACCCGGTCGGCGAGGGCGTGCACGACGAGTCCGAACCCTTGCGAGGCGGTGGAGACGCTTGCCCCACCGGCCTCGCGTTCCAGGAACCATCGCACGGGGCACGTCAGCAGACCCTCGAGAGCGCTCGCCGACAGCGTCAGCGGCCGGTCCGCGGCCCGGATCGGCCGTTCCGACATGCTGCGGGCACGGGTGCCCCACCAGTTCGCCGGATCGGCCTCGGGGGCAAGTCTCTCCCCGCGCCACTGAGTGGACGCCAGCGCCGCCAGACGAGTTGCGGCCGCCCGTTTGAGCCCCTCGGGGGTCGCCGGGTCGCTCACCGTCCGTCGCAGCTCGGCGACCAGACCCGCCAACGACAGTGGGCGGTGCGGCCGCCCCTGCCACATCGAGGGCCGCACGTCGAGGTCGTCGAGGAAACGGGACGGCTGCTCGCCGTCCTCCTCCGGCGACTTCACAGCGGTGACGACCAGCCGCTGACGTGCCCGGGTGCACGCGACGTAGAACAACCGGCGTTCGTCGGCGACCAGCGTCCGAGTCGTGACGGGTGGCAGCAGGCCGGCAGACCCCAGCCGGTCGGCCTGTAGCAGTGTCGTCCGGCGCCGCAGGTCCGGCCAACTGCCCTCCTGGACCCCGGCCACCACCACCAACCGCCACTCCAGCCCCTTGGACCGGTGAGCCGTGAGGAGGCGGACGGACTCTCCCCGCACACCCCGCTCGGCCAGCGTGTCCGCGGGGATCTGCTGCGCGTTCAGCTCCTCGAGAAAGCTCGCCACGCTCGTGTGGCCACGCTGTTGTTCGGCGCGGGCCGCGGTGTCGAAAAGGGCACACAAGGAGTCGAGGTCACGGTGGGCCAACCGCGCGGCGGGGCCACCCCTTTCGACCACGGCGCGGAGGTAGCGTGGCCAGGTGGTGCCCTCCCACAGGGTCCACAACACCTCCTCGGCGGTGGCGCCTCCCGCGAGCTGGGCATGCGCCCTGGCCAGCAGGCGAGCGAGGCGTGCGGCCTTCGTCGCCGGGCGGCCCGGGTGAACCAGATCCACCCCAGGTGTGAGCACGGCGTCCCCGAGCAGCTCGTGCGACGTGTGTGGCGGGCGATCCTCGGCGAGGGCATCCACCTTCTCGGCGGCCCGCAGGTCCCGCGCCAGGCGTCGTACCTCCGCGGCGTCCAGGCCACCCAAAGGAGACATCAGCAGCGCGATCGCAGCGTCGTCGTCGATCCGGAGGTGTACGACGGCCTCGAGTGCGCGCAGCAGGGGCAGAACGGCGGGCTCCCGAACCAGGGGCAGCTCGTCACCGGCGACCTCCACCTCGACCCCGGCGGCCATCAAGGACCGACGCAGAGCCGGAATCGTCGCCCTCCCCGAACGCACCAGCACCGCCATCTCTGACCACGCGATGTTGTCCTCGAGATGAGCTCGCCGCAAGATGTCGGCCAGATGCTCGGTCTCGGCGCGCGCCGTGTCGAACAACCGAACCTCGACCTCGCCGGGCCCGAACTCGTTGACACCGGGCATCGGGTCCCGGAACCTCTCGAAGATCTCCCGGCCGATCGCCCCCTTGGTGGGGATGAGACCAGCCACCCGCCGCGAGGCCGTGAGCAGCCTGGACCCGAAACGCCGGGTCGTCCCCAACGCCGCCACGGGGGCGCGTGCGCCGTCCGAGCGACGGAACTCGTCGGGGAAGTCGAGGATGCCGCGCACCTCGGCGCCACGGAACGCGTAGATGGACTGGTCGGGGTCGCCGACCACCATCAGGTTGCGACCGTCTCCGGCAACCGCCCGGAGCAGCCGGACCTGGCTCGGGTCGGTGTCCTGGTACTCATCGACGAAAACGTGGGAGTACCTCCCCCGCAGGAGCGCCGTCATCTGCGGCGTCTCGGCCATCAGCACGGCGCGGTAGGTCAGGTTGGGGTAGTCGACCGCGCTCTGGAAGTCGAGGTTGTTGAGGTACTCCTCCATGAAGTGGCCAGCAGCGACCCACTCGGGGCGACCGTCCTGCTCGCCGATCAGGATCAGGTCCTCCGGGTCGAGACCCTTCTCCCGCGCCCGCCCCAGGACTGCGTGCACCTCGCGGGCGAACCCGCGGGTGTCGAGCGCCTGCACCAGGCCCTCGGGCCAGTGCACCCTCTCGTAGTGCTCACGCAGGAGGTCGCGCAGGATCACGTCCTGCTCGGGCGCCGAGAGCAGGCGCAGCGGGGCGGCGTACAGCTCCGTGGGGGCGTGCGCACGCAGGAGGCCGTAGGCGAAGGAGTGGAACGTGGAGCTAAGCGTGGTGGACATCGTCGCACCCAGCCTGGCGGTGACCCGGTCACGCAGGTGTTCGGCCGCCTTGCGGCTGAACGTCAACGCGAGCACCGACTCGGGAGCAACGCCTCGGTTCTCGATCCGGTCGACGATCGCCTCCACCAGCGTGGTGGTCTTGCCGGTTCCCGGACCGGCAAGAACCAGCAGCGGTCCACCTTCGTGCTCGACGACCGCCTTCTGGAAGCCGTCGAGGGCTGGAGGAGCCGCCTTGCCCGGTGTCGGGTAGGCGAGGTGGTACTTCGTCATGAGCCGATCCCATCAGAGTCCACCCACACAGTCAGAGGTACGCCGCCATGTGGTCGTCGGGCCACCACATCGCAGCGGCAAGGTCCACCCTCCCCGACCTCCGCAGGGACGTGCCCTCCTCGAGATGGTGCGCCCGGGCCTCACCGTCGTGGCACAGCGGCAGGGCACCGTCGGCGCGCACGACGCGCCACCACGCGACCGGCCCGCCGTACACCGACATAACCCGGCCCACCTGGCGGGGCCCGCCGCCCACGACCTCGGCGATGGCGCCGTACGTGGTGACCCGTCCGGCTGGGATCTGCTCCACCAGGGACAGCACTCGCTCGACGTACTCCTCGTTCAACACACCCAGCACGCTATCTGCCCACCGGCGGACAGGGGCCGGTCCGCAAGGACTGCCTCGACACACCGCAGCCTGCTGAACGGACAGCGGCCGTGTCCTCAGCCAGCAGGACTCGGGTTGAACGCCTTGATGCCCTTGACGAGACGCAGGCCGCCGATGCCGGAGTGCTGCTTGGCAAACGCCAGCTCGCGGGACAGGTCACCGACGCCGTTGGATCCAGCTAGCGGTGCGATCGCGACGGTGGACAGGGTGCCGAAAGCGTTGCCGTTGGAGTCGAGGAAGCCGCTGCCGGAGTCACCGGGAATACCCGGGGTGGCTGTGTAGACGTTGTGTGACCAGCCTCCGCCGGTGGTGCCGAGGCTCCCCCCGAACTTCTCGTGGAGCACCGGAGGCCGCAGGCTCGAGCTGCCGTAGCTGTAGACCTGCTCGCCGGCGGTGGTGCCACGGGTGTTCAGCCCCTCGGGTCCACCGAAGAACGGCACCGTCGGGTTGACCTTCCCCGCGTCCGCGGCGTTGACGCGCACGAGCGCGAAGTCGTTGTACTCGCAGGGGTTGGAGGCCTTGGTGCCGATCCGGCGCATCGTCCGCCAGGAGCTGTAAGCCAGGCGGCCGTGACCGACGGTGGTGCCCGCGTCGACGACGGTGCCGTCCGAGGCGAACCGGACAGGCGTTCCGAGCGGGAGTGACTTGGCCTTGCACCCGTTGGTGTCGGTGGCCTCACCGAGACCCGCGCAGTGGGCGGCGTACCCGACGTAGGTTCGTCCGCGACCGTCCTTGAACACGAAGTTGGCGGTGCACTGGGCCCCCTTGGTGTACATCTGCACGCCGGGGTGGATCTTCGCGCTAGCGGCAGGCGCCCAGGCGCGAGCCGGGGACTCACCCGCCGCGCTGGGCGAGACCATGAGGGCCGCCGGACACACCAAGGCAGCGATCACGGCTAGGGGCTTCAGGTTTCGCAGCATCGGTTCCTCCGAAAGTAGGAGCAGGGCGCGAGCCGCGAGCGAGCGGTCGGATCCTGCCGGTGTTCTAGCGACTCACAGGACCGGTGAGAACGGCTCGGTGCCCGGGACCAGGGACAGGCCGGCGATGCCGGAGTTGGTCTGGGCGAAGTTCAACTCCTTGTTCAGGTCACCGACGCCGTTGGATCCAGCCAGGGGTGCGAGCTGCACGGTGGACAGGGTGCCGAGCGCCCGGCCCTGGCCGTCGAGGAAGGCACTGCCGGAGTCACCGGGGATGCCGGGTGTCACGGTGTAGACGGGGTGCGTCCAGCCGCCCCCGCTGGTGCCCAGGCTGGCGCCGGTCTTCGGCGAGAGTGCCTCGACGCCTCCGCGGAGGCTGGAGTTGCCGTAGGAGTAGACACGCTCACCTACAGGGGAACCTGCGGTGTTGGTGCCGGTCGGTCCGCCCCAGAACGGGATCGAGGGGTTGACCTTGCCGACATCGGCGGCGTCGACCTTCACCAGGGCGAAGTCGTTGTAGTCACAGGCGATCGGGTCGGTGGTGCCGGCCTGCTGCATCGAGAGCCAGGAGCTGTAGGCAAGGGTCCCGCTGCCGACCGTCGTACCTCCGACCGGGAAGGCGCCACCCTCGACGAAGTCGACCTTGGTGCCCAGTGGGAGCGAGCCGGCGTCACAGCCGTTGGTGTCGGTGGCCGCGCCGGTGCCCGCACAGTGCGCCGCGTAGCCGACGTACACGCTGCCCGCGCCGTCCTCGAAGACGAAGTTTCCGGTGCACTGCGCGCCATCGGTGTACATCTGCACGCCAGGGTGGATCTCGGCGCTGTCCGCAGGGGCCCACGCGGCCGCAACTGCAGTCTGCGGAGCGCCTGCGGCCCCCGCTGAAGTGGCTGCTGCAGCCACTCCGGCCCCCGCGAGAACTGCGCTGGTGCCGATCGCTGCGAAAGCGCGGATCCGTGTCGCCTGCATGATTTCCCTTCCAAGGAAGTGTGTGAGGTCCTAAATCCTCAACGACGCTGCCCAGGAAAAGTCACGGCAAACCGAGAACGTGTTTCAGTATGAGGGCTGCGAGGGATCGATCTGGCTGACCCACGCCGCCACCCCGCCTCCGACGTGCACGGCGTCGCTGAAACCGGCGCCCTTCACCACGGCGAGGGCCTCGGCAGAGCGCACTCCGGACTTGCAGTGCAGGACCACCGGCTTGCTTCCGTCGGTCAGCTCGGTCAGCTGCCCGATCGCGTTGCCGTTGAGGAACTCGTCCTTGGGGATCAGGACAGAGCCGGCGATCTTGTTGATCTCGTACTCGTTCGGCTCGCGTACGTCGACGAGCACGAAATCGGTGGTGCCGTCCTCACGCTCCTTGAGCATGTGCTCGAGCTGGACGACCGAGATGGTGGAGTCGGCGGCGGCCTCCGCGGCATCATCACTGATCGCGCCACAGAAGGCGTCGTAGTCGACGAGCTCGGTCACTGTCGGGTTCTCGCCGCAGATGGCGCAGTTGGGGTCCTTGCGGACGCCGAGCTTTCGGTACTCCATCTCCAGAGCGTCGTAGATCATCAGCTTGCCCAGCAGCGGCTCACCGATCCCGGTCAACAGCTTGATGGCCTCGTTGACCTGGATGGCGCCCACCGACGCGCAGAGGACGCCGAGCACCCCGCCCTCGGCGCAGGAGGGGACCATGCCGGGCGGCGGCGGCTCCGGGTAGAGGCACCGGTAACAGGGCGCCGTGCCCCCGTTCGCCGCAGGCCAGAAGACCGAGGCCTGCCCGTCGAAGCGGTAGATGGAGCCCCAGACGTAGGGCTTGCCGAGGAGCACCGCGGCGTCGTTGACCATGTACCGAGTGGCGAAGTTGTCGGTGCCGTCGACGATGAGGTCGTACTGCTCGAAGATGCCCAACACGTTGTCGTTCTCGAGGCGCTCGCTGTGGAGCACCACGTTGACCAGCGGGTTCACCTCGTGGATCGACTCTTTCGCCGACTCGGCCTTCGGCTTCCCGATGTCGCTCTGGCCGTGAATCACCTGACGCTGCAGGTTGGACTCGTCGACCTCGTCGAACTCGGCGATCCCCAGCGTGCCGACACCGGCGGCCGCCAGGTACAGCAGGGCAGGGCTACCGAGGCCACCGGCTCCGGTCACGAGGACCTTGGCGTTCTTCAGACGCTTCTGCCCCGTCATCCCGACGTCGGGGATGATCAGGTGGCGGCTGTAGCGGCGCACCTCTTGGGTCGTGAGCTCGTCGGCGGGCTCCACAAGTGGAGGAAGGGACACGCGTTCTCCTCAGGTCGCACAGCAAGAATCCTCGGACAGTGGTTGCAACAACGCACCCAGTGTCCATGTTCCCAGGTTCCCCCGGGTTCCCCCAGGATCCCCCAGGATCCCCCAGCGCTTTGCCCCGACCGAAAACGTTTCGGATCCTGGAACGGCAGGTCGTTCGTCACCGTCGGTGCACCGGGTAGTCTTCACGCACCGACAGCGGGTGCGAGAGGCATGAGGGTTGACGACGACGGACGATCAGAAGCCACGTGGTGGGCGGATGCCGCGCACGGCGCGACGTGCGCAGCTTCTCGAGTCCGCCCTCGGGGTCTTCGTCGCCCAGGGCTACCACGCTGCCGCGATGGACGACATCGCCGAACGAGCAGGTGTCTCCAAGCCGGTTCTCTACCAACATTTCCCCGGGAAGCTCGAGCTCTACCTCGCGCTGCTCGACCAGTCCTGCGACACGATCATCGACGCCACCCGTGAGGCCCTGGGGTCGACGGAGGACAACAAGCACCGGGTCGCGGCGACCATGCAGGTCTTCTACGACTACGTCGCCAACGCACACGCAGCGTTCCGGTTGGTTTTCGAGTCGGACCTCACCAACGAGCCCGCCGTCCGCGAGCGGCTGGAACGAGTCACCACGCAGTGCGCGGACAGCATCGCCATGGTGATCCACGAGGACACCGGCCTTCCCGACGAAGAGTCCCATCTGCTGGCCGTCTCGCTGGTCGGCATGGCTCAGGTCAGCGCCCGGTTCTGGCTCGACGACCAGCGCGGGATCGGTCAGTCAGATGCCGCCATGCTGATCTCGAGCCTGGCGTGGCGAGGGATCCGCGGCTTCCCCCGCACCGACGACCAAGGCTGACCCACCACCAACCGCTTTTCTGCGAGGGCTAAGGTCACCACACACGCGCCGCAGCGTAGGAACGATCAACAACGCAGGGGGACACCCCCGGGCGAACTACTGAGGAGGCCCTCCGGTGGAGGTCAAGATCGGCGTTCAGAACGTGAGTCGTGAGCTGGTCATCGACTCGAGCCAGTCCGGGGACGACGTGGAGTCGGCCGTGTCCAAGGCTCTGGCCAGCGACGCGGCGACTCTGGTGCTCGCGGATTCCAAGGGGCGCAGGGTGATCATTCCCACCGACAAGCTGGCTTACGTCGAGGTGGGCTCACCTGCGAGCGGCCAGGTCGGCTTCCGCTCCTGAGCAGCCGGGAGAACAGCGAAAGGTGTGCCAGTGGAAACCGTTGGAGTGATTATCGCGGGTATCGTCATCGGCCTGCTCGGCAAGTTCGTCGCTCCTGGCAGCAAGGACAACATTCCGCTCTGGCTGACGATTCTCTGCGGCATCGGCGGGGTCATCCTCGGTTGGTACGTCTACCTGGCTTTCGACGGCTCGGGCGACACCTCCGGCGTGGACTGGGTCCGCTGGATGGTGGCCGTCCTCGTCGCGGCAGTTCTCGTGGTGATCGCCTCGACGATCACCGGCAAGAACACGGCCCGCAAGAGAGGCTGACGCGTCCAGGCGGACTCGCCGAACGGGTCACGAGGCGAGGCCGAGGTTCGCCATCCGCTTGGCATGGTTCTCGGTGAGCCGGGTGAACATCCGTCCGATCGCGGCCAGGTCCATTCCCGGACGATCCACGCCGCCCGCGAGCAGTGCCGAGAGCGCATCGCGCTCAGCGGCAACCCGCTGCGCCTGGGACAGCGCCTCGCCCATCAGCCGCCTTCCCCACAGCGCCAGTCGTCCGCCGACCCGGGGGTCGGCCACCATCGCCTTGCGCACCCTGTCGACGACGAACTCCGACTGGCCGGCGTCCTGGAGGCTGTCGACGATCAACGTGCGGGTGTCCGCATCCACGAAGGCCGCGATCTCGCGGTAGAAGTCAGCCGAGAGCCCTTCCCCGACGTACGCCTTCACCAGGCCCTCGAGCCAGTCGGCGGGGGCGGTTCGGGCATGGAAGGCGTCGAAGGGCTTCTGGAACGGCTCCATCGCGGCGAACGGGTCTGCACCCAGCTCCGCGAGCCGTTCCCGCAGACCGCAGAAATGACCGAACTCCGTCGATGCCATTCCCGCGAGCTCCATCTTGTCCTCAAGCCGCGGCGCCATCTTCGAGTCCTCCGCGAGCCGCTCGAACGCTGACATCTCGCCGTACGCGATCGCACCCAGAAGGTCTACGACGGCCGCGAGGTACATCGGGTCGGAGAAAGCGACGGGGACGTCCACGACGGCGGCGGACGGGTCGGGGTCGACCGGCAGGTCAGGCATCCGGGGTCCCCGCGGCCGGTTCGGATCCCCTCGGGAGCGGGCGCGAAGCGAGGCGGTTCGCCGGGTGAGGCAAGCGGTCGTGCCGAGCAGTTTCGAAGGGTGAGGTCATGCCCGCAGCCTACCGATAGACTGAGGTGTCATTACTCTTCACGAGTTCAGCTTCAACGAACGGCAATACCCTGATCACCTTCAGAGAACTCGGGGTGCTCCCCGAGATCGCCGACGCCCTCGAACGCGGCGGCATCATCACCCCTTTCCCGATCCAGGAGATGACGCTTTCAGTCGCCCTGCTCGGCACCGACCTCATCGGGCAGGCACGCACCGGCACGGGCAAGACCCTCGCCTTCGGCATTCCGGTGCTGCAGCGCACGGTCGCCCCTCATGACCCCGACTACCTCGACCTTGCCGCTCCCGGCAAGCCACAGGCCCTAGTGGTCGCGCCCACCCGGGAGCTCGCGCTCCAGGTGTCCAACGACCTCAAGCTGGCGGGTACCAATCGCGGCAGCCGTGTCCTGACCGTGTACGGCGGGGTCGGCTACGACACCCAGCTCGACACGCTCGCGACCGGTGTCGACGTCGTCGTCGGCACGCCGGGCCGCCTGCTCGACCTGGCCAACCGCAGGGCCCTGGACCTCTCGCACGTCAAGGTGCTGGTGCTGGACGAGGCCGACGAGATGCTCGACCTCGGTTTCCTGCCCGACGTGCAGAAGCTGCTGGCAAAGACCCCGGAGACACGCCAGACGATGCTCTTCTCGGCCACGATGCCCGCCGCGATCGTGAGCCTGGCCCGCACCCACATGCGGCACCCGATGAACATCCGGGCCGAGTCGACCAGCGACCAGCAGACGGTGCCCGCGACCGCACAGTTCATCTACCAGGTGCACGACCTCGACAAGCCGGAGATCATCGCGCGCATCCTGCAGTCGGAGAACTCCGGCATCACGATCGTGTTCACCCGCACCAAGCGACAGGCGCAGCGGGTCGCGGACGACTTCGCAGAACGTGGTTTCCCGAGTAGCCCGCTGCACGGCGACATGGCGCAGGTGGCCCGGGAGAAGGCACTCAAGAGCTTCCGTGACGGCAAGATCAAGGTGCTCGTCGCCACCGACGTCGCGGCGCGCGGGATCGATGTCGCAGACGTCACCCACGTGATCAACTACAGCTGCCCCGAGGACGACAAGAACTACCTGCACCGGATCGGGCGCACGGGCCGCGCAGGGGCGACCGGCATCGCCGTCACCCTTGTCGACTGGGCGGACGTCACCAGGTGGAAGGTGATCAACAAGGCCCTCAACCTACCGTTCGAGGAGATCGCCGAGACCTACTCCACCTCGGAGAACCTCTTCCACGACATGGGCATCGCGCCCGGTACCAGCGGCCGGCTCGTCCCCGCCACCGACCCGCCGAAGTCGGCCAAGGGCGGCAAGCGCCGCGAGGAACGTGCGCCGCGCCCGCAGAAGGACCGCAGCCGCAGCCGGACCCGTAGCGGCAAGCCGGCCGGCGACCCAGGGGGTACGACGGGCAACGGCGAGTCTCGCGCCGAGGGCGATGCTCCTGCCCAGCGACGCAACCGGAACCGCCGACGCACGCGAAGCGGCAACTCGGCCGGCACCGGATGAGTCAGCCAGCGTCAGCCAGCCCTGTGTCAGTCAGCCCGGTGCCAGCCAACCCTGTGCGATAAGCACGGATCGCCCGGAACCGCGCTTTTCTCACAGGACTACCTGCACGACCAAGGTCAGTCGATAACGACGACGGTGGTTCCGATGGGGGCGAACTCCCACAGGGCCTTGGCGTCCTTGCGCAACTGCCGGATGCAGCCGTGCGACTGCGGCTCTCCCAGCTCGCGGCGCGTCTGCACCTTCTCGCCTCCGAGCACCGGAATGTCGTGGAACCCGATCGCGGCGTTCTCTCCTTGGGTGAAGCGCACCATGTAGCCCATCGTCCCCGAGTTGTCGATTCCTACGGCGTGCCGGGACTTGGAGTACACCGAGTAGCTGCCAGGACCGAGGTTGTCGGTGAGGCTTCCGGAAACCAGATAGGACCGACGCACGTTGTCCTCGGCGGAGACCAGCCAGACCCGTTGTGCACTCATGTCGAAGACGATCCGCCTGCCTTCGCCCGAGCGCCTGGGAAGCGCCGCGTCGGCGCTGTCACTGTCGCTGTCGCTGTCGCTGGGACTACCTGAGGACGGGACCCTGATCGGCGGGAGCCACGGCAGGGATCGGGACACCAAGGCGCTCAGTGGGACCGCCGGCGCGTTCGTGCCTGCCGGCGACCCGGACTGCGGCGGGGGTGTTCCCGCGTAGGCAGCCTCCGGTGTCCCGTCGATCGGGAGCACCCCTGTTGCGCCCAGCACGGCCACCAGGGTGACGAGAGTGGAGGCACCGGCGGCGGCGATTCGTGGGTAACGAGGACGCGTCTTCGGCCCATGCGAGGTCCGCGTCTGCGTTGGTTGCCGTCCCATGTGACTCATCCTAGGTATGCTGCCGGGCTTTCTCTGTCAGGTTCGCGGCTACCTCGCGGTACGCGTGCGCCCCGCGATGTTTGCGGTTCGTGCTCAGGATCGACCGTCCGGCCGCCGGGGCCTCGGCGAAGCGAATCGACTTCGGGATCGGTGGACCCAGCACGTCAAGGTGATAGGTCGCCGAGATCGTGTCGAGCACGGCGCGAGCATGGTTGGTGCGCCCGTCGTACAGCGTGGGAAGCACGCCCCAAACCTCGAGACCTTTGTTGGTGAACCGCCTGACGTCGTGCACGGTGTCGAGAAGCTGACCCACACCGCGGTGCGAAAGCGTCTCGCACTGCAGCGGAATGAGTACGGCGTCCGCGGCGGTCAGTGCGGCGACGGTGAGGATCCCGAGAGATGGCGGGCAGTCGAGCAGGATCCACTGATAACCCGTCAGATCCTCCAGGCTGGACTTCAGCACATGCTCGCGACCGGTCCGGGTGAGCAGGTCGGCCTCTGCCCGCGCCAGCTCGATGGTAGCCGGCAGCAGGTCGATGCCGTCCTCGGTCTCGAGAATGACCTCGGCCGGGTCGAGCCCCTTGGTGAGCACGTGATGCACCGACAGGTCCAGGTCCTCCGGGTCGATGCCGAGCGAGAATGTCAGGCATGCCTGAGGGTCCAGGTCGACGATCAGGACCTTCTCACCCCGCTCTGCCAGTGCGGCACCGAGGGAGGCGACGGTCGTCGTCTTGGCGACGCCGCCCTTCTGGTTGGCGATCGCGAGTGTCAGCGTTCCGGTGGTCATCACAGGCCATTGTGCACGACTCGGCCCGGCGCTCGGGGGACGACCTGCCGATCAGGGTCGAGCCGATGTGGGAGATGCTGTGCCACATGTCCGCAGGCCGCCGCACCGCGCTCATCACCGGACCCACCGCGGGGATCGGTCGTTCCTTCGCCCATGCGCTGGCTTCGCGGGGCTACCACCTCGTGCTCGTCGCCAGGGACCGGCAGCGGCTCGACGACCTAGCAGCCGAGCTCCGGTCGTGGCGCTCCATCGACGTCGAGGTGATTCCCGTGGACCTGGCCGACCGGGCGTCTCTTGCCCAGGTCGAGGCCCGCTTGTCCGACCAGGCACGTCCCATCGAGCTTCTGGTCAACAACGCCGGGCTCGGGCTCAAGCGGCCGTTCCTGGACAACGATGTCGAGGACGAGCAGCTGATGCTCGACGTGCTGGTGACCGCGGTGCTTCGGCTCAGCCACGCCGCCGTACGCTCGATGGCCGCACGCGGGCACGGCGCGATCATCAACGTCGCCAGCGTCGCTGTTTCTGCCCCGCGGGACCTACGGCGCGGCCAAGGCGTACGTCGTCTCCTTCAGCCAGTGGCTCGATCTCACCTACCGCGCCCAAGGGGTGCGCACGATGGCACTGTGTCCGGGATTCGTCCGCACCGAGTTTCACCATCGAATGGGGTTGGGGGCCGACTCCGCGCCGGGGTGGATGTGGCTCAACGCCGACCGGCTGGTCCGGGACGCGCTGGGAGATCTCGATCGGGGGAAGAGCATCTCGGTTCCTGGCAGGAGGTACAAGCTGCTCAGCGGGCTGGCGCGCCACACCCCGGCGTCCTTCCATGCCAGGTTCCAGAGCCTCGGCCGCAAATAGGGAACGCCCCACGATGCCGCTCAGGAACCAACGATCGCGGGCGTGACCCGCCCCGAGGCGGCAGCCGACCGCTCAGCAAGGGCAACCAGACGTTCGTACTCGTCGGGGCTCGTGGTGTTGCACCCCACCTCGTGGTCGACCTTGCCGTCGCCGTGGTAGTCACTGGAGCCGGTGATGAGCAGGTCTAGGCCGACAGCGGTTGCGCGCAGCCGCTGACGGGTCTCTGCGTCGTGGTCCTGGTGGTCGACCTCCACCCCGGCAAGCCCGGCACCTTTCAGCGTGGCCAGCCCCTCCGCGCCCAGGGCGTCATAGTTGTGCCGCGACGCCCATGGGTGCGCGACCACGCTGACCCCCCCTGCGCCCTTGACGTGCTCGATCATCGCGAACAGGTCGGCGGCGTACCGGTGGGTGTACGCCGGTCCCTGCGGCCCGAGGTATCTGTCGAACGCCTCGGTCCGGTCCCGCACGACCCCCTTGTCCACCAACGCATCCGCCACGTGCGGACGACCGATCGCGGCCGCACCACCGGCGCGCCGTCGTACATCCGCGACGTCGATGTCTATCCCGAGGTCACGCAGCTTGGCCAAGGTGGCCGGAAGTCTCGAGTTGCGGCCGTCGAGGATTCGCTCGAGCTCTGCGGCCAGCGGTTCGAAGGTGGGGTCGGGCAGGTAGGCCAGCAGGTGAACGCCGTGGCCGGCAAGCTTGCAGCTGATCTCCATGCCACGCACCAGCACCACGCCCTCGCGCACGGCGGCCTCGGTAGCCTCGGCCCATCCCTCGGTTGTGTCGTGGTCGGTGACCGCGAGCACGTCGATGCCTTTGTCGCGGGCGTGACGCACCAGCTCTGCGGGCGAGGTCGTCCCGTCCGAGCGGTTGGTGTGGGTATGCAGGTCGATGCGCACCCGAGCAGCCTAGTAGCGCCTCCCGCAGGTGTTCTGGCTAGTGGTGCCTGCCCCACCAGGCGTTCCACCGCTCGACGAGGTCCGCGCGTTGGGTGTCCTCGAGTCCGTAGGTGGTGAGGATGGCCTGGCCGGTGGTGTACGGCGGGCCGCCATGAGGTCCCTCGGAGACGATCAGCAGGCCGTCGCCCCACGCCTCGACCGTCACGCCGATCTGGTGCGGCGAGACGAACCAGAGGGTTCCGGTCAGCGCGTCGCCCGGCCCGACCGTGGCTGAGTACGCCGAGCCGACCTCCTGTTGCCCGACCTGTCCCAGGCCCAGGCGCTGGGCCGAAGAGATCGTCGGATCTTTGGGGGCGCCGCTGCAGAACAAGGTGCGTCGCGATCCGCCGCTGTGGCGGGCGAGCCTGAATCGCAGCTGCTGCAAGAAGCTCGTCCAACCCTCATCGATGTCGGGGAGGTCCTCGCTCCAGTCGTTGTCGTCGGGGAAGCGGTGCCCGGTGCACGGCCACGCGGGTGCCTCCATCCTCCTCGAACAGGTTGAATAGGTGGGTGCCGAAGCTCAGCGTGCGATGGTCCTCGCTGACCGTTCTGCGTCCCACGATCGTTCTTCACGGGCTTCGCCTGACCACCTCGGAGCTCACCATGGCGGGAGGCTACCGCCGAAGGGCAGGTCAACGAGCTCGGGACCGAGGTCGTTGACGTTGAGCAGGATCCACTCGTCGTTGAGCAGCAGGGCAGCCGAGGCGGGCCGCAGCACGAGCCACAACCATCGACCGTGCGCCTCCCCCACGAAAACCGAACGGTCGAAGGTCTGGTCGCTCTCCCACGTCGACACCGACCAGAGTGGGATGGGATGACCGTCGATGCGCACCTTTGCGTGGGCCGGTCCCTCACCGACCTCTCCCCCGGGATCGGTCCGGTCCATCCCGGCGCATCGGGACCCGAGTCCCACCCCCGGTTCCTCGGAGACCAGGGTCAGCTCCACCGCCCCGTCGAGGTCGCTCGCGCCGGAGCAGGAGGTGAAGCTGGCGCACGCCTCCCGTCCCGTCTGCGCGACGCAACCGAAGTCGCTGACCGACCAGCCGGGACTGAGGGGCCAGGGAAGCAGTGTGGGGAACGCATCACAGAGCCGGAGCTGTTCTGCCATCAGGTCGTAGCTCGCGCTTTCTGGACGCCACAGCGGCGCAATCCCACCGTGCTCGGGACAGCGCCAGCCCTCCTCGCCCCCGCTCACCGGAGATGAGCAGCGCGGACAGCTTGCGGCGAGACTCATGACAGTTTCCTCGTGCCCATGGCGGGTCGGCGTGAAACATGATCGCACTAGGCTTGCACTGTGAACAGGCGACGGGTCGAGTGTGTCGGCGGCATCGTCCTCGATGAGTCCGCCCGTCTGCTGCTGGTCCTGCGCGCCAACGAGCCGGCCAAGGGGTGCTGGTCGGTCCCCGGGGGACGCAAGGAAGCCGGCGAGTCCGATGCCGTCGCCACCGCCCGCGAGGTGCATGAGGAGACCGGTCTGCGAGTCGTCGTGGGCGCCCTGGCCGGCGCCGTGCAGCGAGACGGCCCGCACGGATCGGTCTACCTGATCCGTGACTACCACTGCGCCTTGGCCCACGGCGTCGACCCCACCGACGTGCGCGCGGGCGACGACGCTGCCGACGCCGGATGGTTCACCCCGCAGCAGGTGCGTAACCTCGGCTGCTCTCCTGGCCTGGTGGAGACGTTGGACCGGTGGGGCTTGCTCTCACCTCCGGATTCGGTTCCGGGATCCGCCGTGCGTGGCAGTGTCAGTGGTTCCAGCGCAGGATGACCGGGGTCTCCCGCTCGTAACCCAGCCGGGAGATCGTTGCGGTGTCGAGCCGGAAGAACCGACCGTCGGACACCGGTTGCTCGATCCACCGGGCCGTCAGCGCTCTGAGCGCGTGCCCGTGCCCGAACACGAGTGCCTTCGCCCGGCTCTCGCGCACCCTGTGCACGACACGGTCCAGCCGCTCCGTGACCTGCGCGGCGGTCTCCCCGCCGGGCGACCCGTGCGTCCACACGGTCCATCCGGGCACGGTCTCGCGGATCTCCTCGGTGGTGATGCCCTCGTAGTCGCCGTAGCCCCACTCCACCAGGTCGTCGTCGACGATGGCGCCCTCGAAGCCGGCGAGCTCGGCGGTACGACGAGCGCGCTGGCGCGGGCTGGTCAGAACGAGATCGAACTCACTTCCCGTCAGGCGTTCACTCAGTGTTCGCGCGACCTCGACCCCCTTCTCGGTGAGCGGGATGTCGGTGGACGAGGTGTGCCTGTGGTCGCGGCTCCACTCGGTCTCGCCATGGCGGACCAGCCAGAGCTCCGGGGTCGCCTCCGCAGAGATCATCGGGGCACCACGGCGCGGTCAGTCCCTCTTCGGTGGCTCGACCAGAGTGGGCCGGCCGGGCTGCTCTCCGCCACGTTCGTCCAGGTAGCTCTGCTTGGGCACCATCACCTTGCGTTTGAACACGCAGACGAGGGTGCCGTCCTGCTTATAGCCCTTGGTCTCGACGTGGACCACGCCCCGGTCGTCCTTCGACTTCGACTCCCACTTGTCCAGGACGAGGGTCTCACCGTAGATCGTGTCGCCGTGGAAAGTCGGCGCGACATGGCGCAGCGACTCGACCTCCAGGTTGGCGATCGCCTTGCCGGAGACGTCGGGGACGCTCATACCCAGCAGGAGGGAGTAGATGTAGTTGCCGACCACCACGTTCTGCTTGAACTGTGTCGTGTTCTCGGCATAGTTCAGGTCCAGGTGCAGCGGGTGGTGGTTCATGGTGATCAGGCAGAACAGGTGATCGTCGTACTCCGTGACCGTCTTCCCCGGCCAGTGCTTGTACGTCGCGCCGACCTCGAACTCCTCGTAGCTACGCCCGAAGTCACGCACCGCCGCCACCAGCCTTGCGGCGATGCATCTTTGGGCCGCCTGTGGGGCCGTGGACCTCCGCGTGGCCACGGTCATGGGTCTTGTGCTCGACGCTGTGATCCGGCGGTTCGTTGCGGTGCTGTTTGCGTTCGAGCGCCTCCCGCATCTTCGCCTTCAGGTCGTCGTTGGGCGCACCATCGGTGCTGTCGGCTGACATCAGGCCTCCACCTCTAGATCGTCGAGCCAGCCTCGCACGCCAGGGAGAGCACCGTCGAGAGATTCACTCCCAAGTCGTGGGAAGTCCGTGCGCCAGGGAAGTGCCCAGCACACGACGCAGTCCCGGTGGCCACAGGTGGAGCACCACGAGGAACTCGCGCGGTGCCTCCGGCGTACGACGGGCGGGCTCGAGAAACAGGTGCGCGAACGGCGCCGACTCACGCGCTCCGGCGCCGAGCTCTGCCACTCGGGTGGTGACCTTCTCCTTGTTCGCCGCGGACAGGTACTGCCACATGACCGAGTGCCACAACACTGTCGTCGTCCCCTCGACGAGCTCGACCCCGCCTACGAACGAGACAGCGTCCTGACGACGTACTTGCGCGGGAAGCTCAGCGGCCACGGCGTACGCGTTGCGCAGCCGCTCCGCTCGGGTGACCTGGTCGGGCCAGACGTACGACGCCAGGGTGAGCCGTCCCTCGGCGGTGGACACGTCCACCGGCGAGACATCACTGCCGATCCGCTCCACGACCTCCAGCTGGTCCCACGGCTCAAGCCGTATGCCCTGCCAGGCACCTTCGAGCCGAACCGGACTCTGCTTGCGGCCGCACCGCCACCCGCCGACGCCCTGGTAGCAGAACTGGTCCGCACGCAGGTTGAGTCCCCCGCTGGAGCCGATCTCCAGGAGTCGGACCGGGAGTCGGTGGCTCTCCCCGACCCGCAGCAGGCCGCCCATCAGGGCCGCGGCCCGGCCGACCTCGTTCGTCTGCGGTGGGTGACCCAGCAAACCGCGCAGCTGCTCCGGCTGGTCACGCAGGATCGCGTCGAACGCGGGCCAACCCTGGCGCAGGTCCCAGCACCCGCCTGCGCTGGGGTAGAAAGCCGCCAGCTCAGGTGCCCGCCCGTCCAGAACGAGCCGGTGCACGCTGCCGGCGAGCCGGAGGGCCAATGCAGACGAGCCCGGATCATCCTCGTGGCCGGCCAGTACGTCGGTCGACGCGCCCCCTTCGTCGATGTCGGCGGCGACGCGTTTCAGCAGCTGGTCGTACATCGGCGAGCCGAGCCCGGCGCACGCGGCGGCCTGCTCCCGGAAACGGTCTGCCATCAGCACGCGGAGACCTTAGGACCGCTTGCGCCGAGCCCTGTCGGCGATGAAGTGCCGACGCGTGTACGCCTTCCGGAGTTTCATCAGCCAGGGGCTGCGCTCGCTCTGCCGTTCCAGGACGAATCGGATGGGGCGTTGCTTGAGCTTCTGGCGCTCCGCGTCACGCTCGAGGCGTCTGGCTCGATGCTCGTCGAGGAGGCCTGCCAGGGCTGCGACTGCTTCGGCCAGCAGCACGTCGTCAGGCACCGCACCGGCGAAGCTGCCCGCGCCCGAGGGTCTCGCAGCTTCGGGGACCAGCTCATCAAGGTCGCCGATCACGTCGACCTGCTGCTTGTCGAGCGCCGCGGCTATCTCACGCGAACGACGCAGCGCGAACTCCGTGGCGTCGGCGTCGAGAGCCAGCTTGGTGCCCGGTCGACGGGCGAGCACGCGCTGGGCGAAGACGTTCTTCACGTCGGCCGCATAAGGGCCGGGCAGTGGGAGCCGCCGGCCGAGCTCGGCGTTGACGCGGCGGAGCAGCTCGGCCTGCTCGGCGCCCAAAGAGGTGTTGGAACGTGGTGCCTCGGTGTCGAACGACTCCGGGTCGAGCCCGAGCAGCATGGCGAAGCGGGTCCAGAGGATCGTGGGGTCGGCTCCGCCCGGTGGCACTGTCACCACGTGCACCCGCTCGCCCGGCAGGGACCGTCCCCATCGATCGGCGACGTCGGCGAAGTCCTGGACCCGCCAGAACCAGCTCGTCCCTTCGGCGTCCTCCTCGAGCTCTTTCACGAAGCCGGAGAACGTCTTCTTGGACCGGTGCTTGAGGTGCTCCTGCCACTCGGCCGGGATCTGCCGAACCAGGTCGCGGGCGGTCAGCACGACGTGCACCTCGGCGTCCTCACCGAAGGCGGCGATCGCACGCTTCGCCTGTTCCGCTGAGGCAGAGGCGAACAGCTCGTGGGAGATCAGTACGTTCCCCGGCCAGGTCACGGCTTCGTCGACCGCCTTCTGCCAGATGCCGACCGCTCGCGGTGGGTGTTCGGGCCGGCCGGCGAGGTCGCGCACGTCGAGTGATGCCAGGAAGTGTTCGAAGAACGACTTCAGTGGCAACAGCAGCCCTTGCTCCTTGGCCAGCGCGCGCTGCGACCACACCACCTGCTGCAAGAAGGTGGTGCCTGTCTTGGGGCTCCCCACGTGCAGAAATATCCGGTTGCGCCGCGAGGCGCCGGCTGCAGCACTCACTTCCCCACCGTTCGTCGGTTCCAGGCCCGCTCGAGCCGCGGCGGCAGGCGGGTCATCTGGTCCTTGCGTTGTCCAGTCGGAGCGTACAGCGCGGGGCGGTTCGCTCAGCGGAGCTTGTAGTCCTCGAGCAGGCGACGTCCGATGATCATCCGCTGGATGTCGGCGGTGCCTTCGCCGATCAGCAGCATCGGTGCCTCGCGGTAGAGCCGCTCGATCTCGTACTCCTTGGAGAAGCCGTAGCCCCCGTGGATGCGGAACGAGTCCTCGACGACCTGGGAGCAGTACTCCGACGCGAGGTACTTCGCCATCCCCGCCTCGAGGTCGTTGCGCTGACCTGAGTCTTTCGTGCGTGCCGCCTTGACCATCATCTGGTGCGAGGCCTCGACCTTCGTGGCCATCTCGGCGAGCCGGAACAGCACGGCTTGATGTTCGGCAATCTTCTTGCCGAAGGTCTCGCGCTGCTGGGAGTAGGCCACGCCCAGCTCGAAAGCCCGGTTAGCCACGCCACACCCACGCGCTGCGACGTTAACCCGGCCGACCTCGACCCCGTCCATCATCTGGTAGAAGCCCTTGCCCGGTTCGCCACCGAGGATCTGGTCCGCGCCGATCTCGAACCCGTCGAGGATCATCTCGGTGGTGTCGACCCCCTTGTAGCCCATCTTCTCGATCTTCCCCGGAATCGTCAGACCGGGCATCACCTCGCCGAAGCCAGCCGGCTTCTCCACCAGGAACGTGGTCATGTTCTTGTAGACGGAGTCGGCGTTCTCGTCGGTCTTCACGAGTACGGCGACCAGGGTGGATGTGCCTCCGTTGGTCAGCCACATCTTCTGGCCGTTCACCACGTAGGTGCTCCCACTCTTGACGGCCTTGGTCTTGATCGCCGACACGTCGGAGCCACAACCGGGCTCGGACATCGAGAAGGCACCGCGAAGGCTTCCTTCAGCCATCTTCGGCAGGTAGTACCGCTTCTGCTCCTCGGTGCCGTGCTGCATCAGCATGTAGGCCACGATGAAATGGGTGTTCACGATTCCGGACACGCTCATCCAGCCGCGGGCGATCTCCTCCACGATCAGCGCGTAGGTCAGCAGGGACTCGCCGAGGCCGCCGTACTCCTCGGGGATGGTGAGGCCGAACAGCCCCAGCTCCTTCATCCCCTCGACGATGTCGGTGGGGTACTCGTCCTTGTGCTCGAGCTCCGTGGCGACGGGAAGGATCTTGTCGTTGACGAACTCGCGCACCGTCTTGAGGATCTCGTGCTGGATGTCGGTGAGACCCTCGGTCTCGCACAGGCGACTCATGCGTGTGGTTCCCTTCCGTTCACATCGGGAGCTTCCTTCGGTACTTCGCGAGCACGGACCGGAACGGTCGAGACTCCAACTGCGCTATCCGGCGGCGAAGCCCGGCGTTGCGCTCCCCGAGCCGTGAGTTCCGCCTGCTCATCCGCTTCAACGCGACGTCGCGCTGCGCCATCTGCTCGGCGTGCTCCGCGGCTGCCCCTTTCAGCGCCTCGTCGTGCTGCAACAGCAGAGAGACCAGACCGTCCAGCGCCACCTCGAGCAGGGCGTCGGTGCCGATGTCCTCGGGCTGACTGCCCGCACCCTCCGGTGCTTCCGGCCTCAGCTCCTCGAGGTCCCCGACAATGTGGACGCCAGCGGTCTCCAAACCCTTGATCTGCTCGACCGCTCGGGTCTGTATCCGCTCCCACGCCTCGTTCGGCAGCGCGAGCTTGGGCTCCTGCTGAGCACGCTTGGCGAGTCCTCGCTTGGCCAGCCGTCTCTTGACCAGCCGCTTGTGCATCAGCTTGTTGACTCCAGCCGCTCGCGCGATCGGGTTGAGTCTGCGCAGGAGCTCGATCGACTCCAGCCCGAGCGACTCATTTGGGTTGCGACCCTCCACGGTATAGCCGGAGCCGTCCACGTCGAGGACCTGACAGAAGCGTTCCCACAGCACGGTCGGGTCGCTCCCGCGCCGGGGAAGGGTGACCACGTGTAGCTTCTCCGCGGGCAGGTGCTGGGACCATTGGGAAAGTAGCTGCTCCACGTCGTGCAGGTACCAGAACCTCCGCCCGGGCTTGGTGCGCGGCTCGTCGCCTGTGACACCGGCGAGGAACTCGCTCCAGGACCAGTCGTGGCGGTTTTGGATGGACTCCTGCCAGGCCGCCCGGATCGTCCGACCGAGGTCGCGCAGCGTGAAGATGACCTCGACCGAGGACGGTTCCAGATCCTCCACGATCCGGCGGATCTGCTCGGACTCGGCACGGCAGAGCCACTCCATGGAGACGACGGCGTCGCCTTGCCACGCCGCGATCTCACCGACCAGGTTCGGCCAGGCACCGCGAACCTTCTCGCGCTCACTGGGGGCGAACGGCATACCACGGACATCGCGAACGGCTGCGACCTGGTGCGCCCAGGTCAGGCCGGGGAACAACAGCTGCGAACGCTCCATGAGCTGTTGCTTGTTCTCGATGAGGATGGCCTGCAGGTAAGAGGTGCCGCTCTTCGGCAGGCCGACGTGGAGGAACACTCGCTTGGCCATGACGAGACCATATCCGAATGGCCTCGCTCACCGCCGGAAGCGGAGCTCACCTCCGCGTTTGCCGTTCCCCCCGCCGACGCGTCCGGTCAGCCCTCCGGGGGCCGCCAGGGGTCCGTGCGTTCCATGCCTGCGGCACGTCCCTTGCCTGCGACGACGAACGCCATCTTGCGGGAGGCCTCGTCGATCATCTCGTCGCCGAGCATGACAGCCCCGAGTACGCCGCCTTTCTCCGAGGTGAAGTGGTCGTAGGCGTCGAGGATGTCCTCGGCGTGGTCGTAGTCGGACTGAAGCGGTGAATAGACCTCGTTGGCGGCGGCCACCTGGTCTGGGTGCAGCACCCATTTCCCGTCGAACCCGAGTGCGGCCGAACGACCGGCAACCCGCTTGAAGCCGTCCAGGTCGCGGACCTGCAGGTACGGACCGTCGATGGCCTGCTTGTTGTGCGCACGCGCGGCCATCAGGATGCGCATCAAGATGTAGTGGTAGGCGTCGCCCACGTCGTAGCCAGGGGGCTGTTCCCCGACAACGAGCGTCTTCATGTTGATCGAGGCCATGAAGTCGGCGGGGCCGAAGATGATCGCCTCCACCCGAGGCGAGGCCGTGGCGATGGCGTCGACATTGATCAGCCCCAGCGCGTTCTCGATCTGCGCCTCGATCCCGATTCGACCCACCTCGAAACCCATCGTGGTCTCGATCTGGGTCAGCAGGGTGTCCAGCGCCATGACCTGGTCCGCGGTCTGCACCTTCGGCAGCATGATGCAGTCGAGGTTTGCGCCGGCACCCTCCACGACCTCGATCACATCCTTGTACGTCCACTGGGTGGTCCAGTCGTTGACACGCACCACCCGGATCTTGTTGCCCCAGTCGCCGTTGTTGAGCACGTCAACGATGTTCTTGCGGGCATCAGGCTTGGCAAGAGGCGCGACGGAGTCCTCGATGTCGAGGAAGACCTGGTCGGCATCGATGCCCTGGGCCTTCTCGAGGAAGCGGGCGTTGGAGCCGGGAACGGCCATGCAGGAACGGCGTGCGCGCAGGGCGTCAGACATCGGTCACCTCTCTGGGAGACTCTCGAAGGAGTTACGCAAAGTTGTGGGGAGCGTACCCTCAGCCGGTCTGCGTCAGTCCACGGGAGGCTGCAGGCTCGGCTCGGTGCCAGGTGACGTGTTGTTCGCGATCACCAGGGCCATCCCGGCAAGGATGACCAACAGACCGACCACTGCGGCCAGGGACGGTCGTTGGCCGAGGAACCACGCGGCGAGAAGGGAGGCACCGGGCACCTCGAGCAGCAGCGCGAGAGACACCACCATCGGGCCGGTGCTGGCCAGGAGGTGGTTGAACACCGAATGCCCCATCAGCTGGGCGGTCAGGGTCACCAGCAGTAGCAGCCCCCACTGCGCCGCGTCGTACCCCCACAGGGCCTGCCCCGACACCACACAGCCGAACAGCAGGACCAGGCTGCAGCTTCCGTAGCAGATCACGGTGTACGTCGTCGTGGTGACCGTCTGGCGGGCCCTGGACCCGACCAGCATGTAGGCCGCCGCGGCCATCCCACCCACCAGAGCCAGGAGGTCGCCGACCAGTGCCCGTGGTGTGAGCGTGAAGTCGACACCGGACACGACGACCACGCCTGCGAAAGACAGCACCAGGCCGGCCAGCACACCCGGGTTGAACCGCTGCCCACGCACCAGCTGCCAGACGACGACCCAGGCGACCTGGAGACAGACGAGGGCGGTCGCCGAGGCCACCGAGGTGAGTGTCAGCGAGGTGACCCAGGTTCCGAAGTGGATCGCCAGCGCCAGTCCGGAGCCGGCGATCAACGCGAGCTGCCTACTGCCCAGATGGGTGATCTCGTGCCGTCGACCGACGACCGCGGCAGGAGCAAGCGCGAAGGTGGCCAGCCCGTTGCGCCAGAACGCGATAGCCAGCGGCGGCACCACCATCGCCGCCATCAGCGGGCCGGACAGGGATACCGCAAGCACCCCGACTGCCAACAGGAGGACGGTATGCACGCCCGCCATTCTCGCCGACGCGTCCCGAACAACCCATGCCACCTGGTCGCGGTCTCCGCCGGCCGAGGTGTGGCAGGCTGGATCTGTGACCGAGACATCACCCGGCAGCCCGTTCACCGCCGCGCTCACCCAGGAGCTGGGCAAGAAGACCGGCGTGTGCTGGCTGAGGTACGACGGGCGCGACCATGCTGCGTGGCACATCTGGCACGACGGCGCGCTCTACGTCGTCTCCGGCGGCAACGAGCAGCCCCTACCGGACATCGAGCACGCGGACACCATCGAGGTCATCATGCGGAGCAAGGACAGCGGGGGCCGGCTGCTCACATGGGTCGGTGCCGCGAGCGTCGTGCACCCCGACGACGAGCTCTGGAAGGAAGCAACCGCGGCACTCGTGTCCGCCCGCCTCAACCTCGACGACCTCGCGACGGCTGCGGCGGACTGGGCCGATCGCAGCGTGGTCACCAGGATCGAGCCGACCGACCAGCTGGTCGAGCTACCCGGTGCGATCGACGACGACGCCCACCGTTCCGTGCCGCAGCCGACCCCGGCCACGACCAGGGGGCCGCTGCCCCGCGTTCTGCACCGACGAGGCAAGCGCCGACCGAAGCTCAGCTAACGCACTGTGGGCCGCAGTCGGGGATCACCATCTCCCCGGTGGCGACGTGGTGGACCTGCCCGGCGACCCGGCAGAGGGCCGCGACGCGTGACTCCGCCTGGTCGGTGCCGTCCGGGCTCCAGCCGTGCCCGCCGCGGACAGTCGTCTCCACACATCCGCGCAGCGACGAGGGGCGTCCCATCTCCACGCCTTGGGTGATGGCGTAGGTCCCGCCCTCAGGCAGCCGACCCGCAGCGACCAGAGCCATCCCGAGCCCGGCCGCGGCGGAACCGGTGGCCGCGTCCTCGGAGAGCGGGGGTCCCGGCGTGAAGACCCTCGAGTGGACGGACAGCGTCGGCGCGGAACCGGTGAGGTGCACAACGTTCAGGCCCTCGAGCGGGTCCAGAGTCGTCCCGAGAGCCGCCAGGCGTTCGGCGTACTCCCCCAGTGGCCGTGACGAGGCAACCGCACGCTCGACGGCCCCGGCGATCACCGGGATGTGTGCGAAGCTCAGACCGCATCCGGCCAACCACACCGGACCCGCGAGGTCGGCGGCGGATAGACCCACATCATCGAGCAGCGAGGCGGCCAGCTCGTCGTCGACCGGCCCCAGCAGGTCTCGTGGGGAGGCCGTGAGCTCGACAAGGTCGGCCGAGAACCGGATTCCGATCCGACCGGCGCCACACTCCTGGGTCACCTGCGAATTCACCCGGGAATTCACCGGGGAATTCACCGGGGAACCGGAGAGGAGGCCGCGCGAGCGGAGCACCCATGCCGTGCCGAGGGTCGGATGGCCGGCGAACGGGATCTCGCCGCCGGGGGTGAAGATCCGGGTGGAGTACGCCGCCCCGTCGACCACCTCGGTGGAAGGGAACGTGGTCTCGGAGAAGTTGAACTCCTGCGCGATCGCCTGGCACTGCTCGGTGCTGAGCTCGTCGGCCCCGTGTACGACGGCCAGCTGGTTGCCCGCGAACGGGCGGTCAGTGAACACGTCGACGATGTCGTAGGCAAGCACGTGTCAAAGTCTCCCAGACCGCTAACGTAGTTCCACGTGAGCACCTCCCCGAACCGTGTCTTCGCCGCCCGCCTCGCGGGCCTGCCGGTCTTCGACCCCGCAGGTGACCAGGTCGGGAAGGTGCGCGATCTGGTGGTGGCCCTGCGCACCGGCGTTCAGCAGCCGCGGGTGCTGGGCATGGTGGTAGAGGTGTTCGGCCGGCGCTCCATCTTCGTGCCGATGACCCGGGTGACGCACATCGACAGCGGCCAGGTGATCACCACCGGCCTGGTGAACATGCGGCGCTTCGAGCAGCGGCCCACCGAGACCCTGGTGTTCGGCCAGCTGCTCGACCGCTTGGTCAGCGTCCGGGAGTCCGGCGTCGAGGGGACGGTGTACGACGTCGCGATGGAGCAGGAACACAGCCGCGACTGGGCATTGCGCCGCGTTGCCATCCAGGAAGGGGCGAAGCGGTTCGGCCGCAAGGGCCAGACCCGTGTCGTGGACTGGCGGGAGGTCGACGGTCTGGCGCTGCCCGAGGACGAGGAGCAGGGAGCCACCCACCTGTTGGCGGCGCTCGTGGAGATGCGCCCTGCGGACCTGGCCAACGTCATCCATGACCTGCCCGTGAAACGGCGTGGTGAGATCGCTTCCGCGCTCGACGACCAGCGGCTCGCCGACGTACTCGAAGAGCTTCCTGAGGAGGACCAGGTCGAGATCCTCGGGCACCTCGACAGCGAGCGGGCCGCCGACATTCTCGAGGAGATGTCGCCGGACGACGCGGCCGACCTGATGGGCGAGCTGCCTCCAGAGATCGCCGAGCAGCTGCTGCAGCTGATGGAGCCCGAGGAGGCCGATGACGTCCGCCGTCTGATGTCCTACGAGGATCGGACCGCAGGCGGGATGATGACCACCGAGCCGGTGATCCTTCCTCCCGACGCGACTGTCGCCGAGGCCCTGGCACACGTGCGCAACGCCGAGCTCACCCCTTCCCTGGCCGCCCTGGTCTACGTCACCCGTGCGCCGTTGGAACCACCGACCGGCCGGCTGCTCGGTGTCGCCCACATCCAGCGGCTGCTTCGCGAACCGCCCTCCACATTGGTCGGAGCCGTGCTCGACAGTGACATGGAGTCGCTGCGCCCGTTGTCCACGCTCGAGGACGTCGCTCGCCATCTCGCGACGTACAACCTCGTCGCCGCTCCGGTCGTCGACGAACACGGGCGGCTGCTGGGTGCGGTCACCGTCGACGACCTCCTCGACCACCTACTTCCCGAGAACTGGCGCGACCGGCCCAGCAACATGACCAGCCGGGGAGGGGTGCTGCGTGGCTAGGGGCAAACGTCCGGAGTCGTCGCGCAGACGGCTGGACGTGCCGCGCGACCGGCGGCGGCAGCTCGTGCGACGCCCGGCCTACGACTCCGACGCCTTCGGCAGCTTCGCGGAGACGTTCGCGCGTTTCATGGGCACCGCAGGGTTCCTGATCTACATGACCCTGTTCGTACTCATCTGGCTGGGCTGGAACGCGGTGGTGCCTGAGGAGATGCAGTGGGACGCGTATCCCTTCATCTTCCTGACGCTGATGCTCAGCCTCCAGGCGTCGTACGCCGCCCCGCTGATCCTGCTCGCCCAGAACCGGCAGGAGCTGCGGGACCGGGTGGTGACCGAGCAGGACCGGCAGGCGAACACTCGCGCACACGCCGACATGGAGTTCCTTGCCCGCGAGGTCGCGTCCTTGCGGATGGCGATCGGCGAGGTCACCACCCGTGACTATCTCAGGTCCGAGCTTCGCTCGCTGCTCGGAGAGCTGGAAGATCGCAGCCGCTCGGACGCCGACGGAGGTTCAGGCGTCGAGGAGCGTCCGCCCCAGCGATAACCCAGCGCCGGCTGGTCGAGCCTGTCGAGACCCCGGCCGGTCGAGCCTGTGGGCGGGTCCAGCGCCCTGGCGGCCATGCCGCGGCGCACAATCGTCCGTACGGACGAAATTTACACCGGACTCGGCCATAATCGGCGCACAATCGTCCCTACGGACGATTGTGACACTGGCCACGGGCCCGCACGACCACCGGAAGCAACTCACCGACGCCGAGATCCGACTGATCACCCGGATCCCCCGACGCCCTGATCGCCCCGGCGACGGGGGCCCGTCCAGATCGGGCCATTCCTCGTCAGTTGACCCACGGATACCTCAGGAGTGCCCGAAACCCCCAGCGATAACGGAGCGCGGATCCAGCACGTACCCTGAGAGTCATGTCCACCCCTGTTCTGGAACAGATCCAGGCTGCTCTGGCCACTGTCAACGACCCCGAGATCCGCCGACCGATTACCGAACTCGGGATGGTCGAGTCGGTGGAGATCGACGAGGCCGGCAAGGTCGCCGTGACCGTCCTTCTCACCGTCTCCGGGTGCCCGTTGAAGGACACGATCACGCGCGACGTGACCGGCGCGGTCGAGAAGGTCCCCGACGTCACCTCGGTCGACCTCACTCTGGGCGTGATGACCCCCGAGCAGCGGGCGGGCCTCCAGGACGTGCTTCGCGGTGGGCAGACCCAGCGGGAGATCCCCTTCTCCCGCCCCGACTCGTTGACCAAGGTCTACGCGATCGCCAGTGGCAAGGGGGGCGTCGGCAAGTCCTCGGTCGCGGTCAACCTGGCCATCGCGATGGCCAACCAGGGGCTGAAGGTCGGCATCGTCGACGCCGACATCTACGGTCACTCCATCCCCGCGATGCTCGGCGTCGGAGATATCCGCCCGACTCAGGTGGAGGACATGATCATGCCGGTCCCCGTCCCCTCGATGGGCGGTGCGGGCATCTCGGTCATCTCCATCGGCATGCTCAAGCCACGCCGCGACCAGGTCGTCGCGTGGCGTGGCCCGATGCTCGACCGCGCGCTCGTGCAGATGCTCAGCGACGTCTACTGGGGCGACATCGATGCGTTGTTCCTGGACCTGCCGCCCGGCACCGGCGACATCGCTATCTCGCTCGGGCAACACCTGCCCAACGCCGAGGTGGTCGTGGTGACCACCCCCCAGGAAGCTGCCGCAGAGGTGGCCGAACGCGCCGGCACGATGGCCTCAATGATGAACCAGCGCGTCGTCGGGGTGGTGGAGAACATGTCCTACCTGCCCTGTCCGCACTGCGGCCCGAAGCACCGGCTCGAGGTCTTCGGCGCGGGCGGTGGGGCGCGGGTCGCCGCGACGTTGTCGGCCCGGTTCGGGTATGACGTCGCAGTGCTGGGGGAGATCCCGCTCGACCTGGAGATGCGGGCCGGAGGCGACAGCGGGACGCCGATCGTGGAGTCGGCGCCGGAGTCTCTCGCGGCCAAGCAGCTCGAAGGGATCGCCGCGACCCTGCAAGGACGCGGACGGGGTTTGGCCGGAATGCAGCTAGGGCTCACGCCAGCCGGCAGCTTCTAACTCGTGTTCGGCGTCGGCCTGCCAGAGTTCCTGGTGCTTTTCGTGGTGGCCGTCGTCGTCTTCGGCCCGGACAAGCTTCCTGAGTTCGCGCGTCAGGCGGGTCGTTTCCTGCACCAGGTCAAGCAGTTCACCACTTCGGCTCGCGACGACATCCGCAACGAGCTCGGCCCGGAGTTCGCCGATCTCGAGCTCTCCGACCTTGATCCCCGCACGGCCGTGCGCAAGCACATCCTCGAGGCGATGCAGGATGAGGAGCCGGACACCGAGGACACGGTGCCGGTGGAACCTGGGCTTCGACCGCTCGAGCGTGGCGAACGGCCGCCGTACGACAGCGACGCGACCTGAGTCTCGACCGAGTCGAAGATCCCTCTCGCGGCAGAGCCTGGATGCTTCTTTGCCAGACGTATGGACGCTTTGCAAGCGGCATAGCGCTTGTAGACCGTCCACACCCCGTGCAAAGTTGGACGTGGCGAACGGCCGCCACCTGAGGTCTCGACCGAGCGCGCTAACCGACCTCGGCGTCCAGGGTGACCCGGACCGTCACTTCGCGTCCGTCTCGCTCCACACGTAGGGCAACCCGCTCGCCCGGCTGGTGGCTGCGGATGGCCACGATCAGTCCGATGCCATCGGTGACCGTGACATCGTCGACGGCGACCACGATGTCGCCTTCCTCGAGCCCCGCGTCGTCGGCCGGCGTGCCGGACGGGATCTCGACCACCTCCGCACCATCTCCTTCGACGCCTCCGGTGTTGACGTCTGCGCCGATGACCGGGTACTTCGCCTCACCAGTGCTCAGGATCTGCGCGGCGGTGATCTTCACCTGCTCCATCGGGATGGCGAACCCGACACCGATGTTGCCCGACCCACCTCCGAATCCGCCGGTCGTCGCGATGGCCGAGTTGACACCCACCACCTGCCCGCGCATGTTCACCAGCGGGCCACCCGAGTTGCCGGGGTTGATGGCCGCGTCCGTCTGCACGGCGTTGATGTAGGACGATCCATCCTGGTCGCCAGTCGTGACGGGTCGGTCAAGGGCACTGATGATGCCCGAGGTGACGGTGCTGCTCAGGCCCAGTGGTGAACCAATCGCCACCACGCCTTCTCCCACGTTCATGGACCGTGACGAGCCCAGGGCCGCAGGGCGCAGTCGGCGGGGTGTGTCCATTTCCAGCACGGCGATGTCGTAGACGGGGCTACGTCCCACGATCTCGGCCGAGCGGAGCTTTCCGGCCTGGTCGATCACCTCGATCTGTCCACTGCTCGCGGCGCCCGAAACCACGTGGTTGTTGGTGATCACGTGCCCCTTTCGGTCCAGTACGAACCCGGATCCGGTGGCTCCCCTGGTCTCCTCCTTGCCGCTCTCACGCGCGATTATCTGCACGGTGCTCGGTAACACCCGCTTGGCGACAGCGGCCACGCTGCCGTTCTTCGGGTCCAGTGGAGGCGCAACCGCCCCCCCACCGGTGTCGAAGATCGCGGCCGGGTCGTCGTTCGTCGACGATGAGACCGCCACTCCACCCAGGACTCCACCCACCAGGCCGACCAGCAGCGAGGTGGCGGCAACCACCGGCCAGACCCAGCCCGGCACCTTCCCGCGGGCCTGCGGATGCACCGGCGGCTGGTAGTAGCCAGGTGGCATCGACTGCGGGGCGTAGGGGTTCTGCGGACCGGGACCGTATCCGTAGGGCGCGACGGTCGGGTTCTGGGG
>Ga0209587_1000029_pt1 | contig 66128 bp, 62 predicted proteins | sample NGEPerD_2_FD_184512 | JGI IMG/M metagenome (GOLD analysis project Ga0209587, IMG submission 184512) | Arctic peat soil microbial communities from the Barrow Environmental Observatory site, Barrow, Alaska, USA - NGEE PermafrostL1-D... | ecosystem: Environmental > Terrestrial > Soil > Wetlands >...
GGTAAGCCGGCGAAGGGAATCGAACCCCCAACCTGCTGATTACAAATCAGCTGCTCTACCTTTGAGCCACGCCGGCGCGAAGAAGTAGCTACCCTGAAGAAGTAGAACCGGATTGTACGCCCAAAGGCGCACGTCTTCAATGCCCGCGCAACCTGTTCAGCCTGATCGCTAGTTGACCACCTTGCGGCCTTCCAGGTGAAGGTTCACCTTCCGCTTGATGCGCTGGAGCGCGTTATCGACGGTCTTGGTGTCATGCTCTATCACCTCTGAGATATCCTCATAGGAGAGGCCTGACAGGTAGTGACGCAAGACGTCACTCTCCAGCGGGCTCAGGAGCTGTTGTAGACATCCAACCAAACTCTGGATCTCCTCTGAGCTGATGACCTGCTGAACCGGGTCGCTGGTTCGACCAGAGGGAATGATGTCTGCGAGCGTGCGTCCTTCCTGCTCCGATCCAGCCCGCGTATAGCTGAAGCTGACGTAACTGTTGAGTGGAGAGTGCTTCTGACGGCAAGCAGTCTTTATAGCCGTGATGATCTGGCGGGTGACGCACAGTTCCACAAAGCTACGAAAACTTGCCGGCCGATCCTCCCGGTAGTCCCTGATGGCCTTGTACAGGCCGATGTTGCCTTCCTGTACCAGATCGTCGCAGTCGCCCCCTGCAATGAAGTAGGAGCTCGCCTTCATGCGGATGAACCTTTGATACCGGGTCAGGATGGTGCGAGTGGCATCAGCCTTCCCAGCCTTCGCCAGCCTTACCAGCTCCTCTTCGTCAAGTCGCTCCCACCCGTATCCTCTACAGGCCACGTCTGGACTGCCCACGATTCCCTCCCAGTCCGGGCCGAACCGGAAGGACCGCACTTCCCTGCGCTATGACTCTTTGCGATCCCGCCGGTCCCGCACTTCCTTTAGCCGAGCTAGAGTTTCTTCACTCAGCCCATCCTCAACTCGATGCCCCATTCTAATGCAATCTGAACGATTTGCAACCTTTGTTGTGTTATTTTGCAAACTCAGCACAAATTCACGGGCGGACCGGCGCTGAATATTTGTACGATACACGGTCTTCTGCAGCCCATAGTCAGAGGTCACTACAACCACGTTCTCCCCTGCACTCAAGCCATAAGCGAGGCGTTCGATGATGCTGTCAGCAGACTCCTTAAAGGAACCAAAAATGACATCTACATCTGCTATTGCATCCACTTGATCCTGCAACTGCGAAACCTTGGAATCGAATACGATGATCGCTCGGTCGCCGGCGCCACCCACCAGACTGGCCACACCGTCTATCAACCGTTGCCGGAAGAAAGCCTGCCCGTCCGCATCCATGGGGACATCCGTATCCATCCCCTGGTTGCGAAGTTCATGCACCACGTTGTACCCATCTATCAGATAGACCCGATGAGGTCCTCCGCCCTCAGCAATCAACGCCCTTCCTCCCAACCCCACTGACGCCGCACTTCAAACATGAGCACGGCTGCGGAAACGCCGACGTTGAGCGATTCTATCTTCCCGGCCATGGGCACGCCGACTAGAACATCACACTCCTGGCGGACTCTGTCCCCCAGACCCTTTCCTTCCGAGCCTACCACCAGCAAACAACGCTGTGGATACTCTTGTTTCAGATATGAACCGCCTCCGGATTCCGCCCCGTAGCTCCAAAAGCCGTACTCCCTGGCCTCGATCAAGAAGTCTGAAAGATTACGAGTCACAGCCACAGGTGTATTCTCAGTCGCCCCGGCGGACGCCTTGACCACAGCCGGCGTGATCGCCGCAGACCGATGCCTGGGTATCACCACCGCCGCGCCGGCAGCGTTAGCCGTCCTTATCACAGCCCCAAGATTGTGAGGATCCTGGACACGATCCAACGCTATGACCAGCCCACCTGCGTCCAACAAAGAGTTGGGATCTGCGCAAGGGTAAGGGTCTACCTCCGCAACGAGACCCTGGTGATCGGAAGAGCCCGCTTTTTGTGTGAGGTCATCAACTCCTGCGTGCTCAAGGCGGGGAGAGTTCTCTCCCGTTTCCCCAGTCCAGGCTTCAACGAGCGAAGATAGCTCTCCTCCACTCTCGCGCACTGAAACCCACACACGGTGCACGGCACGCTTCCCCCTCAACGCCTCTCGCACCGGGTTGCGCCCGTATACTACTTCCCTCACAGCAGACATGAAGCCCCCTATTCCCTGGGAAGTATCCGGATGCCATCCGCGGCATCCCGCACCTCATAGCCGCGCTCCAGGATGGCATCCCGGAGAAGGTCCGCCTCCTGGAAGTCCCTACTCTGGCGACATTCCCGCCGTTTCTCAGCCATCTCAAGCACATCCTCTGGGACCTTCTGTTCCCAGCTGGTGACCGCCTCCAGGCCCAATGTGTAGATCATCTCAGCTGCCTGGGAGCGGGCTTCACGGACGGCTTCTGGGGAGACGTCACCCACTGCCAACCTGGCGTTGATATCCCGCGCCAGCCCGAATACTTCACCCAGCGCTCCAGCCGTATTGAGATCATCATTCATGGCAGCCTCATAGGCCTGCTTCCTGGTCGTCACGGTCTCAGCCAAGCCCCTGTCCGCTCCGGTATCCGCGTTACCTGAACCTCCACCGCCTGTTCCCTCCCGGCCGGCGGCGTACTCATCCGCCGCCCGGAAGAAATTGCGCAGACGCTCCACGCGCTGGACGGCCTCATCCAGCAGTTCCTTGCTGAAGTCCATGGGATTCCGATAGTGGCTACCCATAAAGTAGGCAATCAGCGCTTCCGGCCGATAATGTTCCAAGGCTCTACGCAGGAGGAAGATATTGCCGACACTCTTGGACATCTTCTCATCGCTGATATTGAGCATGCCGTTATGCACCCAGAAGCGAACAAATGGACTTCCCAAGGCACCTTCTGCCTGGGCCACTTCGTTCTCGTGATGCGGGAATATCAGATCTCTCCCCCCGCCATGTATGTCAAATCCTTCCCCCAAGTACTTCAGGCTCATGGCGGAACACTCTATATGCCATCCCGGTCTTCCCGGACCCCATGGACTGGCCCAGGACGGCTCCCCTGGTTTCGCCCCTTTCCACAGCACAAAATCAAGCGGGTCTTCCTTTACTTCCTCCGGGGCAATGCGGGTCCCGCTGCGCATCTCCCCCACCTTCTGCTTGGAAAGACGTCCATACTCCGGAAAGGAATCTACATCAAAGTAGACATCGCCTCCGGCCGAATAGGCCCGACCGTTTTTAACCAATTTGTCAATCAGATCTATGATCTCTTGGATATGCTCCGTTGCCAGGGGTTCTATATTCGGGCGGCCCAGACCCAGGGCATCCGTGTCTTCACGATAGGCCTGGATGAATCTGTCCGCTACTTCCCGGGCAGTACGCCCTTCCTTCTTGGCAATCTCAATGATGCGGTCATCTATGTCCGTAACATTCTCTACCAGGATGACTTTGTAGCCCAGGTGTTCAAAGTAGCGCTTGGCTACCATGGAGACTACGTAGGGACGGGCGTTGCCCAGATGTATGTAGTTGTAGACAGTGGGGCCGCAAAAATACATGGTTACGTGGTCGCCGTCACGAGGGACGAACTCCCGCTTCCCCTGGCTCAGTGAGTCGTAGAGCAACACGGTCAGAGGTCCCCGTTCTCAGCCATGAATCCGCGAGCCTTAGCCAGACGCTGGAGAACAACTGAGCGTCCAAGTCCGGCCAGGAGATAGAAGAGTTCCGGTCCGCTGTCCCGCCCACTGAGTGCAACACGAAGCGGTTTATAAACCGCCTTGCCCTTGATTCCCTTGTCCTTGCAGGTGGCCACCAAATCCTTGAGCATTCCCTTGGCCACGCCCGGATCGATGTACTCCTGCTCTTCTCCTTCCAAACGGTCAGCCAGCAGCTGGAGCACAGTGTCTACCCCTTCTTCCAGCAACAAGCCTTTGTGCTCCGAAGCCCCGATTTCAAGAGGGGCGACGAACACTTCCGCGTAGTGAGGAGCTTCGTTAAGGGCCGTCAAGTTGGACTGTATGGCTTCAGCTACGATAGCCTCCTGCCCGGCGGCGAGATCCATGCCTTCTTCTTGAAGATAGTTCCGCACCTTGCCCGCGAGTTCGGCCGGGGATAGCTCCCTGATATACAGCCCGTTCAGCCAATTGAGTTTGTCCATGTCGAAGATGGCGGCGCTCTTGGAAACTCGGCCGATGTCGAACTCCCCTACCTCATCTTGCAGTCCAAACTTCTCCTCCCCTTCGCCGGGGTGCCAGGAAAGGAGTGCCAGGTAGTTGGCCACTGCCTCTGGGAGATAGCCCATATCTCTGAATTCGCCAATTGACGTGGCGCCATGGCGCTTGGAGAGCTTTCCTCCATCCTGTCCCATGACCAGGGAGTGGTGGGCATACTCAGGAAACGGCTCACTCAGTGCTGCGTAGAGCAGATACTGCCTCGCGGTATTGGTGATGTGATCTTCTCCCCGAATCACATGAGTTATCTTCATACTGGAGTCATCAACGACAACGGCGTAGTTGTACGCATACCCGCCGTCACTCCGCTTCACGATGAAATCCCCTATCACCGCGGACGAGAAGTTGATAGGACCATGGATGAGATCCATGAATGATATGTCTCCGGTTGGTACCTGGAAACGGACCGTGGCCTTCTCTCCAGCCTGCAACCGCTCCTCCGCCTCCTCCTTAGTCAGATCCAGACAGCGACGATCGTACATGGGCATGTGGCCGTGGGCCAATTGCTCCTTCTTCAATGCCTCCAACCTATCCTGACCACAGAAGCAATAGTACGCACGACCGGAAGCGAGCAGACGTTGGATCCCTGCTTCATATATGTCCGTCCGTGCGCTCTGCCGATAGGGACCGTAGTCACCGCCGGCATCCGGCCCCTCGTCCGGAACCAACCCAAGCCAGTGAAGATCACGGATGATGCTCTCTTCGTGCTTCCGTAGAGACCTCTTGATATCCGTATCCTCTATGCGCAGCACAAAGACGCCCTTGTGGCGTCGAGCGAATAGATAGTTGTAAACGGCGGTGCGGGCGCTTCCCACGTGCAGTGTGCCTGTCGGGCTCGGTGCGAACCGGACTCTGACCTTATCCATGATCCTCAATCATCCTCACGGGTATTAGTGTTATGTCCTGCCACTTTAGCGTAAGTGATTATCGTACCACTAGCGACAGCCACCCACCCACATCTACGCACCCACGTCCGCACACCGCGACCCGGCCGGAGCGAGATCCCGTTGATCCGCTGGAGCCCCTGGTAGCCTTAATTGGGTACCGGATCCACGTGCAGGGTCACATTGTCCACCTCAGGCAAATCAAGTAGGCTAAGCCGAACATCTTGCTCCAGATCATGGACGTCTTCCAAGGTCGCATGTTTGTCTATCTCCACATGGAAACTGACGTGCAGCTCGGGACCGACGTGATAGACCCTCAGGTCATGGACGGCGCAGACCATGTCTGGAGCACACGCCACCGCCATTACCTTTTCCTCGATCTCGGCCGGAGCAGACTTCCCCAGGATGTAGCCGGTGTTCTCCCTGAGTACTTCAAACGCGGTTCTGCCCACGAAACCAGCCACAACAATGCTGAATACCGGGTCTGCTATCCCGAAACCCAACCAACTCGCCAGATACCCGGATAGAGCCAGCCCGGAAGCCATGATGTCGGCGGTGGCATCATCTCCTGCGGCACGGAGTGCGGGAGCACTGATCTCACCAGCCGACCTGCGGGCCGTGACAGCAATCCCCGCCTTCACCGCCATGGTGACCAGAAGGACCACCACCGCCACCACCGAGTAGACGATTTCCGGGGGTTCGGATAGACCCCTGATTCCCCTGACAAAAACCTGGATGGCCACAATGGCTATAGAGATACCGATCAAGAGGCTGATCAGGGGTTCTACTCCTCTATGACCTTGAGGGTGACTCCTATCAGCGGGACGAAGAGAGAACCACATGCCCACCACCAAGACCAGGGAGTACCCAGTGTCAGCCAAGGAATTGAAAGCGTCAGCCGCCAACACAAGACTCCCCGTCATGAGCGCGATGATTCCCTTGGCCAACGCCAGAGCGAAGTTGGCAATGAGATTGACGGTAGTGAAACGACGGGACACTTCTCTCTTGCGCGTCAATTGTTCCGTTCGCTTGGCCTCTATGAGGTTATCGTCACGCGTTGGAGTCATGCCGGGTGATCGCCGGGATCCCGCCTCTTTTCCAGCAGCACAACCGCCTGAGCGGCGATGCCCTCTCCTCTTCCTGTGAAGCCCATACCTTCCGTGGTAGTCCCCCGCACACTGACGCACTCCTCCCTCAAACCCAAAGCCCGGGACATATTGCGGCGTATGGCCGTTCGGTGGGGCGCAATACGGGGCTCCTCACACACCACCACCGCGTCCACGTTGACCACCTGCCTTCCATCCTCTGCCACGAGACCCGCCACGACCTTGAGGAGCTCCATGCTGTCCGCCCCCTGCCAGACCGGATCCGTATCCGGGAAGTAGTAACCGATATCCTCTCTTCCTGATGCCCCCAGCATCGCATCCATGACGGCATGAGCCAACACGTCTGCGTCGCTGTGACCAGCCAAGCCATCACGCTCCCTTATTCTCACACCTCCCAGCAACAGAGGCCTATCGGGGGCAAAGCGATGCGCGTCCAGTCCTAGCCCCACCTTCATCTCTCCCTCTTTCAAGACCCTTTCCTCTCCTCAAGCAACTGCCTCACCCACCGTACATCCTTCGGTGTCGTCACCTTGATGTTCTCTCTGGATCCCTCCACAACGCTGACCCGCCCACCTGCCCTCTCCACCAAGGAGGAATCGTCAGTTGCGGAGAGCAGGAACTCCTCATCCTGCCCGTATGCAGAAAGGATTGACGTGCCCCGGAAGATCTGGGGCGTCTGGGCACACCACACGCGGGATCTCTCCAGTGTTTCCAGGATCACGCCATCGCCATCCACCAACTTGACCGTATCTGTGCTGGGCACGGCTATCACTACCCCGTCCAACCCTTCATCCCCGCAGAGTAGCTCCAACCCTGCTTCTATCTCCCCGTGGGAAAGTAGAGGGCGCGCGCCGTCGTGGATGCTGATAATCTCCGGAACACCCTGCTCAACCAGCGCCTGCACTCCCGCCCGCACGGACAGCGCGCGCTCCGCTCCCCCTCCCACCACCTGGGTCACCTTGGGAAAGGAGTCCGCCACAATCTCCCTGCGGCAGAAGTCCACATCCTCCGCGTTCACTACCACCACAATCGCGTCCACCTGAGGGCTGGAATCCAGGACAGAGAGGGTGCGTTTGAGTATGGGGACACCCAGTATCGGAACATACTGCTTGGGTCCGCCGGCACCCAGACGGGTGCCGCGGCCCCCGGCGGCGACTACTACGCCATGCCTTACTCTAGAGCCTGCCACGTCATCCTTCAGGAGGCGAGTTTGGTGAAGACCATCTTGCCGGACGGATTCTGCAAAACAGACGTAACCTCCACCAGCACGGCACTACCGACCTTGTCGCGGCCACCCTCTACCACCACCATGGTCCCATCGTCCAGGTAAGCCACTCCTTGATTCTCCTCCTTACCCTCTCTAACCACACGCACCTGCACACTCTCGCCAGGGAGGAACACCGGCTTCAACGCATTTGCCAGATCATTCACATTCAGGACCCGCACACCCTGTATGCGTGCCACTTTGTTCAGGTTATAGTCGTCCGTGAGGATGCGACCATCGAGCTCCTTGGCTAGCTTCACCAGCTTGGAATCCACATCATTGAGACCGGGGAAATCCCGATCCATAATGACCACCCTGTCGTATCGCTCCTGCAGGGCATCAACGCAGTCCAGGCCCCGACGCCCGCGAGCACGCCGCTGGCTCTCGGCCGAATCGGCAATAGTCTGCAACTCGTCCAGCACGAACTGCGGGATGACTAGATCTCCTTCCAGGAAGTCCGTAGGCACGATGTCCGCTATCCTTCCGTCGATTATGGTGGATGTGTCCACCACCTTTGGGCTGGCTCCAGTCCCTTTGCTATTGGGATGGTTCTTGAGCCCGAGGGTCCTGACCACATCCTCGTGGCGCAGGTAGGCGATATATGCAAACAAATAGGCGCATACCGCAAAAAGCACCGGCAAGAGCAAGACCCCAACGACGGGAAGGTCCTTTACGGCCAGGCTGGCCAGAGCGGCAACTCCCAGGCCCACTACTAGTCCTGCCAAAGTAACGAGTAAGGCCGCGGCGCTCACCCGCGATGTCACTTTATCCAGCCAACTTCCCAGGCGAAAAGCTTGTCCAGCCAGAACGCCTCCGGCCAGGAAGCCAATTCCGGCTCCGATCAGCGCGCCTCCACCAAGAAACAGCAAAAGAATGAAGTCTGAATAGGACAGATGAGATATCGCAATACTTGTAAGTTCGAATCCAGCGACAGCGCCGGTTAGGGCCAGCAGTAGTCTGGCAATCAACACCATTTTTCTCACCCCCTCTCATGAATATCCGCTTGAGCACTGCCAATGTCCGCACCAGGACAACCCGGATCATCCCATGGAAGACGGCAACCGAGCCGAACTGCGCGGACTGGGAGGCAGTTACTCCACTATGGCCTCTGAACACACTTCCTCCAACAGATTGTCCAAGAACGCATGAGCCTCCTCCTCGGACTGCTCCATGGCGTACATCAGTTCCGAGGCCAAGATACGCTTGACACGCGTGAACATCTGTTTCTCACCGGTAGACAATCCCTTGACGAATTCTCTTATGGCCAGGTTGCGCACCACATCCGCCACCTCGAAGATATCCCCAGTCTTGATCTTGTCCCGGTTATGCTTGAAACGACGATTCCAATTCTTGGGCATTAACGTGGGGTCATCCCGCAAGACGCCCAACACTTCCTGGACAGTACCGTCTGTGACCACCATCCGTATCCCCGCCTCCTCCACGTTCTCAGCAGGAACGAGGACGGTCATCTGATTGTGTACAATCTCGATGGTCAGATACTTCTTCTTCTCACCCAGTACTTCTTTGTCTTTGACCTCCAGGATTTTTCCCGCGCCATGATGCGGATAGACCACATTGTCACCTTCTTTGAACAATCTGTACTCCTCTCACCGATCTCCTGCCAGGCGATTCGCCTGAAATACATCCGCTAGTTGTGACGTTCTAGAAAATTGTGCTCCCGAAGGCGCTCAAATCCTCCCATGATCTCTCCCGCGCGGACGGGACCTATTCCCTCAACTGATTCCAACTCCTCTGCCGATGCCATCATGACCTGCTCCAGGTGGCCAAAGCGCTCCACCATGTTCTTGGTCACGCTGAGAGGAAGACGCGGGATCTTTCTTAGTATCCTGAAGCCCCGGGGAGAAAGCTGGACCTCCGCAAGATTGGAGACGGGATTATAACCCATGACCTCGGCAATACGGGGTAGGGAGAGGAGCTCCTCAGATTCCAATTCTCGCAACTTCTCCGCCGTCTGCTTGACCACCTGATCCGAGAACGAAGGCGCGTAGTCACGAATCACCGCTTCTCGGTTACGGCGAACGTCTATCATCAACTCTTCCAGTTGAAGGCGGATGAGACGACCCTCTTGCCCAAGTTCCAGGACATAGTACTCAATCTCCCTGGCGATCATCAGAACCATCTCTGTCCTTTGCACGACAGTCAGAACATCATGCAATGTAACGACATCCTCAAACTCCAGGGAGCTGAGGGAGGTCGATACCTGGTCTAATCGGGATTTATACTTTTCCAACGTCTGCAGAGCTTGATTGGCCTTGGTCAAGATAGCCCGCATCTCCTCCAGCACGTAGCGAATGTCGTCAACGTATAGGCTCACTACGTCCCGGGAGGCGGAGATGGAGATGACCAGCGCATCGATCTGCTTTGCCACCCGTTCAGCTGTACGATGCCGAGTACCCGTCTCCACGGAAGGGATATCCGGATTCGGCATCAGGTGCACATTGGCGTGGGTGATGCGAGAACCGTCACTGGCCATGACGATGGCACCGTCCATTTTGGCTAACTCATACAGGATGAGCGGGGAAAGCTCAACGTCAACGCGGATGCCCCCAGTGATCAGGGGAGCAATCTCATCTTCTTCCGCCAGAACCAATAGAACTCCCGTGCGGGCGCGGACAATGTTGTCCAGACCCTCTCTTATGGCGCTGCCGGGAGCCACGACGCGCAAGGCGACAGTCAACCTCTCATCCATCTGAGATACCTTCCTAGCCAACTGTCCTCCTCATCAACTCCCTCACATTATCTACCGCCTCCAGGTCTATGCTGCCTGGAACGTCTTTGCTGCCTCGGAGTTCCACCAGGTTCCTCGCCGGAACAACTATCCGCTCAAACCCACGGCGTGCTAACTCCTTGACCCTCATCTCGGCATGAGACGCATATCTCACCTGCCCCGTGAGGCTCAACTCCCCAAAGGCCGCCACGCCCTCCGGAAGGGCCTGATCTCGCCAGGCCGAACCTATAGCCAAAGCTATGGACGCATCCGTACCCGGATCTTCCACCTTCAGCCCTCCGGAAACGTTGACGAATATGTCACACTCTGACAGACTCATTCCGGCACGACGCGCGAGCACCGCCACCACCATCGCCATGCGCCCCTTGTCCACCCCCCGCCCAACCCTGCGCGGGACGGCAAGATTCGTAGATGTGACCAGAGCCTGTATCTCCGCCAAGATGCACCTGGTGCCCTCCAAAGTGGCGACCACGGCTGAGCCCGGAAGGTTCTCACCATCCTCCAGGAAGAGCGCGGACGGATCCTCCACTTCCACAAGCCCATCCCCTGTCATCCTGAAAACTCCTACTTCGTTGGTGGAGCCGAATCTGTTCTTGGTAGCCCTGATAATGCGGAAAGGCATCTCCCGATCACCTTCAAAGGAGACGACCGCATCCACCATATGCTCTAAAACCCTTGGTCCGGCCAAGGCCCCGTCCTTCGTGACGTGCCCCACCAGGACCAACGTGACTCCAACATCTTTCGCGGTGCGAAGCAGTTGTCCTGTAGCCTCTCGCACTTGACTGACCGAGCCGGGAGCCGATTGCACAACCTCCGACCAAAGAGTCTGCACTGAATCCACCACACACACAGCCGGACGATGCTCCTCCAGACAACTTATGACGGATTCGGTCCTCGTCTCAGCCAATACCCTCAATCCATCCGCTGAACCAAGCAAACGTTGCGCACGCAGTTTGACCTGGGCCGGAGATTCCTCTCCGCAAACCAATAATCCCGACACACCCCTTCTCTGCAAGGCCATCAAGACCTGCAGCAGCAGCGTGCTCTTACCTATCCCAGGCTCGCCTCCTACTAAGACCAGAGACGAGTCGACCAAACCACCACCGAGCACCCGATCAAACTCCCGTGACCCAGTGGATACCCTCTTACTCCTATCCGCCTCCACCGAATCCAGCGTCTGAGGCGAAGGTGCCTGCCTGCCGCCTCTATCCGGCCGACTGCCACGCCTTCCACCCGGAGACCTATCTCCGCGAGTCTCCTCTACCAGGGTGTTCCACTCACCACAATCCGAGCAACGGCCAAGCCATTTAGGGCTCTGGTATCCGCATGAACTACAGACGAATACGGTCCGTGCCCGAGCCACTTACTTTGCGCCCTATCCTTGCTCGCCGGTTACCAGGACCTCTTCCTCCGTAGGCTCTTTGAGGATGTCTCTGGTGATCAGACCATCATCCTTCTTGTCTATGGTCACAGTGCTGCCGTGGGGTATATTCCCGGACAGTACTTGATCCGCGAGGGCGTCCTCAATGTGTTTCTGGATTGCCCGGCGCAAAGGCCGTGCTCCCATGGCAGGATCAAACCCAACTTCTCTGAGGAAGTCACGGGCCTCCTCCGTGAGCTTCAGTGTGATCTCTCTCTCCCGCAGCTGCTCATGCAGACGGGCAAGCATCAGCTCAATGATCTCTCGTATCTGGTCCTTAGTCAGTTGATGGAATACGATGACCTCATCCAGACGATTCAGGAACTCAGGCCGGAAGAACTTCTTCAACTCACCCATGATGCGCTGCTTCATCTCACCGTATTCCAATCCACCCTCTCCCGCGGACTCACCAAAGCCCAGTACCTGACCCTTGGAGATAGTGGAGGCTCCAATATTGGAGGTCATGATCACTATGCTATTGCGGAAGTCCACGGTGCGACCCTGTGCATCAGTCAGACGACCGTCCTCCAGAATCTGGAGAAGTATGTTGAATGCGTCCGCATGGGCCTTCTCTATCTCATCCAGCAGAATCACCGAATACGGCCTGCGCCGCACTGCCTCCGTCAGCTGGCCACCGTCTTCATGTCCCACATAACCTGGGGGAGAGCCCACCAGCCGGCTAACGGCATGCTTCTCCATATACTCAGACATGTCCACCTGAATCAGCGCATCTTCATCCCCAAAAAGAAACTCCGCCAAAGTACGGGCCAGCTCCGTCTTGCCCACACCTGACGGACCCAGGAAGACAAAGGAGCCCGTAGGGCGCCGAGGGTCCTGGAGCCCGGCACGAGAGCGGCGGATGGACTTGGATACGGCCTTGATGGCCTCGTCCTGACCGACGACCCGTCGGTGCAGCTCCGTTTCCATGCGAAGCAGCTTCTCAGTCTCCGCTTCAGTGAGCTTGACAACCGGTATGCCTGTCCACATGGCCACAACCTCAGCTATCTCATCCTCACCAATGGAGGCCTGTATTCCTTCGTCAGAGTTCTTCCACTCATCTTCCAGCTCCCTCTTGCGGTTGATCAGCTTGCGCTCTTGATCACGCAAATTGGCTGCCTTCTCGAACTCCTGACCTTCTATGGCCGATTCCTTCTCCTGACGAACTTTATTGATCTCCTCTTGCAGCTCTCGGTAGTCAGGAGGTGCGGTCATGGTCTGGATTCGTTTGCGAGACGCTGCCTCATCCATCAGATCAATAGCCTTGTCCGGCAGGAACCGGTCACTTATGTAACGATCCGCCAGATAAGCGGAGGAGTTGATGGCCTCATCTGTGATCTGGATACGATGGTGCGCCTCATACCGATCACGGAGCCCCAGGAGAATATCTACCGCTTCCGGCACGCTGGGCTCTCGAACGTTGATTTGTTGGAACCTCCGCTCCAGGGCGGCATCCTTGGCTAGATACTTACGATACTCTTCCACCGTAGTGGCGCCGATTGTCTGGATTTCCCCCCTGGCCAAGGCGGGTTTCAGGATAGAAGCAGCATCTATGGCACCCTCTGCTGCACCGGCTCCCACAAGATTATGTATCTCATCTATGAAGAGGATGATGTCCCCCCGCTCGGAGATGTCCTTCATCACCTTCTTCAGGCGCTCCTCAAACTCGCCACGATACTTGGAGCCCGCCACAAGAGCCCCTAGATCCAACGTATATATCTGGCGATCCTTGAGCAGCTCAGGAACTTCTCCGTTTGCCACGCGTTGAGCGAGGCCTTCTACGACCGCCGTCTTACCAACCCCCGGTTCTCCAATGAGTACAGGGTTATTCTTGGTGCGGCGGGTAAGGATCTGCATGACCCGTTCTATCTCCACTTCCCGACCCACTACAGGATCCAGCTTGTCTTCTTCCGCGAACTTAGTCAGGTTGCGCCCAAATTGGTCCAGCACTTTGGACGACTTCTTGGCCGACTCTTCAGCTGAGCTGTGCTTCTCCGGGGTACGGCTGGGACCAGATAGGATCCGCATGACCTCTTGTCTGATTCGGTCCGCATCCGCGTCCAGATCATTGAGGATCCGGGCCGCCACACCCTCACTCTCCCGTACCAGCCCCAGAAGCACATGTTCCGTACCGATGTAGTTATGGCCGAGAGAAAGCGCCTCCCGAAGAGCCAGCTCCAGGACCTTCTTGGCCCTGGGCGTGAAGGGAATCTGTCCCTGTGTCTCGTGATCCCCCTCCCCTACGATGCGCATCACCTCACCCCGGACATCCTCCAAAGCCACTTCCAGCGTGCCCAATACCCTTGCAGCGACACCGTCTCCTTCTCTGAGTAGGCCCAGAAGAAGATGTTCTGTACCTATGTAGTTGTGTTTAAGATCTCTGGCTTCTTCCTGTGCGAGCACCACAACCTGCCTGGCCCGCTCTGTAAACCGCTCAAACATGCTTCTCTCTCCTAGTCCCGGATGGAGACATCTGAAAACCGTTCTCTGAGGACCTGAGCTCTGGTGATGCCGATCTCCGGATCCTCCAAGCTTCCGTCCTCATGTCCCATTCGCTCAACCATCATATGTCCCGACTGAACGCTGCACATGAGTGCAAATGCATTGGCAGCACTCAGCTCTTCATCTACTATCCCCAATTCGCAGCCCAATTGAACAGCCGCGATCAAACTCCACGATTCCACCGTGTCTATGACCCAGCAATTCTTGAGCACCCCAAGAGCCCGACCGATGTAATCACGAACCCGGACAGGTTGGTCACGGAAGAGGACGCTGCGCAGAGCCCGCTCCTTGTCCGCAACCTCTTTTGACACCGTGTCCACCAGATCCAACACCTGCTCCTCATCGGCACCGGAACCGCCTGCGTTGGTAATCAAGAACATCCCTCCTGCGCCGCCCATGAGCGGACTCAACGTCAACCCTTTGCGAGAGATAGCCTTGGCGGCAGCCTCTATGCGACCACTGACCATCAAAATTGGTAGAAACAGTGTGAGATCCGCCCGCAAGGCAGTGCCTAATTCTCCCGGATTTGCTGTTAGATAACCTCGTTCTTCGCTGAAGGCATAAGGTATTCCTGTCTCAACCACATCATCCAAAGGATCCAACACACTCCAAATATCCTTCAGACTCTCCTCTGTGCGGTAACCCAGAATACGCACGTGGTCCGCTCCGTTTATCTCTATGGACGCAATTCCTCCCCTGAAAACCCCGAAGGACCTATGTTCAGAGGCAGGATCTTCTGCGATAGACTTGGCGAATGTCCGGGACATCAGACCGCGCTCTGTAAGATAAGAGCGGACCTGAGCGTTCAATTCTTCCGGCACTCTCATCTCCCACTCGCCCGGAGAACAGGCTGCGTGAAGTGCGGACAGCACCCTATCCTTCACACCCGCCAATTCATCCGGATCCGCAGCATGCGGAAAACACACTCCTGCGTCATTCCGACCGACCCGTAGACGGGCAGCCAATATCAGGCTCTCCTCGGTGGCGTCATGGACGTCATACGTTTTCATACGCGCCCTTCCACAAGCTCAGACAGCCTATCTCTGACAGACGCCGCCTCTTCAAAACGTTCTGTGTCCACTAGCTCATCCAACATGCGTCTGAGTCTGAGAATCTCCTTCCGCACCCGACTCTCCTCCGGCCCGCCAGCCGGGATTTTCCCCGCGAAAAGTACGAGGTCACGTTCTTCCTCTTCATCTTCCAGATTCTCCTCCAAGTACTCCTCAAACACCTGATAGCATGAAGCGCAACCCAGCCTATTGCTTGTTTTCAGATCTCTCAGAGTGGTTCCGCAGGTTACGCAAAGAAGGTACTCATCCAGCTGCGACTCCTCCTCATCTTCCTCCGTGTCCAGAATACCCGCAAAACTCTCCACGAACTCCGCCGGCATAGCTAGGACGATAGCGGGCCCCTCTGCCTCATTGGCCGCTTTTTCTGCGCACTCCCTGCACAGGAATACCTGCGCTATGTCCTCCTCCCCAACACGAGTCACGTGGACAGACGCCGGTCTCTCCCGACAGGATTCACAGAATCTGACTTCACCTGCATCGCCAAACCATCCAGATTCTTCCGCGAACAAAGTCTCTCCTCTCTGCCACAAAGCCCGCCGAGGCGGGCTGCAGATGCATGATAACCAACGAACAAGAAATGCCTGCTTGCGACAACATAGTAGGTTGCTTGTTAGTGCCAAGTTTAGCACACTGAGCGGATAGGCATCCGCCGAAGACACGTTAGGGATGGTAATCCATCCCTTTGGGAAGTGGGTCTACTCCGGACGCATCTGGGGGAAGAGAAGGACATCCCGGATCGACTCCACGCCCAGGAAGAGCATGACCAGCCGATCCACACCTATGCCCAATCCTCCAGCCGGTGGCATCCCATACTCCAAAGCCCGCAGAAAATCCTCATCCACCGCATGCGCTTCCTCATTCCCTTCCGCTTTTTCCGCCGCCTGCCCTTCAAAGCGACGGCGTTGTTCCGACGGATCATTCAGCTCAGAGAACGCGTTCCCGATCTCCCACCCGGCCACAACCGGCTGAAACCGCTCCACAAGCAAACTATCTTCCGGATGCTCTCTAGCCAAGGGGCTCAATTCAACCGGATGGTCCATGACGAAGACAGCTTCCTCCAGTCCCGGCCAGACCAGGTGTTTCAGGGCCTTGTCCACCAATCGGCTGAAAGTATCCCGGCCTTCCACATCCACACCCCGCTCCCGCAGAGTGTCCCGCGCAGCCGGAGGATCATTCCGCATGTCCTTCAAGCCCATCCCCAGGTGCTCCTGGAGCAATGCGTCCACAGTCTTTCTTGGCCAAGGCGGAGACAGGTCCACCTCCACCCCTCCCACAGTCACAACCGGAGAACCCAACACGCTCTGGGCCATACTTGAGACCATGTCTTCCACCAAGATCATGATCTCCCTATAGTCCACGTACGCCCAGTAGAGCTCCATCATGGTGAACTCAGGGTTATGGACCGGGGACATCCCTTCATTGCGGAAGTTCTTCCCAATCTCAAAAACCCGGTCAAAACCCCCTACCAGAAGACGCTTCAGGTAGAGTTCGGGAGCGATGCGCAGATACAAGTCCACTCCCAGGGCGTTGTGGTGAGTGGAGAAGGGCCGGGCAAGCGCCCCGCCTGGCAGCGGCTGCAATATGGGGGTTTCAACCTCCACAAAACCCAGGTCCTCGAGATAACGGCGCATCGCCGCGATGATGGCGCTGCGCATCCTCAGTTGGCGGGCTGTATCCGGATTCGCAATGAGATCCGCGTAACGCTGACGGTATCGCGTTTCCTTGTTCTTTAGGCCGTGCCACTTCTCCGGCGGCGGCCGCAGCGCCTTGGTTAGAACCTGATATGACTCCACAAAGAGCGAGAGTTCACCCCGCCTCGTGCGGAAAGGGTACCCCTCACACCCAATGATATCTCCGGCATCCAGACCGGCCAGACCCTGAAATTGATCCCGCCCCAGAGTATTGACGTTCCCGTAGAGCTGAATGTCATCCAAGCCGTCCCGCAGGGTTAGGAATACGGCCTTACCGTGCTCGCGCCGGGCGATAACCCGACCCGCGACCCGATAGCCGGCATCTTCCGCCTTCTCTCCCGCCTCCAAGCCGGAGTGGCGGTCCAAAATCTCATCTGCTCTGGTGCGCGGGTGAAACCTGCGCACAGATGGAAAGGTGCCACCGTCGCCGGAATCCGCTGGATCAGGCGTTCTCTCTTCTGTCACTCGGAACTCTCCGCCGCCACGCCGGCGTCCACATCGGCCCCCACATCAACAATCTCATACCGTACAGTGCCCGCGGGGGCCGGGACCTCAACCACCTCACCCTTTTTCTTGCCCAGCAGCGTCTGCCCTAGCGGTGATTCGTTGGAGAGAAGATGGTTGGAGGGATCTGCTTCCGCCGAACCTACCAACCTGTATACGAACATCTCGTCATAATCCAGGTCCTTGACCTTGATTGTGGCACCCAGTACAACAGTTTCCGTTGAGTTGTCAGACACTTCAATCACCCGAGCACGACTAAGCCTATCCCCCAGTTGCTCTATCTTGCTTTCCAGAAGGGCTTGCTCGTACTTGGCGTCATCATATTCAGAGTTCTCTGAGATGTCACCGAATTCTCGAGCTTGCTTGATACGCTCTGCCACCTCATCCCGCCTGGTGGTAGATAGGTGCTCTATCTCTTCCTCAAGCTTCCTGAAGCCTTCCGGTGTGAGGAGCACTTCCTTCTGAGTCACAGGCATTCTCCTTCTCCGGTCGCGAAGTGAACGCGCATTATAGGCAAGGCGCAATGGGTTGTCAACACCAGCTAGTGCTCCGCTCCCAGCTCAGCCAGGACCCCGTCCACTGCAGAATAGTCATCCAAACGCCGCAACCTGTCAATCTCCCACCCACTTACGCCCACAGGACGGAGGTAGGAAGCTAGAAATCCCCTGATCCAGCGTGTGGCCCGATCTGGCCCCATGTCCTCCTCAGCCGCAGCCAGCAGATCACGAAGATCCTGCACCGCCATCCAGCGCGAACGAGGCGGGCGGTCGTTCGCTTCAAGCAGATCCTCAATAACCCAGGGATTGCCACGCGCTTCTCGGCCGACCATGAGGGCGGTCGCCCCTGTCGCATCCAAAATGCGGGACGCGATCTCCCAGCTGGTGACATCACCAGAAGCCATGACAGGTACGCTGACCGCCTCCACCACCGACGCCGTGACACCATGGTCCGCCCGTCCACGATATAGCTGACTCGCAGCTCTGGGATGGATCCCCAGCGCGGCAACTCCACACGCCTCTAATCTGCGGGCCAGATCCACCGCGAGGACTTCCCCCGGCTGCAGGCCACTCCTCAGCTTGACCGTAACCGGTATGCCTGCCCGCTCCGCCCGCTCCACAACTACACGCACCAAGTCCTCCGCCCTCTCCGGGTCCGCCATCAGGGCACTTCCCGCTCCCGTCTTCATAACCTTTCGCACCGGACAGCCCATATTGATATCTATAACGTCAGGGAGATTCGCCCCCTCCAGGATCAAGTCCAACGCCTCACCCATCACCACGCCCGTGTCTCCGAAGAGTTGGAGGGCCAGAGGCCTTTCCTCTTCACGAAACTCAAGGTATCGCCAAGTCCGTTGGTTTCTATACTTCAACCCGTAGGCACTGACCATCTCTGTCACGACGAGACCAGCCCCGTGACCTTTCATGTGGAGCCGGAAGGCGCGCTGGGTTACACCGGCCATGGGAGCCAGAACAACCCTGTTTCTTACCTCCACGTTCCCGATGGCGAAAGGAGCCGCCAACGGACTGGACACAGGACCTCCTAGGTATTCCTCTGATAGATGATCCGGAGTCCACGCAGAGTGAGCAGGGGCTCAAGATGGTCCAACGACTCAGCATGCTGGAAGACCAGAGGGGATAACCCGCCCGTGGCCACCGCGATCCCCTTACCACCCAGCTCTTTGCGCATTCTCTCCACTATCCCATCCACCTGCCCGCCAAAACCGTAGACGGCTCCCGATTGCATGCTCAGCATGGTACTTTTTCCTATGACGCTTCCCGGATCCACTAACTCGACTCGGCTCAACTTGGCGGCCCGATGCCAAAGCGCATCCATGGAGACTTCAATCCCGGGTGCGATCGCCCCGCCCAGGTATTCACCATCCTTGGAGACCGCAGCGAAGGTGGTTGCGGTACCGAAATCCACCACCACGCAAGGCCCTCCATACATCTCGTAGGCGGCAACCGCTCCCACGATCAGATCAGAGCCGACTTCCCGCGGATTGTTGGTGAGTACAGGCATTCCTGTCTTGACACCAGGACCCACCGTCAACGACTCCGCCTCAAGGAACGCGCCGGCCATCCTCTGGTACTCGGTGTTGAGGTTGGGAACCACCGAGGAGACGATCATGGCCTTCACCGATGATACGTCCAACCCTTCCAGACGCAGTAACCCCGCCGTCTGCACAGCTATCTCATCCGCAGTGCGATGAGACTCCGTAGTCACCCGCCAGCAGCAGCGGAGTTCCTCACCCTCAAACAATCCCAGCGCTGAGTGACTATTCCCGATATCCACAGCCAAGAGCATTCCTAACCCCCCACGCTCATCCTTCGACCGCATCCATACCCACATCCACCGGCTGCGCACCCATGGTCAGGCGGCCGACAGAAACCACGTCCACCCCGGTCTCAGCGACACTCCGCACGGAATCCAGTCCGATTCCCCCGGAGGCCTCCAGCAGCACATGCGGATCCCTGCTTCGCGCCAGAGCAACAGCGCGACGCGTCTGGTCCACACTCATGTTGTCAAACATCACAACATCCGCCCCGGCATCCAAAGCCTCTACAAGCTGCGCGTCTGTCTCCACCTCCACCTCTATCTTCGTTCCCAGGTGAGCGTTTGCCCGCGCCCGCCTCACGGCCTCGCCAATTCCGGCGGCCATCGCCACATGATTGTCTTTGATGAGAATCATGTCGAAAAGACCGAAGCGGTGATTGCTCCCACCTCCGTGCCTCACCGCCATCTTCTCCCAGTAACGCAGGCCGGGCGTGGTCTTCCTGGTATCAACGACCCCGGCGCCGGTACCTTCAACAGCTTCCACAAATTGTCGCGTATAGGTGGCAATACCCGAAAGGTGACAGATGAAGTTCAGCATGGTCCGCTCCGCAGCTAGCAGGCTCCGAGCCGGACCCTCCACCTCCGCCAAGGTCTCCTCCGCGCGAACCTTTGCGCCTTCTTCTGCCACGGCGATAAACCGGCTCTTCTCATCCACCTCTCTCAGCACCAGATCGGCCGCAACGATCCCTGAGACCACCAAATCTTCTCTGGCCACGACACGGGCCGAATCCCATTGCCCCTCCAGCACTATGGCCTCAGATGTAACATCTCCATACCCAGCAAGATCCTCACTGAGCGCGTGTCTGACCGCCTCCACTCCCATTACGTACATGTGTCTCCCGTCCAACAACTCCGCGCCCCCGCCCTATCCGCATGGTACTCAACCATGATGTGACGGCGCCAGTCTTGGTCATTGATCTCCGAGGCATCAGAACGAAGATGCACTCCCCGACTCTCCTCCCTCATTCCGGCCGAACACAGCATCATTGAAGCCGTAGTCAACAGGTTCTCAATCTCAACAGCTCTCCCATCGCCTCCAACCGAGTCCAACTCCGCCCTGAACGCCGACACTGCCGCAGACCCTTCAGCTATGCTCTCGGCGGAACGAACGACACCACAGCACCGGGACATAATACGCGCCAGTTTCGTTCTGCACTCGCGCAGGCGGCCTTCATCCGGGGGGTCAGCCGAATTCTGGGCCAGGTTCAAGCTGATCTTCCTCACCGTCCTCTCAGGACGCGGCAGGAAGCGATTCAGATCCCGCACTACCCTATCCCCAAAGACCAATCCTTCCAATAGCGAGTTGGATGCAAGCCGGTTGGCACCATGAACGCCGGTACTGGCGACTTCTCCGCACGCGTAGAGCCCGGATAACGAACTCCTACCCCAAGTATCGGTGGCAATTCCTCCGATATAGTAGTGGGAAGCTGGTGAAACCGGTATCCGCTCCGTGCAAAGATCATATCCCCTCTCCCGAAGACCCCCGTAGACCACAGGAAACCTGTCTTGCAGAAAATCACAAGGCAAGTGCGTGGCGTCAAGCCACACATGGTCGGTCCCGTCTCTCTCCATTATTTCGGTCGCCCCACGAACCACAATGTCTCTTGAAGCGAGCTCGGCCAGGGGATGACGGTCTTCCATGAAGCGCACGCCTGCCTGATCAACAAGATAAGCGCCTTCTCCCCGCAAAGCTTCGGTGAGAAGCAAGGTGGGGTTCTCTCGACCGTGCAGAGCCGTAGGGTGGAACTGCATGAACTCCATGTCCCGCAAGCGCGCACCGGCCCGGAAGGCCATAGCATACCCATCCCCCGTCGCCACATCCGGGTTCGTGGTGTTGGCGAAGAGCTGCCCGGCCCCTCCCGCAGCCAGCACTGTGGCCCGGGCCAAATTCGCCGTCAGCCGCCCATCTTGGTCCAAAGACAGTACTCCTACGCAGCGGGAGCCATCGGTGAGCAGATCCACCACCAGCTCTCCTTCATGCAGCTCTACCCGGCTGCCTTGAGCCAGAGCATCAGCCAAAGCCCCAGCCACTACACTACCCGTGGCATCGCCACCTGCGCGCATGATGCGGGGAACTGAGTGTGCCCCTTCTGCGGCCAAGACCAGTTGGGATCCACTGTGATCAAAGCGCGTGCCAAGCTCCTCCAGCTCCCTCACCCGACGCGGCCCTTCCCGGACCAGAATCCTCACTGCCTGCTCGTCACACAGTCCCGCTCCGGCCCGCAAGGTGTCCTGCTCATGCAGCTCCGGCGAGTCCATGGGACCCACTGCAGCAGCTATCCCGCCTTGAGCCAAGAAAGTGGTGGTGTCTTCCAGTGTAGACTTGGTAATAAGCGCCACGTTCCAACGACGCGCCGCTCCCAGAGCCGCCGTGAGGCCGGCGATTCCCCCTCCCACAACCAGAACGTCAAAGCTTGAGTAGCGAATGTCCACGTCGCTCTCAGCAATCAGGTACGGGCGGCGCGCAGACGCTTCCACAACTCAGCCTATCTCCACCATACGTTGCACCGCAGCGAAGGCCTTCTCACGGATATCTTCCGGCACCGTGATGACCGGTTGTTCATCCTCAAGCGCTCTCAGCACTTTCGGCAGGGTGGTGAGCTTCATGTTGGGACAGACAGCTGCAGGTGTAGCCGGGTAGAAACTCTTCTCTGGTATGTCCATGGCTAACCTGTAGATCATGCCTGACTCGGTACCTATGATGTATTCGGACGCCTCGTCCTCGCGGCAGAAGCGAATCATGCCGGAAGTGCTCTCCACAGCATCGGCCTGAGCGGTTACCTCCGGTCGACATTCAGGATGAACCACTATCTTCGCGGCGGGGTGAGCTTCCCGTGCAGCGGCAATATCTTCCAGCTGAATGAGGTCATGGGTGGGACAGAAACCCTCCCAGAGGATGAGTTTTCTTCCTGTCAACTCACTTACCCAAGCCCCCAGGTTGCGATCAGGAGTGAAGATGATTTCCTTCCCTTCCGGTATGGAAGCAACAATCTTTGGGGCGTTCGCGCTGGTGCAACAGATGTCCGACAGGGCCTTGACCTCTGCGGAACTGTTCACGTACGTAACCACCGACGCCGCGGGGAATCTGCCTTTCAGCCCGCGGAGACCGTCCGGATCAACCATGCCTGCCATGGGGCAACTAGCCCTGATCTCCGGCAGGATCACTTTCCGCTCCGGTGCCAGGATGTGGGCGGTCTCCGCCATGAAGTCCACCCCACAGAAGATGATGATATCTGCGTCCGACTGCGCCGCCTTCTTGCTCAGACCCAGCGAATCTCCCACATAATCCGCTACTTCCTGGACCTCACCTCGCTGGTAGTTATGGGCGAGTATGACGGCGTTCTTCCTGTGCGCCAGCGCCCGAACCTCTTGCTGTATTCCTGAGTATTCCATCACCCGCTACTATTCCTCCTCTGCCCCGATGCCCAGCCGTCGGACACGCTGTCCAGTCACAATCTTCAATGCCTCACGCACTCTCCGCCCACTCGGCAGAACAAGCCCCGGCGCCAACTCTGACCATGGCTCCAGAACGAAGCGGCGCTCCTCTATGCGCGGGTGCGGTACCTGCAGATGCATCTCCGAGATACGCCGTTCGTCGTACCAGAGTATATCTATATCCAGTGTGCGCGGACCCCACCGCACACTCCGCTTCCTCCCCGCCTGTCGCTCAATCACGTGAATCCGGTCAAGCAGCGCCCTCGGCCGCAGCTCTGTCTTCACCTCCGCCACTTGGTTCACAAAGTCCGGCTGGTCTTCGCGCCCGACCGGCGCCGAACCGTAAGGTGCGGAAACCTGAATGACCCGTAGTCCAGGCGTCGCATCCAAGATTCGAACTGCCGCCCGTAGAGTCTCCCTGGAGTCTCCAACATTCGACCCAAGACCTAAGTATGCCACCACAGGATCCACAGAACCGATGCCCTTCGTGGCTAGCCGTCCGCTATCAGGCGGCGCCGTTCCACAACCACACCCACCCCGTCCAGCGTCCGGGCGATCGGCGGCTCAGGCTTCTGGACCCGGATCCGCACCTTCTCCACGGGAAAGCTCTCCAGCACCGTATCCGCAACCCGTGCCGATACAGCCTCCAACAGCGCGTACGGACGCGAGGTGAAAGCTTCAGCCACTCTCTCTACCACTTCCGCATAATCCACAGCGTCTTCAATGCAATCACTTTCCACACACCCTTCCTCCGACGGAGTAAGGCAAAGATCCAGGAGGAAGCGCTGGCCCAGGCGCCTCTCCTCCGGCAGCACCCCATGGTAAGCAAATAGTTCCAGACCGTTGATTTCTATCTCCAACATGAGCCTAGCTGCCCTACTCCTGACCTGAGGGCGGATATACCGCCCTGGCCAAGGCGGCAGCCTCCGCATTCTCACGCACATCATGTACCCGAACGATATCCACCCCTTGCAGCGCGGCCATCACCGTGGTGGCCGCGCTGCCTTGAACCCGGTCCCGTGGATCCGAAAGACCCAGGATCTCGCCAATGAAACGCTTCCTGGAGGCGCCCAAGATCAAGGGACGTCCCAGCGAACGGAAGGTGCCCATATTCCGCAGAAGGTCCAAGTTATGCTGCAGATTCTTCCCGAATCCTATTCCAACATCCAGCAGAAGATTCTCCTCCTCCAAACCCCCCTCCACAGCCGTCTCCAACCGTTCCATGAAGAATGAGTAGACATCTTCCACCACATTCCTGTAGACGGGATCCTCCTGCATGGTCTTGGGCTCACCCAGCATATGCATGAGCGCTACCGGGCAACCCGCATCCCTCACAACGGACAGCATCTCCGGGTCCATTCGAAGACCAGACACGTCATTGATCATGAACGCACCAGCCTCCAACGCACCAGCGGCCACCTGGGCTTTGTAGGTGTCCACGGAAACCGGGACCGGAAGAGCTCCAGCCAAAGCCTCCACTACCGGCAATACCCGGGAGAGCTCCTGCTCCACGGACACTCGGTCCGAACCTGGGCGCGTAGACTCTCCCCCTACGTCAATCATATGTGCCCCTTGCTCCACCATCTCCCAGGCCGCCTTCACGGCCACCTCCGGATCCTCATGCTCTCCGTAGCTGGAGAAGGAATCAGGGGTCACGTTGATAGCGCCCATAATCAACGGGCGATCAGTCAGGTCCAGACCTGGATGGCAATGGGGCGGACGATCCTCTGAGTTCTGCAAGACTGCGCCCAATGCCTCAGCCAAAGCGCGTAGCCCGAAGGGTTGCGCTTTCAGCTTGGGGATGAGTTGGTCGTACTGGGAGAGTGTGCCCATGACGAGGCACTCTGCCTGCTTGCCCCCTAGCTCATAGACTTCGCGAGAAGTGGCCACTTCACCGCCCCGAGAGAGCATCTCCTGTTTGAGGATATTCGCTGCCCTTGTGTCCAGACCGCTGACCCGAACAACACGGAAGAGAGCTTTACGGCCCATGATCTTGATCCCGCCGGAGCTAACACCCATCTCACGAAAAACCGTGCGAACCTCTTCTGCATCCCGGAGGAGAAGCACCTTCGGCACACCTATGGTGGGAATCAAATCAACCTCCCTATCTCTGTGACCCCTCCATAAGCGTCAGGACCTCAGACCGGGTAGCAGAGCTGGTTCTGAAGATACCCCTGACCGCCGAGGTAACGGTCTTGGTCCCCGCCGTACGAACACCGCGCATGGACATGCACAGATGCTCCGCGTTCACCAGGACCATCACGCCTTCAGGCTCAAGAGCCTGAACCATAGTATCTGCAATCTGGCTGGTGAGCCGCTCCTGCAACTGAAGCTGCGCCGCCGCCGTCTTGACTAGTCTGGCAAGCTTTGAAAGACCGGTAATACTACCATCCATAGAAGGAATGTAGGCCACATGAGCCATGCCGAAGAAGGGGGTGAGATGGTGCTCACAAACCGAGTGGAAAGGAATATCCTTGATGAGAACAAGCTCCTGGTGCTTGTCAGAGGGCATAGGCTCCACGATGGTGCTCAAATCAAAATGGGTGCCGTAGAGAATCTCCTGGTACATTGCGGCCACTCGCTCAGGCGTATTGGAGAGCCCATCCCTTTCTACGTCCTCTCCCAGCCCTTCCAGGATCATGTCCACTCCGCGGCGAATAAGGTCAGGGTTCATCTTCTTGTCTCCAGCCCCCCTCATTGCATCCGGCGTGCCTCTCTCTCCCAAAGTTCTCGCCTATTCTTCCGTTACCGAAGAGGCACGAGAAGCAGTCCCGGCTGAAGCCACCGGTTCCTTGTCTTCTTGGTCCGCTTTAGAATCACCCTCACGGGCCTTCCGCTGCTTTTCACTCCGCTGCTTTTCCTCCTCGCGACGCGCCTGCTTCTCATCCCTCGCGCGGAAAACCTCTGCAGGGTCTACGCCATTCAGGAGGGCGGTGAACTCATCCTTGTCTATGGTCTCCCGCTCCATCAGCATATTGGAGACCATCTCCAAGTCAGCACCATTCTCCCGCAAAATCCGACGTGCGGTCTCATGCGCCTCATCCACAAAGCGGCGGATTTCAGAATCTATCTCCTGGGAAGTCTGCTCAGAGTATTCCGGCCCCATCGTGTAGTCTCTTCCCACGAAAGGTTGCTCAGGGTCATGCCCAAACGTAAGAGGGCCAAGGTTCTCACTCATGCCGTACTGGGTCACCATGCGACGTGCGGTTTCAGTGGCTCTCTTCAGATCGTTGGCGGCTCCAGTGGTGATGTCATCAAAGTGGTATTCCTCAGCCACACGCCCACCCAGCATATGGGCCAACTTATCCATGATTTCTCTCTTGGTCACCATAAACTTGTCTTCAGTGGGAAGTGTGATGGTGTACCCCAGAGCCTGTCCTCTGCTGATGATGGATACTTTGTGCACAGGGTCTGCGTTGGGCAGATAGTGGGCCACCAATGCGTGACCTGTCTCATGGTACGCGGTGATCAAGCGCTCCTCATTAGTAAGAATGCGAGATTTCTTCTCCGGACCGGCTATCACCCGCAGGACCGCTTCCTCCAACTCTTCTTTTCCCACCAATTTCTTGTTATGACGAGCTGCAAGTAGAGCTCCCTCGTTGATAAGGTTGGCAAGATCAGCCCCTGTGAACCCCGGCGTCTGGGCCGCCACGTCATCCAGGTCTATGTCTTCACCCAGAGGCTTGCCCTTGCCATGAACCTCCAGTATGGACTTCCTTCCCGCTCTATCAGGCCGATCCACCACGATCTGCCGATCAAAACGCCCAGGTCTCAGGAGAGCAGGATCCAGTATGTCCGGCCGGTTGGTGGCCGCAATCATGATGATGCTCTCATTGGCCTCAAAGCCGTCCATTTCAACCAGGAGTTGGTTCAGAGTCTGCTCACGTTCATCGTGACCGCCGCCCATGCCCGCGCCACGGTGACGTCCGACCGCATCTATCTCATCCATGAAGATAATGCAGGGCTGATTCTGCTTGGCCTGCTCAAACAAGTCACGAACTCGGCTGGCGCCAACTCCCACGAACATCTCAACAAAATCTGATCCAGAAATGCTGAAGAAGGGCACACCTGCCTCCCCGGCCACAGCGCGGGCGAGCAGGGTCTTGCCGGTACCAGGCGGACCGAACAACAACACTCCCTTGGGAATCCGCGCCCCAAGGCTCTGGAACCTCTTGGGATTCTCCAGGAACTCCTTGATCTCTTCTAACTCTTCCACGGCCTCATCCACACCAGCTACATCCTCGAACGTCACCTTGGGCTGGTCCAGGCTCATCCGCTTGGCCCGAGATTTTCCAAAACTCATCACCTTGTTCCCGCCACCCTGCATCTGGTTCATGATGAACAGGAAGAATACGATGATCAGGATTATGGGAGCAAAAGTAGTCAGCAAAGTCACCCAGACGGATTGCTGCTGCACGTCCGTATTGAAATCAATCTCATTCTTGATGAGATAGTCTTCCATGGAGAAACCCTGAGTGAAGCCGATGGAGAACTTCTTCTGCTGACCCTTGATAGAGCCCTCAACCACCAGGTCACGTGTCTTGATGGTGACGTCTTCAACCTGATTGCTCTCCACCATCCTCTGGAATTCCAGGAAGGTGACCCTCTTCTCAGCTTCTCCGCCGTAGAACATGTTCTGGACGAAGAAGGCCAGAAGGATGATTATGAGTATGGGAAACGCGGCACTCTTGAAGAACTTACTCAAAGGGACTCCAGCAATCGACAACAGGTGAGATGTTACCACAAGGATCTGAAGCGCTCCGGCCTTCACCAGTCCAGTCACATGGAGCCAAGCAGGCAGAATGATACCAACGGATGTGCCTCAAGCCATCTGCTCTTCCGAAGCGTCCAGGACGGCGATATACGGCAGATTGCGATACCGCTCAGCGTAGTCCAGGCCATACCCTACGACAAACTCATCCCCAATCTCAAAACCCGTGTACCGGCAGGGAAGCTCCACCTTCCGGCGGCCCGGCTTGTCCAGCAGGGTCACTATTTCCACGCTCGACGGATTCCGCGAAGTAAGATTCTTTGTCAGGTACTTAAGAGTCAGCCCGGAGTCAATCACATCTTCCACTATCAGAACATTCCGATCCTCAATATTCATGTCCAGGTCCTTGAGGATTCTTACAACGCCCGAGCTATCCGTGGAAGATCCATAGCTGGACACCGCCATGAAGTCCATCTCCAGATCGAAATCCAGGCGTCGCGATAAGTCCGCCAAGAAGAACACCGCACCCTTGAGCACACATATGAGAGCCGGATTCTTGTCACGGTAATCAACACTCACCATCTCCGCCAGCTCGGTTACACGTTCCTGCAGTTCCTTCTCTGATATGAGAACCTTCATCTCCACTCCCCACACATGCGCATGCCTTCCAATTCCCTACCTCCGAGCCTCTCAAGTGCATCTTTCAGGTGCATCTTTCATGGCGAGTCTGTCCAACTTATCTCAAGCCGCACCAACTCGGCTGTGTCCGAACGTATTCTACCCTCTTCCGCCATTGTCAACCCACCCAACCAGACGATGCCCTCCTTGCCCTCCACCACAGGCACACGATTCCGCGCCGGGCGCGGTACTCTACGATCCACCATGATGTCCTTCACCGCCCTCCTGCCGGGGGCGCCCAACGGACGCATGGTGTCCCCTGAAACCACCCCTCTGACTATCAGCGACCTGCCAACCGCACGCGCGTCCAAGTAGGTCTGTGTCAGATGGTCATGGGCCCAGAGGCGATCAACCAGGGTGGAGCTGATACGTAGACCCTTCCACCTGACCTCGCCCGGAATCTGCAGCTCCACGCCTCTTTCTTGCTCATCTGCAGACATGGATCCCGCGCAAGCGAAGTCCTGCTCATCCGATACCCCCGTCCCTATAGGAAATGAGAGGCGGTCATAGCTCCTAACAGCCTTGCGGCCACCACCGATGTCCAGCTCCGCCCACCCTTGGGTCGCCAACAGGCGCTCTACTCCCAGCACCAACTCCCGCGTTGCCTCAACCTCCGGGAACTCTTCAAGCATCTTATGAAACACAGCCCGTCTAATAGGAGATGATAGTCCCAGCAGCCGCACCGGTGATAATTCCAGAGTGCCGCCATACCGGGGTCGCGGTGCCCCGCGTGTGCGGGGCACCGCGACCCATTGGATGGCTTCCTCCACTAACCCCTGGACTACTCGCGAAGCCTCAGCCGCTACCTCTGCCGTCCTTCCCGCCGCTTGCACCGCCCCGGGGAGCGCGTCTTCCCATGCCGGCAAGACGCGCTCCCGAATCCCCGTGCGTGCATACTTGGGATCCTCATTCCCCACATCTCGAGCAAAGGTCAAGCCATGGAAACGACAATACCCGGCAGTTTCCCGTCTGCGGACACCCAGCAACGGTCGGACCGAGATGCCGGACCGTGTACCCATCCCCGCCAGAGCATCCAGACCACCGTATCGCCCCACTCTGTAGAGCAGATTCTCAACCTCGTCATCCAGGGTATGGCCCAGTGCCACCCTCCCAGCCCCGACCTCCTCCGCCACTTCCTTGGCGGCAGCCCTGCGCAGAGCGCGCGCCTCTGCCTGCACATTGCCCCCCAGTTTCGAGACCGGTAGGCGCCTTACATCAAGAGGAATACTCCGATACCGGCAGAAATCCCGCACCAGCTTCTCATCCGCCTCGCTGTCATCTCCACGCAGAGCGTGGTTGACGTGCAAAACCTGCACGTCCCCGCCCGCCACCTCACCCAGCTCTCCTGAAGCCAGCAGGTGAAGCAACGCCAAAGAGTCTTGCCCGCCGGAGACCATGACCAGGACCGTTTCTCCTGGGAGAAGAAGCTGATCACGCGCACAAAGGCCCCTGACCCGGCGCACGAAATCCTGCCTGGAGAACGAGGAACCGGGACTCAACCCCTGTTGTGAAGAAGACCATGGCATCAAAACAAGAATAGCACGCTACCTGTTGCCAACCCTTGCACTTCCAGCCAAGCTAACCTATACTGCCTGCGGCTTTGCCTCACGTAGAGTGCACCACACCATAGGAGGACGAGTATGGCTATCCCCAGAGTAGATCCTGAACTTTGCACAGGCTGCGGAATCTGTGAGGACATCTGTCCTGACGTTTTCGAGATCGGTGATGACGCCATCAGCCAGGTGATAGACGCAGATGCCTGCGAGGACGCCGACTGTTGCGAAGAAGCTGTGGACGAGTGTCCAGAAGGCGCTATCACTATGGCCTAGGATTCCGCACAAACTGCATGTCCATGTGAAAGACCGCTTCTCAGCGGTCTTTCTGCTAGTGGGCCTGATAGCCCAGGCGCTCTCTTGTCTACTTCTTAGGGTTTTGGTCCATCAGCATTGGGGCATAGCCATGGGAGCAGGAACAACACGGAGGCGGCAGGATACATGGCAACCGGCCAAGAGGGATCAATTGAAGGACGCATCCCGCCAGGACAGCACCTTACTGATCGGTTCCCCGTTCTTCACGCGGGTGGAGTCCAACATGTGGATAATCATGACTGGACGCTCAGATTGTCGGGACTGGTCAGTGCCGAACGGACGGTGACCTGGGAACAGCTCATGTATCTCCCGGCAGAAGAGATACTGTGTGACATCCACTGCGTCACCGGCTGGACGAAACTGGACACCCGTTGGAGGGGAGTCCGTGTGCCGGCACTCCTGGAGGGGTCTGAGCTTCTGCCTGACACAACCTTCGCCGTCATCCACGCAGAGGAGGGTTGGACCACCAGCCTCCCCGTGGAAGAGCTGTTCCACCCCGATGTCCTGATCGCATATGAGTACGAAGGCCGGAGCCTTGCGGCGGAGCACGGAGGTCCCGTGCGCCTGCTCGTACCCAGGCTCTATTTCTGGAAGAGCGCCAAGTGGTTGAGTGGCATAGAGTTCGTTGCAGAAGACAGGCCAGGATACTGGGAGTCATCGGGCTACCACCCCTTGGGTGATCCCTGGCTTGAACAGCGCTATTCCTGATACTGAGCTAATACCCCCTCACTATCTCCAGGACCATCACCTCCCAGGGTAGCGAGAAGGACATACTCCCACGATGTCGAAATTCTGCCCGGGAGAAGAGGAAACAGGAGAGAGGGGAAATGTCCATCGCCGGACCTGCAACACCATGGCTGCTGCTTGCGGCTTCCGTTCTTCTGCTGCTTGCTACCCTGCACGCCGGTCGCCGAGAAAGTGGGAGCTCAAACGCGCAAGATGATACCAGGCTCACGGATCCGTTGACCGGCATCGCCGGACACCGCGCATTCCAGGAGCGCCTTGCCCACGAATGCGAGCGCGCATATAGATTTGGAGATTCGTTCGCTCTCATATTTGTCGACGTAGATCACTTCCAGAAGGTGAACAACAAATTCGGCCACGGAACCGGCGATAGAATTCTCCAGGAACTAACGACCCACTTTCGCAAGTCAGTCAGAGAGATAGATCTCTGCGCACGTTTCGGCGGAGACCAATTTGCCCTCATTCTCCCGCACACCATCCCGGCCGGTGCTTTGGAGGTCGGTGAACGGCTGCGGGAAGAGACGGCCGCCGCCACGTTCGCCACACCAAAGGGTTCCGACCTAAGACTCACACTCAGCGCCGGAATCGCCTTCTACCCGGAAGACGGCGGTACGCCGCCTGAGTTGGTCAGCACCGCTCAGAGGTCCACCACCTTTGCCAAGAGCTTGGGCGGAAACCAAGTGCAACTCTTCAGTGAGTTACCCCCCGCTGACAAGACCGACTCCGGTATGACTTCCCTAAGCGGCGCCTCCAAGGGTGCGATTGTGCAGAGCCTTGCCGCTGCAGTGGATGTCCGTGACCGCTACACACATTCGCACTCCAGAAGCGTCTCAGATATTTCTGTAGCGACAGCGCGAAAGTTGGGCATAGACGGACATGAGATAGGGCGCATCAAGGTCGGTGCTCTTCTCCACGACGTAGGTAAGATTGGCATCCCCGACGCCATCCTAACCAAAGAGGGCCCGCTCACTCAAGAGGAATGGGGCATAATCCAACAACACCCGACTCTGGAGAAGACCATAATAGAGCAAACCCCTGAGCTGCAGGGACTGGTGCCACTTGTCCTTCATCACCAGGAATGCTTCAACGGCTCTGGCTATCCGGACGGCGCGAAGGGAGAGAAAATACCTCTGGGCGCAAGAATAATCGCAGCAGCAGACGCGTATCACGCCATTCGCTCAGATAGACCGTATCGGGACAGCCGAGGTCACAGCGACGCTATCAGAGAGATACTCCGCTGCTCCGGTACCCAGTTCGATCCGCAGGTGGTCAGGGCGCTGGCCAGCGTCACGGATAGCGACGAAGGTCTGCGCCACATGGTTATCTCCGCTGAGCCTGCAGCCGACAGCCAACCGTACACAGGACCCTCCGCGCTGCCCGCAGCAGTGGACTTTCGCAGTTAGCAAGAATGCCGGAGCCGGGACTCGAACCCGGACGGGGGTTACCCTACGGTTTTTAAGACCGTTGCGTCTGCCATTCCGCCACTCCGGCCCGCAGACTCGCAGTTTAGTCAGCTACTCTACCAGCCCGGCAACCAGACCATCCAGGATATCGCGCTCCGAGACGAGCAAATCCCGAGACCCCAGGACCTTCATCGCCGTCAGAAGTATCTCGCCCCCGGCGACAATCACCTCTTCCCTTCCCTCCTGCATGCAGGGAAGCCCCCGGCGTTCCCGGCAGGTCATGGACGCAAGCCGCCCCACATGGCTTTGGATATCGTCGCGGGTGAGAAGGGCATGGTGAGTGAAATTGGGATCATAGGTGTCCAGTCCCAGAATCCTGCAGGCCAACGTGATCGCTGTGCCGGCCACTCCCAACAGGGGCCACTGAACCGGCTCCCCGCCTCCCGGCCGGCTTTTCCCTCCCAGCTGGCTTTCGCCTCCCAGCTGCTGCACCACCGGAGCAAAGGCTTCACCGGCCTCTGACCGGATCTGTGCCAGCTCCTCCTCCAGCGGTGGGTCATGAGTCACCCATCTATCGGTCTGCCGCACACAACCGATATCGACACTAAACACGCGTATCTCCCCGCGCTCGTCCCTCCTGACGAACTCCGTACTCCCACCCCCCACGTCCAGGAGCAGGGGATCGCCCTCAACGTCCAGGGTGGCCCCCAGGTAGGCAAGACGTCCCTCCTCTTCACCACTGAGGACCCTGGTCTCCACTCCCAGACCCCGGACCATCTTCTCCATCACCTCCCCGGGGGCCTCCATATCTCTAACCGCGCTCGTGCCCGCAACCACGACCCGCTCTACCCCCAGTTCACGGGCCTCGCCTATGAACTCCTTGATAGCTCTCGTCGTACGGATAAGAGGCTCCCTCTTGGGCGCGCAACCGGTCTCGGCGTTCTCCCCTAATCTGGTTATGACCGCCCTTCGCCGCACCGTCCGGGGAGCTCCGGCGCCCACGTCCGCCACCAGGAGACGGGTCGAGTTGCTCCCCACGTCCACGGCCGCTACCCGTTCAGTCTCCTCCTTCCATACCGCGCATCTCGCGTCTTCACACCACAGGGATCCCAGCCAGCCCAACATCCGCGCGTTCTCTTCTGAGACATTGATCTCACCTTCACGGTCCACCGGTTCCAGCCGCCCCTCTTGCACCGCCAGGAGAGCCGCCGTCAGGGCATGGAGGCAGGTGATCCTACCCAGGCCGGAAGAGCCGCCAATACCCGACTCCAGCACAGCACCACCATCTACACGCGATTCCGGCGGGGCCAAGCTCCTACGCCTTTCACGATATGAATCTTCCAGCAGCCGCAAGAAGGCCGCCGCGCTCCCACCCGCCCGGGACACGCGGCGAATGTGCCCCGCTCCCCTCTCTCCTTCGCGGCGGCCGACCATCTCCTGGGCAGACGGGCAGGTCAGGTAGAAGAGAGTTGGGAAGGGGGTACCGTCCTCCAGGTAGGGGCCGGTCTCAATAACGGCAGGAAATCCGAAGGGGCAGGATGTCGCGACCGCCACACGGCCACGCAGGGGACGACCCATTTGACCCTCCAGGATGGTCTCTAGATGCCACATCCGTGAATTGCCCGTAATGAGAGCGCTAAAGGAGGTTACGCAGGAGAAGGATGAACTTCTCAACAGGTCCTGGAGCCGAAGATACTTCACCCGTACCCTGCGGCATGTCTGGGGTTAACCCCTTGACAATGTAGACCTCCTCCCCAGGTCGAGCGTAGGTCAGCTCCTTCCGGGCGAGCGCCTCCATGTACCCATCCTTCTTCAACCTGGCCACACGAGCTTCGGACGCATCTACCTCCCCCCGAAGGTGCGCGGTTTCCTCCTGCATCGCGTGAAGCGTCTCCTGACTAGCCCGATAGTCATGGTAGGGACCCCAATTAACCAGCAATCCCGTCAGCACCACCAGGAGAACGGAACCCACAGCGAGTAGACGGCGTCTGCCTTCCTGCCGGGAATGGTTAGACCGGGAATGGTTAGACCGGGAATGGTTAGACCGGGAATGGTTAGACCGGGAATGGCTAGACCGGGAATGGCTAGACCGGGAATGGCTAGACCGTGACGGACTAGAGTGAGAGAGAGCCTCTCTCGCTCCGGATGTTCGGGGGTATGCGGTGTCTCGCGCAACGCTCATTCCCGTAGATTTCCACCATTAGGGCGCAATTCCTTCCTCATTGTCTACTCGGGAACAGATTCCACCTTGATGAGATTGGTGGAACCCGGGACATTCACAGTCGCCCCGCAGGTTACGACCACCCGATCTCCCGGGCTCACCAGCCCCTCGCCTCGAGCCGCCCCGATCCCCGCGCCGATAATCCCGTCCGTGTCATATGCCGGTTCCGCAAGAACGGGGGTGACCCCCCAAGTGATGGATAGCCGACGCAGCACCCGCGTCTCTGGAGACGTACCAATGATGGGAACCGTAGGCCGATAGCGCGCGACTTGGCGAGGCGTGTTGCCGGATTGAGTGGGAGTGATAATGGCAGCTGCAAACAGATCGCCAGCCAGGTGCCAGGCAGCTCTGCTAATAGCTTGCGAGACGCTGGAATCCCGCACTTCACTCACGAATTCTCCACCCTCCCGCTGCAAGCCATAGACTGCGGGATCCTCCTCCGCCTTGGCTGCAATTCTGGACATGGTCTCCACTACGCGGACAGGATGAGCGCCCACCGCGGTTTCCCCCGACAGCATGAGCGCAGACGTCATGTCATACACGGCATTTGCCACGTCGCTTGCCTCCGCACGCGTGGGAAGCACATTCTGTATCATCGTCTCCAACATCTGGGTGGCAGTGATGACAGACTTGCCCTTACTCACCACCTTACGGATGATGTTCTTCTGCTGCCAGGGCACCTCTTCAGCCGGAATCTCCACCCCCAGGTCTCCCCGGGCCACCATCACAGCGTCAGCAGCGTCAATCACATCATCAATCGCATCCAACGCTTCCCGTTTCTCGATCTTGGCGATGATCAGCGCCTCACCCCCCGCCTCTTGTAGCTCACGCCGGAGGGTCTTCACATCCTCAGGGCTCCTGACGAAGGACAGCGCCACATAGTCCACGTCTTGAGAAATCCCCAGCGCCAGGTCCTTTCTGTCCTTCTCCGTGAGGCAGTCCAACTCCAGGGAAACACCGGGAAAGTTGACCCCTTTGTGGTTTGAGACCGGTCCACCAACTAGAACCCGGCAATGAACCTCCTCTCCGTGAACCCCTTCCACTTGCAGACGCACCCGGCCATCGTCAATGAGCACAGGCTCACCGATATGGACAATATCGCTCAATCCTCGGTAGGAAATGGGAAGAGATTTCGCGGAGCCGGCGTGGCCCTCGTCCGGGACGAGGGCCACCTGCTTACCCTCCTTGAGTTCTACCATTCCCTCGCTGATAGAGCCCACTCGAACCTTTGGACCTTGCAGGTCCTGGATGATCGCCACATGACGGTTCTCCTCCCGTGCGATCTCCCGGACCATCTGAATCTCCCGGATGTGGTCTTCACGCGTACCATGCGAGAAGTTAATGCGGGCTGCGTCCATCCCGGCGCGGATTAACTCCCTCACCATTGAAGGGGAGGACGAAGCCGGGCCCAGCGTAGCTATGATCTTGGTACGGCGAGTCATCTGGCCGGGCAACTCCTTGATAACCGATCCATGCCTTTGGATTATCTCTCTTCCAGGTTAGTGAACGCCGCCCTGCCGGGAAAATATGCCATCTCTCCCAACTCGTCCTCGATGCGCAGGAGCTGGTTGTACTTGGCCGTCCGCTCTCCACGAGCGGGAGCACCTGTCTTTATCTGCCCAGCATTCGTAGCGACGGCCAGATCGGCAATGGTCGTATCCTCGGTCTCGCCAGAACGGTGACTGATAACCGTGGTGTAACGCGCCCTGTGGGCCATGGCCATGGTATCCAACGTCTCTGAGAGCGTACCTATCTGATTCACCTTGATAAGGATGCTGTTAGCGACTCCAAGTTCAATCCCTCTGGACAACCGGTCCTGGCTGGTGACAAACAGGTCATCCCCCACCAGCTGCACGCGACCGCCCAGCAAGTCCGTGATCGCCGCCCAACCCTCCCAATCATCCTCAGCCATGCCGTCTTCAACGCTGACTATGGGATAGCGGCTGCATAGGTCCGCGTAGTACTCAGCCATCTCCACAGGGTCCAGAGAGAGGCCCTCCCCGGCCAGAATATACAACCCTTTACCCTGGTCAAAAAACTCAGACGCAGCGGGGTCCAAGGCAATGAAGACATCTTGCTCAGGAACATAGCCGGCACCCTCTATGGCCTCAATGATGGCCTTGATCGCCTCTTCGTTGCTGGCGAGATCCGGTGCGAACCCCCCCTCATCTCCCACTGCGGTGCTCAGTCCTCGTTTAGAGAGAACATGCGCCAAAGAGTGAAAGACCTCAACCCCCATCCGAAGCGCTTCTGAGAAGGTATCCGCTCCCATCGGCATGCACATGAATTCCTGCAAGTCCACGTTGTTACTGGCGTGTCTGCCTCCGTTGAGAATATTCAACTGTGGGACGGGAAGATGGCACGCATTCACCCCGCCCAGATACTGATAGAGAGGAAGGTCCACAGCTACAGCAGCCGCCTTTGCCACCGCCAGCGAAGTGCCGAGAAGTGCGTTCGCCCCGAGATTACTCTTGTTGTCTGTCCCATCCAGCTGCAGAAGGGTGTCATCTATCTCCCTCTGGCAAGTGGCATCCATGCCGATCAGGGCTTCCGCTATTTCGCCCCGGACATTTTCAACCGCCGTAAGTACTCCCTTGCCCCCGAAGGCCTCTTCCTCATCCCGCAACTCCACAGCCTCAAAACGTCCCGTCGATGCACCGGAGGGAACGGCCGCCCGCCCCCTGGCCCCTGAAGCCAGCTCAGTCTCCACCTCAACTGTAGGATTTCCCCGGGAATCCAACACTTGCCTAGCAAGAATATCCAAGATCATGGTCATTCCGCTTACCTCCCTATTCACTTTCCTCACCGCCGCCGGACTTGCGCAATTCTTGCTTCGCCCGACGATAGTAGGACTCTTTTGCGTTCAGGTCTAGTGCAGAGAAGCTCTTTCCCTCCGCCTCCGCCAATTCAGCCGCCCGCTCCACCCGGGAACGAAACCGCTGCGATGAGGCACGCAGGGCCAACTCCGGGTCCACCTCCAGCTTACGGGCAAGGTTGACGACGGCAAACAACAGGTCTCCCACTTCTTCCTTCCGCCGACGCTTCCCCGCGGGAAGAGCCTCCACCAGTTCCCCCAACTCCTCCCGTATCTTGGAGAGCACGTCCCCCGCTTTCTCCCAATCGAAACCCACCGAGGCCGCCCGCTGTTGTAGTTTGCGAGCCTGCAGTTGCGCCGGGAATGTTCCGGGCACATCATGGAATATCCCCTCTCGACCTTCCGACCTCTTCTTGATCTCTTCCCATGTTTCCTTGACATCTTCCGGCGTCTCCGCGTGCGAATCACCAAAAATATGAGGATGGCGTTCCATGAGCTTGTCCCGGATACCGGCGGCCACGTCTCCCAAGTCATACAGCCCTTCTTCATCCGCAACCCGTGCGAGGAAGTAGACCTGAAATAGAAGATCTCCCAGTTCACCCCGGACTTTCTCCGCCCGCCCGCTACCCCGGAAAGCGAGAGCGTCAGCCAGTTCATACACTTCCTCCAGTGTATGGGTGATGATGTCTGGTTGGGTTTGCTCACGATCCCACGGACACTCCATACGAAGCTTCACCGTAAGGTCATGCAGCTGCCTGAGCTCATCGCCTATCCGCACATGATTCAGGTCCAAGTCTTCTGGGATAACCTGGGGTGCGCGGGACCTGTTCCTCTGGAGATCAGAGATTGCACGAAGGCGACCAGAGGAGAAGAGAACCAGATCTCCTGCTCCTGTAGCGGAAAGCGCGGTGGAGTCTACCTGCAGGGCCCGCAGAGCCCTTTCTTCCAGGCCCAGGAGGTGAACAATTGCCTGCCTGAGCGATTCCGGAAGATCCCAAGCCCATATGACGGGAGGCGTCGAAGCTGTATCCGCACAGGCGCGGAGGTACCTTATACTCTCATAAGGTACCTCCGCCACGTCCCCCGGTCCTACCCAAACAAAGGCGGAGACTCCACCGTTCATTGCTCTCCCAGCCCTAGAAAGGCCTACTTGTCTGAAGTTCCCGCTGAATCTGAGGCGCTGGGATCAGTGGAACCAGTCCCATCCGGAGCAACGCTAGTGGTGGTAGTGGTGACCAACTCAAGACCTTCTCTGACCACAACTTCAAGGTCCTCTCGCGCTGTCTGGATCCATTCTTCCCAGACTTGTTTCTGGCGAGGTTGTAGCAGTTGCGTGCGGATTTCCTCCGTTACTTCGTCAAGGGGTTTCACTCCCGCTTCTTTTATCTCCAGAGCTTGAATCAGATGATACCCGTACTGAGTCTTGACCGGCTCAGAGATCTCACGCAGCTCCTGGGAAAAGGCAACGTCCTCAAATGCGGGCACAAGACTGCCCCGGGACATGAAGGACAGACTACCGCCCGCATCCTTGGTGCTGGTATCATCCGAGTACTGCTTTGCCATCTCACCAAAGTCCTCACCGGCCATGATCCTGCCCCGGATATCCAGTGCCCGTTCATAGGCCTTGTTCCACTGCTCATCAGTGGCGCTCACGTTGTCGGACGTATCTTCACCCACCACAGGCGTGAACAATATATGCCGGATCTTCCGCTGCTCACCGCTCTCAAATTGTTGCTGATTTTCTTCATAGTACGAGGAGATCTCATCATCTGTGACCTCGACATCTCCAGTGACTGCTTCAACGGCCTTCTGAACTAAAGTCTGCTCCCGCAGGTTCTTCTCAAACTGTTCCAGGGTCAGTCCCTGCCCATCCAAAGCCTCCTGGAATTGCGTCTCATCGCCGCCGAACATCGATTTTATGCTATCAATCTGCTTCTGCAATTCCTCATCTGTAACTTCAATGCCCAGCTCAGCCGATTTCTGAGACAGGACCTCCAGGATTATCATGTAGTCCAACAGCTGAGTCTTGAAGGATTTGTATTCATCTGGACTCTGCTCCGGGTCTGGAACTTCCCCCGCGAGCTGCTTCTCTAAATCCGACAGCCTATTCTCCAACTCCGTTTCAGTGATCTTCTCTCCGCCCACCATCGCCACTGCGTCTTTGGGAAGGGAGCTGCCCCCTCCACACGCTACCGACACCACCATTATCAACAGCAGAGTCGTAGCAACAATCAACTTCTTGTACACGTGTACCTCACTTCCCGTCAGAAACCGGGTATCAACAACAACAAGGCGAGGCCGACTACTCATGCTTTCCAGCCTCGCTGAACCGAATTTGCATTATATCATTGAGAACACCTTCCACCATTTCTCGAGCCTCTAGGCCGTCGCCTCTCTGACTCCGGCCCAGCTCACCCGTGACAGGGGAGTAAGCATACCTGCGGTCACGTCCGCGCAACGCCTCCCGCGACCCAGAGGGAAGCTCCAAACCACTGATCCTCACCTTATGGCCGCGGAGCGACAGCCCGGTTGCACACAGCTTCTGCAAAGTAAGACGGACCTCACCCAGAAAAATCAGGTTGTCAACGGGTTCCGGAAGGCTTCCAAAACGGTCCCTAAGCTCTTCACGCAGTTCCCGCAATCCGTCTTCATTGTCTGCCTCTGCAATGCGTCGGTGAATATCTACACGGGCCGCCTCAAAACCGATGAACTCCGCTGGGATATAGGCACTAATCCCAATGTCCACTCGAGGGATGACAGGCGGTCTCTGCTCCCGATCCTGCATCGCTTCCACGGTACGTCTGAGCATCCCCAGGTAAAGGTCAAAGCCCACAGCGGCAACATGCCCGGACTGTTCGTCCCCCAACAGATTACCCGCTCCTCTGATTTCCAGGTCCCTCATGGCGATCTTGAAGCCGGACCCCAACTCCGTATAGTCAGACAGCGTGGAGAGTCGGGCAAAGGCCTCCCTTGTCAGCACCTCCTCCGGCGGATGGAAGAGGAAGGCGTGCGCCACCCGGGCGGAGCGACCTATTCTACCCCTCAGTTGATACAGCTGAGCGAGTCCCAGGAGGTCAGCACGGTCCACAATGAGTGTGTTGGCGTTGGGAATATCCAGCCCGCTTTCTATGATGGTGGTACTCACCAAGATATCGTACTCCTGGCGAAGGAAACCGAGCATCGTGTCTTCCAGAGTGCGCTCCCGCATCTGGCCATGAGCAACCACCACTCTGGCTTCAGGCACCAGATCCCTTACCCGAGAGGCGGCGAGCTCTATGGTCTCCACTCTGTTGTGTAGATAGTAGACTTGGCCGCCCCGTGCCAGCTCCCGGCGCACGGCTCTCTGCACCATGTTTTCATCGAAAACACCTGCATACGTCTGAATCGGGTGCCTCCCTTGGGGGGGAGTTTCAATAACAGAAATATCACGAACTCCGGCGAGGGAGATGTGGAGAGTCCGTGGTATGGGAGTGGCGGAGAGAGCCAGTACGTCACATTGGAGCTTCAGTTGTCTGAGGGCCTCCTTCTGCACTACGCCGAAGCGCTGTTCCTCATCGACAATCACCATCCCCAGATTCTTCGGCCGAATATCCCCGGACAGAAGCCGGTGAGTGCCCACCAGAATATCCACGTCACCCTTCTGAAAACCAGCAAGCATCTTCTTCTGTTCTTTGACGCTCCGGAAACGCGAGATTAAGCCTATCTTGACCGGAAATTCAGCAAGTCTCTCCTGGAAGGTGGCGTAGTGCTGCTGCGCCAGGATGGTGGTGGGAACGAGCACTATCACCTGTCTGCCTCCCATGACTGCCTTGAACGCAGCGCGCAGTGCCACTTCCGTCTTGCCGTAGCCCACGTCACCACAGATCAGCCTGTCCATGGGTCTGCCCGACTCCATGTCGTCCTTGACCGCATCTATGGCCCGGATCTGGTCTTCCGTCTCGCGGAAGCTGAATGAGTCCTCAAATTGCCTCTGCCACTCACCATCCAAGGGATACGCAAATCCCTCTGCGGTCTCCCGTAAGGCATAAAGCTGCAGAAGCTCGCTCGCCAGCTCACGCACCGCGGTCCGAGCCCGCGCCTTGGCCTGATCCCACGCGCTCCCACCGAGCTTGGAAAGAGAAGGGCCGCTGTCGTTAGATCCCACGTAGCGGCTCACCTTGCCTATCTGCTCATGAGGCACGTACAGACGATCTTCTCCCCGGAAAGCAAGGTCCAGGTAGTCACGCGTTATCCCGGCCACGGTGCGCGTTGATATCCCCAGGAAGCGACCGATTCCGTGATCTTCATGGACGACGAAGTCATCCTTGCGCAGATCCCGGAAACTACTTATCTCCCGCCCTATTGATGATGCTCTCCTCTCCTTTCGGCGGCGGGGAAAGACCTGATTACTGGTGAGAAGTGCCAGCCTGATCTCCGGCAGGATGAGATGCCTGCGATGAGCGGCGGGGAGGTAGCTCACACCTGGCGAGACCGGGATGTCGTCCGGAGAGGCGATAGCGCCGCGGACCTGTTTCAGAACATACTCTGCACGCTCTGCATCCGAACGCCGATCAAAGGCCACAACAACCCTGTAGCCCTTGTCGACAAGCCTGGCAAGCTCCTGTTCAGCCTCCGCCCTGCTTGCCACCGGAAGATCACCGCTGGTAGCCTCCAGGCAGGTCGCACCTTCACCCTGGCCACGGACTTCAAGAACGTGATGGGAGGATAGCGCCAGCTGCACTTCCGTCCAAGAGGAGTACTCTCCGCCAGCCCTGCCGGCTTCTTCTCCATCCTCCCGCACCCCTCCGAAGACGTCTTCCAGATCGTCAGCAAACTCCCTGGCTGCGTTCTCGACGGCACGTGGATTGATCGTCACCACCCTGGCTTCCGGGGGAAGAAGCGTGTGGAACGGAACTATCTCCCCTTTCTCAACCTCGCGGGCCGCCAGCACCACAAGATCCTTCAGAGTGTTCAGGGAGCGCTGAGAGTACACTGAGAAGGTGCGGATACTCTCCACCTCATCACCCCATAGCTCTATCCGCACGGGGTGCGAATCCCCAGCCGGAAAGACGTCCACAAGACCGCCGCGCAGGGCTATCTCTCCAGCCTCCTCCACCTGATTGACTCGCTCGTAGCCGAGGATGACCAACTTCTCAAGGAACGTCTCAACATCCAGCCGAGCACCGGTGACGACCGATTCGGGGGCCGGGAACTCAGCGAGGATACCTTCCATGAGAGCGGCGGCGGAGGCAACCACCACGTGCGGCTGATGGGGTGCATGCAGAGACGCCGCCACCCGGGCCCGACTAGCTACTACAGCCGGATTGGGTTCCGCTTCCGACCCATACCATATCCCCCGGGGAGGAAGAGATAATACCGTTCTATTCTGCAAGAATGCGGCCAGCTCGTGACGAACCGTGCCCGCAGCCTCAGCGTCCGGAACCACAACCAACGACATGGTTTGAAGCCAGGGCTCATTCGCCAAGAATCCAGCGGTGAGAAAGGGATGAGTGTAAGTGGGAGCACATAGGGCAGCCGGTCCTTCTCTCCCTTCCCGGCATGCAGCGGTGAAAAGCTCTAGCTCATCAAGCCGTTCCGTCAGTCTGGGCAGACAGGTCACCTCCTGCCACAAGCCATCGCTCCGCCAGCTCCGCGGCATTCTCAAGGAGCAGCCGAACCTCACTATCTGGTTCATCGAAAGGACTCAACACATAGTCGGCCAGGGGACGATGTTCAGAAGCGGGCCGGCCCACTCCCACACGCAGCCGCCAGAAATCCCGGTTCCCCAGGACTCCCTCTATGCTCCTGAGGCCGTTATGGCCGCCCAATCCGCCACCCTCCTTGAGCCGCACCTCCCCGAATGGGAGCTCCACTTCATCATGGATGACCAAGAGCGATTCAGGTGAGACTCGATGGTATCTGGCGGCTTTCCCCACCGACTCTCCCGAGCGATTCATGTAGCCCATCGGCAGAATCATGGCAACTTTTCGCTCCTCAATGAAGCCTTGGCCAAAAGCTCCACCGAACTTCGAGCGGAGATCATCCCAGCCGTGGCGGGACATGAGTAGCCTGCCGACCATGAACCCCACGTTGTGTCGATGGCCGGCGTACTTTGACCCCGAATTACCCAGCGCCGCTATCATGAGCATGGCATCAGTGCCGGTGGTCTCCACCGGTCAGGATACAAGTCAGAAGAGACAAGAGCCTGAGCCCTAGTCTTCCTCCCCGCCTGCTTCGGCCTTCGCACCGTCTTCTCCAGGCTCTTGACCTTCTTCTTCTTCGCCCACTTCCGGCACCTCGAGACCTTCTTCGCCTTCCAGCAGCTCTTCCTCTTCTTCCTCCTCTTCCATTTCAGGAGCAAGTATGGAAACTACAACCGCTTCAGGCTCATTCAGAATCTTCACACCCTCTGGGATTCGCATATCCTCTATCCGGGCCTGATCTCCTATCCCGAGCGCGCTCACATCTATCTCCATCACAGATGGAACGGCAGTGGGGAGCGCTTCCACCACTATCTCCCAGAGCTGGTGGTCTAAGACACCACCTTCCTTGACGCCAGGTGCAGATCCTACTAGCTCCACAGGCACAGCGGCCTCAATCTCCGTATCTAGATCTACACCGTGAAGGTCAAAATGCAGTATCTCCGGCTTGGTGGGATGAATCTGGATGTCCTTGACCACGGCGAATTGTTCATCACCTGAGGCGTCCGCAAAGTTGAGCTGAAGAACCACATTGCTCCCAGATCCCAACACCTTCTTGAGATCCGCAAAGTAGACAGCCAGAGATGTCGCATCCTTCCCCTTGCTGTAGACAACACCAGGAATCTCACCTCCGGCACGCAGGCGGCGGGCTCTTCCCTTGCCTTTCTTCTCGCGTTTCCTGACCTTCAACTCAACGGTATCCATACATATTCTCCTCGGACATCATGTGTATCTAGGCTTTGACCCGGACACCATCTAGAACAACTGATTCTCCCCCTGAAAGAGGGCACTGACGGACACATCCGCAAACACATTCTGTATGGTGTCCGCGAGGATGCCAGCCGTGGATAGTACCACAATCCTCTCCTTATCCGCATCGGTTCTGAGAGGGACTGTGTCTGTCACAACCAACTCTTCCACATTCGAACCAGCGATGCGCTCATACGCCGGGCCAGAGAGCACCGGATGTGTGGCCGCGGCATAGACGCGCTTGGCGCCCTTCTCCAAGAGCGCATCCGCGCCCCTGCACAGGGTCCCCGCAGTATCGACTATATCATCCACCATCACCGCCGTTTTCCCTGCCACATCACCGATGACATGCATGACCCTGGCCTCATTGTGCTCAGGACGCAGCTTGGTGAGAATTGCCAGTGAAGCGCCAAGCCGGTCCGCGAACCTCTTAGCCATCTTGACGCCTCCCGCATCCGGTGAAACCACGACCACGTCATCCAAATCTTTGAAACGGAAGTAGTCTGACAGCATGGGGACAGCCGTCATGTGGTCCACAGGAACTGCAAAGAATCCCTGCAGTTGGCCAGCATGCAAATCCATGGTGAGAACGCGATCTACCGCGGCGGCCTCCAGCAGGTCTGCCACAAGCTTCGCGGTGATTGGTTCTCTGGGACGACTCTTCTTGTCCTGCCGAGAGTACCCGAACCAAGGGATGACAGCGGTCACCCTCCGTGCCGATGCCAACCGTGCCGCTTGAATCATTATCAGGAGTTCCATCAGGTTCTCATTCACTGGACGACAGGTGGGCTGTACTATGAAGACGTCCGCACCCCTGATGCTCTCTTCGTACTTTACGTAGATCTCGCCATCGGCAAAAGTCTTTACCAGCACCCGGCCTTCCATCACCCCAAGCTTGTCCGCAATCCTGGCGCCAAGTTCCGGGTTGCCCCGGCCCGTGAAGAGCATGAGTGACCTCTCCGCAGACCGCCTGACCGAGGTTTGCGGATCCCAGTCCGCTACCAGATCGTTCCTGATGGTCCCTTCCTTATCCTTCATTGTCCTCCGCACGTTGATGCGGGCGCAGCCGCACCGCATAACCCGGAATGTTCTTCTGCCGCGCCCTGGCTATGCCCAAGGCACCAACCGGAACATCCTTGGTAATGACTGAACCCGCTCCGATGGTTACATTATCACCTATCTCCACAGGTGCGACAAACACCGTGTCAGAACCGGTGTTGACCTGCTCTCCAATTACGGTGCGGTGCTTCTCACGTCCATCATAGTTGGCTGTGATGTTACCCGCACCGATATTGGTCCCAGCGCCTATCTCCGCATCTCCAATGTAACTTAGATGTGGGACCTTGCTCCCCGTACCCAATCTGCTTTTCTTTATCTCCACAAACGTCCCGACTTTGACTCCGTCTTCCAGTTGAGCCTCTGGTCTCAGGTAGGCGAACGGACCGACCTTGACACAGTTACCCAACACCGCCCGCTGCGAGTACGAGTGCAGCACGAGGCAATCCTCACCGACCACAGTGTCCACTAGAGTACAACCCGGTCCGATTTCCGACCCCCGACCCACCCTGGTATCTCCCCGGAGAACGGTGTTCGGCATCAGAGTAACATCCGGGGCGAGTTTGACTGCCGCATCGATGTGAGTCGAATGAGGGTCCAAGATGGTGACCCCCGCCAGCATCCAATCTCGGCATATGCGGTCACGCATCGCACTCTGCGCATCCGCCAGGTCCACCCTGGTATTCACTCCCATGAATTCTTCGGGGTCCGGAGCGCGGAATGCGTGGACCCCCTCCTCCTGCTCCACCAGTTTGGCAACCACATCCGTCAGATAAACTTCCCCCTGCGAGTTCTCATTGCCCAACTCTTCTAGAATATCCATCACAGCGGGAGCCGAGAAAACGTACGCTCCGGCGTTGACTTCCCTCACCCCAAGCTCGTCAACTCCGGCATCTCCTTGCTCAACAATCCGCCGCACCTCACCCCCTGGTGACCGTATGACACGGCCGTAGCCGGTGGGATCGTCAAGCTGCATGGTCGCTACGGAAGCATCCGACCCGCAAGAGAAGTGGGCATCCGTAAATTCCCGCAGCATATGGCCGGTGAGTAACGGGGTGTCGCCCGAAAGCACCAAGACCGGTCCCTCACCGACCTCTTTGGACGCCATGAGCAAGGCGTGGCCGGTGCCCCTCTGTTCTTCCTGCAGAACCACCGTACACCCTTTGGGCAGATGGGGCTCCACCTGTTTATGGCCGTGTCCCAGGACCACCACCACGTTTCCGGCATTGATCTGCTCAGCCGCACGCAAGACATGGTTGACCATAGCCACGCCGGCAACCGCGTGCAGCACCTTGGGTACCTCAGATTTCATCCTGGTTCCCTGGCCAGCAGCCAAGACTACTATCGTGCTAATGTATGAACTCAATCTGGGCCGAGCCCCCATTGCAGGTTGCTACAGCGTAGACATGGGCCGGAGTTAAGCTGGGGCGGGAGGATTCGAACCTCCGCGTCACGGGACCAAAACCCGCTGCCTTACCACTTGGCTACGCCCCATCGCCTTCCAACCACTGATCCCGCCAGAAGCGGGATGGAAGTATAGGTCAGAATCGGGATAGGTGTCAACACAACGTGAGTGTGTTCGTCCTTACCGCCACAAGCCCGATACCAGTCAAATCCTGAGCTACCCCGGAAGCTTCCTCCGCCGACGCGCAAACGACAAACGTAGAAGGCCCCGAACCGCTCACTAACACCGGTCCGCGCGACCGGCTCCCCACGAGACGCAAGCGCTCCTCCAGAGCCGGAGCCAGGCGCAGCGCCGCATCCTGGAGGTCGTTGACCATGAGCGCGCGGAACTGAGGTAGCGCCGCCACATCACAAGCAGCATCGGAGGAAGAGAGAGCCGCGCATAACTCCCTCCACCCTTTGGTCATCACCCTGCATCGCGCTCCGAAATCTTCTTGCGACACCTGGGGCCTCGACTCATCTAGACTGCGGTAGACGGCTCCCGCCTGCAGTTCCTCTTCAGGCATCACCACCACAAGTGGCAAAGAGGGGAGAGAGACGGGCTCAAGGACCTCCCCCACTCCCGAAGCCAGTGCGGGTCCAGGTTCAAGGAACAAGGGAACGTCGGCCCCTAAACCAAGCGCCAAGTGTGACAGACGCTCCTCAGAGATCCGAGTCCCCCCTGCCTCCGCCACCAGGGCGGCGGCCACGCGCAGCGCGGCCGCCGCATCCGAACTCCCTCCAGCCATCCCGGCAGCGACCGGTATGCCCTTCTCTATCTCCACCTCACCACTCAAATACCATCCGCTCTCCTCCTCCACAACTCGTATTGCGCGCATAACCAAGTTTTTCTCCTGAGGAATGTTCCCGCAACGGACGGAGATCCCCCTCTTTCTTCCACTGCGGGGACCCGCAGACAAGGAGAAAGACATGGTGTCAAACAGGTTGACCGGAGCAAACAGGGTGCAGATTGGGTGATAACCATCTCCGCAGGGCGGACCTACCAGCAACGAAAGGTTGATCTTCCCCGGCGTCCGCACTTTGAACGCTCCAGTGCTCACTTCTCCTCCAGCGCGTCCCACAGGATGGAGGCCAGAACAGGAAATGCGCCCACCGGCAGGGCTTCAGCCCGCAATCCAGGCTCTACCCCCACAGCCTGCAACACCTCCCTGACCTCATTCTTCTCCATATTGAGCGAGGAGGTGAGTGAATTGAGAATAGTCTTGCGTCTTTGAGCGAAGGCGGCGTCTATGACCTTTCTGACCCAGCGCGGATTCTCCGCCACCAGAGGATGCTGGATCTCTCGCCTCAAGGTGACAAGGCTGGAGTCAACATGCGGTCTGGGATGGAATATGGACCTTGAGAGATTCCTAACCTCCTCCACACGGGCGTTCAGCTGAACCCAGACAGAGAGGCTACCGTACTCCTTGCCACCGGGCATCGCTCCCAAACGTTTAGCTACCTCCCGCTGCGTCATCACGCAGTAGTCGGTCATCCGCGGAAGCCGATACAAGGCCTCAGCCAGGAAAGGACCAGCCACTGAGTAGGGAAGGTTGCTCGCGCAGGCAGTGGGCAAGGGCTCCAGATCCTCCATAGCAGAGTCCATGATGTCCTGGATGTAGGTGGTCACTCCGCTACGTCCCTCCAGAGTCTTGAGGAGCGCAGGCTCCAGCGCACTGTCCACCTCAAAGGCGTGTACAATGGCGCCCTCATCTGCGAGCGCCGCCGTGAGAACACCCAATCCGGCCCCCACCTCCAAGACCACCTCACCCTCAGACAACCTCAGTCTATCTAGAATGAGGGAGAGGATGTTGTCGTCAATGAGGAAATTCTGACCCAACCGGCGCTTGGGCATGATTTGGAACTCAGCCAAACGAGCGAGGGAGATCTGACGGATGCCATGATGCTCCCTGCGAATGTCCTCTCCCATCATACTCTGCACCCCATCACACTGTGCGCCTCATCACGCGCCACACCTCATCAGACTCTACATCCCTTCAGGAAGCCAAACGTGGGAAGACCCGCGTGATGTTCTCCTCCACCTTGGTCGCGAGATCATCTACCGAGACTCCCCGCAGATGGGCCAGGAAGCGGTACGTTTCCACCACCTGGGCGGGAGTGTTGGGCCGCCCGCGGAATGGCTCGGGAGCAAGATAGGGTGCGTCAGTCTCAACCAACAGGCGATCAGCGGGAATGCGGCGGGCGGCCTCCTGCAGATCCTTGGCCTTGTTGAACGTGACGTTCCCTGCAAAGCTCACAAAATAACCGGCCGCGATGATCTCCTCTAATCTGCCGGGGGCAGAGAAGCAGTGAAACAGAATGGTCAGACCTTGAGCCTCCTCTTCCAGGATGGTGAAGGTCTCCTCTTCCGCGTCCCTCGAATGCACGACCACCGGAACTCCCACTTCCCGCGCCAAGCCAAGGTGCAAACGAAACACATCCGCCTGCTCGGAGCGAGGCGAATGGTCACGGTAGAAATCCAAACCCGTCTCCCCTAAAGCCAGTACCCGAGGGTGCCGAGCCAGCTCCTGGACCCGAGCCCAGCCTTGAGATTCCAGCGCGTCGGCGTCGTGGGGGTGATAGCCGACAGTCGCATAGACCTCTGGAAATGTCTCGGCCAAATGCACGGCCTCTTGAGAGGAAGAGGGGTCAGTGCCGGACTGGACGATCACCTCCACTCCTGCGGCCCGCGCTTGATTCACAAGCTCAGCGGCGTCTTCTTTGCAATGATCCAAGTGGGTGTGACTATCCACAAACAAGGTCATTCCATCACCATGCTGAACCAGATAGCAGGGAAGTCAATCCTCAATCCGCGGGAAAAGCGGAGGCCCGATCTCCACAACATTATCCGCCGGCAATCTCCCCCACACCGCTTCACTCCACATGAGAGCATCTTCGCTCTCACCCAACCCCAGCCGACGCATGGTCTCCTCGGTGGCAGCCGGGATGAACGGGTGGAGAACCACAGCAAGAAGGCGGATTCCCTCAGCCAGATCCCAGAGCGTCCGATCCAGGGCCACGTCATCTCCGGACTTGGCCATCTTCCATGGAGCCTGTTCTTCCACATAACGATTGAGACGTCTCACCAAGTCCCAAATCGAATCCAGAGCACCGCTCAGATCCACCTCATCCATCCTCTTGCGAACCTCTTTCACTGAATCTTCCGCCGCCCCAGCAAGCCCCGCGCCATGATTCTCCTGCCCTTGCGGGTCCGGGATCCGGCTATCGCGATACTTGCCGATCATGGATAAGGTTCTTGAGACCAAATTGCCAAATTCATTGGCCAGTTCCGCGTTGTAGCGAGACTTGAATCCATCTTCGCTCACCAAGCCGTCTTGTCCGAAGTTGACCTCACGAAAACAATAAAACCGGAATGGATCCGCGCCATACTCCTCTATTAATGGGAAGGGATCCATCACGTTCCCACGCGTCTTGGACATTTTCTCTCCGCCGAGCTTCAAATACCCGTGGATGAAAAGGTGTTCCGGAAGCTCATGCTCCGCCGACATCAATAGAGCGGGCCAGATAATGCCGTGGAACTTGAGGATATCCTGGGCCATGATGTGGTAGTCGGCCGGCCAAAAGCGATCCCGGAGATCCTCATCACCGGCATAGGTCAGAGCGCTCAAGTAGTTGATCAGAGCATCCACCCAAACGTAGATGACCTGTTCTTCGTCCCACGGCACAGGGATGCCCCAGTTCAAGGTAGCCCGAGAAATGGAGATATCCTCCAAACCTTGATCAATGAAGGAAAGTGCCTCGTTGTATCTGTGGGCGGGGCGGACGAAATCTGGATTCGCTCTGTAATGCTCGGCAAGACGATCCTGATAGGCAGAGAGACGGAAGAAGTAATTCTCCTCTTCCATATAGGCGGGCAGCGTACCATGGTCGGGACAGAGGCCGTCTACCAGGTTATCCTCCGTGTAGTACGCCTCGCACTCCGCGCAATAGAGACCCTTGTAGCTACTGGGATAGATATCTCCATTATCGTAGCAACGACGCAAAAACTCCTGAACGAACTCCTCATGCTCCGGATCCGTGGTACGGATGAAGAAATCATTGGTAGCGTTCACCCGCTCTGTCACGTCTCGGAACTTGCCCACCATGTCATCCGCATGTTGCCTGGGACTGATCCCTCTCTTCTGTGCCGCCTGAGCAACCTTGCTGCCGTGCTCATCCGTGCCGGTCAAGAAGAAGACATCATCACCCAGCTGCCGGTGGAAACGAGCCAGCACGTCAGCCGCTACTGTAGTGTAGGCGTGACCTATGTGCGGAGCATCGTTCACATAGTAGATTGGGGTAGTGGTGTAGAACTTGCCCATAGACGCGTTATTCTAACAGATTGTCTTTCACAACCAATGCCGCCGAATACACTTGCCGACGAGGTTCTCCCGTCAGCTCTGCTACAAGCCCGGCCGCCTCCTTGGTGCCCATTCCAGAAGCCAGAAGGCACTCCAGTACCCTGCGGGCGGACGCGTCACGCGCCTGGTCCCCAAACTGAAAGGCGGACTCGGCGGCTCCCAGGACCAGCACCACCTCTCCCTTGACCTGGGCGCCCAACTCCTCCGCCACCTCCTGGGCCGTCCCCCGCAGCACTTCCTCGTGAATCTTGGTGAGCTCCCGACACAAGGCCACCCTCCGGTCAGGCCAAGTCTCACTGATCGCCTGCAGAGTCTTGAGAATGCGGCGGGGCGACTCGAAAGCCACAAGCGAGCCACCCGCACGATCCGCATGGGCAAGGGCGGAGACCGCCTTGTCTCCACCTTTGGGAAGGAAGCCCAGGAAAGTGAATCTGTCAGTTGGCAGGCCAGAAGCCACCAACGCCGTGGAAATGGAGGAAGGACCAGGAAGCACTGTCATGGGGATGCCTTCCTCTGCGCACCGGCGGAGCAGGGGGAAGCCGGGGTCAGATAGACCGGGCATCCCCGCATCTGAGACCACGGCTACGTCTCTGCCCTCACGTAGGGTGGTCACCAGGTGCTCAACCCTCCGAGTCTCGTTGAAATCATGGAAACTGAGGAGCTCTGCCCTGATACCGTAGTGATCCAACAGACGGACCGTGCGACGCGTGTCCTCTGCGGCGATGATATCCACCCGCTTCAACACCTCAACCACCCGAAACGTCACATCCGCCAGGTTTCCTATGGGGGTAGGGCAAACATAGAGCATGTCTCGAGCATACCAGCCCGCTGCGGTCTAGTCTTGGCGAACGACTTCCTTCTCCCCGATCCCTTGATCAGACTTCAGGACTCATTCCACTTTCTTCCCACGCCATCAAGCCCGCACCCAGAATGCCTGCGTCGGCGCCAAGCCGAGCACATCTTACGTCAACACCCTCTCGCACCGGAGAGAGGGCTTCTTCCTGCACCACCTCCCTGGCAGGATCCAGCAGGATGTCCCCCAACTCCACCAGTCCTCCACCTATGACGATAATCTCAGGTTCCAGAAGGTTAGCCATACCGGCCAACCCTACACCCAGCCACCACCCCACCTCCCGAACGGCCCGAAGAGCACCGGGGTCACCTTCTTTGGCAAGTCTCCCCACCGAAAGTCCGTCCAACTCCCCTCTCTGGAGGAGCGCGGCCATGGGACCATCCTCACCTTCCCGGACGAGATTGCCTGCTATCCGTTCAAGAGCAGTCCCAGAAGCGTACGCTTCCAGGCATCCCTTGGAACCGCAGCGACACTCTTCACCTCCCGCCTTCACCACCATGTGCCCCACCTCTCCCGCCGCCCCGCTGGCTCCCCTGTAAACCTCACCATCAAGAACCAACCCACCACCAACCCCGGTCCCGAGAGTAACCATGAGCATGTGTTGCGCCCCAATCCCCGCACCAACACGCGCTTCCGCCAAGGCGGCAACGTTTGCGTCGTTGTCAAGAAAGGTAGGGAGGTCCAGTGCATCCTCTACCAGACTCACCAGGGATGTGCCTCGGAGCGGAAGATTAGGAGAGACGACCACAACCCCCGATTTCCGGTGAACAGTCCCGGCACAACCCAACCCTACCGCCTGCGGAGGGCCATTTCTCCTGATTTCAGCATTCAGCAGCCCCAGAAGTGCGTCAACAAGGCCCTCCTCGCTCTGCCCCGAGGATGCTACCGCGTGAATGTCTCCGGCTAGAGAACCTCCACTGCTGACGCGAGCTGCAGCCATTTTTGTGCCTCCGATGTCCACACCGATGACTCCGTTCAACTCCGAACCCTCCCCTGCTCTACTCATAGTGAAGGGTTTGCACGATGTCCAGAGCTCCTGCCCGCCGTGCAGGGAAATATGCAGCAATGCCTGACATCACAAGCGCGACGACGAAGGCTCCCAACAGAACCATCGGTTCCAGCCGGAAAGCCACGGGTTGCCCCAACACCGCGTTTGTACCACGATTGAGAAGGAATGCCATTGCCACGCCCAGTACAAGCCCCGGCACTACGCTCGCAACCGCCACCACCCCTGCTTGAGCAAACACCATGCGGCGAAGCCGTCCGCGCGTCATACCCAGGGCGCGCAGCAGCCCCAGATCGCGACGTTGTTCAAGCACGTTCATCGTCAACGTATTGATAATTCCAAGCGAGGCGACCACAAAGATCAGAGCCAGCAGTAGCCACAGGAAAGCCATCACCCCTTGGATCATCTCATCCACAAGTACTCTGAAATCCGACAGAGTCTGGAGCAAAAGTCCCTTCCGTTCCACCAAGCGGTCAAGATCAGCCCCCACCCTGCCTACATAGTCTTCTTTCACGCTCACCATGAAAGTATCCGCACGCCGAATGTCAAACAGTTCAGTGGCTCTCTCCCAATCTAGATACACGGCCGACCCCCCAGCCGTATACTCAGTGACGGTCCCTGCTACCCGTAGAGGGGTGGGTCCGATACGCGTATGCAAAGTTATCTCGTCACCGGGCACGACTCCCAATCGCTGGGCCAGCGCCGTCCCCACCACGGCATCCCCGGAGAGGAGACTGTCAAGAACCTCCGCCTCCGTTCCTTCTGCAAGATCCAACGGTAAGGGGCGATCTGGGGAGAAAGTGCGTGCCAAAACCACCACATCTCCGGCCGAGCTGTTCTTCTCATCCACACTCGAAGGCAGGAAAACAAACGGGTGCACCTGTTTCACACCTGTGATGTCCCGCAGCTCCTCACCCAATTCCAATGGAAGTCCGGCCGCTCTATTTGTCCCGGTCTCCGGCATGGCCGCGCGAATGAAGTAGTCCCCCACTATGGTGCGCTCATACCACTCACCCACGTCTCTGACATTTGCCACCATGCTGCTGCCCATGCTCACCGCAACTGCCACGGCAACGAACATCACGCCGACCGTGAGACCTGTGCGCGTTCTTTGCCGATCCAGTTGGAGGAGAGCCAACCGCCCTTCCACCCCAAAGGCACGGGCTACTAATTCTCCCCCCCACCTGATCAAGGGACCCTGCACCAGAGGTATCGCCATCACACAGCCTACAAGCAGTCCCACAAGAAGAAGAGGACCTAGATCTCCGGGCACCCTACCAGAAACAAGGCCCACGCCCATCCCCGCACTCACCAGCAGCAATACCAGACCGGTGTATGCCGGCCATCTTCGAACAGACTGTCTATCCTCCCGCTCTCCCCGAGACCTGATTCCCTCCAGAGGAGAGGCTCGGCCAGCCCGACGCGCCGGAACCACGGTCGCAGCCAAAGCCAAACCCGGGCCCAGAACCAGGCCGGTAATGAACGGGTTCCACGTAATGTGCAGTGACGGTAGGCTCACTCCCAGCAGTTTCTCCATCCCCAAGACCAATACCGCCGCTCCTCCAAGGCCCGCCGCCAACCCCAGCAAGGTACCTACCACGCTCATCAACAAGGTCTCGCGAAGCAGCAGCCGCGTCACCTGCCCCCGCTCCATGCCCAGAGATCTAAGCAATCCTATCTCCGTCTTCCTCTCACCAAGATTCATCAAGAAGGCGTTCAGGATAACGAAGGCACCCGCAACCACCGCCAGCGCGCTGAGGGAGTCTAGGCCGCTCTGTGCAGAAAGCATGGACATCCTGGCGATATCCCCGCGAGACGCTGGTGTCTGCACGCGAAGACCCTGGGGCAGCAGCGCAGCCACCTTCTCCCTCACTGCCGGCTCATCCGCACCCTCCCCCAGAATCACTTTCACCGTATCCACGTTCGCACCCAAAGACAGAAGTCTCTGAGCCTCTCCCAGGGAGGTAACGGCCACAGCGCCACCATTGAAAGCCGCTATCCCCCGGGGTGAAATGAGTCCCACGATCTCCACGTCCACCAACCCTCCGGGGGAGAGCAGCCGGATTCTATCCCCAACACCCTTGCCCAACCCCTCCGCGAAGCCCGACACCATGAGCACCTGACCTCCACTGAGAGAACCCAGCCCTGTGCCCTCCACCACCTCATAATCTTCAGCTCCACCCGTGCGGGCAGTATCCACCCCCACCAAGAGCACCTGCGCCCTCACACCTTCAGCCACCACGGCGACGTTGGCCTGAGCGCCCGGCACGGCCGCCTCCACCCCCGACACTCCCTCCAGCTCCTCCGCCACCTCCGGCGAGAATCCGCCCTCCCCAAGAGCAACTACCTCCAGCGAAGCTCTCCCACCGGCTGCAGCAAACATCTCGCGATAAGCCACCCGAGTTGTCTCCGTCGCCAGCGAAACAGAAACCACGGCCGCAACGCCGATGATTATCCCCGTAACCGTGAGTACGGTACGGCTGGGGCGGCGCCATAGTCCCCTGAGGGAATAGGCCCAGAACTTCACTCCGCCACCACCAACCCATCCTTCAGGAAGCTCAGGCGATCCGCCACGGCTGCCGCATCGTCGTCGTGTGTCACCATGAGTATGGTCTGTTCATGTTCGTCGCACAGATAGCGCAGAAGTTCCATCACCTTGAGTCCTGCCGCGGTGTCCAGATTGCCGGTTGGTTCGTCCGCTAGAAGGATGACCGGATCCGCCACCAAGGCCCGGGCAAGAGATACGCGTTGCTGCTCGCCCCCGGACAACTCAGACGGGCGGTGCGTCTTGCGATTCTCAATACCCACGAGCTTGATGACCGCTGCCGCCCGGGCCATGGCTTCCTCCTCCCCCAGGCCATCGATAAGAAGGGGCAAAGCCACATTCTCTTCTGCGCTAAGAATGGGCAGCAGGTTGAAGAGCTGGAAGACCAGACCAATACGACGACGGCGCAGCCGCGAAAGAGACTTGTCCCCCATGACTGAGAGATCCTCCCCCCCAATCACCACCCTCCCGGAATCCGGAGTATCGAGGCCACCTATCAGGTTCAGAAGCGTGCTCTTACCCGACCCCGAAGGGCCCATGACCGCAACGAACTCCCCCTTCTCCACAATCATGTCCACACCGTCCAAAGCTGCCACCCGGGTGGAACCCTGGCCGTAGCTCTTGTGGACATCCTGAACCTCTATGATCGACACATGTCCTCCTCTGGGAAGGGTCTACTATGAGTCTACTGTGCCTGCATCAAAACAGATCCCCCAAGACCAGACTACTTTTCACCTCTGTAACCTGTAGACCAGGAGCCACCGTCGCCTCAGACCAGCCCCAAGGTAACCCAAAGATTGTGTAGTACGACTCACGGAAACGAATGCCTCCGGCCACTTCCGTTGTCTCCACAACCTTGTGCGTCAATGAGTTGGCCAACCACTGCTCCCGCTGATAGACCTCTCTCCGGGCGGCACTCGCCGCCGCTTCCTCAGAGAGAGACAGCGAAACGTTACCCACATTGGAGACAAGATACGGCAAGCCCAGGCCCAAAATGACAAGAAGTAACAGGGTATCGCGCAGTACCTTGCCTCTGTTTATACGCACTAGCTCACCCATCCCAGAGAACTCAGAGCTGCGTCAGTAAGTGCCACCCTGTAAGCGAACAAGCCCGAACCTGTCTTCAATAGCGTTTCTCGGATCGGCCCCTGCAGTTCCTGCACTGTGACCCACCTAGCCCCCTCTATCTCCTTGCGATCCTGAGGACAAAGCTCAGTGCCACCCTGTGGGCGCGCAGCAAACACATGCGTCCACCACCTCATGGCGGTCCTCTCCTGAGCGTGACGGACCCGGGCAGGTATTTGCTCCCAACCCCCCCACGAATCCGCACCGCGGAACGTAGCCTCCACCCTCAGTACGTAATTCTCCACCACCACGTCAAGCCCAGTCTCTTCCCAAGCCTCCCGGCAGATTCCCTCTTCCACGCTCTCCCCAGGAGCGACTCCACCGCTGGGCGCCCGGTAGGCGCCCAGCGGGAACATGTGTTTGCGAATGACTGCAATGCGATCTCGATCGCGGATGAAGAAAGTCACATCATGAGTACGCAACCTATGAAGTGAACCTGCGACAAGGTCCAGTTCGTGCGTACCTACCGGAAAGTCAAGCTTGATGTCACGGGGAACGCCGAACCGATCTTCCGCGGCGAGCAACGTCTTCGCATTCAGGTTGCTCACGACACACTCCGGTCTTGACCGTCCCCAACAACCTCTCGCCGACCACGTCTCGCCAAATAAAGAGCGTAGGCGAGATAGGCGATGATGTCCAGGAAGAAGATGGCCGTCATGACTGCCATGATCGGCATAAAGCTCGCACCACGACGGGTGCTCTGTATATAGGTCAATCCCATTAGACTGAAGATAACCGCAGCCTGCAAATAGACAACCCAGGCAGCAGGCGAGTCCAAGACGAACCAGTAGATCAGCGGGAACATGCCATCTCCAACATCCTGGCACTCAGCAACTCGCCCACCACTGCCAGATCCTCCACATGATAGACATATGCGGCACGGCGCGGAAATAGGATCACACACTCAGCCGGAAGCCCCTCTCCAGCAAGGCCAAGGCGAACTCCCACGGGCAGATGGGGAAGAAAGGGCACCTCCCACATCACTTCCGGATCCGGATCCCCACCGGTCTCTCCGCCCTGCGGAATTCCCCCAAGTCCTTCCACCACCTGCAGAAAAGCATCCCCATGGTCACCAAATCTCTCCACCAGGGGTATTTCCGCGTGCAAACGGAAGGCACTCACGTATGCACTTGCATCCGGCACGCCTTGGAAGCGCAAGGGATCCGCAAGGCTGAGCGGCCCCACCGAACGCGAGAGATAGTGCAAGACAACAATACTTATGGATACCACCGCGGACTCTCCGTCCAGGAAGACCACACCCTCGGGATAGGTGATTTCCAGGTTCCTTCCCAAATAGGGAACTTGGAACACACCATGATCCGCTTCTCCCTCTTGGTAGGCCACGCCAGAAGCGGCCGCCATCACGCCCGGACGACCAGCCACCAACTCCTTGCGTGCTTCCTCATGCGCCCTCTTGTATCCCTCACCGTAATCCAAACCTGCCTCCCGTTTCACCCTGCGTGCTGAGTGTGTCGACCATACCACCGAGGAGGACTGGAGTCACCGGGAACGCTCATCAAGACTGGTACACTCTGGATATGAGATATGAAGGTCAAATCTATCGTCCACCGTGCGAGGCCCACAGCCTGATCGTTCAAGCAACAATCGGCTGTCCATGGAACAGATGCGCATTCTGCAGCATGTACAAGAGCAAGAAGTATCGCCCTCGGCCGATTGCGGATGTGGTTGAAGACCTCCACACAGCGCGATACACGTACGGGCAGGTCAAGTCCATCTTCCTCGCCGACGGGAACGCCATCTCACTACCTTGCGAGGATTTGCGTACTATCTTGAGAGAGATCCGCAGTACCTTCCCGGAAGTGGAGCATGTGGGGAGCTACGGCGGAACCACGTACATACTGCGGAAGTCCGCAGCAGAACTGGAGCAACTGCGGAGCGAGGGGTTGTCTGCGGTCTACCTGGGTCTGGAGAGCGGAGATGATGAGGTGTTGCGCCGGATGAAGAAGGGAGTGACCGCAGAGGAGGCCACACGTGCAGGCCGGATGCTCAAGGAGGCCGGTTTCCCTGTCAGTGTGTACTTGCTCATTGGGATCGGCGGCATGGAACTGACAGAGCAGCACGCCCGCCACTCCGCAGCCGTCATCAATGCCATGGGACCGGACATCGTTCGGCCCCGCACACTTTATGTCCAGGAAAACACACCCCTCTGGCACACGAGGCGGAGAGGTGATTTCACGGAGGTAGGACCCCGTGAAGCTCTGCTGGAAGTAAGAAGGTTGGTAGATGACATCCGGGTTCCTCTGAACATCATATCTGACCATATGACCAACTACGTTCCCATCTACGGCCACCTGCCTAAACAGAAGGAACAGCTGCTGGAGCAGATTGACCACACACTGGCTCAGGCCAATCTTTCCGGGCTACGCCCCCAGCACTTCACCCACCTCTAAAGCCCCAGATCTCCGCTGATTGATTTCATGGCCTCCAGCCCGTCCTCCAAGAACTCCTCCAGCGGTATCCCCAGCTCAGTGCAGGTGGCGATGTCTTCCCGCCTGGCCCCCCGGGCGAAGGAGGGTTCCTTGTAGCGCTTCTTCAGGCTCTTGAGCTTGACAAACTCCAATTTCTTCTCCGGTCTGATAAGAGCGGCGGCGGTAATGAGGCCGGTGAGCGGATCTGCCGCAAACAACGCTCGGTCCATGATAGATGATACTTGTGCGCCGTTGGCCGGGTTATGGGCCAACACGGCCTGCAGAACTTCTTCGTCAGATAGGCCCGCCTCCCGGAGCCACTCAACAGATCTGCGCCCATGCTCCTCCATTGTCTCCGCAGTCTCCTCCACATCCAGATCGTGGACTAGACCCGCAAGTGCCCAACGCGGCCTATCCTCATGCAATCTATCCGCCAGGGCGGCCATTATCGCCTCCGCCGCGAGCATGTGTTTCACCAGGTTCTCGTGCGAAACCTTCTGCCTGACCAGAGCAACCGCTTCCTTCCTATCCAATGTCTCTCCCATTCTCCCTAGCCTCTGACCTGTCGAAGTACTTCCACTGTCTCCTGCCCGGCCTTCTCCACTTCGGATTCATTGACGTCCTTGTGGGTGACAAAGCGAACCACATTCTCTCCCAGTGACACCGCCAAGACCCCGCGCTTCTTCAATTCCTCAACCACCAGGGAGGCTGTAACCCCCAACCCTTCCAAATTCACCACAATGATGTTCGTCTCCACTGGATGCGGGATAGACACGCCATCCACTTCACCCAAGTATCCAGCAAGCAGAGCTGCGTTCTTGTGGTCGTCCGCCAACCTGTCTATGTTGTTCTCCAGCGCATAGAGACACGCGGCCGCCAGCACCCCTACCTGCCGCATCGCCCCACCGTACTTCTTGCGAACGTAACGCAACTTGTCAACAACGTCACGGCTACCTGCGACAGCAGATCCAACGGGCGCGCCCAGACCCTTGGAGAAGCAGACCATCACCGTGTCGGCATGCTGGGCATATTGGGCAGGATCCACGCCGGTAGCCACGGAGGCATTCCAAATCCTCGCTCCATCCAGATGAACAACCAGACCGGCCTGGTGAGCTACTGCCGAAGCCTTCTCCAGGGCTTCCAGGGGCCATATGGTCCCACCGGCTACGTTGTGGGTGTTCTCCAGACACAACAGGCGGGTACGAGGAGAGTGTTCGTTGGGGGGGCGAATCGCATGACGAATCACTTCTGAGTCTATCACTCCGTTGGCCCCGGGAAGTCCGGTAACATGGACGCCTGCCAGAGCCGCGGCAGCGCCGCCTTCCAGGTCAAGGACATGTCCTTGAACATGGGCCAACGCCTCATCGCCCGGTCTGGTGTGAACGTTGACACAGATCTGATTTCCCATGGTCCCCGAAGGCACGAAGATAGCCGCCTCCTTACCCAGCCGAGCGGACACTTGTTCCAGCAGACGGTTCATGGTGGGATCCTCGCCGAACACATCATCACCCACTTCCGCCCGAGCGATAGCTTTCCGCATCTCCGCGTCCGGGCGGGTGACCGTATCGCTCCGCAGGTCTATGGGCGTAGGTATCTGGGACACATGGCCCTCCTTCCGTATGGTCTCACGCAATGGGCGCGCCCGCCTCAATCACCGGAAGCGACGCTCCGTACACCTTACCATTCTGAATAGTGGTCACTCTCCCGCCGGTACTCTCTGGTCCGGATGCCCGGCGCCATAGAAAGATACACAACGCGCGCCGAGGCCTCGAACGCGCTGGACCACTGATACGCCTCTTCCAACATGTTCCCTGTGGCAAAGAGCCCATGCCCCCGCAGCATACAAAGCTTGTACTCGACCAAGGCCTCACTCAGCAGTTCAGCCATCTCCTGAGAGCCCACCGTCTTCTCAGCAGTCACCACCGGTATGCGATGGAGGAGGTAGGAACCCTCCGAGTCCAGAGGGATGATCTCGTCCCTGTCCAGCGATAGCACGATGCCATGTGGCGGATGAGTGTGGATAATCGCCTGAGCAGCAGTACGGCGATAGATTGCGCGATGGATTGATATCTCGCTAGACGCCAGAGCAATGCCACTGTCATCCTTATATATGCCGGTTTCCACCAGATCTTCTGATCTCAGATTCCCCATCATTGAGCCTCGGCGGGTGATAAGCAGCCGATCACCTGCTCGGACCGACATGTTCCCCGCGTGTGAACTGACCAATCCCCCCAGGAAGCAATCCCTTCCTACCTGTTCAAACAGAGCGAAGATGGCGCGATCCTTTCCCTGGCTCTTCCCGTTCCGGACCTACAGCCGATTCACCGAAAATCGGTGGCAGGGAAGCGGAGGACCTCCAACCCTGGCTGGGAGGAAGACTCGCATCCTGCGCCCGAAGACGTCCTTCCGAGAAACCCAAAGCTCGCACCTGGCCCCCTAATTCCAAAGAGGCAATTTTGGCCTCTTCTGGAACGCCGTCTGCTCCCCATCCGCGGGCCCTATAGTACTCTGCCAGCATGGGTTCCAAGTCCACCACTCTCCCTGCGGCAGGACCCTCAGACACAGGCTCTTCCAGCAGTCGCAAGGGCAAAGTGTCATCGTCCCGAGTGAACCCCGCCGCCAGGTTCCACATCTTCTCCAGGTTCCAAGTACGCTCGCCGCATCTGAGGAGGTCCTGAGCCGCCAAATCCACACCTGTCACTGCCCCAATCATGCGCGCCAATATCTCTTCTCCAAACGCGAGCCCCGCGAACTTGCACATGCAAGCGGAGTCGAAGACGGCAGATAGATGCTGAAGGTTTATGAGAAGACCTGCCTTGCCCTCGACGGAGAAGCGGTCCACCAGCTTGGGTATGCCCAGCACTTCCGGTCCCAACATGTTGCCCCGCAGATGGCAGCCTCCCCGATTGGAGGTCGCATACGCTAATCCTTGTCCCTGCATCCCTCGGGGATCGTAGGCGGGCAGCTCCAGACCCTTGACGTGCATGGACATTTCCCCGTGCCCATACCGAAGCGCGAAACGAGCAGACCCATCCGCCAACTCCGCCCCGAAGCCCCGATTCTCCCCCATCTCTCGCACAATCTCCAACAACCGCGCACCGTCGCCAAAGTGCAGGTCCCGGCCCAAGACTCCGACCTCCGCAAGCTCCATGGCACAGGCGATAGTTGCACCTGTGGAGATGGTGTCCAACCCATACTCCCCGCATAGACGGTTAGCCTCCAGGATCACCGAGATATCTGACACCCCGCAGGCCGGACCCATGGCCCAGATACTCTCGTACTCCGGACCTTCGCCGCCGCCTTGCTCCTTGGCCACGCGCCGCGTGCACCTGATCTTGCACCCGAAGCAACCCTTGCGCCCAGAAGCCGGGCCGGCACGCAAGGCCTCCCCAGACACCAGTTCCACCTTGTCCCAGGCAGAAGCGGTAAAGTTCTTCACAGGCAACGCACCCACCTGGTTGACCAGATTCACCAACACTGCGGTGCCGAACTCCGGAAGTGCCCTACTGGTCACCGGATTGGCGTCCAGTTGCTTCTCCGCCTCATATTTGAGGAAAGAGAGAAGCTCAGGTTGAGCAGGGGGAGGTAACGCACTACCGGCTACGGCTACGGCGAATATCCGCTTCCTCCCCAACACGGCGCCCAAGCCCCCCCGGCCCAGATTGCGGCGATCATCCGTGCGAAGGGAACCGAGCAGTGAGCCGCTACGACCCGCCCCGGCCGGAAAGAGAAGACTGTATTCTGATCCCAATCTCTGCTTGAGGCCGGAAGCAACCTGACTGGAAGTCAGCTTAGGTTCAGTAGGATCCGCCTCCGGCCACAACTGGGACAAAGGTATCAAGCGGACCCGAGGCTCCTTGCCGACGGTCCCCTCTTCACCCCGACCTTCCACAACCACCACTGACCAATCCGCAGCCCGACCCTGAATCACCAAGGCATCCAACCCGGCAGCCCGCAAGCGCACCCCAAACCTCCCACCGGCGTTCGAGTCCAATATGGTGCCGGTCAAGGGCGAAGCTCCCACGGCCGAAAACCTGCCACTGCTGGGAACATCCATACCGGTTACAGGGCCCGCAGAGAAGACTATGGGTTGCTGCGCATCTAGGGGAGGCAGAGATGGTGAGCCAAATTCCGTAAGCAAGGCGACTCCATAACCGCGCCCGCCAAGGAAGGATTGGCGCAAGTCTTCCCTGTCGAACGGCTGGGATTCCCCATCTTCCATCCTGAAGAATAGCGAAATGCCGGTCCAGCCGTGATTCACTGAGGCCTCCTGCCCTGCCGGTTCCTGAATGCCAGCCTAGGTGCCAACCTGGGTGCCAAAAAACTCCCACACCCTCCCGGCGCCTGTCCCAACTGATTCTACCAGAGCCCCGTTCAGGCGTTGCCGGGGACAACGCCTTGCCCGGCCCAGGCGTCCCGGACGTGGACAAGAGAATCCATGCATGGGTACGCCCAGCAGGAATGAAAATCTGCAGAATCGGGAAAATTCAGAGTGTCTTCCTATAGAGGCGCGGTGAGGAGGAGGATTGACAAGAAAGCCAAAGAGAGCAGACAGCGAGACCGCCACCCGCTCGCAGCTGAACCGCCAAGATCCCCGTGCGGACGGGAAGCGTCGGCGCCTGCTATTGGAAATCACCCTGGTCCTAACCTTGCTGCTCCTCGTCACCGCGGGGGGAATCCTGGTCTATGAGGCCTTCTATCCCGGCGCCACCCCTAATCTCCCTTCCCTGGGCCGCCTCTTCCCGGATGTCCCAACCGCGAATCCGGAAGAAACCCATCCTCCAGCCACAGATAGTCCTGCCGGAACGGAAGCCCCCCTAAGCACACTCGGCGATGGCATGGAGGAGATTGCAGCTGACGAGGCCACCGGAAATGAAACAACAGCATCAGCTGAAACGAGCAGTAGCGAAGGCCTCCTTGCCCCCTTGGCTGCCGATGCCTCCTCGGCCCTCTCGCCGCAGACCGGTAACACCTATGGACCCGAGAACATGTTGGATTCCAATATGGCAACCGCTTGGAACGAAGGAGCATCCGGACCCGGTGACGGCGAATGGGTGCGCTTCCACTTCTCTGAACCCGTAGTCATCACTCGGCTGGAGATAGCCAACGGATATCAGAAAGATCTGCCCCGATTCCAGGGCAACGGCCGGATCCGTCTCCTCCGGATTCAAACCGGCGAAGGAGCGCCGTTGACCGCGAAGTTGGCGGATAGTTTGGGTTATCAGTCCGTAGGGCTGTCCACAAACGCGCTGGCTACAACCGAGCTCACCTTGACAATAGTCAGCGTCTACCCGGGCGACAACTGGGAAGACGCGGCCATCTCCGGTCTGAAGATATACGGATACCCTGAGGGCCAGTAGCGAGCACTCTCACCTTGGCGCACCCCGTTGCACGGCCCTATGCCCGTACTTGTCACGGATAATATCCAGCTTAAGATCCAGCTCTCGCAACTGAGGGATCTCCTGATTGAAGAGCTCATCCTGCCATGCACGTGGAGACAGATTGGTCAAACCGATCCCAAGCAGACGCACTCGATATAGACGGCAACGAGCCTCCCGGAACAAATCCAACGCTTCCCGAAAGAAGATCTCATCCACATCCAGTGGTCGGTGCAGAGTCCGCACGCGAGTATGGGTGACAAAGTCAGAGTAGCGCACCTTTACCGTCACCGTCCGAGACTCCAACCTGCGACGGCGCAAACGACGACAAACATCTTCTGTCAGGTGGAGCAGCGTGGACTCCAAGAAGGCGATATCAATGGTGTCTTCCTCAAAGGTGGTCTCCCGGGAGACAGACTTCACTGCTCCCCTACGGACTACCCGACGGAGATCCTCACCCTTGGCCCTCTGAGCCAGGATCTCCCCGATTTCCCCAAAAGACAGCTGAAGCAGATCCGCCGGCACTTCAGCCAAATCACCCACGGTATACACCCCCCGGTCATGAAGACGCGAAAGCATAACCGGACCGACCCCGGGCAATCTCTCCACCGGCAAGGGAGCCAGAAAATCCTTCTCCTCACCAGATCTCACCACGGTGAATCCCAGAGGTTTATCCTGGTCTGAAGCCACTTTAGCCACCAGCTTATTACCGGCCAACCCCACCGATACTCCCAATGAGAGGTCCTTCTGCACACGCTCCTGTATGTTCCGAGCCGTGTCTTGTACGGGACCAAAGAGCCTCTCTGTACCGGTGAGATCCACATAAGCTTCATCCAGACTCACCCTCTCTACCAGAGGAGAGTACTCGTCCAGAATGGCCATAAAACGTCTGGAGTACTCCCGGTAATGGGTAAAGTCTCCTTTGAGGTACACCCCATGGGGGCACAATCTGCGGGCAGTGCGCAGGGGCATAGCCGAGTGCACCCCATAACGGCGCGCGATGTAGTTGGCGGTGCTCACCACTCCCCTCTCCCCTCCACCCACTATCACGGGCTTATCCCGCAGGGAGGGATCCCTGTTCTCCTCTACTGCAGCAAAGAAGGCATCCAAGTCCAGGTGGGCAACGAGCCGGGGCACAGTAATAGCTTGGTCCATGCAGGAGAGTCTATACGAACATATGTTCGTCTACAAGACGCGGCCTCCCACCCGCTTCCTCACCCCGGATCTCGCCATTCTGGATCCTGAACTGACCCGCTCGATGCCGCCTTCACTGACCGCAGCCACGGCCATGGATGCCTTGTCCCACGCCGTGGAGGCCCTTACAGGGTCACAGTCCTCTCCCTATTCTGACGCACTCGCACTGCAGGCAGTAGGACTCATCGTTGGCAACGTGCAGGTCGCCG
>Ga0209587_1000031_pt1 | contig 62911 bp, 64 predicted proteins | sample NGEPerD_2_FD_184512 | JGI IMG/M metagenome (GOLD analysis project Ga0209587, IMG submission 184512) | Arctic peat soil microbial communities from the Barrow Environmental Observatory site, Barrow, Alaska, USA - NGEE PermafrostL1-D... | ecosystem: Environmental > Terrestrial > Soil > Wetlands >...
GACGGGCTCCCCGCGACTCACGTGAACGCCCGGTCAGCTCACTTGAACGCGGACTGGAGCGCCTTCAAGCTGACCTTGGGGTCGTGCAGTCCCTGGTAGATCGGCGGGATGGCCCGGTCGACCCCGAGGAACTCGTACACCGCGTGCATGGCCCCATGGATCGAGTACTCCACGGTGAACACGACGTCGCCGGGAAGCTCGGTGAACTGCCCGAGGAACGCGAAGTTCTGCGCACCGTCGGGGATGACCTTGGGGCGGTCCCCCGGAACGCGCCGGGCGAACAGCGCGGAGGCGTACGGCATCATCGAGGTCGTGACGTCGGTCGTGGCGAGCACCTCCTGCAGGATGTCCTCGAAGCCGAGCTGGTGGATGAGCTCGGTGAGGATCTCGGTGCCGGTCGCCTGCGACATCTTCTTCTTGACGTAGTCGCCCTCGTTCTCGATCTCCAACCCCCATCCCCACATCGTGTAGGTGCCCTCGGGCTGATTGGCGAAGTGCGGCTGGCCCACCACGAGCGCCGACATGTACCAGCCCGAATCGATCAGCGTCGTCATGGCACCGGTGCCCAGCTCGTTGCCGGTGTACTCGACCCAGCGCTTGATCAGCGTGTCGCTGTGCATCGTGAGCGTGAACGACTCCCACTTGCTCTCGTCGACGTTGCCGCAGAAGGTGTTGGGGCGCCCGAAGTCCGGGGCCTTCTTGGCCAGCTCCTCCCACAGCGACCAGCTGCCGTCCACCCGGTCCCGGACCAGCGGCGGCACGGTGTCGTTGCCGCCGTAGGTGGTGTCGGCGACGATGGATCCGATGGTGAGGAAGGCGAGGTCGTTCTGGCCGAGGTCGATCGTCGAGCTGCCGGCCGAGTCCTCCACGTGCAGGCACGTGGCGCGCCGCCGCTGGGGGGAGTTCGTGAAGTCGACATCGGTGACGCGCGTGCCGAAGCGGACGTCGACGCCCTGAGCCACGAGCCAGCGCTGCAACGGCACGATCATCGAGTCGTTCTGGTTGTACTTGGTCCGCCGGACCCCGGAGAGCGTGTCGAGGTTGTCGAACTCCTGGATGAAGCGCAGGAAGTAGCGGCGAAGCTCGGCTGCGGAGTTCCACTTCTGGAACGCGAACGTGGTGCGCCACATGTGCCAGAAATTGGTCTGCAGGAAGTGCGCACTGAAGAGGTCTTCGATGCGGCGTGCCCCGAGGGCCTTCTCGCTCAGGGCGAGCATGCGCGTTATCTCGAGCCGGTCGCGCGCGTTCAGGCCGTAGTCGGTGGCGTCCAGGATGCGGTGCCGCGCATCGGCCAGTCGTGTGTTGCCATGGGTCTCGTGCTTGTCGTTCCAGTCCAGCATCTCCTGCCGGACGGTGACATCCGGGTCCTCGAGCGACGGGATCTGCGAGAAGAGGTCCCAGGTGGTCTGGTACACCTCGTCGCAGAACATCCGGGCCCCGCGCGTCACCATAGCGCCACGAACTGCGGGAGAGTCCACGGCATCCATGGCGCCGCCGACGTGCCCCAGCTCCTCGAGGATGTGGATGTTCTCGCCGGGCACCCCGGCGTCGCGGATGGCGAAGGCTGCGGTCGCCATACCGGCGATGCCTCCACCCACGATCCACAGGTGCGCCTGTTTCGGGTCGATGGTCATGGTCGTTCCTCTCGCTCAGTTCCAGCGGTACAATCGGACTATGCTCATTTCGGAGCGTAGTCCGTATGTTAGATTCCATGCAAGTCGGGCAGGAACTGCGCGAGCACGAGCCTGGCCACCCGTCAGGAAGGAGCGCTACCCGTGACACCCACGCAGGCCCCGCACACGCTGGCTGTTGTTGGCCGGCGGGCCCGCAACAAGGCGGACAAGCAGCAGCGGATCTTCGAGGCCGCCTCGGAGCTGTTCACCGGGCAGGGGTACTCGGCGGTGACCACGCAGATGGTCGCGGACCGGGCGGACGTCGGAACGGGCACGCTGTTCCGCTACGCCAGCTCCAAGGCGGAGCTGCTGATGATGGTCATGAACGAGCAGATGCGGCTCGACACCCGCGAGGGCATCGCCGCCGCCGCGTCCGGCACCTCGCCGACCGAGGCGATCATGGCGCTGCTGGCGCCCCAGATCCACCTGCCGCTGGTGTTCCCGGAGAACACCGCCGTCTACCAGCGCGAGATCCTCTTCGGCACCGAGCAGGGGCGGTACCGCACCGAGGCGCTCGCCCGCATCTCCGAGCTCGAGGACGCGATCGGCGACATCCTGGGACGGTTCACCCGCACGCACCGGGTCAGGGCGGGGGTCGACCTCCATGGCGCGGCGCGAACCACCTTCTCCACGCTGCACATGGAGCTGCTACGTGTCAGCTTCGGGCGCGGTGACCCCCAGACGCTGACCGCGACCTTGCGCGCCCACGTCGACGTGATGCTGTACGGAGTGCTCGACCCAACGTGAGACCAGGGCGTTCGCTGCATCGCTTCGGCAAGTGGGACGAGGCGACGCACCGCGAGGGACCAGCAGATCTGACAGGAACGCGCGGGCGATCTCGAGAACGTCGGTCGGTTCCTTGGTGAACGAGTGGGTGCCACGAGCAGACACCACCTCGGCTTCGCCTCCCAGAGCAGACCGAACGTCATCGGGGCTGCCGAACGCGTCCTTCTCCCCCTGTATGACGGTCAACCGGGTCCCGGCGCCCGTCACCATCTGCGCCTCCGCCGCGCGGGACTTCTCCGGCTTTCCCGGCGGATGCAGCGGGAACGCCAATAGCAGCACCGCATCAGCACCAACAGCGCTGGCCGTCCGACAGGCCACTCGCGCACCGGAGCTACGGCCGCCGACCACCAACGGCCGCGGCAACGCACCACGCCCCGACGTCAGAGCCTCCATGACGGCAAGCCATGCCACGTCCAGCTGGGCGGGAGGCGTCGCCACCGCGCGCCCGGCCACCCGCCAAGGCTGCTCGACCAGCACCACCAGCCATCCCTGCGCCGTCAGAGCGGTCAATGTCTGGAGGTCGGCCGACCATGACGAACCACCGGCGCCGTGCCCTAGAACCAGCGACCCACAGGGGCGAGACGGACGCCAGAGGTACGCGCGCGCCATACCGACTGGGGTCTGAATCTCCCTGACACTCTTGCGAACTGGCACGCCGCTCATTCGCCGATGATCTCGCCGGTGGTCGGGTCCACCACTCCCACCAGGTCCGCGCGCGACGACGGCAGCAGCAACAGCTCTCCGTTGTTGCGGGTCGAGTTGACCGCGGTGCCCACCGGGTAGGCGTCGAAGCGCCCGGGCCGGGAGAACTCCAGGTGAGTCTTGATCGCCGAGAGATCCTTTTGTGTCGGGTCGAGCCAGTCGGACCAGTCGGCACGCTCGAGGACCAGCGGCTGCCGGTCATGAATCCTGTCCAGCCCGGGCTCAGCCGCAGTCGTGATGATCGCGTAGGTCGTCAGCCACGCGTAGGGGTCGTCCTCGGCCAGTGACGTGTCACGCCAGAACTCGTACACCCCGGCCATCGCCAGCGGGGCACCATCGGATCGATGGATGAAGAACGGCTGCTTGCGCGGCTTGCCTTTGACATCAACGGCGGTGGGGCTCAACTGCCATTCATACCAACCGTCCGCGGGGACGAGACACCGGCGAGCCGCGGCTGCCCTGGCAAAGGACGACGTGTCCAGCAACGACTCGGAACGGGCGTTGGTCATCCGGAGCCCGAGCTTGACGTCCTTGGACCAGCTGGGCACCAATCCCCATGTCAGCAGACGCAGCTGGCGCACCGGCGCGGCATCAGCGTCCCCCCGGACGGCTCGGGTCAGGACCACGGGCGCTTGCTTGGTCGGCGCGATGTTGAAATCCGGCTGGCCGGCCGGCGGGTTCTGAGGAGTCACAAGGATGCTTCTCGCAACCTCTCCGGTACGGTCCTCGTCGACATCGAACTCCTCGACGAGATCTTCGGGGCGCGAGCTGGACGCGTATCGACCGCACATGCCCTCAGCCTAGATATCCAAGCGCGTCCGCGAGCAACTACGGTAGGAGCTGCACGGATGACTCTCGAGGAGATTTCAGATGACTGTGGTTCGACGGATCGCCCGACCGATGCTGGCTGTCGTCTTCGTGACGAATGGCCTGGACTCCCTACGCCACCCCGCCGCACGCGCCCAGGCCGCTGCGCCGCTGGTCAAAGCGCTCTCCGGACCGCTGAGAATGCCCGACGACCCCGAGCTGCTGGTCCGCGCGAACGGCGCCACGATGCTGGTCGCCGGCACGATGCTGGCTCTGGGCAAGTTCCCCCGGCTTGCGGCGCTGGCGCTGGCCGGCGCGCTCGTGCCGACCACCTATGTCGCCCACGCCTTCTGGGCCGTCGAGGACCCTGAAGCCCGAGCGCAGCAGAAGACCCACTTCGTCAAGAACGTCGGCCTGCTCGGGGGCGTCCTGCTCGCTTCGGTCGACACCGCCGGCAAGCCGGGGTTGGCCTACCGAACGCAGCACGTCCACTCCGAGGCGCGTCGCCAGGCGGCAGTGACCAAGCGCGAGGCGCGGCACGCAGCCAAGTCCGCCCGACGTTTCGCCAAGAACGCCCTTGACTGACTGGTTAGCCCCCCACGCGGCCGGTCCCGTCAACGCCACGGTGGCACTGCCGGGGAGCAAATCGCTGACCAACCGCTACCTTGTTCTCGCAGCCCTGGCCAACGGCCCCTCGCGGCTGCGGCGGCCCCTGCGCTCGCGCGACACCATGCTCATGGCCGCAGCGCTGCGTTCCTTGGGCGCCTCGGTAACCGACCTGCCGGGCGACGACCGCGACTGCGACGACTGGCTGGTCACCCCGGCGTCTCTCTCCGGCGCGACGTCCGTGGACTGCGGACTGGCGGGCACCGTGATGCGATTCCTGCCCCCGGTGGCGGCGCTCGCCGACGGCCCGGTCACCTTCCACGGCGATGCCCGCGCGGGTCGACGCCCCATGGCTCCGGTCATCGACGCCCTGCGCGCCCTGGGCGCGAGGATCAACGACGACGGTCGCGGGACCCTGCCTTTCACGGTCGAAGGTTCAGGCCGTATGCCGGGTGGCCCGGTGATCGTCGACGCCTCTGGGTCCTCGCAGTTCATCTCCGGTTTGCTGTTGTCCGGGGCACGATACGACCAAGGCATCACGGTTCACCACCACGGCAAACCGGTTCCCAGTGAGCCGCACATCCAGATGACCGTCGAGGTGCTGCGCGATGCCGGCGTGATCGTCGACGACTCCGAGGCCAACACCTGGCGGGTCGAGCCCTCAGAGGTGCAGTCCCTCGATGTCGAGGTCGAGCCGGATCTGTCCAACGCCGCGGCGTTCCTGGCGGCCGCCGTCGTGACCGGCGGCACCGTGCAGGTCCCGGGATGGCCACAGAACACCACTCAGGCTGGTGACGCGATCCGCGACATCCTGGACGCGATGGGCGCGGACGTGCTCTTCGAACGCTCGGGCCTCACGGTGACGGGCAGTGAGCAGATCAGCGGGCTCGACGTCGACCTGCATGACGCCGGAGAGCTCACCCCCGTCGTCGTGGCGATCGCAGCCTTGGCGGACTCTCCGTCCTTGATCCGGGGCATCGGACATCTGCGTGGTCACGAGACTGACCGCCTGGTCGCGCTCTCGACCGAGATCAACGCTCTCGGAGGATCCGTCGAAGCGACCGTGGACAGTCTGCGAATCACACCAAAACCGTTGCGGGGTGGACTGTTTCACACCTATGACGATCACCGTATGGCGATGGCGGCGGCTGTTCTCGGCCTGCGCGTGCCCGGTGTCGTCATCGAGAACGTGGAGACCACGGACAAGACGTTGCCAGGCTTCGTCGGACGGTGGACGCGACTGCTCGACAATGAACAGGGCAGGCAGGGCGGCGACGTGCAGGCGGACGTAGTTCAGAGAGACGGAGCTCAGACGGACAACGGGCCGGAGCGCGGATGAGCCCAAAGGCGCGGCGGTACGACGAGAGTGACGTTCGGATCAGGCCGACCCGCCGAGGCTCGCGGCCCCGCACCAAAGATCGCCCGGCGCACGAGGATGCCATCCCCGGCTTCGTGACCGGCGTCGACCGCGGTCGCTACACGTTGATCGTCCACTCCGGCGGCGAGCGCGTCGTCGTCGCGATGAAGGCTCGCGAGCTCGGACGCAAGAGCGTCGTCATCGGCGACGAGGTGGCGATGGTCGGTGACACGTCAGGGGGTCCGGACTCGCTCGCCAGGATCGTAAGGGTCGAGCCCCGTCGCTCGGTCCTGCGCCGGACCGCTGACGACACCGACCCGGTCGAGCGCATCATCGTGGCCAACGCGGAGCAGCTCGTCATCGTGACTGCACTGGTCGACCCCGAGCCGCGACCCCGCATGATCGACCGCTGTCTGGTAGCGGCCTACGACTCCGGGATGGAGCCGCTTCTGGTCCTGACCAAGGCCGACCTGATCGACCCAGCACCGTTCCTGGCCCACTACTCGATGCTCGAGGTCCGCCACCTGGTGACGTCCCGCGACCCCATCACCCATGCGTGGGTCGGGCTCAAACCGTTGCAGGACATGCTGATTGGTCGCGTGAGTGTCTTCATCGGTCACTCCGGCGTGGGCAAGTCGACCTTGGTCAACGCTCTGGTCCCGGGGGCTGAACGCGCCGTTGGGGTGGTCAACGACGTGACCGGTCGCGGGCGGCATACATCGTCCTCGGCGGTGTCCCTGAGGCTGCCAGGCGGCAAGGGCTGGGTCGTGGACACACCCGGCGTGCGCTCGTTCGGCCTGGCGCACGTCGATCTCTCCAGGATCATCCAGCACTTCCCGGACCTGGAGCCCGGCACGGACCAGTGCCCCAGAGGGTGCACCCACGACGAAGAGGAGTGCGGCCTCGACGCCTGGGTGGAGTCAGGTCGCGCCGGCCCCGCCGGGCCCTCCCGGCTGGACTCCCTGCGCCGGCTGCTGCGCGCACGCACGCCCCAGTCCGACGACTGAGGGATTGGCGATCCAGCGGTCGCCACAGGTCAGCCGGTCACCTCGGGTCAGCCGGTCACCTCGGGTCAGCCGGTCCCACGGTTCAGTGCCTCACCAGCGTCATGCCCCGGGGGACCCGTGGCGGTCGCCCCGTTGGTGACCGTCAGCGGATAACGTGGCCGCGTGCCTGCATATGACGATGACCTGCGCCTTGCCCACGTGCTTGCCGATGCTGTGGAACGGATCACGGTGTCTCGTTTCCGAGCCGAGGACCTGGTGGTGGAGTCCAAACCCGACCTCACGCTGGTCAGCGACGCCGACCGCGCGGCCGAGGAGATGGTGCGCCACCAGCTCAAGCGGGCCCGGCCCCGAGACGCTGTCGAGGGTGAAGAGTTCGAGACCACCGGGCGCGGGCCACGGCGGTGGGTCATCGACCCGATCGACGGGACCCACAACTTCGTCCGAGGGGTCCCCGTGTGGGCCACCTTGATCGCGCTCGTCGACGACGGGCAACCGGTTCTCGGCCTCGTCGCCGCCCCGGCGTTGGGCCGCCGATGGTGGGCGGCAATCGGCTCCGGCGCGTGGAGCGGTCGCAGTCTCTCCAGCGCGAAAAGGATTGGTGTCTCTAAGATCTCGCAGATCTCGGATGCCTCGCTGTCCTACTCGAGCATGGGCGGCTGGAGGCAACGTGAACGTTTGGAGGAGTTTCTTGAACTGACCGATGACTGCTGGCGGACCCGGGCCTACGGGGACTTCTGGTCGTACATGCTCGTCGCCGAGGGAGCTGTCGACATCGCCGTCGAGCCGGACCTGCAGGTCTACGACATGGCCGCGCTCGTGCCCATCGTGACCGAGGCCGGCGGCCGATTCACCGCGCTGGATGGAACCCCCGGACCCTGGGGTGGCAACGCGGTGGCTACCAATGGTCTGCTCCACGACGAGGTGCTGGCCCGCCTCGGCTGAACCCGCGTACTTCTGGATTGCCTCCGTGGCGGGGTTGGGCTGCCTCCGTGGTCAGGCAGGGAGGACGGTGACCTCGCCTCGCCCGAGACCGCGTACGCCCTCTGCATACAGACTTGCATCGCCCACCACGATCACGGTCCACTCACCCGTGACATAGCGATTGTAGGCAGTTGCCAGGGCCTCGGCATCAACGTCCGCAAGCGCAAGCAGGCTGGCCGTCGTGAACTCCGTGGTCAGCCCTTCGAGTGAGAGTGCCGCGGCCTCATCGGCCACGGTGTCCGCGGTGGCGAAGCGACCCGGCGCCGTCTTTCCGATGAAGTCGACACCAGCCCGGGTCTCCTCCTCGGTGAAGCCGTCACGGGCCTGGCCCAGAATGTCGAGCAGCAGCCCCAACGCCTCGACGGTGGAGTCCGCGCGAACCGAACCGCTGGCCAGGAACATGCCTCCGCACCGACGCGGACGAAAGCCCGAGCGGATGCCGTAGGTGAACCCCTTCTCCTCGCGCAGGACCGCATCAACCCTGGCGTTGGGGGATCCCCCGACGACGAAACCCAACACCGGGTATGCCGCCCAGCCGCCTTCGACCCGGCGGTCCGGTCCGGGACAACCGACGTAGAACTCGGTCTGCACCGAGCCGGGGCGGTCGAGGAACACGATGCGCTCGGCATCCGTGGCCCGGGCTGCCTCACGCGGCTCAAGAATGTGAGCTGGTGCTTCGCGCCAGGACCCTAGCGCGCGCTCGACCTCGGACACGACGTCCAGATCACTCAGGTCCCCGGCGACGACGATCGTTGCTCCGGAAGGCACGACGTTGGCGGAATGGAAGGCGATCAGATCCTCGGGCGTGATCGCCGAGATCGTCTCCTTGGCGCCCGCGGTCGGACGTGAGGCGCGCTCGTCGGGGTCGAAGTAGGTCGAGATGAACTCCATTGCCGCTCGATGACCGGGCACGGCACGCTCTTGGTCAATCTCTGCAAGTCGGATCTTGACATGGCGGGAGACCTCGTTGGCCGGGAAGGCGGGTTCTCGCACAGCTTGGCTGAGCAGATCGAGTGCCTCTGTCAGGTTTCGCTTCGGCACGTCGACATCGACGATCAGGCCCGACTCGCTGGCGCTGGCGCCGAGCGCAATTCCCTTGCGCTCCAACAGCTCGGCAAACTCCTCAGCGGTATGCCGGGCTGTTCCCTCATCGAGGGTTCGCGCCATGATCGTGGCGATGCCTTCGCGCTCTCGCGGCTCGCGCTCGAGCGGCATCGGGACGGCGAGGCGCACCGAGATGACGTACTGGCCGGGAATGTCGTAGGAGACCACGCCCAGTCCGTTGGCGAGCTCGGACCGCTGCGCCTCGGGGAACGACCACGGCTCGGGTGCGCTCACGTCTGGCCGCTCGATCGTGCTGTCATGCTCGGCCACGCTCTCCTGGTGGATCACGATGCATCTCCGTCTTGCTTGAGGTAGGCCACGACGGCACGGGAGTCTGGCATGAGCCACCGGGCGGCCACCTGCTGGACCTGATCAGCCGTCACCTCGCCGAGGCGGTCCAGGAAGGTGTTGATGTATCCGGGATCACCCTGCAGCATCGCGTGATGGCAGATGTGGTCGGCGCGCTCTTCCTGGCTGGCCAGGGCTGACAGCCACCCCCGCTCGGTCTGGGCCATCGCTGACTCCATCTCGATCTCGGTTGGTCCCTCCGCGGCGAACCGGAGCAGCTCCTCACATGCAGCCGCCTCGACCGCATCAGCACTGCAGTCATCGGCGACATCAATCGCCAAGAACCCCAACGAGACTCCGTCCACGAAACCCATGGCATGAGCCGACACGCTGGTGGCGATCTGCTCCCTTCGGACCAGTCGCTGGTAGAACCGCGAGGTCGCCAGGCCACCGATGATGTCGATCGCGAGCGAGGACGCAAAGAACTCGGGGGTGTCATCAACCGGAAGCCGGAATGCGAGATGAAGACGGTCGGCGGGGACATCTTCCATGTGCTCGTCGCGGAGCGGTTCAGTCAAAGGAGCCAGCGGCGCGACGGGCTCTCGAAATGGCGCCGCGATGGCCGTCAAGGGACCGAAATACCGCTCTGCCGAGGCGAAACCCTCATCCGGGGTGAGGTCACCGACCAACGTGAGAACGGTGTTGTTCGGAGCGTAGTAGCGGCGGAAGAACTCGTGCACGTCCTCAACGCTGGCCGCATCAAGGTCCTCCATCGAGCCTATGGTCGCGTGGTGGTACGGGTGACCCTTGGGAAAGATCGCCGCGTAGGTGTCGATCAGCGCATTGCCGTAGGGCACATTGTCGTAGCGCTGGCGCTTCTCCTCCTTGACCACATCGCGCTGGTTGTCGAGGTTCTCCTGGTTGACGGCATCGAGCAGGTGGCCGTGTCGGTCGGCCTCCATCCACAGGGCCAGATCCATCGCCCCCCGCGGCATCGTCTCGAAGTAGTTGGTGCGGTCGAACCAGGTCGTGGCGTTGAGCCGTCCACCGGCCGCCATGAGCGCCGAGAAGTGCTCTCCGGACGCCACGTTGCGCGAACCCTGGAACATCAGATGCTCGAAGAGGTGCGCAAAACCGGTGCGGCCCTCGACCTCGTGACGTGATCCCACGTTGACCCAGAGGTTGACCGTGACGTTGGGGACGCTGTGGTCCTCAGAGACGATGACCCGCAGTCCATTGGCCAGCGTGTGTTCGGCGATCTGATAGTCAAGCGGCATGGGCCCACACTAGGCGACGACGGTGGTCACCGGGGCATGCGGCGTCGCCGTGGTCAGGCCGGATCGGAGGTCAGCGGCGCGATCTGCGCCCCAGCCAGTAGCCCACGATGAAGGCCACGGGGCCAAGAACGCGGGCGGCATAACGGGTAAGCAGAACGCGCCCAATGGTGCTGAGCAGGTGCAGCTCGGCGTCCACTGCAGGAGGAGAAGGCGGTCCCGGCCGGTATGCCGGTGCCTGTGTCCCGGAGGCGGCTGCAACACCGGCGATGTCCCCGGGAGGGGAAGGGATGACATCCGCCACCAAGGGGATCTCCGCTGCGGGGGTGACCCGGACGGCCTCCGAGGCTCCCAGCTTGGCCTGCAGGCAGGCGACGAACTGCAGGAGCAGCTTGTCGCTGAGGTCCTGCATGACTCCTCTGCCGAACTGCGCCGGCTTACCGGTGACGGCAAGATCCGTGTCCACGTGCACCGCGGTTCCGTTGCCGTCGGGGGTGAGCTGTGCGGTGACCGTCGCGCTGGCCGTGCCGTTGCCGCGCTTGTCCTTGCCGGTGGCCTCGATCACCGCTCGCCGACCCTGCTCGTCACGTTCGACGTAGATGCCAGTGCCGTTGTACTGCAAGGCGATCGGACCCAGCTTGATCTTGGCGGATCCGGTGAACTGGTCGCCGTCAACAGAGATCAACGTCGCGCCGGGGAAACAGGGCGCGACCACCTCAGGGTTGTTGAAGGCCGCCCAGGTCTCCTCGACGGAAGCCGGGACGGTGAACTGGTGCTCGAGCTCCACGGATCTCCTCGGTCAGCCTGCCGCGGCCAACACGGCTCGGCGTGCCAGCACCGAGGCGAGGTGACGGCGATAGTCACCATCGCCGTTGAGGTCGCTCGGTGGCCGGGTTCCCTGGGCAATGTCGGCGACCGCCACCGCAACCGCCGAGGCATCGGCGGCGAGACCCACCAGAGCCTGCTCGACGGCCGCCGCACGGATCGGCACGGGGCCCATGTTCGTCATTGCCACCCGAGCCTGCGCGATGGCGCCGGACTCGACGCGGACCGTGGCGGCCACCGCGACGATCGACCACTGCTGGGCCACCCGGGAGAACTTCTCGTAGTGAGCACCCCAGCCAGTGTGTTTGGGGACCCGGACCTCGGTAAGGATCTCGCCCTGGCCGATGGCGGTCGTGAACATGTCCTGGAAGAAGTCCGCGGCCGCGACCGTGCGGGTCCCGGAGGGTCCGGAGATGACGAACGAGGCATCCAACGCAAGGGCGGGGGCCAGCAGGTCGCCCGCCGGATCCGCGTGGGCCAGTGCCCCTCCGAAGGTCCCGCGATGGCGAACCTGGGGGTCGGCGACCGTTCGGACAGCCTTGCTCAACAGCAACGCATGCGTTGCCACAAGGGATGACCGAGCGACGTCGTCGTGCGATGTCATGGCACCGATCACGAGGGCGTCACCATCCTCCCGAATCCCACGCAGGGACTCGATCCGGCCCAGGTCGACGACGACCTCCGGCGCCGCCAGCCGCAGCTTGAGGAGCGGGATGAGGCTCTGGCCGCCGGCCAGGACCCTGACGTCGCCGGATGAGCCAAGCAGCTGCAGGGCCTCCTCGACGCTCGTCGGGGCGTAGTAGTCGAAGCTTGCCGGGATCATGACGCACCACCTTTGCTGATAGAAGGCGAAGCTGCCTGTATCGCGCGCCAGACCGTCAGCGGGGCGCACGGCATGACGACGTCCTGAACGCCGAGAGGCCTGATGGCGTCGATCACGCCGTTGACGATGGCCGGAGTCGAGGCGATCGTGCCCGCCTCGCCAACGCCCTTGACGCCGAGGTCGTTCGTCGTCGAGGCCGACACGGTGCGGTCGGTGATGAACGACGGCAGATCGGCCGCGCTCGGCACCAGGTAGTCGACGAAGGACCCAGAGACCAAGGTGCCGTTCTCGTCATACACGGCCTCCTCGAACAGCGCTTGGGCTATGCCCTGGGCGATTCCTCCGTGGATCTGGCCCTCGACGATCAAGGGGTTGACCACGTTGCCGATGTCGTCGACGCAGACGTACTTGCGCAGCCTGACGGCACCCGTCTCGGTGTCGACCTCCATGGCGGCGAGGTGCGTGCCATGGGGGAACGAGAAGTTCACCGGGTCGAACGTGGCGTCGGCATCTATGGAGGGCTCGAAGCCGTCGGGCAAGTTGTGGCCCTGGAATGCCGCGAAGGCGGTCTCGCCCAGCGCCATCCCTTTGTCGGTGCCCTTGACGGTGAACCGGCCGTCGGCGAACTCGAGGTCGTCGGCGCTGGCCTCGAGCAGGTGGGCCGCGATGGCGCGCGCCTTCTCGATCACCTTGTCGGCAGCCTTGACGACTGCCATGCCGCCCACGACCAGCGACCGGGAGCCGTAGGTGTCAAGGCCTCTCGGCGAGATGGCCGTGTCCCCATGCAGGACCTCAACGTCCTCGAAGGGAACACCCAGCCGGTCTGCGACGATCTGGCTCCACGCCGTCTCGTGGCCCTGACCGTGCGGGCTGGTACCGGTGACTACCTCGACCTTGCCAGTGGGCAGCACACGGACCGATGCGTGTTCCCAGCCCCCGCCGACGTACTTCAGTGCGCCCAGCACACGCGAAGGCGCCAGTCCGCACATCTCGGTGTAGGTCGAGACGCCGATGCCGAGCTGGACCGGGTCGCCGGACTCACGTCGCTGCCTCTGCTCGGCGCGCAGCTCGTCGTAGCCGAACAGCTCCTTGGCTCTCGCGGTGGCCGCCTCGTAGTTGCCCGAGTCATATGTCATGCCCGCGACCGTGGAGAAGGGGAACTCCTCGTGCTTGATCCAGTTCTGCTCACGCAGCTCGATCGGGTCTCGGCCCAGCTGTGCTGCGAGCTCATCCATCAACCGCTCGATCGCGAACGTCGCCTCGGGACGGCCCGCGCCGCGGTAGGCGTCGGTCCAGGTCTTGTTGGTGAAGACGTTCGTGGTGCTGAAGCGATAGGCCGCGAACTTGTAGATCGCGTTGAACATGAACGCGCCCAGCACCGGGATGCCCGGGGTCACCAGACCCAGGTATGCCCCCATGTCCGTGAGCAGGTCGACCTTGAGCCCGGTGACAGTGCCGTCCTCGGTCGCGGCCAGGGTCAGCCGCTGCAGCTGGTCACGGCCGTGGTGGCCCGAGACCAGAGACTCGGACCGGGTCTCGGTGTACTTGCACGGCTTGCCCGTGTGCTGTGCCGCAAGAACGGTCAGGACCTCTTCGGGAGTGAACTGCAGCTTTCCGCCGAACCCGCCGCCGACGTCCGGTGCGATGACCCGGATCTTGCTCTCGGGGATGCCGAGCGTGAGCGCAAGGAAGATGCGGACGAAGTGGGGCACCTGGGTGGAGCTCCAGACGGTGAGCTGTTCCCCGGTGGGGTCGACCAGGATCGACCGGGGCTCCATGAAGGCGGGGATCAACCGCTGCTGCCGGAAGGTCCGTTCGATGACGACTCCGTCCGCCCGGGCCTTGGCGATCTCCTCCTCGACATCGGTGCCCGTGCCCGCCTGGCCCGAGTCATAGACCCAGACGGCCGACACGTTGGTGCCCAGCTCGGGATGCGCGTATGGCGCGCCCGCTACAGCTGTCTCGAGGTCCAGGACCACGGGAAGGCCTTCATAGTCAACGTCGACCAGCTCCATCGCGTCCCTGGCCTCGCGGGCGGTGCGAGCCACGACGACCGCCACGACTTCGCCGGCAAAGGAGACGTGATCCACAGCAATCGCAGGGTGATCCGGGGCTTTCTGGTCATCGGTGATGGGCCACGCGGTGGGCAGGCTGCCTTGTTTGTCGGCCAGATCGGCGCCGGTCAGCACCGCGACCACTCCAGGCGATGCCTTTGCCGCGCTGGTGTCGACCGCGGTGATCCGGGCGTGCGCCACGGGGCTGCGGACCATGCCGAGGTGGAGCATGCCGGCCACGGACAGGTTGTCGGTGAAGCTGGTCCGACCGGTGATGAGGCGCAGGTCCTCCTTGCGCCGCCGCGCCTTGCCGATCTCTGGGCCGGCAGCCTCGGCCGCGCGCTCGTCGACCGCGGTCATGCCGAGGCTCCGGTGGAAACCGAGGCGCTTGCCGAAGGCACCCCGTCGGCCACCTGTTTCACGGCCTTGACGATGTTCTGGTAGCCCGTGCACCGGCACAGGTTGCCCTCGAGTCCCTCGCGGATCTCGGTCTCGGTGGGGGTGGCGTTGTCGTTGAGCAGGTCGATCGAGGACATGATCATGCCCGGCGTACAGAAGCCGCACTGGAGCGCGTGACTGTCGTGGAAGGCCGCCTGCATCGGGTGCAGGACACCGTCCTTGGCCAGTCCCTCGATGGTGGTCACCTCGTGGCCGTCGGCCTGAACGGCCAGCATCGTGCAGGACTTGACGCTGCGTCCGTCGAGGTGAACGGTGCACGCGCCACAGTTCGTCGTGTCGCAGCCGATCACAGTGCCGGTCTTGCCGACCTGCTCCCGGAGGTACTGCACGAGCAGGGTGCGATCCTCGACCTCGTCGGAATACTCAACACCGTCCACAGTGAGGCTGATTCGGGTCATCCCTGGTCCACCCCTCCACAGCCGCCGACGGATCGGACACCCCACCGGACGCGGCGACCTCATACAGCGGAGAGCGTGGGACCAAGACAACCGCGATGTGACCTGCGACACAAGCCCCGTCAGGCTTTGAGCTGGTGATGGATTCGGCCATCGAGCTCGGCAAGCCGTCCACCACCGCCACCCCAACGCACTGCGATGATCTCCGCGGCAATGGAGACTGCCGTCTCCTCGGGGGTCCGCGCGCCAAGGTCGAGCCCGATCGGGCTGGACAGCTGGGCCAGCTCCTGATCGGTCAGCCCCGCCGCGCGAAGTCGCTTCATCAGGTCGGCGTGGGTGCGCCGCGATCCCATCGCTCCGACGTAGGCCACGTCCGGCAGCCGCAGCGCGACCTCCAGCAGTGGCACGTCGAACTTGGGGTCGTGGGTCAACACGCACATGACTGTGCGCGAGTCGATGGCTCCAGCCGCCACCTGTTCGCTCAGGTATCGATGCGGCCAGTCGACGACCACCTCATCGGCGTGCGGGAACCGCGAGACCGTTGCGAAGACAGGCCGTGCGTCACACACCGTCACGCGGTATCCGAGGAACGACCCGAGCCGTGCCACTGCAGCGGCGAAGTCGATCGCACCAAAGACGAGCATCCGCGGCTTGGGGGCATAGGCAGCGCAGAAGACGCGCATCCCCTCACCCCTGCGCTGGCCGTCCGGACCGTAGGTGAGCAGCTCGGTGCGGCCACTGGCCAGAAGCCCACGCAGGTCGTCGGCGATCGCGGATTGCGCGCGCTCGGACCCCAGATTGCCCTCAACAGGTATGCCGGCCCGGTCCGGACGCACGATCAGTCGCCTCCCGAGCCACGCAGGATCCGGGTGCTCGACCACCGTGGCCACGGCGACCGGGCGCCCGGCTTCGATGTCGTCGGCCACCGCGCCGAGCTGGGGGAACGTCTCCTTCGAAACCTTCTCCACGAACACGTCCAGGATGCCGCCACACGTCAGCCCGACGGCGAACGCGTCGTCGTCGCTGACGCCGTATCGCTGCAGCACCGGCTCGCCGTCGGCCATGACCTGCTGGGCCAGCTCGTAGACCGCCCCTTCAACGCAACCCCCTGAGACCGAACCGACGACGCTCTGGTCCGGGCCGACCAGCATGGAGGCACCAGCCGGCCGCGGCGCCGACCTCCACGTCCCCACGACGGTCCCGACGCCGATCGTCTTGCCGTCGCGCCACCAGGTCATCAGCTCAGGCAGAACCTCACGCATGCGCCACCACCTTCAACAGCTCCGCGAACGACGCGAGCGAGTGCCCGGCCACAAACTGGTCAACATACGGCAGCGCCGCGGCGATACCGCCCTGGAGGGGTTCGTATCCGGCCTTTCCGCGGTGCGGGTTCATCCACACGACGGCATGGGCGAGGCGCTGAAGCCGGGCGACCTGCTCACCGAGCAGCCGTGGGTCGCCGCGCTCCCACCCGTCAGAGGCGATGATGACGACCGAGCCACGAGCCACCCCCCGTTGTCCCCATCGGGCGGTGAACGCCCGGATCGACTCTCCCAGCCGGGTGCCGCCAGACCAGTCCGGGACGCTCTGACCCGCGCACTTGAGGGCCTCGTCGGGATCGCGAAGCCGTAGTGCCGTCGTCACCCGGGTGAGGCGGGTCCCGATCGTGAAGACCTCGACCCGACCCGGAATCGCGTGGGAGATGCGGTGGCCCAACCGAAGCAGCGAGTCGGCATACGGCTCCATGGACCCGGACACGTCCACCAGCATGACAATCCGCCGGGCCTTGGTCCGCGGACGGCGATAACGCAGCGGTCCGGGCTCCCCCGCTCGCTGCAGCTGTTCGCGCAGCGTGCGCCGAGGGTCGATCTCCCCTCTGTTGGACGGACCCCGCCTCGGGCTGCGGCGACGCGGAGGATCGACCTGGAGCCCGGCGAACAACGTTGCCAGCAAACGGCGTTCAGCCGCGGAGAGCAGGGCGATATCGCGATGGCGCAGCACCTCGTTCGAGCTCGCGAGGGCACGCACTGGCTGCGCCTCACCCTCATCTCCACCCGTGGCCTCCGGCACCAACGAGGCCCGCTGGACTGTCCTCGTCGCGGGCTCACCGAGCCAGCGCGGTGCGCCCTCAGCAGAGAACCAGGCGCGGAACGCCGCGTCATAACGTTCCAGGTCTTCCTGTGACGAGCAGAGGGTTGAACGGCCGGCCCAGAACACACCCTGACGGTCGCCCGCATCCGCTAACGAGGCCGCCCGAAGGAACGACTGGGTCCGGTCAGCTGTGACGGCCACGCCGGCATGACGCACCGTGCGGGTGAACGCCACCAGCATCTCGTCAGGCGCCAGACCGGCAGGGCTCAAGCCGGAGCCGCCCGAGCCGTCGCTCACTGGGCGTTCACTGGGCCTTCGCCATGATTCTCATCCGGCCAGGATCAGGTCCAGCGTTTCCCGCACACGGTCCGAGTCCTCGCGGTACTTCAGCACAGCGCCCAAGGTGGCGCTCGCGGTCTCGAGGTCGAGGTCGTCCCGCCCGAGCTGGTGCAGCGCCCGAGCCCAGTCCAGCGTCTCGGACACGCCCGGAGGCTTGAGCAGGTCACCTGATGTACGCATGCGCTGCACAGCGCGGGCCACCTGTTCGGCAAGCTTCGCGGACACCTCAGGCAGCCGGCTGCGCACGATCTCGACCTCGCGCGCCAGACCCGGGTGATCGATCCAGTGATACAGGCAGCGCCGTTTGAGCGCGTCGTGCAGCTCACGGGTGCGGTTCGAGGTCAGGACGACCACTGGTGGCTTGTCCGCGCGAACCACGCCGTACTCCGGGATGGTCACCTGGTTGGTCGACAGCACCTCGAGCAGGAACGCCTCGAACTCGTCGTCCGCACGGTCGATCTCGTCGATGAGCAGCACAGCGTCCTGCTCTCGAAGCGCCCTCAGGATGGGACGGTCGAGCAGGAACCGGTCGGCGAACAGTGAGGCTTCCAGCGCCTCTGTGTCCACGCCCTCGCTGGTCGCCTCGACCGTCCGCAGATGCAGGATCTGGCGCGGGAAGTCCCAGTCATAGAGGGCCTGGCTGGCGTCGATCCCCTCGTAGCACTGGAGCCGGATCAGGGGGACGTCCAGCAGCAGGGCGAGGGCCTCGGCGAGGGCGGTCTTGCCGGTGCCCGGCTCTCCCTCGAGCAACAGCGGTCGTTGCATGGCCAGGGCGAGGTAGGTGATCGTGGACAGACCCTCGTCAGGCAGATAGCCGGTCGCCCGCAGCCTCGTCGAGACCTCGTGTGCCGACTCGGGTGGTTGCGCCATGAGCCCACATTAGGCGACCGACGTCTCAGCCCGGAGGTTCTTGCCCGGCCCGCCTTTCTTGCTCCGGCTGATGCCCGGGTCCGGGGCGGGGAGACAGCGTGGGAGCGAAGTCCCCGCCGAGCTGTTCGAGCGCCTGACGGGCGAATACCTGCTGCTCAGTGACCGTCCTCTCAGAACGGCCGCGGCCGACGAAGCTCACCGCCCAATGCAACAGTGTCGTCAACCGGTTCTTGAACCCGACCATGTAGACGAGGTGGAGGCCCAGCCACATCAGCCAGGCTGTGAACCCGGTGAACCGGAGCCGCCCGATGCTGGCGACCGCACTGAACCGCGAGATCGTCGCCATACTGCCCTTGTCCTTGTACCGGAAGGGCTGACCATCAGGCGTTCCGGCCAGTCGGGCCTTGATCTGACCAGCCGCATAACGGCCCCCTTGAATGGCGACCTGAGCCACCCCGGGCAGCCCGCCGAGCGCGATCATGTCGCCGACCACGAAGACCTCGGGATGTCCTGGCAGGGTGAGGTCCGGCCGAACCTCGATGCGCCCCGCATGATCCAGGCCGGCGCCCGACTGCTCAGCGAGAAGCGCCCCGAGCGGACTGGCCGAGACGCCGGCAGCCCACACCTTGCAGACGGACTCGATCCGGCGCCTTTGTCCAAGGGCATCCTCGACCTCGATGCCGGTGCCGTCGACGCCCACGACCTTGGCGCCGAGCTGCACCTCGACCCCGATCTGGCCCAGCCTGGTCTTTGCCTTGGCGCCGAGACGGTCGCCGAACGAGCCCAGGACCGACGTCGCCGCGTCGAGCAGGATGACGCGGGCCTGACGAGGGTCGATGCGCCGAAACTCGTGGCGGAGCGTGCGATGCGCGAGCTCGGCAATCTGGCCGGCCATCTCAACCCCCGTCGCGCCAGCGCCCACGACCACGAAGGTCATCAGCCGGGCACGCTGTTCCTCGTCCTCGACCAGCTCTGCCATCTCGAAGCTGCCGAAGATGCGCCCCCGCAGCTCGAGTGCGTCGTCGATGCTCTTCATCCCCGGCGCGAACTTCGCGAAGTGGTCGTTGCCGAAGTACGACTGGCCAGCACCCGCGGCGACGATGAGCGAGTCGTATGACGTGACGCGAACCTGGTCCAGGACCATCGACGTGACGGTGCGGTTGGCGAGGTCGATGGCGTTGACCTCGCCGAGCAGAACGCGCGCATTACGTTGGCGTCCAAGGATTTCGCGGGTCGACGGTGCGATCTCACCCTCGGAAAGGATGCCGGTCGCGACCTGATAGAGCAGGGGCTGGAACAGGTGGTGGGTGGTCTTGGCGATCAGCGTGATGTCAACGTCGGCGCGTTTGAGAGCCTGCGTGGCGAACAACCCACCGAACCCGGAGCCGATCACCACCACACGGTGTCGGCGGCCAGAGACGGTGCCTTGCGCAGCGCTCTGACTCACGGATCGAGCGTACTCACCGACGTCCTCACAGACCTGCTCGTAGACGCGCCAGTACCAAGGCCAGGACGGCCATGGCAGCAGCGTTGACTCCAAGGATCAGCCAGACCGCCACGGTGATGCTCTGGTCGTACGCGAACCCGAGCGAGGCACCCGCCGCCAGCAGCCCCAAGCCACGAACCAAGGCCAGCCAACCGAACGCGATGGAGCGAGAAGCAGGGACGACGAGCTCGGTGACCACGGCCTTGACGGTTGAGTCCATCACGCCGTGGACAAGCCCCCAGACGGCGACGCCCACCCAGATCAGCGTTGCGTTCTGGGTGAAGGCGATGGCTGCCACTCCAGCAGCAACCGGCACGACGAGAAGGACCTGGGGGCCAAGCCGGTCATAGAACCGGCCCATCAGCAACCCACTCAGGCCGTCGACCAGCATCGCCAGGGCGAACAACAACGGCACCTGCGCGGACGTGAGCAGGTGCTGCGTCTGGGCATGGAAGGCCAACAGTGGGAACGAGGCAATCCCCAATGACAACAAGCCAATCGTGCCGATGTATTGCCAGAGCAGTGGTGGCAGGTCGACCCGAGCGCTCCTGTCAACGTGCCCCTCTGAGTTCTCCCCGGAACCGTGCGGGGCCGGAGCGTGCGGCACCGGAGCGTGCGGCACCACGGCCTCAACCTCGTATGCCAGTGGGTCCGGGACGCGATGGCGTAGCCAGAACAGCAGTCCAAGGACCACGACCCCTGGCACGATGAGGACACCGAAGGCCAGGCGGTAGTTGCCCTCGTGCTGCGACAGAACTGCCGCCAGAAGTAGCGGCCCAGCCATGGCGCCGGCCTGGTCCATCGCCTGGTGGACCCCGAACGCGGTTCCTCGGCCGGTCTGGGTGGACGCGTAGGACAACAGCGTGTCCTTGGCCGGTGAACGCACCGCCTTGCCCAGCCGCTCGGTGCCGTACAGAACCAATGCCGGGGCGATCACGTTGGTCGAGCCGATCAAAGGAACACTGAGCACCGTCAGCGCGTAACCCGTGATCGTCCATGCCCAGTAGTGCCCCCGGCGCTGGACCAGGTATCCGGAGACCACTCGCAGGCCGTAACCGATGAACTCCCCTGCGCCGGCAACGGCCCCGACGATTGTCGCCGATGCCCCGAGCGTCGCGAGGTAGGGCCCGATGATGCTGCGCGCGCCCTCGTAGACCATGTCCGCGAACAGGCTGACCAATCCGAAGAAGAGGACGAAATGCCACGGCCGAAGCTGCGGTCGACTGATCGCTAGCCGCCCCGACCCGTCCTGTGCCTGAACCATGCACCCATCGAACCAGCATCAGCGCGCGAGTGGTGACCGGTCAGCGGGAGGTTGTCCACAGCGCCTCGGGTTCGGCGTCCGGTTCGGCGGGGAACCGCAGCGCGAGCGCCGCCTTGATCTCGAGGTGACGCAACAGGAAGGCACGCTCGTCCAGCCGCTTGCGCCGCAGCCAGCCGGTGACTTCGTCATTGCACTTGCTGGCGTTGCAGGAACCGCAGGCCGGCGCGATGTTGTCGAGCGTGTAGCGCCCGCCGCGGGAGAGCGCCAGCACGCAGTCGCGCTGCAGTGGCTTGTGGGTCGCGCCGCAGTACGCGCATCCACCCCACATCGCCTGGAGCGCGGTCCACTGCTCATCGCTGAGGTCGTGCTGGACACGATCCATCCGGCGCTTGCGTCTGCGGGCCCCCCGGGCCTTGCGACTTCGGTTGACCGCCATCGCCCCAGCGTATGAGGTGATTCGCCAGGTCTACGGAAAGAGCCGGCCTGACCGTAGGTCAGCTGGAGGAGCCGGAGAACTTGCCAAGGGTTCGGCGCTGGATCCGAAGGTCGTCGCGGATGCCGTAGGGCACCGGCAGGTTGCGAGCTTCCAGCTCGGCGGTGAAGGCCTCAAGTGCCAAGAGCAGTCGTTTTCGTGCCACGTCGACCACGCTCGACGTGCCGAGCGGCGCCCGACGGGCGACCGTCATCGCGGCTCGCGCGCTGGCGACCTCTTGGAAGAGTGCCGACAAGGGATCGCAGCCGGACGATGGGTCCGCCGCGGTGTTGGCATGCATGAGGCGACTCGGTCTCTGTCGGTCGCGGACCGACGTCGGCCGACGATATATGCCGGCAATACCAACTTTACGCGGTGGCTTGGCGCGCCGTGCCCGACTTGCAGAATCTGAGCCCGCCCGAGCTCAAGCGGGTCATCAGGTCGGCAACGTCCCCTCGTCGCGCTCGTCTCGCTCTGCCCAATCCAGCAAGGTGTCCAGGGCAAACACGGCGTCATCAATCCCCTTGTGCAAATCACCCAGCGCTGCAAATCGGGCAGGGACCGTGGCGATGGTGCAGTCCTGCGGCATGACGTTCTGGACTTCATCCCAGGTGATCGGGGTGGACACAGTGGCCTCGGGCACTCCGCGCACCGAGTACGCACTGGCGATGGTGTGGTCCCGGGCGTTTTGGTTGTAGTCGACGAAGACCGCCTTGTGGTCGCGATCCTTCCTCCACCACGTGGTGGTCACGTCCCGCGGCGCTCTGCGCTCCACCTCTCGCGCGAAGGCGAGCGCGGCCCGGCGTACATCTGCGAAGCCCCACCGTGGTTCGATCCGCACGTAGATGTGCAGGCCAGAACCGCCTGAGGTCTTCGGCCAACCCACGGCACCCAGCTCGTCGAGCACCTCATGGGCAACGTTGGCAACCCGGCGGACCGTGTCAAAACCGCACTCCGGCATGGGATCCAGATCGATGCGCCACTCATCGGGGTGCTCGGTGTCGGAGCGCCGGGAGTTCCAGGGGTGGAACTCGACGGTGGACATCTGGACAGCCCAGATGACGCTGGCCAGCTCGGTGACACACAGCTCGTCGGCGTGCCGGTTGTATCGCGGGAAAGTCACCCGGACGGTCTCGAGCCACGGCGGCGCGCCGTGCGGCAGCCGCTTCTGGTGGACCTTCTCGCCGCTGACCCCTTCGGGGAAGCGGTGCATCATGCACGGCCGCTCACGAAGCGCGCGAACGATGCCCTCTCCGACGCTCAGGTAGTAGTTGGCCAGGTCGAGCTTGGTCTCCCCGCGGGCCGGGAAGTAGACCCGGTCAGGATTGGAGATCCGCACCAGGCGGTCACCTACCTCCAGCTCGACCGCCGGGGACTTATCGACTGCTGGGGATTTGCCGCCCGAGACCGCCATAGCCACAAAGTAGCCATTGGCGACCGGGCGCTCCAGTGCCGTGGGTGCTCGACTTCGCACCTATATGATAACTTTATCAAGTGCATATTCCGGCGAATGATGAAATACGCATCAGTCCCCAGGGGGGTCACCCGTGACATCAGAGCCGATCTACACGCTTAAGGCCGAGTTCTTCAAGGCCCTCGGGCACCCTGCGCGGATCCGGATCCTGGAGCTGCTGGCCGAGCGTGAGCACTCAGTGACCGAGCTGCTGCCCGAGCTCGGTCTGGAGTCGTCGCACCTTTCCCAGCAGCTCGCTGTGCTGCGCAAGGCCGGCATGGTGGTGGCCCGCAAACAAGGCAACAACGTGATCTACTCCATCGCCTCGAAGGACATGGCCGAGCTGTTGGCGCTGGCCCGCAAAGTACTGACCGGGCTGCTCACCGACCAGATGGGTCTGCTGAAGGACCTGCAAGCCAGCGCCCGCGCCGCGGCACGAGCAGGCCACTGATGAATGCGACCAACCCGACTTGCCAGGAGAGGGACCAATGAGCTGGATCGGCAAGATCGGTCGAGTCGGTCGCATCGTCGAGCCCGCACCGGACGCCCCCGAGGCAGCAATTGTCCCTCCCACCGGAGTGACTGGCTCGCTTCAGCTGCGGCACGTGGACTGCGGTTCCTGCAATGGTTGCGAGCTCGAGATCACCAGCGCCTTCTCTCCCGTATATGACGCGGAGCGTTTCGGTGCGCGGTTGGTCGCCTCACCCCGCCACGCCGATGCATTGCTCGCAACCGGTGTCGTGACCCACAACATGCGCCAGCCGTTGCTCAACACCCTGAAAGCCATTCCGGAGCCGCGGATTGTCATCGCTGTAGGCGATTGCGCGGTCAACGGCGGCGTGTTCACCAAGGGCTACGGGGTCGTGGGTACGGTCGGCGACGTGGTGCCGGTGGATGTAGAGATCCCTGGCTGCCCGCCCACCCCGCAGCAGATCATCACCGCGCTGCGCAGTGTGACCGGCCGGTGACCACCACCATCGACGCCTCCCCCGCCGCTCCTGCGCTGGGTGAGGGCCCCCGTGCCGCGCGACGGTCGATTGATGGGCCCGCACTGTCCGGAGGGCTCACCGCGATCCTCGGAGCGATCGGCCTGGCACTCGGGCTGAGCGTGATCTTCGGCGAGCCACGGCAGCTGCGGATCGGCTGGCTACTTCCCCTGGTCGGTGTTCGCCTCGATCTCGACCCGCTGGGGGGCGTCTTCGTCGCAGCGACCGGCGCGGTCGCAATCGCGGTCGGTATCTACGCCGTCGGTTACGCGAGACGTGAACACTGGGCTCGCTTCCCGCTGGTCACGCTCCCGTTGTTCGTGGCGGGCATGCTCCTCGTACCGGCAGCCGGCTCGGTGACAACGTTCCTGCTGGCCTGGGAGCTGATGGCGGCGACGTCTCTGATCCTGGTGCTCTCAGAGCACCGCCGTAAGGAAGTCAGGTGCGCAGGGGTCTTCTACGCGGTCATGACCCAGCTGGGCTTCGTGTTCATCCTGATCGCCCTCGTGGTCTTGTCCGCCGCCGGCGGCGGCGACGCCTTCACCACGATCGAAGCGAACGTGGACAACCTCACACAGGGCCCCCGCAACGCAATCTTCCTGCTCACGGTCCTGGGATTCGGGTCGAAGGCCGGCCTGCTTCCGCTGCACGCATGGTTGCCCAAGGCGCATCCCGAGGCACCAAGCCCGGTCTCGGCGTTGATGAGCGCGGCGATGGTCAACATGGGTATCTACGGCATCATCCGGATCGACCTACAGCTGCTCGCCCCCGGCCCGCACTGGTGGGGCCTGACGCTCATGATCTTCGGCGCCGTGTCAGCAGTCTTTGGTGTGCTACAGGCCTCTGTGGCGACCGATCTGAAGCAGCTGTTGGCCTACTCGACCACCGAGAACATGGGACTGATCACGCTAGCTCTGGGTGCTGCCACGCTCCTCACGTCTTCGGGGGCGCCGACGGTGGCTGCCATCGCGCTGACCGCCGCGCTCCTGCACCTGCTCAGTCACGCCGCCTTCAAGACGCTCGGCTTCCTGGCAGCTGGATCAGTGCTTGCCGCGACCGGGCTGCGCGACCTGGACAAGCTCGGCGGCCTGGCCCGCCGGATGCCGGTCACCACCGTGATGTTCGGCATTGCCGCGCTCGGCGCTTCCGGTTTGCCGCTGGGCGCCGGCTTCGTGAGCGAGTGGCTCCTGCTGCAAAGCCTCATCCACGCCCCCCACGACAGCATCACGCTCGTGGCACTGGCGATGCCCTTGTCGGTGGGCGCAGTCGCACTCACCACCGGGCTCGGGATCGCCGCCATGGTCAAGGCGTTCGGGGTCGGGTTCCTGGCCCGACCACGCTCGGCCGCCGCCGAGGCCGCCCGGGAAGCACCCAAGAGCATGCTCGCCGGCATGACCCTGGCTGCGGCTGCCTGCGTGGTATTCGCCATCGCCCCAGTCCTGCTCAGCCCCACCCTGCAGCGGGTCCTGGCCGTGCTGCCCAGAGTCGGCGGCGACTCCGCAGGTCCGCAGATCGAGACGATCCTGCGCCTGCCCGGTGTCGCCGGATCGATCTCGCCAGGCCTGCTCGCGGCCGCACTGGTCATCGCGATTCTGCTTGCGCTTGCCCTGGCCCGCTGGGGAAGACGGCATCGCCCACCCGTGGCGGTGACCCCGCTGTGGGCGAGTGGCGCAGATTCGCTCAGCCCCCGGATGCAATACACCGCAACGTCGTTCGCCGAACCCTTGCAGCGCGTCTTCGATGACATCCTGCGACCCGACACCAACGTGGAGGTCACCCACTTCGCCGAGTCGCAGTACTTGGTCGAGAGGGTCAGCTACCGGACTCTGATGGCCGATCCGGTGGAACAACGCTTCTACACCCCGGTGGTCCAGGCCGTCACCAGCTGGGCCCAGCTGGTGCGCCGCGCACATACCGGCAGCGTGCACCTCTATCTCGCATACGGCGCCGCGGGTCTGCTCATCGTTCTGCTGGTCGCTCGATGAGCGCCTTGGCAGTCGCGGCCGCAGCCCTGCAGGTGGTGGGCGTCCTTGCCGGAGCACCGTTGGTCGTCGGTGGAATGAGGCAGGTACGCGCCCGCCTTGAGGGCAGGGCCGGAGGCGGTATCGGCCAGCCGTGGCGGGACCTGCGAAAGCAGTTGCGCAAGCAGCAGATCACGCCCCGCGGGACCACTGTGGTGTTCGCTCTGGCACCAGCGGTCGTGGCTGGCAGCTCGCTGTTGATCGCCGCGATCGTGCCGATCATTGCCCTCGGCTCACCGCTGGACTCGGTAGCGGATCTCTTCGGGGTCGTCGGCCTGCTGTTCCTGGGAACGGTCGCCTTGACCCTGGCCGGCATCGACACCGGCACGGCTTTCGGCGGCATGGGGTCCAGCCGCGAGATCACCATCGCAGCCCTCGTCGAGCCCACCATCCTGCTCGCGATCTTTGCCCTCTCCGTGCCCGGACAGTCGGCCAACCTGGCTGCCATCGTGTCGGCGACGGCGAACAACCCTGAACAGCTGGTGTCACCGGGCAGCCTGCTGGCCTTTGTTGCCCTGGCCATCGTGATCATCGCCGAGACCGGGCGACTGCCGGTGGACAACCCCTCGACCCACCTCGAGCTGACCATGATTCATGAGGCGATGGTCCTGGAGTACGCCGGTCCGAAGCTGGCACTGGTCGAGTGGGCCAGCAGCATGCGCCTCACGGTCCTGCTGGCGCTGGTGGCGAACCTGTTCTTTCCATGGGGTATCGCCGGTGCCGACCCGTCATTGCTCGCGGTACTCATCGGTCTCGCATCCATCGCCGTCAAGGTCGTTGTTCTGGCTGGTCTGCTCGCCGCCGGTGAGGTCTTCATCGCCAAGCTTCGGCTGTTCCGGGTGCCCGAGCTGCTGGCCGGCTCGTTCCTTCTGGCGCTGCTCGCGGTGACCGCGTCCTACTTCCTCGGCACCCCCACAAGCTGATCGCCATGACACGAACAGAGAAGTGCAGATGAACCAAGCCACCTACACCGGCGTACTCGACCTGGCCGCAGGAGCGTTCCTGCTGGCTGCTGTCCTCATCGTGTGGCGCCGTGAGCTCCGCGCCATCGTCCGGATGCTGGCTGCGCAAGGCGTGGCCCTGGCCACGATCCCCCTCACCGTGGGCATGTACCAGAAGGACGCAGCCCTCGTCGTTGTCGGAGTCGTCGTGCTCCTCCTGCGCGCGGTCGTCCTGCCGCTCCTGCTCGCGCGGGCCGTCGGCACCGAGGACCACGAGCGCCGCGAAAGCACGCCACTGGTCAACACCACGGCGTCACTGCTGATCACTGCCGGTCTGACCGTCCTCGCCTACGCGGTGACCCGACCGATCATCGACCTCGACCCCTCTCCAGCCACCCGAGCCGTGCCGGCCGCGTTCGCCGTGATCCTGATTGCCGTCTTCGTCATGGTCAGCAGGCGCCGCGCACTGTCCCAGGCCGTGGGTTTCATGATGCTGGACAACGGAATCGCGGCCACCGCGTTCCTCATCACCTCTGGCGTCCCCCTCATCGTCGAGCTCGGCGCGTCGCTCGACGTCCTGTTCGCCGTGCTGGTGCTTGGCCTGCTCACCGGGCATATGCGCCGCACCTTCGGCGGCACCGACCTCGATCAGCTACGGGAGCTTCGCGACTGATGAACACCTTGCTCCTCCTGCCGATCCTCGCTCCGCTCGCCGCGGCCGCGTTCGCTGCAGCCGTCGGCTGGCGGCGGCTGAGCGCCTTCGTCACCGTCCTCGCAGCGCTGTCGGTATTGATGACCGCGGTCGTTCTCGGCTCCCAGATCGGGTCCGGGGCGCGATTCGGGGTCGGGCATCTGCTGCGCGCCGACGCGCTGACCGTCACCATGCTCATCGTCATCGGGACGGTGGGCACCCTGGCCACCTGGGCCAGCGTCGGTTACATCAACGCGGAGCTCGCCCACGGACACACTGACGAAAGAGGCGCGAACCTCTACGGCGTTCTGGTGCCCATCTTCCTGGCCGCGATGTCGCTGGCAGTCCTGGCCAACAACATCGGCCTGATGTGGGTGGCCATCGAAGCCACGACCGTGGCCACGGCATTCCTCGTCGGACACCGCCGGACGCGCGCGGCTCTGGAGGCGACCTGGAAATACGTCGTGATCTGCTCGGTCGGCATCGCGTTGGCGTTCCTGGGCACCGTCCTGCTCTACTTCGCGAGCCTGCACGCCGGAGCATCGAGCGGCACCACCCTGAACATCGACGTCCTGCTCGCCCACGCCACCCGGCTCGACCCCAATGTGACCCACCTGGCCGCCGGACTGTTGCTGCTCGGCTATGGCGCCAAGGCCGGACTCGTCCCGTTCCACACCTGGCTGGCCGACGCACACAGCCAGTCCCCGGCACCGGTGTCTGCGTTGATGAGTGGAGTCTTGCTGTCCGTGGCGTTCTCTGCGCTCCTCCGGGTCAAGTCCGTTGTCGACCTGGCCCTCGGCGCGGGATTCCTGCGCGCCGGACTGCTCATCGTCGGTCTCTTGACCATGCTGATCGCCGCGTCACTACTCGTGGTCCAGACCGACTTCAAACGGATGCTGGCCTACTCCTCCATGGAGAACATGGGCCTGGTCGCTGTCGCGGCAGCCGCCGGCACCAAGCTGGCAATCGCCGCGCTGCTGCTGCATGTTCTTGCTCACGGGATTGGAAAGACGCTGGTGTTCCTCGCCGCCGGACAGCTGCAGGCAGCCCACGACTCCACCGCGATCAGTGACATCACCGGTGTCCTCGCCCGATCGCGACTGATAGGCGGTGCGTTCGTTGTAGGGCTGGCAGTCCTGCTCGGTCTGCCGCCATTCGCCATGTTCGCCAGTGAGCTGTCCATCTCCCGGGCGCTGGCGAGCGCCCACCTGGAGTGGGCGCTCGGCGCCGCGTTGCTGCTCGTCGTCATCGCGTTCGCCGCTCTGGTCCGCAACGGCAGCCGGATGTTGCTGGGCCCACCCGACCCGGGCGCACCGACGATCGCCGTGCCGCGTTCCGTCGCCGGAGCGCTCGTCACGGGTGTCACCCTCAGCGTTGCTCTGGGTCTGACCGCCGGACCGCTCACCCAGCTTTTCCGCACCGCTGCCACCATGCTCGGAGCCACACCATGACTGTCGACCTGCCCATGAATGGCACACCTGCCGGAGCACACCGCGTGGCCCGATCCCTGGCACCGGTAAGGCTCGCAGCACAGGCCGCGTCCCTGTTCGAGGAGGGGTTCCGCCTTGGTCTGGTAGCTGGGCACGACGATGGCGACACCTTGCGCGTGGTGTACCTGTTTCTCGCCGGCGCCCCCGACCGCCGCGTCGAGCTGGAGATCACGCTCCCGGCCGACGATCCGCAGCTGCCCTCGCTGGCATCGCTGTCCTTCCCCGCCTCACGCTTCGAACGAGAGATGCATGACCTCTACGGGATCGTGCCCGTCAAGCACCCACTGCCCCGCCGTCTGGTCCGCCACGCACACTGGCCCGCCGGCTGGTATCCGATGCGCAACGAGGCAGGACCTCCGCCCCCGTTCACCGACACCGAGGCCTACCCCTTCCTCGAGGTGACCGGTGACGGCGTCTATGAGATCCCCGTAGGACCAGTCCATGCCGGCGTCATCGAACCCGGACACTTCCGTCTGTCCGTCGTCGGAGAGAGCATCCTCAAGCTCAAGGCCCGACTCTGGTTCACCCACCGCGGCGTCGAGAAGCTGTTCGAGGGGCAGGATGCGACCGGCGCCATCCAGCTCGCCGAGCGGATCAGTGGTGACACCTCCGCCGCACACGGTCTGGCCCACAGCCTCGCCGTGGAAGACGCCCTGGGCATCGTTATGCCCGAACCTGCCCACCGGTTGCGGGCCCTGGTCCTCGAGCTCGAGCGCCTGTACAACCACGCCGCCGACCTCGGCGCTCTGGCCAACGACACCGGCTTCTCCCTCGCCAACGCCCACGCGCAACGGATCCGCGAACAGCTGCTCCGGATCAACAACGCCACGACCGGACACCGACTGCTGCGCGGTGCCATCAGTCCCGGCGCCGTCGAGCTGCTCAGCCTTCCGGACCCGTTGCAGCTCGCCGACCTCGCCGACGACCTCGCAGAAGTCGCCCAGCTCACCCTCGGCAACACCGTCGTCCGGGATCGCTTCACCGGCACCTCGGCCCTCAGCCGCGACCAGGCCCGGGACCTGGGATGCCTGGGCTACGTCGCCCGTGCCAGCGGCCTCGCCACCGACGCACGACTGGATCACCCCACCGTGGAGCTCCCCGTCAGCCCCATCACGAACCCCCATGGAGATGTCCTCGCCCGCTTCACGGTCCGCCTCGAGGAGTACGCCGCCTCCACCCGCCTCGCCGCTCACCTCATCAGCACTGCTGACCAGCTTTCCTTCCGCGCTTCCCCAGCGGAGGGGACCGAGGTTGGCCCGGGCGCTGGTACCCACTCAACTGCCGTGCGAAGTGGGGTCGGCATCGTGGAGGGATGGCGCGGCACCATCGTCCATCGCGTCGAGGTCGACCCGGATGGGCGCCTGATGCGAGCCAAGATCGTGGACCCGTCCTGGTTCAACTGGCCCGCGATACCCGTCGCGCTGGCGGACACGATCGTGCCCGACTTCCCCCTCACCAACAAGAGCTTCAACCTGTCGTACGCCGGCAACGACCTCTGAGCCAGGGCACGTCTTCCGGCCAAACGCGGCACACGCACCCAACCGCCCGCCTCACCGGGCACGTCTTCCGGCCAAAGACGGCACACGCACCCAGCGCTCGTCGTCAGCGATCAGCCGTTGTTCACTGACCGATGGCGGCGCAGTCGGCGACGACCAGGTTGGCCTGGGATCCCAGCGACTCCGCCGCTGCCTGGATGTCGGTGGGGGCGTCAGCGCCGACCTTCTGGAGCGAGCCGACACTGTCCGACAGCTTCTGCAGGTTCTTGCCGATCGGCAGTCCGGCGTTCTGCTCGGCGAGAGACGCCACCTCAGCAGCGATCGGCTCCAGCTGCGCCGCGGCCTCTGCCTGGGTGATCGTGCCCTGGGCAACCTTCGTGCCCACATCTGCGGCACCCTGCGCCGAGCCGGCGACATCGACGCAGACCTTGGCCGTCTTGGCCTTGTCGACAAGCGACAGGCCGCCTCCGGCAGCATCCCCGGACGTGCTGCAGCCGGTCAGTCCGGCGACACTCAGAATCAGTATGGGAACAACGCAGGCAGGTCCATATCGACGTTTCAGCATCAGTCCACTATTGCAGGAGGAAGTCGACGGCCTGTGCGGCGGTCCAGCCTCCGGGACGCTCCGAGAGCATCTGGGTCACGCCGTCAAGGTCGGCGCCCAGGGTGGCGATGGCGGCCTCCTGGTAGCCGTCGCGGCGGGTCTGCCCCAGCCCCACGTTGGCCGTGAGCCCGTTGCACAGACATTTGCGTCCCACCGTGTCGGCAAGGTCGCCGCCCTTGCGGACGTACATGTGGGCGGGCTCGGCCGGGCACCGGTATCCCACCGTCCCGGGCTCCTTCTCGTAGGGCACGCGAAGGTAGCTCAGGTCGCACAGACGCGGCCGGGCGTCATACGTCTCAGGCTCCGAAAGGGATCCGGGCAGAGACGCGACCTTGAACGGGAACCCGGTCGGCGAGGCGAGTGCATCCGTGCGCACCTCGAGCCGTCCTGCAGCCAGTTCGCTCAGCATCTCCTTGCGCAAAGAGGTCACGATCCCGGACTCCTCACAGAGGGCGAACAGCGTGCCCACCTGCACCCCAGCGGCACCCTCCGCGAGAGCCTGTTTGACCTGCGCGGCGGTGGAGTAGCCGCCGGCCAGCCAGAAGGGCAGCCCAACCGCGGCGACCTTGGCCAGATCCGCGTCGTCACGTGGACCGAACACCGGCTGCCCGTCGTCGTCCAGGACAAGGCGACCGCGCGGAGGCGCATTGTGCCCGCCCGCTCGCGGCCCCTCGACGACGAAACCGTCGGGTCGGGTCGAGTCCTCACGCGCCAGATAGGCAGCAAGAACGTGCGCGGAGACGATCGCCAGGAAGAGCGGGCGATGCAAGGGCGCCAAGCCACCTCCGGTGAGGGCCTCCGGGTCGATGCCGACGCTGTATGCCGTCGTCGCCCCGTCGACGTGCAGGTCCAGCGAGCACTTCTCATGACGAGCCAGGTGATTGAGGAGGTGAGGTATCTCGCTGGGGATCCCGGCGCCCATCAGAACGTAGTCAACCCCCGCGAGCATCGCGCCATAGGCGGCACTCGGCGTGGCCATCTGGACCTTCTCGAGGAAGTTGATCCCCACGACGCCGTCGTGACCCTCCTTGGCCAGCCACACCTCGGCGAAGTTGGCGACGATGGACAGATCCAGGTCGGTGCCACTCGGATTCATGTGGAGCTTGTGGACGGGCGCGTACGGCTGACCCGGTGTCCTGCCGCCCTCACGGAAGTGCCGCTCCAACACTCGTTTGGCCATGGCAGGCACCGGGAACTGTTCGAGGGCGCGTCTGACGTCGCCGTCCGCGTCACCATCCTGAAGCCGCCGCGCGATCACCACGTCCAACGCGGTCCCCGAGACGACGCCGAGCTGGCCTGCCTGCGACACCGCCCGAGCCATCTGCCAGGACGATACGGCCACCCCCAGCCCGCCTTGGATGACAACCGGCCATGGGCCGTCCGTGGCCGAGGATGGCCGGGCAGGGCGATCGCTGGTCGACATGGGCATGATTGAAACCTCCAACTGAACCTTACGAGAACGTAACTTACGTTACCGTAAGTTAGTGATGGTTGGCGAATTCCTCACCGTGAACCACTGAGCTCAGCCCGCCATGAAGTCGCCCAGCACCTTGGCAAACCGCTCCGGCTGGTCGAGGTGTGGGTAGTGTCCGGCACCCTCGAACAGCTCTACCCTGCTGCCCGGGAGTGCCTGTTGAGCGGCGGCCGCGTGGCCGGCGGGGATCATCCGGTCCCGCGCTCCCCATATGACGAGGGTGGGGATCTGGGCGGTCAGCGGTAGGTGATCGTGCACGCTCACGCTCTGTCCGCCCGGGTCGATGACGGAGCGCGTTGTGGCGAGAAACGCACGTCGACTCTCGGCGTCAGCTAGGGACGTGAACCCTCGCCAGGCCTCGGTCACATCCCTGCTCGGCTTCCAGCCAAACCGGGCGAGGCTCCCTCCCACGGCTTCAACCTGGTGGAGCACCCATCTGGAAGCGATCAACGGCAGGACCCATTCGGCGCCGGGCAGGGTGGCCGAGCGGAGCAGCGGGCTCACAGACCGTCCGAAGCCCCCGCTGGCGACCAGGACAAGCCGCTCGACACGCTCCGGAAACAGGTAGCAGAACTGCATCGCGATGCCGCCACCGAGGGAATGTCCCACCAGCGTCACGCGATCGATGTCGAGCCGATCGAGCAGATCTCGCATGGTGGCGGCGTGTGCGCTCACCGAGTAGTCACCCATCGGTTTTGCGGACAGCCCGTGGCCATGCAGGTCGGGAGCCAGGATGCGGTGATCCGTGTTCAGTGTGTCGACCAAGTGGCCCCAGCTCCGGCTCGAGCTGGCCAGCCCATGAATGAAGAGAATGGCAGGACCGTCGCCGCTGTCCAGGTATGAGAGGTCGTGCCCGTTGGCCATCGCCATGCGTTGGTATTCCCTCGCCACGGCGCCTCCTTCTACCCGCCGGTAACTTAGTCAGCGTAGCCGACGGAAGGTGATGACAGCCAGACCCGATGGAGCCCCAGAGCTGTGGCGGTTGCCACAGGTCCGGGGCTTCGGGAGTCCTCGGGTCAGCGATTGACGCGGGCCACGCAGACCTCTGCGGTACGGGTGTTCCTGGCGACGGCCACGAAGTGGTCGACCCCGGCCCGATTGGGGGTCAGACGCCTGACCTCGAACGCCCCGCTCGGCGCGACGGTGACCTTGGTGCCGGCGAAGATCAGGTGGCGGTTGTCGGTGATACGAACGGTCCACCTCTGGCCATTCCGGTTGCGGTCACCAGGTGCACTCGGTTGGTTCGCATGGACCGTCGCTGGGCTGGTACTAGTGCCAAGGTCTGATGGCGCGGCAGACCAGCCGGAGAGGAGAAAGGTAGTGCGCACCACGGCGCAACTACGAAGGGACTGACATGAAGCGCATCATCATCGCAGCAGGGGCGGCTCTCTTGACGGCAGTTCCGGCCACCCTTGGACTCATCGGCAACACCTCGTTCGCCCAGAACGTGCCGGTGCGTGTGCCGTCGCAAGCCAGCGTCCTCAACGACGACGGCATCTTGCGCGACGCCCACGCCACCGAGCCCGGCGACGACAAGGGCGGGCTGACCACCCACGTCGAGCCCGGCGACGACAAGGGGAGCGACAGCGGCGCGGTGAAGGACGACAATGGCGGGCATGGCGGGCAAACCAGTGGAACGGACACCAGCGGATCAGGCGGCACGAATGACGGTTCCGGGCACTCATGATCGCTGAGCAGGTCGTTCGCCCGCCGTGGATCCGTGTCGCGGCGGGCACGTCCGCGCGCATGGGCGAGGCGGCCGTGCAGCCCCGGCGGGTGTTCGCCCAGGTGATCGCCGGAGCGCTGGTCGTCTTGGGTGCGGTTGCCGTGGCCGGGGTGGCGGCCTCCCAGCGGCTGGCGGAGGCCGAAGCGGTCAACGATGCGGCCAAGACCGCGAACCTATTGGCAGATGTGGTGGCGCAGCCTGCCCTGAGCGAGGCACTGCTGACCAGTGACGCCTCCGCTGTCGCGGCCATGGACCAGGTGGTCCGCGCCCACGTGCTGAGCCCGACCATCGTTCGGGTGAAGATCTGGGACCCGACGGGGCTCATTCTCTACTCCGATGCGCCGGACCTGATCGGTGAGCGTTTCCCGTTGGGTGCCGAGGAACGAGACGTCTTGACCCATCCCCAGACGCGCGCGGATGTGTCCGACCTCACGTCTCCCGAGAACCGTCTCGAACGCGGTCACGGCAGGCTGCTGGAGGTGTACCGACCGATCTGGACCCCGTCGGGCAAGCCCGTGCTGTTCGAGATCTACGCGGTCTACGACGAGGTCACCTCGCGCACCGGGCAGCTCTGGAGGGGTTTCGCTGGAGTGACCTTGACCAGCCTGCTGATGCTGGTGGTCCTGCTGATGCCGATCTTGTGGCGGCTCCTCGACCGACTTAAGCGATCTCAGGAGCAACGAGAGGCACTGCTACACCGTGCAGTGGAAGCCTCGACCGAGGAGCGGCGCCGGATCGCTGGGGCCCTTCACGACGGGGTAGTTCAGGAACTTGCCGCCACGTCGTTCGCCGTGGCTGGAACTGCCGAGCGGGCAGAGTCACTTGGTCAGCCCGGTCTCGCGAATGAGATCCGCTCGGCAGCCGGCACGGTCCGCAACAGCATCGGCGGTCTGCGCTCATTGCTGCTGGACATCTATCCGCCGAGCCTGGCCACCGCCGGGCTGGAGGCTGCGCTGACCGACCTCGCATCCAACCTTCGATCGCGGGGGCCGACAGTGACTGTCGAGCTCGCGCCGCAGACAGGACTGGACGCGGAAGGGGAAAGGCTCGTATTCCGGGTCGCCCGGGAATGCCTGAACAACATCGCAAGGCACGCGGCCGCGACGAACGTCGAGCTGCGTCTGGATCGGGTGGAAAGGCATGTCGTCATGGAGATCATCGACAACGGCGTCGGGTTCGATGCCGCCGAGCTGGTGGCGCACCCCGCCGAGGGCCACTTCGGCCTTCGGGTCTTGGGCGATGTCGTCGCCGAGGCCGGTGGGGAGCTTCTCCTGAGCTCGGCGCCCGGGATGGGCACGCGCTGGCAGCTCAGGATCCCCCTCGCGTGACCACCGTCCTGCTGGTCGACGACCACCCGCTCGTACGAGCCGGGCTGGTCACCCTGATCGCGACGACCGACGACCTCGAGATCATCGGTGAGGCCGGGGGCGGTGAACAGGCGGTCACCATGGCCGGCGAGCTCGAACCGGATGTGGTGTTGATGGACCTGTCCATGCCGGGGATGGACGGGGTCGAGGCAACTCGACAGATACTGGGCTCACTTCCGCAGGTCCGCGTGGTCGTGCTGACCTCCTTCGCCGACCAGGAACGGGTGACTGACGCACTGGCGGCAGGGGCTGTCGGCTACCTACTCAAGGACTGCGACGGCCGTGAGGTGCTCGCGGCGATCCGGTCGGCAGCGCTGGGGCATGCCCCCCTGGACCCGCGGGTGGCTCGAGCACTGCTGCCATCGACCACACCACGTATCAGGGACACCCTCAGCATCCGCGAGCTGCAGGTCCTGCAGCTCGTGGCCAAAGGGCTGGCGAACAAGCAGATCGGCCGGACACTGGGCATCAGCGAACGAACGGTCAAGGTCCATGTCACCCATGTCTTCCGCCGAATCGGCGTGACAGACCGCACCAGCGCGGCAATGTGGGCTCGAGACAACCTGGACGCGGACGGTCAGGGCTGAGGCTCGAAGGCGAACCTCAGGGCTGATCCGTGGACCAGCGAAGCAATGTGCCGTTATAGGCGCGATGCGCGGATTGTCGTAGAAATGCCTGAAAATGACCCAATGCTGACCGAGTCTTTACCTTCTCGGATACGTTTATCGACGTATCGATCCGAAGACAGCCTCCCAAAAAGACAGGGGTCACAGCATGAACGTTCTTGGCTTGTTGGGTGACCAGACCGGCTCCGTCGCGTCGACCTTCTTGTGGTTGCTCCTGATTGTCACCGCAGCCACGGGCGTGGTGATCATCATCGGCATCGGCATCGGCAAGTTCATCGCTGGCGGCAAGCGGACAACCGAGCCCGTCCACGTCGTCACCCCGTGCGGTATCCACGGCCACCACTACAGGGCCCACCACACCGTGTATCGCTGCGCCACCTGCGGTGAAGGGGCGCTCCACGAAGACGAGCTGTCCGACCCGGTCATAGTTGCCCCAGCACCACTCAAGGATGTCCCCGCAGCGGCGCGTCGGGCCGCCTAGGCACTGTGCGCCGAAGTGGTTGCGCTCGCGGCCACTGACCCGTCGGGCTCATGACTCCAGCGCGCCAGCGGCTAGAATCCGGCGCGTGAAGACTTCTTTGACCTGCCTGCTCATCGCCACCGGCTGACCGGATCGTGATCATGGGCGACGAAGCACGGATCCTGATCGTGTGCACCGGCAACGTCTGCCGTTCACCGTTCATCGAGCGACTTCTGCAGCGTCAGCTGGACGAGCATCGGGCAAGCTCTTCACCTCGCATCCTCGTGCACAGCGCCGGCACCGGCGCCGTCACCGGATCGGCCATGGACGAGCGGGCCGCTGCACAGCTGCTGGCAAACGGCGGCGACCCCACAGGATTCAGGGCGAGAGATCTCACTCCGGACCTCGTCGCCGAGTCCGATCTGATACTCACTGCTACCCGCGATCACCGCGGCAAGGTGGCGGTGATGTACCCCAAGGCCCTGCGCCGGGTGTTCACCTTCCGCGACTTCGCCGACCTCGTGGGTGGGGTCGACGGGCTCAATACCCTTGTCCCGCAAGGTGACTCAGTCGCGCAAGATGACTCGCGGGCGTGGGTCCGCCAGGTCACCGAACAGGCCGCAGCGAGACGCGGCCTCAACCCACCGCTGGAGCTCGGGCAAGCCGACATCGTCGACCCGTTCCGGCGCGAGGACGAGGTGTTCGTCACCATGGCACAACAGGCGGTTGGGTCAATGCCTGCCGTCGTTCGCGCGCTCGTCGGCTGAGGATCCCGTCATCGTCGTCGCTCGCCGGAACTGATCGCGGTGCCGGTCAATCGTGGCGCCGTTGGATCATGGACCAGCAAGAGCCGGGTAGAGCAGGAGAACCTCTCGCTCGACAGCACCGACTGAGGCGACAATGGCTGCAGCACGCGCGAGCCGGGGATCGCTACCGGCGCCGGTCAGGTTCTCGCAGACGAGTGCCGCACCAGCTCTCGCTGCCGCAGCGCCCATGAGCACAGCCACGGCCGCGTCTCCACGGAGGTTGGGGTTGCCCGAGCGGGCCAGACCGAGGGCGAGCTCAGCCAGCTCGGCAGCCACCTCTGCCATCTCGAGCGGGAGCCTGATGGTTTCGTCCAGGGCAGCAGCGGCGTCGTCGGCAGGTCCGGACCGTCGCAGCCGCGCGTAGTCCGCATAGGCGGCTGGATCGGACGCCGCGAGGGACGCCGCCCGGGCCCGCAGCTCGTCGGCCTGCAGGACGAGGCCGTTCTGGTCACCGTCAGTGAACCGCGCGCACATCCCGCCGAGGGCACCTGCGAGCGCGGCCACGACCCCTGCCACGACACCCCCACCGGGCGCCGTCGTCCTGGCCGCCACAGCGTCGAGCAACTCCTGAAGCGACCGGTCCGCGGGAATCTCACTCATGGGGCTGATCCCACCACACCGCCGGTCGGCTGCAGGTGGGCAGCCAGGTCACCCGACCGTGATCTTGATGTCCATACCCTTGTCCTTGTGGCCGGGCACGGAGCACGTCAGCTCGTAGGACCCCTTCTGCAGGCCGACGGTGAGCGAACCGGACTCCCCTGCTCCCAGGGTCGGCGATTTCTTGGAGTCGACGCCGGGGCCCTCGATGATCAGGTTGTGTGGGAACGAACCCTGGTTCTGGATCGCGAAGGTGTAGTCCCCTGGGGTGAAGGTCGCCTTGTCGAGGGTGATCGAGAACTCGTTCTCGACCACGCCGACACTCGTGCCCACGGGCGCGACCGAGGGGGAGGCCGCGGCGCCGGTGGCCGCCGGGGGGTTGGTGGTGCTGTCCGTGCTCGTGCTGCTGCAGGCGCCAAGCAGAAGAACCAGCGTGGCCGCGGCGACGAGGCGAGCTCCAAAGGTGCGCGAGGTGTGGTCGTGCGAGAAGGTGTCCATCGGGGACCTCCAATCCGTTGTCTTTCTCCTTATACGAGCCGGGCGACGCGTCGGTTCACTTCGACGCCGGGGTTCACTGTGGTGTCACGCCTTCCGCAGCATCTCGAGACGTCAGCATCTCGAGACGTCGCAACGACTCCCGACGCTCCTGGGCATGGTCGACGATCGGTGTGGGGTAGCCATGTGGTGGTCCGCCATTGAGGGTCCAGGGTTCGTGGATCGACGTCGCGTCCACATGGCGAAGCTCGGGCACGTACCTGCGGACGTAGTCGCCATGAGGGTCGAACCTCCTGCCCTGGATGGTGGGGTTGAAGATCCGGAAGTATGGCGCCGCGTCCGTGCCGCTGCCGGCCGTCCACTGCCATCCGTGCTGGTTGGAGGCGAGGTCGGCGTCGACCAGCCAGGTCATGAAGTGCCGGGCACCGTGGCGCCACTCGATGTGCAGATCCTTGACCAGGAAGCTGGCTGCAATCATTCGGACCCGGTTGTGCATCCAGCCCTCGGACCGTAGCTGGCGCATGCCGGCATCCACGATCGGATAGCCGGTGAGCCCGTCGCGCCACGCCACGAAGCGGCTGCCCGGTTCGTCGTACTCCATTGCGGCGAACTCCGCCCTGAGGTACGCACGAGCGGAGCCCGGACTCCGCCACAGCACATCCGCGTAGAACTCGCGCCAGGCCAGCTGGGTGCTGTACAACGCACCGCTTGCGCTGGGGTGCCGGGCCAGGTCGGCCAGCATCGTGCGGGGATGGATCTCGCCCCATTTCAGGTGCACCGACATCCTGGACGTCCCGTCAAGATCAGGGCGGTCACGGGCGTCCGCGTAGTCGTGGAGCCGGTGTTCGAGGAACTCGTGCCAGCGTCGGTGCGCAGCCAGCTCCCCCGCGGCAGGTAGCCGAAGGCCAGCCGGGGCAGGGACGTCGACGAGGTGGTGGCTCTCAAGGGGACGCACCCACCGGACCGCGCTGGGCGGCATCGGTGGCTGCGACCAGCCGCGGTCTCGCCAGGCTCGTGAGTACGGCGTGAACACCTGGTAGGGATCACCGGTCTTGGTGAGGACCCGACCCGGCGACACGGCATACGGAGACCCCGTCCGTACCAGCCGGATGCCGTGGTGCGCGAGCGCCAGCTCCACGTCCAGGTCGCGCCGGCGCCCGCGTGGGCCGAAGTCCTCGGCGATGTGCACCGTGGTCGCGGATGCGGCACGGGCGACGGCGACGACCTCCTCGACCGGATCGCCACGACGCAGCTGCAGCCCGCCGATCCGTGACCCCAGATCGGTCAGGCTCGCCGCCAGGTACGCGCTTCGTGCCGGGCCGGACGGGTGGGTCAACGCGGGGTCGAGCACGAAGAGGGGAACGACCTGCTTGTCCGCTGCAGGGTCGGCGCCGGCGTTTGTGGAGTCCGAGACCGCCGCGAGCAGCGCAGGGTTGTCGGCAAGGCGGAGGTCGCGCCTGAACCACATCACGCTGGTCAACTCAGGGAACCCACGAGATTCTCGGCCGCGGTCACCGGGTCCCCGCTCAGCACGCGCGCACCCACGCTTTGGGCGAGCTCCGTAGTAGCACCCGCACCGGCCAGGACAAGAGGCGCCATCTCGGCCAGCGTCGAGAGCTCCGGCAGCACTGCCGCAAAGCGCTCCGGCGTCGTCGCGGCCAGGACAACAAGGCTCGGACGGGTCTGTGCGGTCACCCGGATCATGTCCGGCAACGGCGTGCTCGCCCCGAGATACCGAACCCGCCAGCCCCTCCGGTTGAGGACGATCCCGAACACGAGCAGGGCCAGGTCGTGCGACTCATCGGGCGGGCAGGCCAGTAGCGCCTGCGGTCCACGGCCGTTTCCCCATCCGCGGGCCAGACCCGTCAGGCGCCCCCGGACCACGTGACTGGCGAAGTGCTCCTGACCCACGCTGACCGCGCCCTGCGCCCACCGAGCACCCAGCTCGTGCAGATAGGGCATCAGCACGTCCCGGAACACCGTCTCCACGGTGAAGTCGGTGAACAGTCGATCCAGCACTGCCTGGGCCGCGGGTTCGTCCATCTCGTCCAGCGATTGCCTCAGCGAGGTGGCGCGCTCGGCCAGGTCTGCCTGGGGAGCCGCGTCGATGACGGCCCGGGCGCGATGGGAGATGCTGCCGGGTTGGTCATCGGCGATGGCGGCGCTCGCAGCCTGCGCGGCTGCCAGACCATCGGCGAGATGGGCCTGCATGCGACGCACCCGGTTCTCGTCGTCCTCGGAGTACAGCCGGAAACCACCATTGGATCGGGCCGGGCTGAGCAGCCCGTAGCGGCTCTCCCAGGCCCGCAGCACATGCTCGCTGACGCCGACCCGACGGCTCAGCTCACCGATCCTCAGCACGCCCGCTTCGTTCTCGTGGTTCATGTCGAATATTCTACCAACATTTGACGGACTCTTGACAACCCTTAAGACCATCCGTAGCGTCTCCTTAGACAGACCTTAGACAAAGGAGACGAGATGAAGCCAGCGAACGAGACGCCCGCCACGGCGTCCCCCCGACCCTCCGTGGCCGTCATCGGCTCCGGCGTCTCGGGCCTCACCGCTGCCTACCTGTTGAACCGCACGCACGACGTGACCCTGTTCGAGGCCGACAACCGCCTCGGCGGTCACGCCCACACCCACGATCTCACCGCCTCCGACGGCAGCGAGCACGCCGTGGACAGCGGGTTCATCGTCCACAACGACCGGACGTACCCATGGCTGCGCAAGCTCTTCGCCGAGCTCGAGGTCGAGGTGCGACCCACCGAGATGAGCATGAGCGTCCGGTGCGAGGACTGCGGCCTGGAGTATGCCGGGGGGCGGGGCCTGCGTGGGATGCTGGCCCAGCCACGCCGCCTGCTCGACCCTCAGTTCTTGCGAATGTTGTTGCAGGTCAAGCGTTTCCATCGCCGAGCGACGGCCTTTCTGAAGTCTGCTGAGGACGTCCACGAGAGTGACATGGATGACCAGGGTGACCTCACGACATACGGCGAGTTCCTGGAACGTGAGGGCTTCACCGAGCACTTCATCGCCCACTATGCGGTGCCGGTCGTGTCCTGCGTGTGGTCCTCGGGTCGAGAGGTCGCCCTGCAGTACCCGGCGAGGTACCTCTTCCGGTTCCTGGACCACCACGGGATGCTGCGCGTCACCGGGTCGCCGCAGTGGTACACCGTCGCCGGCGGCTCACGCACCTATGTCGAGCGCCTCGCCGCCAAGCTGCCGGACGTGCGCAGGTCGGCGGCCGTCACCGACGTCACCCGCCGGCCCGACGGTGTCGAGATTCGTACCGTCACCGGAGCCGTCACCCTGTTCGACCGGGTTGTCATCGCGACCCACGCGGATCAGGCCCTTGGGCTGCTGACCGATCCCAGCGACCAGGAGGTGCAGACCCTCAAGGCGTTCGGCTACTCGCGCAACGAGACCGTCCTGCACACCGACGCCTCGGTCCTGCCGGATGCCACGGAGGCACGGGCCAGCTGGAACTACCGCATGTCCTCATGCGCGCTCCGGGACGAGCCAACCGTCGTGACGTACTGGATGAACCGCCTGCAGGGACACACCTCCCCGCAGGAGTACCTCGTCACACTCAACGCGCGGGAACACCTCGATCCCGACAGCGTTCTCTCCGTCATGGACTACGAGCACCCGATCTTCACGCCGGAGTCGGTCGCCGCACAGTCTCACCTGGCTGCTCTTGCCACGGACCGGACCGTGTATGCCGGCGCGTACCACGGCTGGGGCTTCCACGAGGACGGGTGTCGCTCCGGCGTCGAGGCGGCCCGGCACTTCGGGGTGACCTGGTGACCACCGCCCCGCTGACAAGCGCCCCGCCGACAACAGCCCGGCGGGCCAGCCAGCGCACCGTGCCGACGCTGCCCGTCCTTCCGGCGCTCGTGGCCGGACACGTCGCGCACCACCGAGGCGGACCGGTGCGCCACGCGTTCCGTCACGGCGTCTACCAGTGGCTGGTCGACCTGGACGCCCTGCCCGAAATGCCTTGGTACCTCAAGCCATTCGCCAGCTTCAGCGCGGGTGACCATCTCGGCGACCCCGACCTGTCGATAAAGGCGAATGTCGAGCGCTGCCTCTCCCTGAACGGCATCAGCCTCGGTGAGTCGAGCCGGATCGTCATGCTCGCCAACGCCCGAGTCCTGGGCCATGTGTTCGACCCGTTGTCGGTCTTTTGGTGCTTCGAGGCGAACAACTCTTTGGCCTGCATCGTGGCCGAGGTCCACAACACGTATGGCGAGAGGCACGTCTACCTCCTGCCCCCCGACGCATCCGGGGTTGCCACCGCGGACAAGTCGCTGTACGTGTCGCCTTTCTTCGACGTGAGCGGCCGCTACGAAATGCGGTTCGGACTCTCGCCAGCGGTCGTGTCCAGCACGGTCATCCTGCGCAGGGAGGGGAAGGTGGCGTTCACTGCGACCTTTCGCGGCCGCCCGAAGCCAGCGACGCGGATGGCGGTGATGGGTCAGATCGTCCGCAAACCCTTGATGCCGCAACAGATCTCAGCCATGATCCGGATGCATGGCATCTGGCTCTGGCTGCGCCGCCTTCCGATTGTGCGCCGCCCGATACACGAACCCCAGGAAGGGGTCTGAGATGACCGCCTCCACTGCCGTCAGGTGGGCCTCCATCACGCATCCGCCGAGGGCTCCGTTGGCCGCCACCATCGCCCGGTTCCTTCTGGAGCGCACCGTCCGCCGGATGCCCGTCAGGGTCACGTATCCCAACGGAGCGAGGATCGGTGCCGGCTCCCCCGACTCCCCCGTATTCGACGTCATACGGCCGCCCGCTTTGTTCGCCCGACTCGGCCGCGACGCCAAGATCGGTTTGGGTGAGGCCTACATGGCCGGGGACTGGCGAGCCGGCTCCGGCACGGACCTCGCCGACCTGCTCACACCGTTCGCCGCCCGCCTCACAAGGCTTGTCCCCCAACCTTTGCAGCGGTTGAGGACCGTCGTCGACAAGCGGATCCCGCCCAGCCACGAGAACACGCTCCACGGGTCTCGCGACAACGTCCGCGCTCACTACGACCTCAGCAACGACCTGTTCGAGGCTTTCCTGGATCCCACGATGAGCTACTCGGCAGCCTGGTTCGACGAGAGTGGACCCACCACAGAAGCAGCCACCACAGAAGCAGCCACCGCGACGGGGCTCGAGGAGGCGCAGCTTCGCAAGATCGACGGGGTTCTTGACTATGCGGGAGTCGGGACGGGGACACGCCTGCTGGAGATCGGCACCGGATGGGGAGCACTCGCCATACGGGCGGCACAACGCGGCGCACAGGTCACCACGGTGACCATCTCGGCCGAACAGCTGGCCTTCGCTGCCGCGCGGGTTGCAGAGGCCGGGCTGTCCGACCGGGTGGACCTGCGCCTGCAGGACTACCGCGAGGTCGAGGGTGAGTACGACGCGATCGTCAGCGTGGAGATGATCGAGGCGGTGGGAGAGGAGTACTGGCCAACGTATTTCGCGACGATTGACCGACTGCTCGCCCCTGGTGGAAAGGTCAGCATCCAGGCCATCACGATGGCGCACGAGCGGGTCCTCGCAACCAAACGCTCGTTCAGCTGGATCCAGAAGTACATCTTCCCGGGCGGCATCATCCCGTCACTTCAGTCCATCGACGAGACGCTGGCCGCCCACACCACGCTGCGCGTCACACAGCGGCGCGAGCTCGGCCAGCATTACGCGCGCACCCTGCACCTCTGGCGTGAACGCTTCAACGATCAGTGGCCCCGGATCCACCAACTGGGGTTCGACGAGACCTTCCGCCGGATGTGGGAGTTCTACCTCGCGTACTGCGAGGCCGGCTTCCGGACCGGCTACCTCGGCGTGAGCCAGCTACAGATGACGCGAGAGCCGGCATGGACCTGAACGGCAAGGTCGCGTGGGTCGTCGGCGGGTCGAGCGGGATCGGCGCTGCCGTCGCCCGCGAGCTGCAGTCCCGGGGAGCCAAGGTTGCTATCTCGGCCAGGCGTCAGGATGAGCTCGACGAGGTGTCAGCCGGCACGATGCTCGCCTTGGCCGCCGACGTCACCGACGCCGCTTCCCTGACTGCGGTTGCGTCCCACATCCGTGACGAGCTCGGACCGATCGACCTGGTGGTTCTGTCCGCCGCCTACTGGAAGCAGATGTCGCCCCACGGCTGGGACACGGAGATCTTCAACCGGCACGTCGAGGTCAACCTCATCGGTATGAGCAACGCCATCGCGGCGGTGCTTCCCCAGATGCTGGCTCGACGCTCCGGCGTCATCGCCGGCATCGCCTCCGTCGCCGGTTACCGGGGACTTGCCGGATCGGAGGCCTACGGCGCGACCAAGGCAGCGCAGATCAACCTGCTCGAGTCCTTGCGCATCCACGTCGCCCGCAGCGGAGTCCGTGTCACCACCATCTGCCCCGGCTTCGTCCGCACGGACGCGACCGCCGGCAACACCTTCCCGATGCCCTTCATCATCGAGGCCGACACCGCCGCCCGCGCGATCTGTGACGGGCTCGAGCGCGAGCGTGCCGAGATCGTGTTTCCGGCACCGATGGCCATCCTGATGAAGGCCGCCCGCCTCGTGCCCGTCAGCATGTGGTCAAGACTGTGGAGCCGCAGCTCCCCGCCCGACGGCTCGCGAACGCAGGACGGCTCGCGAACGCCCAGCGGCTCGCGAACGTCGGATGGCCCGGGAACATGAAGCCCCCTCTCCATCTCCGGCGCACGTCCGCCGCGGTCGCGGCCACCGCAGTGGTCGGCGTGCTCGGCACGGACGTCACATCCGGCTGGTACCGCGATCTCGACAAACCGGCTTGGCAACCACCCGGAGCCGCCTTCGGCCCAGCGTGGACAACCCTCTATGGGCTGATGGCCCTGGCCTCCGCCCGCACCTTGGACCGGTTGGAGGGGCCCGGGGAACGCCGAGCATTCGCCACGGCCTTCGGCGCCAACTTGGTGCTCAACGCGGGCTGGAACTGGTTGTTCTTCAAGGCCCGTCGCCCACGGTGGGCTCTCGCGGAGATCCTCGTGCTGGAAGCCTCAACCATCGACCTGACCCGGCGAGTGGCCAAGGTGGACTCCCCCGCATCCAGGATGCTGATGCCGTATGCCGGGTGGGTCGCCTTCGCCACCGCCCTGAACGCAGCCATCGCCCGGCGCAACCCAGAAGGCAACCCGGAAGGACACACATGAGAGTGCAACTGACCGTCACCGTCGACAAACCTGTGGACAAGGTCTTTTCCTACCTGTCGGACTTCACCACGACCACCGAGTGGGACCCGGGCACGGTCAAGACCAGTCGGACCAGCGGCGACGGAGGCTTCGGGACCGAGTACCTGAACACCTCGACCTTCGCCGGACGCGAGACGCAGCTGACCTACGTCGTGCAGGAGCTGGTCCCGAACCAACGCATCGCCCTTCGCGGCGAGAACAAGACGGTCATCGCCCACGACACCATGACCTTCGAGGAGGTTGCCAGCGGCGCATCGGCCACCGGCACCGAGGTGACCTACACGGCCGACTTCACCTTCAAGGGCATGACCCGGATCTTCGCGCCGTTCCTGAAACCGGCTTTCAAACGGCTGGGCGACGAGGCCGAGACCGGCATGGCCGCCGCCCTCGCCCGGCTGTGAGGTTCGTCCGACCATGAGTCCCGACCATGAGGTCTCGCTCGTGACAACAGAACCCGCTCCGTCCGCGCGCCCGCTCGTGCTGGTGACGGGCGCCACCGGATACATCGGTGGTCGTCTGGTCCCGGAGCTGCTCGCTGCCGGCTTCCGCGTTCGGGTCGTGACCCGTCAGCCCCGCAACCTGGCCGACCGCGAGTGGCATGACCAGGTGGAGATCGTCCGGGGGGACGCTGCCGACCCGGACGCGCTGACCGAGGCGTTGCGTGGGGTGGGCGTGGCCTACTACCTCATCCACTCCCTGGGAACGGGTGCGGACTTCGAGGCCCTCGACCGGGCGCATGCTCGCAACTTCGCCTTGGCGGCTCGGGCTTGCAAGATCAGCCGGATCGTGTATCTCGGCGGGTTATACCCCGAGGCGGAGAAGCTGAGTCCGCATCTGGAGTCCCGCAAGGAGGTCGGCGAGATCCTGCTGGCCAGCGGAGTTCCCACGACAGTCCTTCGCGCGGCCGTCATCATCGGTTCGGGATCTGCGTCGTTCGAGATGCTGCGCTACCTCACCGAGCGTCTGCCGGTCATGATCACGCCCCGCTGGGTCGACACCCGGATCCAGCCGATCTCGGTCAAAGACGTCCTGCGCTACCTGGTGGGATCGGCCAGCATGCCACCGGAGGTGAACCGCGGCTTCGACATCGGTGGACCGGACGTCCTGACCTACCGGCAGATGATGGCCGCCTATGCCGGGATCGCCGGTCTGAAACCGCGACGCGTCGCAGCCCTTCCGCTGTTTACCCCCTCGTTGTCGAGCCACTGGGTCGGTTTGGTGACGCCCGTTCCCAACAGCATTGCCCGGCCTTTGGTGGAGAGTCTCATCAACGAGGTCGTCTGCAAGGAACATGACATCGCAACGTACGTTCCGGACCCCGACGAGGGCCTCACAGGTTTCCGACGTGCCGTCGAGCTTGCTCTTCGGCGCATCCATGACCGCCGGGTGACCACGTCGTGGTCCTCCGCCGCGACCGCCGGTGCGCCGAGCGACCCGATGCCGAGCGACCCCGAATGGGCCGGAGGCTCGCTGTACGTCGACGAACGAGAGAGCCTGGTCGACGCCACGCCGGATCAGCTGTGGTCCGTCATCGAAGGGATCGGAGGCGAACACGGCTGGTACTCATGGCGACTCGGGTGGTGGGCCCGTGGCCTGCTCGACCGTGTATTCGGCGGGCCGGGGCTGCGCCGCGGTCGCCGAGACCCCATGGAACTGACCGTCGGAGATGCCCTCGACTGGTGGCGGGTCGAGGACGTCGACGACCTTCACCTCCTGCGCCTGCGCGCCGAGATGCGACTGCCCGGGCTGGCCTGGCTCGAGCTCATCATCGACACCGATGACCAAGGGCGGACCCTGTTCCGGCAGCGGGCGCTCTTCCACCCTCGAGGCCTGGCAGGGCACGTCTACTGGGCGATCATCCGTCCCTTCCATGGTGTCGTCTTCGGTGGAATGCAGCGCAACATCGCCCGGGCCGCCGAGGGGCAGTCCCAAACGTCAGACAGGCCTCTGAGGCGGGGTCTATCTTGACCCTGTGGACGCTCAGTCAAGTAACCCGGCAGCAGTCATCGACGTGGTTGGTCTGGTCAAGTCCTTCGGTCGGACGAAGGCACTCAACGGACTGAATCTGAGTGTGGCCCAGGGGGAGGTGCATGGATTCCTGGGACCCAACGGCGCGGGCAAGACCACCACCTTGCGGCTGCTGCTCGGTCTTCTGCGGGCCGATGCCGGCGAGATGCGAGTCCTTGGCGGTGATCCCTGGACCGACGCCGTGGCTCTGCACCGGAGACTGGCCTACGTGCCCGGTGACGTGGCGCTGTGGCCCAACCTCAGCGGCGGTGAGGTGATCGACCTCCTGGGCCGGCTGCGCGGCGGACTGGACCCGCAGCGGCGGGACAGCCTCCTCGAACGTTTCGAGCTGGATCCGACGAGGAAAGGTCGGGCCTACTCCAAGGGCAACCGGCAGAAGGTCGCACTGGTGGCCGCGCTGGCCAGCGACGTCGAGCTGCTGCTCCTGGACGAGCCCACCTTGGGCCTGGACCCCCTGATGGAGGCGCAGTTCCGCGGCTACATCAATGAGGTGCGGGGCGACGGCCGCACCGTGCTGCTGAGCAGCCACACGCTCAGCGAGGTGGAGGCTCTGTGCGACCGGGTGACCATCATCCGCGAAGGCGTTGTGGTGGAGAGCGGCACGATGGCTGAGCTCCGCCACCTTGCCCTCACGGCGGTGTCCGCCGATCTGACCAACGTGCCCGAGGGCCTTGCCGACCTTCCCGGCGTGCACGACGTCGTGGTGCGGGGCCAACGGATCTCGGCCAGCGTGGAGGACACAGGCATGCCGGCGCTGATGGCGGCGCTGAGCGCTGGCGGTGTCACCAGCCTGACCAGCGCGCCGCCAACGCTCGAGGAGCTGTTCCTGCGCCACTACCGCAAAGAACAGCCATGACCGGCGAACTGACCGGGACCGCGGCCCTGATTCGGCTGGCACTGCGCCGCGACCGCGTGCTGATACCCGCCTGGATCGTCTTCTTTGCGGCCACTGTCTGGTTCTCCGCCTCTGCGACCGTTGGCCTCTACCCCAGTCAGGCTTCCCGTATCGAGGCAGCGAACACGATCAACGCCACGGCATCGATGGTTGCCCTGTATGGGCCGATCTACGACCCGACATCGCTGGGTGCCTTGTCCATGCTCAAGATGACCGCGATCTATACCGCGCTGATGTCCATCCTCATGGTCATGCTGGTCGTGCGTCACACCAGGGCCGAGGAGGAGGCCGGGAGGCTGGAGCTGGTCGGCGCCGGCGTGGTGGGCCGCGCGGCTCCCATGGCGGCCGCCCTCTTGGTGGTGGGCGGCGCCAGCTGCGTGCTGGGGCTGTTGACAGCAGCCGGGCTGGTGGCTGCAGGCCTGCCTCTTGTCGGTTCGCTGGCATTCGGCGCGGGCTGGGCCGCGACCGGGCTCTGCTTCTCTGCGGTAGCCGCGGTGGCGGCACAGCTGACCACCGGGGGCCGGGCCGCCAACGGACTGGGTTTCACGGTCATCGCTGCGGCATACGCGGCCAGAGCGATCGGAGACCTGGCCGAAGCCGGGCCGGGGTGGCTCTCCTGGCTCTCCCCGATCGGGTGGCACCAGCAGATCCGTGCCTTCGCTGGTGACCGGTGGCCGGTTCTGATACTGCCCCTGGCCGCGACCGCTCTGCTGGTGCCGGTCGCGTTCACGTTGCGGCGCCGGCGCGATCTCGGATCAGGTCTGCTGCGCGATCGGCCCGGCCCTGCGGCCGGCGCCCTGAGCTCCCCATTTGGCCTCGCGTGGCGGCTGCAGCGCCCGATGCTGGTTGCCTGGACGACAGGCTCAGCCCTCATGGCCTTCATGATGGGCTCGATCGCAAACAGCATCTCTGGGCTGCTGGACTCCCCCGAGATGGCCAAGATGATCCAGCAGCTCGGCGGTGAACAGGGACTGACGGATGCGTTCCTGGCCGCGGAGCTGGGCCTGATCAGCACGATCATCGCCGCCTACGGGATCGCAGCGGTCGGCCGGCTGCGCACGGAGGAATTGGAAGGCCGCGCCGAAGACGTCCTGGCAACAGCCACGCCTCGCATCCGGTGGGCAGCCAGCCATTGGCTGTTCGCCCTCGCCGGGGTCGCCTGGCTGATGCTGGTCACTGGAGTGGCAACGGGAATCGGCCATGCCGTTGCGATCGGTGACCCCGGCCAGGTTCTGCCCGTCACGGTCGCGGCGCTCGCCAGGATCCCGGCTGCCTGGGTGCTGGTCAGCCTCGTCGTTGCCGTATGGGGCCTGTGGCCGCATGCGAGCGGCGTCGTGTGGGGCGCCTACGCGGCGTGCATCGTCGTCGGAGAGTTCGGTCAGCTGTGGGACGTTCCCCAATGGGTGATGGACTTCAGCCCATTCACCCACTCCCCGGTGCTGCCCGGGCCCGATGCCCACCTATGGGGATTGCTCTGGTTGACGGTGGTCGCTGGAGCGTTCCTGGCCGCTGGGTCCGCCGCGTTCCGCCACCGCGACCTTGCCGGATGAACTCAGCCGGCTGAACGCCGAGGGAGGTCGCGTGGATACGCGACCTCCCTGACCGACTCACGTCACTTGGTGGATCGGTGGGCCACCTTGATGACACGCGGCTTGGCCTGTGCGGCCTCGATGGGCACGGTCACCTCGAGGATGCCGTCCTGGTAGCTCGCCGCCAGCTTCTCCTCCAAGGAGCCCGGGGGCAGAGACACCCGCCGCATGAAGGAGCCGTAGTGGAACTCCGAGTGGCCCTTCTCGCTGATCTCTTCGCGCCGCTCAGCGGAGATCGTGAGGATCCCGTCGGCGACGGTGATCTCCACATCCTTGTCGGGGTCGATGCCCGGGATCTCCGCGCGGACGACGTAGCGGTCCTTCTCGAGCCGGTCCTCGATGCGCATGGCGTGCGCGCTTTCGCGCCTCAGGTCGGAAACCATGGGCCAGCCCGACTCGAGCCAGTCGAACAGATCGGTCAATGGCGCCACGGGGCTGCGCTTGGCAATTACAGACATCTGGTCCTCCCTTTCTCATGCCAACCGAACATCTCCATGTCACTCCCACGGTTGCCTCGTGAGTAGGGACTTGGGTCCCTACTCGTCGCCCCGACCGGCGACGACGATGGCTGTCAGGAGGTGGGGCGGATGACGACGAACCCGTATCACGTTGAGCTGGAGCAGCTGCAGCCCCAACCGGTGGCTGTCGTGCGGGGACACATCGAGACTGACGAGATACCGGCCTTCCTCGGCGAGGCATTCGGGGAGGCGATGCGCGTCTTGGCCGATCAGCACCTCACGCCGGCAGGCCCGCCGTTCGCGCGGTGGCGCCCCACCGGAGGAACGTTCGACGTCGAGGCCGGCTTTCCGTCATCCGGGTCGGTCACACCGGAGGGCCGAGTGGACGCCGACACCTTGCCCGGCGGGCCCGTCGCCACGGTGATGCACGTTGGTGACTACGGTGCCGTGAGCGCGGCATACGACGTCGTGGCCGAGTGGATCGGCGCGAACGGATACGTCAGCGCGGGCGAGCCGTGGGAGTCCTACCTCGACGGGCCTGAGGTGGCCGAGCCCAGGACAGTGGTGCGGTTCCCCTGCCGCCCGGCGTAACCAACGCTCCCCCGATAGTCCTCCGCCTCACACCACCGGCTCGATCGGTTGACGCAGGATGGTGCGGAGCTTCTCCGGAGCGGATGTGCGCGGATCACCAAGGTAGATCTCGTGATGCCTGCCTCGGGGACGCGAGCCATGGCTGGCGATGGCCTTGTGCAGCTCGACAATGCTGGTCTGCTCAGTGCTGTAGGGACCGATGTGCATGATCTGTGCGCTCGGGCCTTCGGCCCATCGCTCATACCGCACGACGTCCAGCGCCGGGTTGTCCTTCTTTGCCTTCGCCTCTGAGATCGCTCGCGCAATCACCGCCTCGTCGATCGGCGGCAGCTGCGCGATCATCGCCCGCCACTGCCACTGGTCGCGATCGGACTCCTCCATGCTCGCCTCGCCCAGAGCGAACCGCTCCATGGTCGCCTGGGCATCGGCTCCTTCCACCCACCAGAGGGCCTCGAGCGCCATGACCCGGGGGGCCTCACCGCTCGCCTTCTTCACGGCGAAGTGTGCGGCGTAGCTGACTGAGTACAGCGCCTGAAGGGCATTGGTGAAAGCGTCACCGCCGGGCGCGCCATCACCGTCGATCGCGACGAACCCAAGCTCGGGCACCTCGACGAACTCGACCTTGCCCTTGCCCACCGTGTACAGCGCGTCGATCGATGGGTCTCCGGTGCTTTTCATCGCCATGGCTCGATCGTCGGCCGTATTCGCGGCCGGGCCACGGGCCATAGGTCCCGGAAAAATGCGGCCTACTCGTCAGTGGGCACGCGTGTCTCTACTCCTGATAAGGGTCGTTCTACAGGTCGCTCTTGAGTGCTCCGCCCTTGAGTGCTTCGTCGAGGTCCGCGCAGAGGTCTTCGACAGCCTCGAGCCCGATCGAGATGCGCAGGAGGCCTGGGTTCGGACGGGCCTCCGCCGCTACCGGCCGGTGGGTCAGGGACGCGGGGTGCTCGATCAGGGTCTCGGTGCCCCCCAGCGAGACCGCATGGCTGATGAGCTTGCAGGCATTGGCCATGGCGGCCGCGGCCGGGTAGCCGCCGGCCACTTCGAAGGCCAGCACGGATCCGGGGCCCGCCATCTGGCGACCGAGGATGTCGTCGGGGTCGCATCCGGGCAGGCCTGGATAGTGCACGGCCTCCACTGCCGGATGGGCTACCAGCCATTCTGCGACCTGCTGGGCGCTCGCCTGCTGGGCTCGTACCCGGATAGGCAGGGTCTGCAGCCCGCGGTGCAACAGGTAGCCGGCGAGCGGGTGAAGTACTGCGCCGGTCACGGCTCGAACCCGTCGCAGGGCCGCCGCCCATTCCGGGCCCGTGGCAACGACGCCGGCCATGACATCACCGTGGCCGCCGATGAACTTGGTGGCGCTGTGCAGAACGAGCGCTGCGCCGTGCCGCATCGGTTGCTGCAGAACAGGCGTGGCAAAGGTGTTGTCGACCAGGACCGGGACATCGCCGGCCTGCGCGCAGACATCGGCGAGATCCAGCAGCGCCAGGGTGGGGTTCGCGGGGGTCTCGACGATCACCAGACCGGTGTCGGGTCGCAGGGCATTCCCGATCTCCTTGGCGCCAGCCCAGGTGACCTCCACGCCGAGCAGACCGCTGTCCAGCAGGTGGTCGGTGCCGCCGTAGACCGGACGGACCGCCACGACATGCCGCTTGCCCGAGGCGCTCATGGCGAGAAGGCAGGCGGTCATCGCGGCCATGCCCGTGGCGAAGGCGACGGCCTCTTCAGCGCCCTCGAGCTCGGCGAGAGCGTCCTCAAAGCGGGCGACGGTGGGATTCCACAGCCGGCCGTAGACAAGGCTGCCGCCAGGGATCGGCCGCCCACCGGTCGCCAGGACCTCGTAGGCGTCGCCGCCGGACTCGACGTCAGCCAGCGGACTGGTGGTGGACAGGTCGATCGAGGGCACATGGATGCCAAGACCGGCAAGGTCACGTCGACCGGCATGTACTGCACGAGTCTCGAGGGTGCTCATGATGCCTCCTGAAAGTTCAACTGTTGGTCCAAGTGTCGACACTTCACGAGTCCACAAACAAGGATTACGCATTACATTCGCTTCTAGCGCCACTTGCTGTCATCTATTCGGCGCCTGAACGTCTGGAGGCAATGCCGGTGAACAACGTTCGACGCTCTGTGCTCGATGAGATCGACCACGCGATTCTGAGACTGCTCGCCGCCGACGGCCGAATGCCCAACCTCGCACTTGCATCCGCGGTGGGGATCGCGCCGTCAACCTGTCTTGGGCGGGTCCGGGCCCTTCGTGAAAGTGGCGTCATTCGCGGTTACCACGCGGACATCGACCTGACCGCTGTCGGCCTGCCCATTCAGGCGATCATTGCCGTCCGTATGCAGGCACATCTCCGCGACCAGATCGAGGCCTTCGTCACCCTGGCCCCACACCTGCCGGGCGTGGTCGAGGTGTTCCACGTCGCCGGGGGAACGGACTACCTGCTGCACGTCGCGACGGCCGACACGACCGCACTGCACGACTTCATCCTCGAGTACTTCGCCGCGAGCCCGGCCATCCAGCACGCAGAGACCAGCCTCGTCTTCCGGCATCTGCGGGGCACCAACGTATTGCCCGCAGACTGAGTCCGCCCGCAGACTGAGTCCGCCGGACCTGGGACAGAGCCCGGATCCGGCGGATACAGCTAGAAATCTTGTTCAGTAGCAACCACTGTGCCGCGGTCAGCAGCAGCGGGCCCGCGGGTTCTTCTCGTTGTGCTCGGCCCGGTGCCGCTCGAAATCCCGGCGCGAGGTGGGCTCGACGCCGTCATTGCGGCAGCGCTCGAGGTACTCGTCCCACTTGGCCTCGCCGGTGGACTGTTTGAGATACCAGAGGATCCCGCGCCCGGCCTTGAGCGCGGCTGCCTTCATCGCGGTCTGCCGGATCCGGCCAGCTCGCGCTCAGCAGCGGCCAGCTCGCGCTCGATGGCTTCGTACTCACGGACCGCCTGCTTCTCATCCGCGGTGGCAAAGAAGTCGGCCGGTGCGACGATGTGCGACGGCACGTGCGGTACCTCGCTGGTCGGCAGCCCGCCCAGTTTCGCCGCCTTGATCCAGACCGGGATCGCACTGAAGATCACGGTGAGGGTGAGCAGCGCGAAGAGCGCCTGCAGGACGCCGTCAACGGTGGCGTTGGTAATAATCAGGTTCATCTCGTCCAAGCTCTTCGCAGGCTTGAGCAGGTTGCCCTGGTCGAGAGCGCTCTGGTAGAGGTTGCGCTGGGAGAAGAAGCCGATCTTGGGGTCGCCGGAGAACACCTTCTGCCAGCTGGCAGTCATCGTGATGATGAGGTCCCATGCCAGGGGGATGCCGGCAACCCAGGCGTACTTGAGCTTCCCGTGCTTGATCAACAACGTCACGCACAAGGCCAGCGCGATGGCCGCAAGCAGCTGGTTGGCGATACCGAACAGCGGCAACAGCTGGTGGATGCCACCGAGCGGGTCGTTCACGCCGACCCACAGCATGTATCCCCACAACCCGACGACGGCCGCGCTGGCCGACCAGGCGGCGGGCTTCCAGGAGACGTCGGCGTACTTCGGCCACACGTTGCCGATCGTGTCCTGAAGCATGAAGCGGCCGACGCGGGTGCCGGCATCGACTGCGGTGAGGATGAACAGCGCCTCGAACATGATCGCGAAGTGGTACCAGAACGCGGCGAGGCCTCCGCCGAACGCCTTCGAGAAGATCAGCGAGATCCCGAACGCGAGGGTGGGCGCGCCACCGGTGCGGGAGATCAGGGTGGTCTCGTGGATGGACTGTGCCGCGGCGGCGAGGTCGGCCGGGGTGATGGTCATGCCGAGGGTGCCGATGAACTGCGCGGCCGCAGCCGGCGTACCGCCCGTGGCGCCGGAGGGGCTGTTGATCGCGTAGTAGATCCCCTGGTTGATGACCGAGGCGGCGATCAGTGCGCTGATGGCGACGAACGACTCCATCAGCATGCCGCCGTAGCCGATCATCCGGACCTGGCTCTCCTTGCCGATCATCTTGGGCGTGGTGCCCGAGGCGATCAGCGAATGGAACCCTGACAAGGCACCGCAGGCGATCGTGATGAACACGAACGGGAACAGCTTCCCGGCGAAAACCGGGCCGTGGCCACTGATCGCGAAGTCCGAGATCGCCGGGCTCTCGAGCATCGGCCGGGCGATGACGAGCCCGACCGCAAGGAGCGCGATGACGCCGACCTTCATGAAGGTGGACAGATAGTCACGCGGGGCCAGCAGCATCCACACCGGCAGGATGGACGCCACGAAACCGTAGACAACCAGAGCCAGGACCAGTGCGTTCGGCGAGAGGGTCAGCACGTCGGCCAGACCCATCTGCCCGACGTAGTTGCCACCGATGATCGCCGCCAGCAACAGAGCGACACCGATCACGGTGACCTCCATGACCCGACCCGGCCGCAGGTAGCGCAGGTAGAAGCCCATGAAGAGCGCGATCGGGATGGTGAGCCCGATCGAGAAGACACCCCAGGGGGACCCGGCAAGGGCGTTGACCACGACGAGGGCGAGCACCGCAAGGATGATGATCATGATCGCGAAGACCGCGATCAGTGCTGCGACGCCGCCGATGGTGCCGATCTCCTCACGGATCATCTGGCCGAGGCTCTTGCCGTTACGGCGCATCGAGAAGAAGAGCACCACCATGTCCTGCACCGCGCCGGCGAAGATGACGCCGACGATGATCCAGATCGTGCCTGGCAGATAACCCATCTGGGCGGCGAGCACCGGGCCGACGAGCGGGCCGGCGCCGGCAATGGCCGCGAAGTGGTGACCAAACAGCACCCTCCGGTCGGTCACGTCGTAGTCGACGCCGTTCTGGAGGCGTTCGGCCGGAGTGGCCCGGGTGTTGTCGACGCCGAGCACCTTGTAGGCGATGAAGCGGGAGTAGAACCGGTAGGCGATCGCGTAGGACGAGAGCGCGGCGAACAAGATCCACAATGCGGAGACATTCTCGCCGCGGGCCAGGGCCAGGACCGTCCAGCAGACCGCACCGACCACTGCAACGGACCCCCAGACCGCAATGGACTTGCGCGTCATCTTGGGTTTCGGTTGTTCAGGAGGCGTGAGAGCCCGCCCAGTTTGACCGCTAGACGTGACCGTTGACATGGGGATCCTCCTGGTGGATTTATCCGGTTTGTGAAGAATCTAGCTCTTTCGGACTTTTCCAGTTAGGGCCGGGCGATCTGGCGGGGACCTTCGGCCCTACTCGCTGCGCCGCCACTGCCGCAGAGAATGGAGCCATGGAAACCATCAAGGACGCAGCCGCCCAGTTCCTCTCCAACAAGCGGGTCGCGGTCACCGGAGTCTCCAGGACCCCTGCCGGCCACGGGAGCAACGTCGTGTACCAACGACTTCGGGACCGAGGGTATGAGGTGCTCGCCGTCAACCCGAACGCGGACGAGGTCGAAGGCGATCTGTGCTACCACGACCTGAAATCGATCCCCGGCGGCGTCGACGCGGTCGTGATCGGGACCCGGCCGGCGACCGCCGAGGTCACGATGCGCGAGTGCGCCGAGCTCGGCATCAAGCAGGTGTGGATGCATCGTGCCTTCGGGGGCGGCAGCGTCTCCGCGGCTGCCGCCGAATACGGCCGGCAGCAAGGCATCACCGTGATCGACGGGGGCTGCCCGCTGATGTTCGGCCCGACAGCCGACGCCGGGCACAAGGCGATACGTTTCGTATGCACCCTGACCGGTGCCGTCCCAAGGAAGGTGTGAACAACGAGGGGCCTCACCCCGGCCCGCACCGCATTGACGATGTGACTGCTGACGATGTGACTGCCGAACGGCTGAGGGTCGCCTTTCGACGCTTCAACCCGTTCATGGTGGCGATGTGGCGTCTCGGACTGGGGCGCTGGATGAACGTGTGGCCGGCCGGGTCGGGTCGCATCTTCGTACTTGGTCACACCGGGCGGCGTACCGGAAGTCGGCGGTGGACGCCCCTCAACTACGCGATCGTCGACGGTGAGCTGTATTGCACGGCCGGGTTCGGCACCGGCTCGGACTGGTACCGCAACGTGAGGGCGCAGCCGCGCGTGGAGGTGTGGCCCCCGGGTGAGCGCTGGGTCGGCATCGTTGAGGAGGTCAGCGATCACCCCGACCGGATCCGTCTGTTGCGCGAGGTGCTGGTGGCGAGCGGGTTCGCCGCGCGCGCTGCCGGGGTTGATCCTCGGCGGATGGACGATGAGAGTCTCGCCGCGGCGACAACGCCCTACTGCCTGCTTCGAATTCGCCGAGCCGTCGTTGCCGAGCCACTGCCCGAACATCCCCGGCCCGGCGACCTCAGCTGGTGGTGGGCCGTGGCGGTGGCGTCCGCTGCCGCACTCGCAGTTCGTCCGCGTCTCAGGCGGACATCACCGGACAGTCGGCGGCGAGACGCCCGACGCAATCATGTGACGAGACGACGACGTCAACCTGACGGCAGCTCGAACTCCACAGACTCCCCCGGCCGTAGCGTGAGCAGCTGACCGCGACAGGAGACCTGGAACTCGGGGACGTTGTCGGACTCCGCGCTGACACGCAGCAGGGTGCTGCTGATCCGGACGATGATGTCGCTCCCGCGAAACCTCAACCGGCAGTTGAACGTTCCGAGCTGTTCGGGCCACTGTGGATTGAACCGCAGCACGCCACCGCGCGTCTCGAGTCCGGTGAAGCACCGCTGCAACAGGTCGACGCTTCCGGCCATCGCAGCCAGGTGGATCCCCTCTGCGGTCGTGCCACCCTGCACGTCTGCGACGTCGCTCTCCAGCAGCAGCTTGAAGTAGTCCACCGACTGCTCCCGGTGTGCCCTGGCGAGCACCCAGGCATGCACCAAGGCGCTGAGAGTGGAGCCGTGGGAGGTACGGCCGAGGTAGTACTCGATAGTCCTGGGGATCAGATCCTGCTCCATCGGGTAGCCGAGATCGCTGAGCAGATCGCCTAGCTCGTCCGCGGAGAGCAGATAGAACAACATCAGGACATCGGGCTGTTTCGAGGCTTGGTAATCGTTGACCGAACGTCCCTCCGCCTCGAGGATCCGGTCGAGGCGCTGGATGTTGCCATACCGATCTCGGTAGGCCTCCCAGTCGAGCTCCTCAAGGTCCTCGTACCCCTCGAACTGGCTGATGACGCCGAGATGGAAAGGCACGAACATCTTGTGGGTCATCTGCCGCCAGCGCTTCTCCTCGCTGGGACGCAGCCCGAGGCTCTTGGTCAGCTCCAGCCGTCGCCGCGCGGGTAGTGCCTCAAGGACGTCGAGAGCCCGGCGCAGCACCCACACCGCCATGATGTTCGTATAGGAGTTGTTGTCCACGCCTGCAGCCTCGGCGCCGGGGTACCCGGTGTGGAACTCGTCGGGTCCCATCACGCCGCGGATGACGAAACGGTCCAGGTCCGGGTCATGGGTGGCGAGAGCGGCCCAGTAGCGGGCGATGTCCAGGATCATCTCAGCGCCCTCCCTATCGAGGAAGCCCATGTCTCCGGTCGCCTCGAAGTAGTGCCACGCGGTGAAGGCCACCGCCAGGCCCGCATGGCGCTGAAGCGCGCTGACATCGGGCAGCCATCGTCCGGACAGGGGATTGAGGTGGATCAGCTGGCTCACCTCGCGGCCGTCGCTGCCCGACTGCCAGGGATACAGCGCGCCGGTAAGACCGCAGGCAAGGGCTGCTTCACGGGCGGCTGGCAGCCGGCGGTACCGGTAGCTCATCAGGGCCCGGGTGAGACCGGGAGCCCTCAGGGTCAACACGGGGAGCACGAACAGCTCGTCCCAGAAGACGTGCCCGCGATAGGCCTCGCCGTGCAACCCGCGGGCCGGCACGCCGGCGTCCGCCTCAAGCGTGTGCAGGGACAACGTCTGCAACAGGTGGAACAGATACAGCCGGATGGTGAGCGAAGCCTGCGGGCCGGCCTGGTGACCGTCGTCAAGCTCGGTGTAGAACCGTTCCCACAGGTGCGCCCAGGCCAGCGCGTGGTCGTCGAGCAACACCTGGAAGTCGTCCGCCCTTTCCAGCTCCGCCACCACCGCCTCGGCCGGCTCCGAGACAGCCCAGTCGCGAACGGTGTGCAGTGCCACCACCTTCTCCACCGTCACCATCTGGCCGGCCGTGACAGCCACGGCCATCTCCTGTTCGACCAGGCCCGGCTCGGCCCGAAGCTGCCGGGGGGGGTCGCACCGTTCGCCGGAAAGCCGAAGCCGGGTTCGCGCTCCGGTGGCGATCCTGATCCGGGACTGGCTCGTCTCCACGGTCAGCACAATCGTGTCGGGACCATGAGATCCCTGAGAGATCGACAGGAGGTGGTCGCTGGCCAGCTTCCGGTAGCGGTCCACGCCCGTGTTCCGCACCGTCCCGTCGATACCCGTTCGGATGTGCAGCAGGCCGGACCAGTTCTCTGCGATGACCGTCGTCTCAAGTCCGGCCAGGTGAGCCCGCCTCATGTGCACGAAGCGCCGCTGGGTCAGCCCCGTGATCCGTCCCTGCGAGTCACGGATGCGAAGCCACCTCGTGAGGACGCCACGTCGCAGGTCCAGCTCCTGCCGCTGGGTGATCACCTCCACCTGCGCGACATCGAGCCATTCTCCGTCGTCCACCGCGATGGTGACCGGGAGCCAGTTGGGCAGGTTCACCATGCTCTCGTTGTCAACCGTCTGTCCGTCGACCTCGTCACTCAACCGGTTCCAGCAACCCGCGACGTAGGTGCCGGGGTAGTGGACCCCGTCCGCCCGCGACTCCGGTGCCGCTCCGCGGGTGGCGAAGTACCCGTTGCCGAGCGTGCAGAGGGCTTCACGCAGACCTTCGTGCGCCGGGTCGAAACCCTCGTAGGCGAGGACCCAGTCGCTCATGGCCGCGGCCGTTCCGCCGCGGATGGCTGCGCCACGTCGACACCTGCGAGATCGGTGACGATGACGTCTGCACCGTGAGCCAGCAGCTCCGTCCGATGTCCGGCGCGGTCCACGCCGATGACCAGGCCGAAGCCGCCGCGGTGACCCGCCTCCACCCCAGCCAACGCGTCCTCGACCACCACGGACCGTTTTGGCGGAGTCCTCAGCCTCCCTGCCGCCTCGAGGTAGACCGCCGGGTCCGGCTTGCCCGGCAGCCCGAGCTCAGCAGCGACAACACCATCCACCTGCGCGTCGAACAGCTCGGTGATGCCGGCCCGGCCCAGAACCGCGTTGCAGTTGCGGCTCGCGGACACGATCGCCGTCCGGAATCCCGCACGGCGAAGCGCGGTGAGCAGAGACACTGCGCCAGGCAGGAGCTTCGCGCCCTCCTGCCCCAGGAGGTCCTGGAAGTCGGCGTCCTTCTGAAGTGCCAGGGCGTGGACCTTCTCAGGAGGCAGCTCGATGCCCCGAGATGCCAGGAAGCCGGCTGCACCGTCGAAGCGAGGCCTGCCGTCGACGAAACGCCGGTAGTCCTCGTTCTCGAACGGCCGGTGGTCCTCTCCCTGCCGCGGTGGACAGGTGGCCAGGAACCCGTCGAACATGCGCTTCCACGCCATCTCGTGCAGGGAAGCAGTGTCGGTGACGACCCCGTCCAGGTCCATGACGACAGCATCGAACTCCGTGCGAGAAAGCCTGACCACGGCGTTCACCGCCACCTCCGCGCGTGAGGTCAAACCCAAGTGGGACGTTGGCATCTCTGATGCTGCCCGTCCGAGGGCCCGGTCACAAGGCCGAAGGTCCCCCGCTGTGGGTGAGCAAGATCATGCGTGGCTGGCCGGGCACGTTCGGCGAGGACGGGTGAAGCCTTGTTGACCGGCTCACGATCCGATGGGGGGCATTGCGGACACGGGCTTGCGAGACTCACGCCTCTTTGTGTGCGGCGCGGGACGAACGGGCAGGGTATCTGGGAGAACCTGACGAACAAACGGGGTGACCTCCTTGGGCAGGTGCAGAGGGAAGCTGATGACCATCGCGGCCCCGCCCTCGGGTGCGTGGGACGCGTTCAAGGTTCCACCGCGCGCGTGTGCGAGGGCTCGCACGATGCTCAGGCCGAGGCCGGTTCCCCGAAGGCTTCCAGTCGTTTCCACACCCGCCACCGTTCCGACCGTTGTTGACACCGGCGTCGATTCGTCGCCGGCGTTGATGGCCATGATCTGCTGGTCGCTCAAACCGACGCCACTGTCGAACACGCCCATGAAGACCTGCTCGTGACGGCGGGACCCGGCCAGTCGGATCGTGTCTCCCTCCGAGGTGTAGCGGATCGCATTCTCCACGAGCGTGTCGAGCCCGGTGCGCAACCGCTCGGGCAACCCCAGCGCACGCCCGGCGCCGACGTCCAGAATCCATTGACGGTCCGCGACAACCCGCCAACGCTCGACTGCTTGAGCCATGACCTCGTCGACGTCCACGATCTCGCTGGTCGGGTCATCCTGCAGCTGGATCATCCGGATCAGCCGATCGCTGACCCGCGAGAGTCGCTTCAGCTCGTCAGCCACCACGGAGAGGTCCGCCTGGTTCTCGAGCTCGATGGCTCGCGTCTGCAAGAGCTCGAGGTAGCCCTGCGCGATGGTCAGCGGAGTGCGTAGCTCATGGGAGGTCAGCTGCATCAGCTGCGCGCGATCTTGGGAGGCTTGTATGTCGCGCGCGGCCAGCCTCGTGATCTGACCCAGCGCAGCCTGGCGTCGCCGAATGTGCCACACCATCATCAGGATGAGCAGGAACATCAAGGGGATCTCGGTGGTCTCGTCCCACCCGATACGGCCGAGCAGCCAGTTCCGTTCGAGGACAGCCCCTGTCGCGAGCGTGTACCAGGCCAGCGCCGTCACCAGCTGCCACCTGCTCCAGGTACCGAGTCCGAAGGCAAGCGCGAATCCGGCCCAGCCCAGGTGATACGGAATGGTTTCCTGGCCGGGTCGCACGAACATGACGGTTGTGCAAGCCAGCGCCCACGCCGTCCACGCCGCGACAAGGTGCCGGCGGTCGAACCGACCGGCGTCGAGCGGGCCCGTGAGCCGGGCGGCTTCACTCATCGTAGAAGCAGTAGCCGGCACCGCGCACCGTCTCGATAGGAGGGGTCGGCTGCAGCTTCGAGCGCAGTCGGCGCACGCACACGTCGACCACGTTGCTGCCGGGGTCGAAGCTCAGGTCCCAGATGTCGTGGAGCAGCTCTTCGCGCGAGCACACGTCTGCTCGCTAGACCCACCCAATGTCCACCGCTCGCCAGGCCCTGATCGGATCCATTACGGAACTGTCATGTGTCCGTCATCAGGTCGCGATGTGGGCTCGCTCGCCACCCACTTGGACTCTTCCGCGG
>Ga0209587_1000033_pt1 | contig 61596 bp, 61 predicted proteins | sample NGEPerD_2_FD_184512 | JGI IMG/M metagenome (GOLD analysis project Ga0209587, IMG submission 184512) | Arctic peat soil microbial communities from the Barrow Environmental Observatory site, Barrow, Alaska, USA - NGEE PermafrostL1-D... | ecosystem: Environmental > Terrestrial > Soil > Wetlands >...
CTTTCTTCTCCTTATCGGCCATCATCTCCCGAGCGTCTTTAAAGGGCTTTATTTCTAGGATACTACCGCTTTGTTTGACGAGCTCGATATTTACGATATCGAAAGAATTCCCGCTGTTATATTTGGACGTGAAGGTTAAATACTTGACTCTGTTTTTCTCATCCTCGACGCCAGAAACTTCAGCCGACACCATACCGATACCGGTTAGTAGATAGCCAGCACCTCCGTCTAGTTTCCACTCGATCAAGACATAAGCCGGTAAGCGTTTCTTACGAAAGAACGCGTTGATGCGACGCCCTTGGATCTTAATTTCTGGGACGATCGGTTGAAATAACAGCTGAACTAAGACACTTTTTCCTCCGCCATTAGCCAAACTGAGCAGGGCGTTCTCTCCACCATGAAAATTGAAGGTTTCATCCTGAATATGCCGCGAATCATTATTATAAGAAAAGTTAATAATTCGAATTCTGTTGATTCTAGGCATCTAGCTCAACTCCTTCGAAGAACTCTTTGATCTCCTCGATCCGGCTATCGTCTAAGTAATAGTTCAGCATCAGGTCATCGAGTTTCCTGGTGGGACGTAGCTCACGATCCTCGTCGACCAGTCTGCGCAGATTTTCCCGCTCTAAGAGTCGACACGTAATCAAGATCGTACCGGTTTTTGTTTTTCGGCCTCTTTCCTCGAAGTCCTGTTTGCTTTCCCAGAGTTCTGCGATCCTCGTGAAATTCAAGGCGTATTTCTCCTCGAGCACCTTTAGCTGCTCAAGATCAGCCAAGGCCCTTGCAAAGCGGCGGTCCAGTTCCTCTATTAGCTTACTAATTCTTAAAAACTCTCGTTGCTTGGGATTCCGATTCCGTCCCCCATAAAACAAGTACAAAATAAACATAGAAATATAGCTAAGCAAGTAAGCATCGACGAGTTTGGCATCTGTGGCGACCCCTTCACGTAGGTCCTTCGTGGTATAACCCAAAATTCCGTTCCCGCTATTCGGCAGCAGATAGAGACTTCCTGCCACTTCAATTGCCTTAAAATCGAGTTCCTCCTCAAATTCGGCCAGGATAGCTCTAACCTCAACATTCCGAAACTCTAGAAAGAGATCCCCCTCGGTTTCTCGATCCAACTGTCCCTTTTCGACTAATTTACGATAGATCTTCAGCGCCGTTTTGATATCGCTCACTCAAAGCTCACCTCAATTTTAAAATCGCTGATCGCGATACGCCTGCTAAACGTCTCTTCTCCGATCTGGGTCTCTAGTTCCTGAACAAACAATTGTTCATCCGGCTTACTAATCTCAAGTCTCTTGATCCCGAATAAATCCGGTTGGGTATACTCAAGGCGGTACAGACAATAGCTGACATCCAGCTCTCCTGTAGCATTGGCCACGACATCTTCTTGCTGTGTTTTCCATTTATTGAGATCGATGACCTGGAGATCATAGAGCTTGAGCATAGTCTTAAAAATCAAATCATCCGCCGATAATAGTTTAAAGACGATATCATTTTGTTCGAGATCATGAAAGAACTCGCCGAATCGGAAGGACGCCCTTTGACGATCGGCATATTCCAGAAGACTTCGGATAAATTCGAGATTACGGTCATTGACTTCTTTTATTCTGAGTAGTTCCCAGTCTTCACCCAGTTCCTCCACAACAATGCTCTGAGTCCCCTCTTCCTCCTGCCTTAGCTTTGCTTGCCGTTCAAATAACGTTAATACGTTGAGGATGCGATCCGGATTCGGTTTAAATAGGGGATTCAATAATTGCCAGAGCGAGGAGATCTTGGGTCCGTCACCTTGTTCTAAGGGTTTTAAGATCACTTGTTCGAAATCATAATAACGGGCTCTCGCCAGAGCAAAGGAATCGGAGATGGTTTCCTTATAGATTCGGGACAAACTGAGACATTCCAGCCAACAAGTCCCCGAGACTCCCCTCCTCAGCCAATCCCAATAAAGATAGAAATTCAGGGAGTGGTCCAACAACCCCTCTTTGATCGAGCGATTTTGGCAATTCCACCGTCTTCGCCAGTTCGAGCATCAGACGGTACAAGGAAGAGAAGGGTTTCAGTTCAAGAGACGGGTTAGCTTCTCGAGTACGAAAAAAGAGACGAATCCCTTCCCAATCGAGATCACCAAAGTAGAGAAAGCGAACAGCCTGTCCGCCAGAGTCTGAATGGGCTCCAGCTTCTGAAGGGCCTCCTTGTCCACCTAGCATCGTGTTTCTGTAGTCTTCCAAGGCCCCTAGCTTGGTGATCTTATTTCCTTCCCCATATAGGAGTACATTAATGACCGTGCCCTCAATACAATTATTCCCAGTTTCTTGCATCAGCTTTCTGAACGTAAACCAAGTGTCTTTATTCTCGATCACTAGGAGGGTCATCGGCTCTCTTCGATCATGCCGATATTCAAAAAAAGGCTCGGGAGTATCATAATAATTAAGAAAGTCCTCGTCTAAGTGATTATACTTAAGCACTTCCCTTACTAAGGCCATATGCTCATCTAACCACTTCTCCCGGCCCCACACGGAGAAGGAGCGTTCCTTGCGCGACATGGGCGATTTTAATAAATCCTGAGCATGCCATACATACCTGCTGATTCCTTCCACAATCTCCAAGTGACGTTTATATAAGTCCGGTCTTTGCAAATAGCCGGATAGGTTCAAAACCGGATTGAGACGACGAATCGACTCTAGGTAACTACTATGATCGTCTTGCGGTTTGATGATTCGATATTTATTAAAGAGAGGCGGTAAGCGTCCATTCCTCTTGGAAGACTTCACTGGAATAAGAACTCCGTTCTCTACCAGCCGTTCAACATCGGCGTGAAAGATGTCATAATCCGATTCATGGAAGATCTGTTGGAGTTCCTGATCAGAAATGGTTTTCTTGGCATTTTTCAGTAGTGTTTCGAGCCGTTCCATACTAATCTCCTCTTACTATAAATAAATTAGTGGAAGTAAAATCTAAGCAGCCGTTTCTTAAGCTTGAGAAATGATTCAGAAATAATCTAGTTATACTTTAACTATTATAAAACAACAAGGCTAGGGGGTCAAAGACTGATCACATCATTTGTGATCAGTCTTTGTTATATCATATATTCAAAGTAATTATCTTCTCAACTAAAACTCACTTCCAGCTCCTTCTTCAGAACATCGGCCGGAAAATATCGGCCTGGGCATTCCGTAGCGGCTCCTGGTACGTCTCGATGTAGCTCAACTGCATCAATGCCCAATTTAAAGGCCTCCATTAATTGTACTACTTTATTCACTAACCCGACGAGCTGAGCATCCGGTACTTCTGTCTCGCTAAAATTCCCGACCAAACAAATTCCAATCCCGATAAAATTCCGATGTGCCACGTTACAGTGTGCTCCTGGCCGGTATAAGGGTCTTCCCTCTTCACAACGACCATCAGGTTTAATCACGAAGTGATACCCGATGTCACTCCAACCCTTAGTTTTGTGCCACTCCCTAATCATGGCCGCATCGACGGGAACCAGCTTTCCATATCGACGCACTTCCGTAGGACTTGCTGTGTGGTGGATCACGATCTTTTGCCAATCCATTCTTATTTCCCCCTCATCTTTATGCTTTCAGGACGGCAACGGCCTTGGCAAGTTCCGTGATGCTTGTGGAAAGTTCGTTGAGTTTCCCTTCGATTCGCACCAGCAAATAAGTACTCACCACGATTGGAAAGCCGAAATTGCCGACAAGCTTTAACATTTCTTCCATGCTCTTTACCTTCCTTTCACTTACTTCTCTCTTAATGATTATGCCGCTGATTTCATTCAAGTGCTTCTATTGAGAGGAGGAACTTCAACCGTTCCTCCTCTAACTTCGAACCTCGCACCTCGAACCTCGCTTATGCTACTGGTACATCATAGATGTCATCCGTTGTCGTATCGATGATCTTGATATCTCGCTTGGAAACGAGCGCACCGCCGGTGGTTAGGAAAATATTGTTCGCTATGATTTGATCCATAACCACTTCAATTTCCGCTGCAGTCAAAGCTGCTTTTGGTTCCGGTAAAGTGAAGCTAACCGCACTCCCTAAGGCATTGTTAAAGGTCATACGTAGAACTTTTTTGCTGATACTAGCCATTGTTTCCCCTCCTTTCTGCTCGGCTCATTAGCCTTTTCTAGTACTAGACCGTTAAGTCGACTCGGTTGTCCCGACGTACCCCGATTAAGGGATAGTCTTGAAGACCATAAAGGGCATTGGCTACATCAAACACATCTTGATCCAGGGCAACGGACGTCACATTTGGAAAGCTGCGCTGACGAAGGATGGGAGAACCTTCCGGGGTTAAACCCATTTGATAGGTTACGACCAGCACTGTGTCTTTAGCAGTAGCAATAACAGCCATCTTTTTCACCTCCTTTCGAGCTCGTTCTTGTCGGACAAACGTCCTCTAAGCATAAAAAGCAGCCGGCTTCTGCCGACTGCTTTGCTTGGGAAGGGTTATTCACAGATCTCTAGGGCAGTTAGAGATCATGCGAACTGTTCCCTGCCCGAGAACGTTTGTTCTGTTTTTAGTATACTTGACGTTGAATATTTCTGTCAACAGGTTAGCCAAAGTATAGTAATGAAATCACACCTTAGTGGGTCAGTTTTTTGCGAAGCAAAGCATAGTACATAACCAATGCTAACAGAGCAAAACCAGCCGAGCTGCCATACATGAATTCGAAGCCCATCTTTTGTGTTAAGAAACCAAGAGCCACGGCCCCCACCCCAATGCCAAGGTCCATCGCCACGGCAAATGTTGCGTTGGCTGCCCCTCCGGTCAAGCAAGTTTCCAAACCAGGGTCGTACCAAAACTGCGGAGAGCGTAAAAACGCCGACAATTGTTCCTGCTACAGTCTCGTTGCCTCCTATGGTTTGAGCATATAGTGGAAGTGTCGGTAGCAGCATGTACATTGACAAAAACATTAAAAATGACACAACTAGAATTAAGAAGAAGGTCTTGTTCCCTATCCGCCCTTCTGGTACGAGATCAGCTTTGATCATTTGTAACCTTCCTCCTGAGTCTAATCGTTTAATTATATAATAACATTAAAGCGTTTCATGTTATAGTAACGATAACTTTAAATATCCGATGTGTCAGTTTAACTCCCATGGCTACGTCTTTAGAAGGTAGTGATAGAAACGTCTTTTCTAGAAGTTGCTATTGGTTATGGAGGAGGATGTATGATGAAAAAAGTTCGGTATATCTTGGCGTTGCTTACGGTGTTTATGATTGTGATCACCTGGACCAAGATGGGTAATGCGACAAGCCAAGATGAAGAGGTCACCCAAAAGGTAGAGGAAACCCAAGAACAAAGTCTACCCACAATAGGAACGGTCGAAAACTTACGCACTATCTTGACTGAGGCTGAGAGTTCCAGAACGTTGCTGGGACAAGGAATGGTCTACGGAGCTAGAGCGATGTTGGGAACAGTTAATAAGTCTGCTCAAGCATCAGCAACCCCAGCACCCGCTTCGCCCAATCTTGATTCGGGGGGAGGTTCTGACTATTCAACAACGAATCTACAAGTTGACGGTGTTGATGAAGCCGATATCATTAAAAACGATGGTCAATATATTTACCAAGTTAACAATCAGGAGCTCATTGTTGCGGAGGCCTATCCTGCTAATTCGATGAAAATAGTAAGCCGTATTGGATTTAAGCAGGGTGAGTTTACACCTCAGGAACTTTATGTCGATGATAAATATCTGGTTTTAATCGGTACTGCTTATTATCAGGATGCTTCGTCTCCTGATACTCCTATGGTTGAACCTCAGGGAGCTATTCAGCCTAGCGCACCGAGCGCTCAGTTTGAGAAGGGTCCTCAAATGCAAATATATCCTCCTGAATTCAATCGATCCACTTCCAAGGTGATCATCTACGACCTATCTGACAAAACCAAGCTCAAGAAACTTCGGGAAGTTGAACTTAACGGGATGTATGTGTCTTCGCGTAAGGTCGGTTCTAACCTATATTTAATCGCTAACAAGTATTTGGATACGTATCAGATCATGGATCAAGGGGTAGAACCTCCACTACCGAGTTATCGCGATACTGTTGGTAAGGGAGACTTTGTATCGATAGTCTATAGCGACATCCATTATTTCCCTAACTCACTTGAGCCCAATTATTTATTGATCGCTGGCCTTGATCTTGATCAACGAGATAAGGAAATGCAGGTTTCTTCATATCTTGGATCAGGCCAAAATATCTATGCTTCTACGTCAAATCTGTATGTTGCAGTAACCCAACATCAGCTAATCGATCAACCTAAGCAGCCTGCATCTGCAACGCCTCAACCTACACCAATGCCTCTACCAGCACCTATTTCATCTTCTTCTACAATAGCGCCTAAGCAACCTATTTCTACTTCGTTTAAAATAACGACCGCTCTCTATAAATTTGGGTTGACCCAAGGAGGTACTACATTTAAAGCTAAAGGCGAAGTACCAGGTACCCTTCTGAATCAGTTTGCTATGGACGAGGATAACGGCTACTTTAGGGTCGCTACAACAACTGGTGAAATCTGGCGAACGAATGAGTTCACCTCTAAAAATAATGTCTATATCTTAGATACAGCCCTCCAATTGACGGGTAAGATTGAAGATATTGCGCCCGGAGAGAAGATTTATTCCGTTCGATTTATGGGAAATCGTGGCTACCTGGTTACATTTAAAAATGTTGACCCCTTCTTTGTCCTAGACCTCGGAAACCCCGCTTCTCCAACCATCTTGGGGGCTTTGAAAATACCGGGATTCAGTGATTACCTCCAGCCCTATGACGAAAATCATATTATTGGTTTCGGCAAAGAAACCATAGAACTAAGCCAAAACAATGGTAAAGGAATCCTTCCTCGTACGCCTATGGGGTCGACGGCCTTTTATCAAGGCCTTAAACTTGCCGTCTTTGATGTAACCGATGTTACCCATCCTGTGGAGATGTTTAAGACGACCATTGGAGACCGGGGTACTGATTCCGAAGTGCTTCGCAATCACAAGGCCCTGCTGTTTGATAAGGAGAAAGGGATTTTATCGTTCCCGGTTACAGTTATGGAAATTAAAAATCCAGGTGTAGCAAATTCGGGCAACGGCTTCCCGGAATATGGTCAATTCACGTATCAAGGTGCTTATGTTTATCAGTTCGATCTGCTTAAGGGTTTCACCCTAAGAGGCAAAATAACACATCTTAAGGACGCGGACCTTTTGAAAGCCGGCCAGAATTATATGAACGGTTCTAAGGCGATAGAACGGATTATTTTCATTCGTGATACACTCTACACCATTTCTAAAGGAATGATCAAAGCCAATGACCTTGCTTCCCTACAGGAAAAAAACAGTTTAATCCTAAATAACTAAGATGATAAAATAAACACAGCCAAAGGAATAGTACATTCCTTGGCTGTGTGCCTCCATTGCCACCATCATGCTTCCGGCAATTTCAATCGTATCTAGGCCAAGGTCATCGCATATCTGATCGATATGCGCGATAATATCTAGATCATCCACTGTGCAGCCAGCCCCGAATCCCCAAATTGTTTCATATTCGAAACCTGAAGTAAGGTATTGATTGTCTGGACCAAATGTTGTCTTGCGTTTCGGCTCGTTTGTTCCCCGCCCTACGCTTAAACCTAATGTTACCATTTCTGCTCCAAGGACTAGGTACGGGCTACTGGTTAGGCATTACCCGATAGGATTTTCCTACTCTATGTTGTTCTAGGCATGCTTAACTAACTCATTAAAATAATTACCTTTAGTATCCGATACGTTGAAGTCAGGCGAAATATTATTTCCAATATAAATAGTTGTTACAGGATAAGTTACTACCGCAGCAGACATTTCCCCTTCTTTGGGTTCTGTTTCCTCTACAATAATATTAGTTTTCCCCTCATTGTCTTCTACAGACTTATTAATCTTTGCAACAGGAGGAGTTTTAATTCACTTGAGAAGCTATATCGGGAGTATCAGTTGGTCATAGGTTCCAATTTATCATTAAGGATTATAGCACCGTAGTGTTTTAATTGAGAAAGCGATATTTTCGTATTATCTGACAAAACTACACCAACCCTACCAGGATAATATCTTAATATCTTAAAAATTTAGTGAGAATGTCCATTGACTCAGATTTTATTATGAGTGGTTTTTTAATTGTAAAGCTGAGGTTGCAAACTAATCCCCATACATCAAAAGTTTCATTTATATCACCAAAATCTATTAATAGGCAGTCAATATCTTTTGATTTATAATCTTGCAACAAGTTATAATAATCGCCGTTCTTCAGCCTATTGATAGCCTTATCTTCTTTAAGTGAAAGCTCTTCCATCGCATATTTCTTGTTTTTAGAAAGCACTAGATAATTGAAGGCAGAAGCAATGGTTGGACTAGATTTCAACTCTAACTCTGGAGTTTTGATCTCAGCCAGTTCTTTCTTTAGCGCTCTAATAAATTCTGGGGTTGTTCCACAACATCCACCAATAAGTCTTACGCCATTCTCTACAAATTCTTTAGTATATGAACTGAATTGTTCTGGCGTCTGTTTATAGACTGCCTCTCCATTCACTAATTCAGGCATCCCGGCATTTGCTTTTACTGAAAGAGGAATTGAGGCAACAGTATGCATTTTTTTAATTCTTTAGCTGCCAATATAGCTGCCCTTAATTCATTTAAATCAGCAAAAGTTTCAAAGTTAACAATATCTGCACCGGCATCTTCTAGGGCCATTAATTGCTCTGTAAAAATACTATAGGCTTTATCAAAACTTAAATCACCTGCAGGTTCTAACATTAACCCGGTAGGACCTACTGAAGCAGCAACATAAGTGTTATCACCTGCAATTTCTTTAGCTAATTTCACGCCTGCAAAGTTTAATTGATAAGTTTTATCTCCTAAACTATGCATATCTAAGGTAACTCTATTGCCTGGAAACGTATTTGTTTGAATTACATCTGAACCTGCTTGTTTGTAGAGATTATATAGATTTTTAACTTCATCTGGTTTTAATAAATTCCACGATTCTGAGGCTTCATTTCCTTTTAAACCTCTCCTTTGAAACATAACACCTTTAGAGCCATCATATAATAAAACTCTTTCGTGGATGGAACTTAGAAAGCTTTTCATTTTAACCTCCCGCGCAATAATATCTCCATTTTCCAATCTATTAAACTTATTCTCAATTATATTGCGTATATCCTTCACTATCCAAGAAACAGGCGTCACTTGGCTACTACCACATTAAACGGATCACTAAAGAATAATTTATTGGGGACGTTTTTCATAGTAACGTTTATGACCTTTTAGCAATAACCCTTAGATTACCCCCTTTGCTTTCAATTCCTCAATTTGGACTACACTAAGCCCAAGTTGTTCATAAATCTCTTCATTATGTTCTCCTTTACTTGCACCCGTATGTCTAATTTCCCCAGGGGTACGTGAGAACTTTGTTGTAACATTCGGCATAGTTACATGACCAAAATCTTTATCCTCAACCTCTACTAACGATTTGCGGAATTTGAAATGCTCATCTTCGTAAAGCTGATCTATGGTATAAATCGGCCCGACCACGGCGCCTGCCTCCATGAAGATGCTCATGACGTCCTGAATCGAATGGTCTTTAATCCAATCCCCCACGATTTCGTCAAGCGCCTCTACATTTTTTACACGAGAAGGATTATCACAGAATCTCGGATCTTTAATTAATTCTGGTTGACCGATGGCCTTGAAAACCTTTTCCGCTATGGGCTGTGCGCTGGCCGATAACGCAACCCATTCACCATCCTTGGTTATATAGGCATTACGAGGAGCAGCGGAACTTAACCGATTTCCCATTCTTTGAGGAATTGTCCCTAAAACGCTGTGTTCAGCGATACTTGCTTCCATCAGACGCATAAGCGGCTCATATAAACAAATATCTAGGACTTGACCTAAACCACTTTTAAGCACATCACGTTCATAAACAGCAATCATTATGGCTAGTGCTGCTTGGACACTTGTTACTCCATCCGCCAATGCATTGGGGGGAAGGGTTGGGGGTCCGTCAGGCCACCCATTCATACCGGCAAAGCCGCTCATTCCTTCGGCAACCGTACCAAACCCCCCACGTTTTGAATAAGGTCCTTCTTGCCCAAAACCACTACAACGTAACAGGATAAGACCGGGATTGACCTCACTTAAGACTGTCCAATCAAGTCCCCATTTCTCAAGCGTTCCAGGTCTAAAGTTCTCAATTAGTACATCAGCTTCCTTAATCAACTGTAGAAATAGTTTTTTGCCTTCATCTACGCTAAGATTTAACGTAATGCATTTTTTATTACGCGCAAGGGTCTTCCAGAATATCCCTATGTTATCTTTTACGGCACCAAAACTTCTGCCTGTATCTCCTGTTTTTGGATGTTCGATTTTAACAACCTCTGCGCCATAGTCCCCTAAATAAGTCGCAGCCCAAGGTGCCGCCATATGAGTTGCGCAGTCGATAACTTTTAGTCCTCTTAACGGTAAATTATTCATCGTATTCCGCCCTTCTATTTTAGTAGAAACCTCTCATCATGATAAGCAATTAGGGTCAGCTTATCTAGAAAGATATATCTCCATTGTCCTGTTCCAACTTATTCTCGATAAGATCGCGTTTATCCTTCCTAACAATTTCTCCAGTGAATTTAATAATTATGTCACTCAGTATTGACGGGATATTTATTCAAAAAAAATCCCCCTCGCAAGGAGGAGGAGAAAAGAAGAAGAAGAAGAAGGAATGAAATGTAAAAAGTTTTATGTAAACCGCTTAACCTAGCGGATTGGATTAACCATTAAATTTAGTATAATACATATTTGTTACCTTTTATTGAACTTTGTGTGACGAATTTGTGAATCTTCACTATGGAAATTCGGATATAATGATTTTCGGTGGTATTTACCACAGAGCTACAAATAATCATTCGTGTCCACCGGGAGTCCCTTAGCTTTCAAGCGCACTTCCACTATCTCTTTGATGATGGAGTAGATAAGCACAAAGAGCGGCACTCCGATGATCAAGCCGATAAACCCAAAGAATTTACCACCTATTAGGATGGCAAAGAGAATCCAGAAAGCTGAGATTCCCAGGGAATCTCCAAGGATTTTCGGTCCGATAACATTGCCGTCCAACTGCTGCAGGATAAGGATGATGATAAGGAACCAGAAGGCCATAATCGGCGATTCGAAAAAGATGATGATCACCGAAGGAACGGCTCCGATGAAGGGACCGAAGAAAGGGATTATGTTAGTAATAGTGATGATGAAAGATACCAACAGCGTGTAGGGCATATCCACGATGGTGAGGATGATGAACGTTAATAATCCCATAATCAAGGAGTCTAGGATCTTTCCACCAAGGAAACTACTGAAGATTTTTTGGGTGCGTCTTGAAATCTCGATGATTTCGTCTGCAATTTTCAAATTGAAGACCCCATAGTTTACTTTCTTCGCTAAACCTATGAAACGCTCTTTTTCTGCCAACATGTAGATAGAGATGATAATGCCTAGAAATATATTCCAAATGGAGAGGGCGGTGTTTCGAAGTAGAGCAAGCGCCATAGGGACCAGATCCTCTGCGATTCCACTACTAAAGACCCCCAGCTCGTTCAAGCGTTCATTGACGAAATCGATGACTTCCGGCGGAAGAAGAATATCGTCATATAGATCTTGGATGTATACTGTTGTCGAGCGGACATAGTTTGGGATGTTCCGGACAAGCCCTGTGATGCTCTCGAAAAGCAGCGGGAAAATGAAGGCGAGGAAAAGATATACAAAAAGAACAGAAACCATATAAGCCAGGAGAAGTGACAGTAAATGGAACCGCGATTTTTTGATTTTTTTCATTAATGAAATCTTGCCCAATTGCTTTTTGAAGAAGTTTAAAAGAAAGTTCACGAGATAGGCAATGACGAATCCGTAGATAAAGGGGTCAAGAGCGGAAAGATAACCTCTCACTATTCGGTTGAAGGTGTCTAGTCCCGACATGACAATAAAGAACAGGATGCCAGACGCAATGACAACGAAGCTATAGCTCGCGATGGTGGTGTATTTCCAATTCCATTTAACTTCCACAGTAACCTCCAGTGACCAAGCCACATCAGTATCGTCTCCTGTATCCATAAAGCAGGCCAAGCTCAGTCAACATATTAAGTATCTAGTATTATAACACACTAGGGTCACCACCCACCAAGGTTAGTCAATATCCTGTACAAAAAAAATAACCCACCTGTTATTCGATGGGTATTTTTCTAGCTCCCAGTCAACTGATATACATTGGATTGAGAGATGACCTTGCTCATGCTGTCAGATAACTTGACCTGAATTTCTAACGCACGTGATTTGTCACTAGGATCCTTTGGTATTCTGACAGATAATCCGTTAGAACTGGCAAACGTCGTATCCATCAACTTACCATCAATATATACTTTGTCATTATCCACAAAATTTTCGCCTTGGATTGTGAGCAAACCGTCTGCAAGCACTGCGTTTGTGATTATTGGCAGTTCATCCCCTTGGATATAGCCGTAGTTCGTTGGCGGTTCATGACTCGGTTCTAGCTGATTAATATACTCTTTTCCAAACATCAAGTCATATTGTAGCAGCTTATATTGGTCCGCTTCAGTGGTGGTTATTTTTTCGTGACTTATATATTCTTTCTTCATGACGACGTTTGAACCGTTCTTCATGAGATTTGAGAGAAAGTCTGTCATCGGATTTCCGGATTTTCTGGCAAGTTGGAGAGCGTAAGTACCCATAAAGTTGGACGATAAAGTCAGGTTCTCCTTGATCGTCGAAAAGTTATTCCAGGTTACAAAGGGAACACTATGAAGCTTTAAATAATCCTGATAGGAGGTGTCACTCTCGACAAAGCCAGCATCTTTATAGACGCTATAGTCTTTACCAAGCATCGGCAAGTGATCACCATAGAAGATCACTTCAGTAGGCTCTTTACTCTGTTTTAATCCCTCAATTAATTGTTTGAGTGATTGATCGACATCAGAGACGGTATTGGTGTAGTTTTCTAAAATTGCCTGAGAAGCCGGGCTTAAATCGCTGCCACTAACCACAATTTTGTTTTGCGGATTCAGGGTACTGGAATACGGCCCATGAGCCTGCATTGAAGTAGCATAAATAAAGTCAGGCTTATTTGTTGCTTTGACTTCGTCGAGGATTTTCTTGGTTAATTCTGTATCGCGGATATATTGCCCGTTGTATTCCGGAGTATTGAAGAACTCTTTACTGATGAATTTGTCAAAGCCTAAATACTTGTACACATTGTTTCGATTATAAAACCAGTTGTCATAGGGGTGGATTGCCAAAGTCGCATAGCCTTGTCTTTGGAGAATTGACGGTAGAGCCTCAATCGGCTTGATGACATATTGAGCATAAGGAATCGCGCCGTCGGGTAGAGACTGGGTTGAAAATCCAGTTAGGGCTTCAAATTCCGTATTGGCTGTCCCACCACCATAAACTGGCGAGAGCATTATACCGCTGGTCTGAGATTTTTGCAGAGCATGAAAAAACGGCATGGGATCTTGGCTAAACGACACATTTTTCATGAGCGTCGGATCCCAAAATGCTTCACTCATTACGAAGATGATGTTGGGCTTAAAGTTAGGGTCCTCTGAATAGGTTGCTTTACTTCCTTCAATAATCTGCTTAATGACACCTTCCTGGTAATTAGCGGGCTCCTGCACCTTAAGATATTCCGCATTGAGGGCAAAACCAAGCATCATTCCATTTTCTTCGTAGTTCATCTTCTGGCTCAAGTTGATTAATTGGAGTGCAAACACTTTCTGAATAGGTCCGAAGGCCGTGTAAAAGACGGTTAGCAGAGTTACGGAGGTCAGGAACACGGCAATTTTCTGCGGCCACTTGTATTTTTCTTGAGGAGTAAACTTCAACATCAACACGATCAGAACAAGCGCCCCTATGACAATGAAAGCCATCCAAAGGTAGACGTCTTTAAAACGCCCCGATATCTCAAGGGCTTCTTTCGCTAAGGAAAAATCCGTAGGTAACAAGGGGGTCCCTTTAATGATGAGTTTTTGTCGACTGATAAAACCTAAAATCGAAAATAAGCCAAATAGGATACCGCAAATCGTCAAATAAGCTTTACGAGGTAAGCCATAGAAAATATTGATTACTCCAAACATCAATACATAACTAACTAAAAATTGCTTAGGAAATTGAATTATCCAGGGAAATACACTCAGTAAATTATTATTATAAGATATCTGTAGTGCCAATAATGTAACTAAAGGGATCATTAATAAGTAAAAAAGGGTTATGGATTTCAATTGTTGTTTTAGTAGAAAAAATTTCATAAGTTATTGTATACCTTTCGTGCCCTACCAAGTGTTTCTATCTAAATATTCAAGATAAATCGTCATGTCAATTAAGCTGCCACTTATCATATCATAATAACATGAACTTATTATTTTCTTTTGATCTTTATGTGTGGAAGATATGAAGATTTATGGAAACTATCAAATCATTTCGTCGGCATGCGCTCTGAAGAGATGCTGCCACTTTTATTAAAAGCTCATCACCTTTATCATGGCCAAAAGCATCATTGAATATCTTTAAACCATTAATATCTCCCATTAAGATAGCGATAGGAAGATTTGCTGGGGTATCCAATATTTTTAGCTGTTCTTCAAAAAATTAGCTGTTCTTCAGAAAATCTCCGGTTATAAAGACCTGTCAATTTATCATGATAGCTTAAATAAATGATTTGCTGTTTTCTGTTCATAAGTTCGATGGCATTCTTTACTTTTAACGGTAGAGAAATTTTAATAGCCTCTTCACTGAGAGGCTTTGCAAAATAATCATACGCTCCTAATATTAATGCTTTTTCTATGGCGTCTTTATCTTCCATCCCTGTACATACAATAACGGGAATATCCATTAAACTAGGATCGTCTTTTATTTCTTGTAATACTTCAAACCCATTCTTAATTGGCATGATAATATCTAAAATACACATATGTATTCTGTTTGAGATTAGTTTTTCCTTAATATTTACCCCATCTTCAGCTTCAAAGAGTTTGATACCCTTCAGTCTTGTTTCAAGAATCTGCGAGATAATTTTTCTATCTACCAGAGAATCATCAATAATCATTACATTTCCTATCATAACTGTGAAATTCCTCCTTCTCGGATAGAACCGCAAGGTCATTTAAACATTTTTAAGTTAATAATAAGTTTAAGTTAAAGTTTCGACAAAAGTTTTACTTATCCTTTATTGTCTAAAATATTTTGGAGCATTATTACTCAAAGCCCCTACCCTGCACCTAAAAGTGATCATGCCAGCTCTCTTTTCTTGGTAGTCTTACACTGTTGCCTTGAAAAACCAATCGTTATGCGATAGACTTTTTTTAATCGTATTTTAATGTTAATCAAATTTCCCTTGAAGTCTCTTTTGTTATAATTTGTACAGAATCGATTACGACAAAACAAAGGAGGATTTTTTATGACAACCTTAGAACAAGTGGAAAAACTACGTACAATGGCCAATATAAGCTACGACGAGGCAAAAATTGCCCTCGATGCGGCAAATGGAGATTTGCTGGAAGCCATTATCTATCTGGAGAAGCAGGGAAAGGTAAACGCACCAGCCGGAGGCGGTTATCACAGTAGTGAAAAAGCCGCAGACGGAAACGAAGAGGGCTACAAAACTAGGCACTGGGAAAAGCATACTAAGTATGGTAAAGAGGGAGAAACCTTTACTTGCTTAATGAAAAAATTTGGAGCATTTTGCTTGAAAATGATCCATAAGGGCAATGCTAATCACTTTGAAGTGCTCAAGAATGAAGAAAGTAAAGCGACTTTTCCTGTCACTGTCCTTGCCTTACTGTTGATATTCGCGTTCCCAATCGTCATTACTCTCATCATTATCGGCTTATTCTTTGGGCTACGCTATCGCTTCAAGGGACCTGACTTTGAGGATAACTCTGTCAATGACGCGATGAATAGCGCGGCGGACGCGGCCGTAAACCTTAAGAAGTCCATCAATAACAACGATTAATTATTTGAAACGGCGGAGTTTATCAATGAGTTCGAAAATACTGATTATAGAGGATGAAGAAAAGATTGCCCGATTCGTCGAGCTTGAGCTCGGCTATGAGGGCTATACCACAACAAAGGCCTTTGATGGCAGAACAGGGCTTGAACTCGCCGAAACCGGCGAGTTTGACCTCGTTTTGCTGGATGTGATGCTACCCCAATTGAGCGGCATGGAAGTGCTACGCAGACTTCGTCGAACCTCCGCCGTTCCTATCATCATGCTGACGGCTCGGGACAGCGTGGTTGATAAGGTCTCTGGTCTTGACAGCGGGGCAAGCGATTATATCACCAAACCCTTTGCCATTGAAGAGCTTCTCGCCCGGATCCGCACTGCCCTCAGAAAAAACCTACAGGAAGACGTGGTGTTATCTGCCTCCGGTCTGCTGCTGGACTTGAGCCGCCACACGGTGACCGTGCTGGGCAAACCCATTGAGCTGACAAAACGTGAATTTGACCTTCTCCACTATCTGCTAAAAAATAAGGGACTGGTCGTTTCCCGGGAAGCACTGCTCGAAAATGTATGGGGTTTTGATTTTACAGGAGAAACCAACGCCGTCGATGTCTACGTACGCTTTCTACGTGGAAAAATCGACGAGGTGTTCGATCTTAAACTAATTCACACCGTCAGAGGAGTGGGGTATGTGATTAAGGATGAAAAGTGAACAATTGAACAGTCCCGCTAACCGTCTCGGTCATAAAATACGATTTTCCCTTGTCTTGAAGCTTAACCTTAAACTATTTTTTCGTATGCTGGGGCTTTTTTTGGTCCTTGATGTGATTCTGTGCCTAGTATCAGCGGCAGGGCTGATCGTACGCACCGAACAGACCGTAGCGTCGATGGCCGAAAGGCTGAATCAAACGGGACTGCCTAATCCGGATACGGAAGACTGGCTTGAGCTCACCGGCTGGAACGTTTCGCTGCCGACGGGAGAACCGAAGGGATTTCACATACCAAAAGCCCTATTGCAACCCCTTCTTTCTAAGCAGACTTTCTCCGGTGTCAGGAATATCGAGCTACCGAATTCAAAAACCCTGAACTGGTGGGGACAATTAGAGGGTGTTACCTACCATGTGACACTTAATAATAGTCAAGGAACTTATCTTATTTCCATCCGCCCTCAAGAAACGCTGCGGATATTTCTAAAGATATTTGCCCTTTTATTGGTTCTGGAGCTGTTAATGTTGTTTGGCAGCTTTTCCTCCGGCGCCAGAATGATCAGAAGAACTCTCCGCCCTATTGAAGAATTGGCTAAAGCGGCGCAAACCCTGAATACCAACGGTTTCTTTACACCGGAACAGTTGGCAACTCTGGCAGGTAAATTAGACGACATCAATGCGACAAAGCTGGATACGAGAATTTCAGTGGGCGATACGCAAAGCGAACTGAAAACGCTCGCCTCTGCCATTAACGGGATGCTGGACCGAATCAACGAATCCTACCGTTCCCAGGTGCGCTTTGTGTCGGATGCGTCCCATGAGCTAAGGACGCCGATTTCCGTCATTCAGGGGTATGCTAATTTGCTGGACCGCTGGGGGAAAAATGATGAAAAGACGTTGCAGGAATCCATTGATGCCATCAAAGATGAAACTGCGAATATGAAGGGCTTGGTGGAACAGCTTTTGTTTCTAGCGCGGGGTGACAATAACACCATGGCTCTGCAAATAGAGCACTTTGAACTGTCCGTTCTTGCCGTAGAAGTGCTACGGGAAACCCAGATGATCGACGGTGGGCACGAATACGATTCACGGGTTACGCCCGTTTTCATTAACGCGGATAAAAGCCTTATCAAACAGGCAACACGGATACTGATTGACAATGCCATGAAATACTCGCCCCGTGGTAAACAAATCACCATTTCTATTTCTCGTACAGACGGTTATGCCCGACTGACCGTACAAGATGAAGGCATTGGTATCGCGCCCGATGCAGTTCCTCAAATTTTTGACCGTTTCTTTCGAGCTGACGAATCTCGTGCTAGAGCCACGGGGGGAACGGGGCTGGGTTTATCCATTGCGAAGTGGATCACGGAGCGGCATGGCGGGCACATGGAGGTTTTAAGCAGGCAAAATATCGGCACCAGAATTTCCATTGTGATCCCCCCTGCGCCCGAGACATAATAAGCCACAATGCATGAATAAAACCCTTTGGCCTAATATTTATAGCCAAAGGGTTTTATTGAGTCTTATGATCTCGTCGAGTTTTCACGTAGCAAGTCTAGTAAGTGTTTTTTGACAACCAGTGCCTCGCTGGAAAAAAGGCAATCCGGATCACGGGGCCTAGAAAAAGGAACTGTGATCCTCTCTCGAATGTGGGCGGGGCTTTGGCTTAAGACAACAACTTCGTCTGACAAAAGAATCGCTTCTTCAATATCATGCGTAATGAAGACCACAGTGGGGTTGCTTTGACTCCACACATTGAGGAGCCATTCCTGCATTTCCCGCCGTGTCAAGGCGTCCAGCGCTCCAAACGGTTCGTCGAGGATTAAGGTAGTCTGGCCAAAGAGGAAGGTGCGCAAAAGTGCTCCTCTTTGACGCATACCGCCCGATAGCTGATGAGGGTAATACTCCGAAAACTTACCCAGACCAAAGCGATCAAGCCAGCGTCGTGCAGTCTCCCTAGATGTACGTTTGTCTTCACGGCGGATATCACTACCCAAAGCTACATTGTCCAGCAACGTGCGCCACGGCAAAAGCAGATCTTTTTGAGGCATATAGCCCACTTGACCTGGGAGACCAAGAATCGATCGACCCTCGAGCAGGATGTCCCCCTGAGTGGATTTTTCCACCCCTGCAATCAAGTTGCAAATTGAACTCTTCCCGCAGCCAGAAGGACCGATTAGGGATACAAACGTTCCTGTTTTTATCTCTAGGTTAATATCCGCCAATACATCCACCGCAGAGCCCACGGCCCCTTGATAAGATAAGGACAAATTTCTAAGTTCTAACGTCATAATCTTAAGCCTTTGGCAAGAAGTTATTTGAAAACGCCTTGTCAGTGTCGATCATTTTGTCCAGCATCTTATGGTCGAACATCCATTGGGTATAATCGTGCCAGACTGAAGCTTTCTGTACTCCCCATTGGGCTGCGTCGGCCTGATATTGAGGACTGAGCCAGGCCTGACTTTTCTTAATCAATTGCGGGTCCGCTTCCGGAGCATTCTTAATCAGAATGTTGGCCGCATCCTCCGGGCTTTTAATAGAGTATTGGTAGCCATCATTGACTGCCTGCATGAAGCGGCGGATAACGTCTGGTTTCTCTTGGATCATTTTTTCGCTCGTGACAAAGATAGGGGTGTAATCATCTAAAGCCGAATTAACATCCTTCAGCCAAATCATATTGAGTGACGTTCCGGTCAGCTCAGCCTGTATCCCTTCCCAGCCGTAAAAAATCCAGGTCAAATCGATATCTCCCTTAGTCATGCTAATGACCGGATCAGCATCCCCAACATTAATTATTTTAACTTTATCGAAATCTGCCTTTTCCTTTTCCATTAAGGCTTTAATGGTAGCCGTCTCTGAGGGAAGCCCCCACCCGCCATACGTTTTGCCTTCAAAATCCTTGGCCGTGTGAATATTCTTACTTGCCAACGAAGCGAATCCAGACGTGTTATGCTGCAAGATTGTTGCGATAGAAACTAAAGGTAAACCCTGTCCACGGGCATCCGTTACCTGTTCCTGTGCACTAATTCCAAAATCCGCCTTGCCTGTGGCCACGAGTTGCTCCACAGTACCTTGGCTGGAAGGCGGAACAATTTGAACATCCAAGCCTTCCTTGCTAAAGTAGCCCTTATCTTTGGCCACATAAAGGCCGGTATGATTCGTATTCGGTGTCCAATCCAGCATGATCGTCACTTTATCCGGTTGGGACGGCGTTGCCGCCTTTGTTGCTGCTGTTGAATTCTGGGCTTTAGGGCCACAGCCGGTAAGCAAAAGAAGAGCACATAAGATCGACACTAACGATAAACTTAATATTTTTTTGGCCCGCACAATATGCATAATTCGAACTCCCTTTCAATCTTTCCATTTCTAATTCATTCATAACTATTTGTTCCCTGTCTAAGCTTTAATCCTGCTTGGTATGTAACCAAGGCAAGGCAAAATGCCTAATTCCCGCAATTAGTACAAAGTAAAATAGGCTGAGTAACGTGATCGCGACAATAGCGGCAAAGACTTGATCTGTCTTAAATGAATGCGAAGAACGTGTTAAATAAACCCCTAAACCAGAACTAGCACCAAGCCATTCTCCAATGACCGCTCCCATGACACTGTACGTTGCGGCTATCTTTAGTCCAGCAAAGAGGGAAGGCAAAGCGTTGGGCCAACGAATCATATATAATATTTGCCAGCGCGTTGCTCCCATACTCTTGAGGAGATTGAGCAAGTCATCATCGCTTACCTCTAAACCATCAATCAGACTGATCGCAATGGGAAAAAAGCACACTATGACAACCGTAACAATCTTAGGCAGTAAGCCGTATCCCAGCCAAAGGATCAACAGCGGCGCCACTGCAATCAGCGGCACTGTCTGGGATACAATCAGCAACGGGTAAAATAAGCGTTTCACTAGAGGAGAAAGCACCATACCCAACCCCGCCACTAAGCCAAGAATTATTGAAAGAGCAAATCCCGTGGTTGTTTCCAAAACGGTGGTTAGAGTATGTGACCAAAGCAGATCCCGTGTGCGCCAAAGCGCCTTTACCACGGCACTTGGCGAGGGGATTAGCCAGAGGGGCAACTTGAAAAAGTCCACGCTGATCTGCCAAACTGCAAGACAGAGTAATAGAAACACAAGTGTCGGAATACTATCCCGCCATTTTTTCTGGAACCGCCCCTTTTTTACTGGCATACCCTTACTTCTCCCGGTATTTTTGGATCTTTTCATCAATTGTCGTCCGATCAGGGTTATAGTCCATCTTGATATACGTCAAGACACGGGAGGCTCTGGCTTTAACACAGGCATCCTGCGCCTCACGTATAATAGCCCATAATTGATCCGGCTCACCCTCCATGGTTGTTTCCATCGGACCCACTTCATACTTAACACCGCTGGCTGCGACTACCGCAATCGCTTCGTCCACCACTTCGAACAGTCGCGCATCTTCAACTTTTGGCAGCACCTGAAAAGCCATCATAATTTTACCCATCGTATAACCACTCCTTCTCATTATTTATAGCTATTCCTTCTAGCTACCAAACTGACCTCTTTTAATTAAGGAGACTAACCGGTCCAGTAACACCTAGCCAATTATGGATAAAATCACAAAAACCGCACATGGCATGTGCGGTTTTCCTTAATTTTAATGCAGATTTGCATTTTCCCTCCGCTGGCATTATCCAGATCAGGTGCGGTCGGTGGTACTCTAACCACCCTCTCAGCCCAATTTCTTGAGCTCCCGTCACATATTCAGTTTGTGCTTCTCTTAAATTTAGCATACGAGAGGAGATTGTGCAAGCACTATAAATTTATAAGCCAAGGAATGTAAAATGGGGCAATGAAAGAAATGAAAATAGCAGCCAGCGCCATACCTACTCCGGCCATTGCTCCTTGGGTTGGTCCTTCTTCCAGGATAGTGGCTGTACCTTGACCGTGGGCTGACACTCCCATGGCTAACCCTCTGGCTACAGGATTATCTATTTTGCATAAGGAAAGGAAGCCTGCGCCAATCATTGAGCCTAGTGTGCCTGTAAAGACTACAAAGGCCACGGCGATGGCCGGGTCGCCCCCTGTGATGTGGGCGATTTCGATAGCAATTGGGGCGGTTATGGATTTAGTGGCGATGGATGTAACAATGAGGGAATCCAGTCCACTCATTTTAGCTAACAATACGGCGGTCGTTAAAGTAGCTAAAGCGCCGCAGGCTATACCAACTAGTATGGGGACGAATGATTTCCGCAAAACATGTCGACTTTGGTAAAGAGGCAGCGCCAAGGCGACAGTAGCTGGCCCAAGTAAAAAAGTCATAATATCTTTGCCTGGTTTGTACTGTTCAAAGATGATTCCTGAAGAGTGCAGGATAAGAATGATGGCAATGGTGCTGAGTAACAAAGGGGTTAGCAACGCATTTCGGGTCTTTAGATAGATTTTTCGACTGATAAAATATATGACGACTGTAAGGATAATAGTGAAAGCAGTCATTGCTGTGCTTTGCATGTGAGTTCACTCCTTTTTTTACCTGGTGAAGTTTGGTGAGGTGTTGAACAATTCCTCCTGTGGTTAGTAGTGCTACTAACGAACTGACTACTAGGGGTAGAAATAAGAGATATCCTTTCTGAATAAACAAATCACCCCATACCATTAGTTCAACTGCAATAGGAATAAAGAAAAAGGATAGATGTTTAAGTAGGAGATTTGTCGCTTCTAACAACCATTGTTCTTTAAGGACTCCTATAGACAGCAACGCAAATAGGCTGATCATACCCAGAACACTACCGGGTATTGGTAAGTGTAATAATTTCACTAACCATGTACTAATGTAGTAAATTAACCATAGTAAGACGATTTGTCCAATAACTTTCAATGAATTTTTCAAAATCAGTCACCTCTTTGCTTCTTCAGCATTTTCTGTTATCTTCTCTGTCTCTGTCTCTGTCTCTATTCTAAATCCGCTCTTCATATAAGTAAAATATATAATTATAATCTTTACTATGACTAAAATAGATAGTAAACTGTATTCGGAGGTGTTTACTATTGATATTCGACATTTAGAATATTTTGTTGAAGTGGCTCGTCAAAAAAGTTTTAGTAAAGCTGCTACTATAAGTCACGTATCCCAATCAGCAATTAGTAAAATGATCAAAGATTTGGAAACAGAACTAGGAACTTCCCTTTTTAATCGGACCTCGAAGTATGTGCAATTAACCGATACGGGCATTATTTTTTTAGATCAAGCACAGCAAGTAGTAATCATGTTTCACAATCTAACCACTGAATTTGAAAACAAAATTAAAATGGAAAAGGGTAAAATCTCTATCGGTCTACTCCCAATCACAAGCTCTACCATATTTGCTGAGTTATTAGGAGAATTTAAAAAGAAGTATCCGCAAATCGAAATTAGTCTGTCCGAATATGGATCAAAAAAAGTAGCCCTCGCTATTCAAGATGGAACTTTAGATACTGGCGTAATCTGCATAGTACCAGATAATCATTATTTCGACTCCCTGCCTTTTTCCGAGGACCCCCTTTGTGTTATTGTCTCCCCTCAGAATTCCATAAGTCAGTTACCGTCAATTGAACTAGCTTCCTTATGTAACGAATCTTTTGTATTATATAGTAAGGATTTTAGCCTACATGATGAGATTATCAATCATTGCAGAGATGTAGGTTTTTCTCCTAACGTTATTTTTGAAACCTCTCAGCGTGAGCTTATGACGCAAATGGTCGCCGCCAATTTGGGAATTGCATTCTTGCCCAGTGCAGTGTGCAAGGAATTAGACACTAAGCGTATTGTCTCCGTACCGTTAACACATCCTCAGATCATACATAGCATGTCTATTGTATGGAAAAGAGGGCGCTCGATGTCCCACGCCGCACATTTATGGTTAAAGTTTGCCGAAAATTATTTTTCATTAATAAACGCAGGCCCGATAAAAGCCTCCATATTTTAAGCTAGAGAAGAGATTCTTTTCTTTGGACTATCACAGGGCTAAGGACTTTTTGGTCACAATTATATGGGCTTGCTTACTCAACCACTTGCAGTACACTTCGGATACACCGTTCTTGAAGGAACAGGGAGACAGGTCCAGTGTTTTGGATTTGGAATCCAAAACACTGGACCTGTCCCCCTGTTTCCACATTTTTAAGATTTGTTCAATAAGAAGCCCGCCCCTGAATAAACAAAGTAACTTGCAAGCCCCACTAAAAACACTCCACACACACCTAAAACAAGGCGATAAACCAACGGAGTAAAGAGTTTTCTTCCTCTGGCGACTGTAACTGCGACGAGTATATACCAGATATAATCCGATAAAACATGCCCCATATAAAAGCTAATGGCTCCCAGAACACCCTGACCAGCGGCAACCATCAAAGCACCAGCACCCGCGGTTGCCCACCACAAAAACCAATAAGGATTTGACGCAGTCACAGTAATTCCTGCCACCCAGGGGCGGAGTCCTTTTTCCGATACCTCGCCTGAAAGATCGAAGTCAGCAGAATGTAAAGATTCCTTCAAAATTCCATATGCCATCCAAAAGAGGAATAAACCTCCCACGATTCCAATCGTTCCTTTCACAGAAGGCCACGTAATATAAGTTCCCACACCAAAAAAAATCGCAACCACTAGGGCAAGCTCTAAGAGCGCATGGCCAGAGATAATTTGTGGTCCAACTCTAGCACCTCGACGAAGACTCTCGTTGATTGTAACCGTAAGCAAAGGCCCGGGCATAATTGCTCCTGAAAACCCCATAACTAAGCTTGATATAAAAATTACCCATAATCCCATAGTCCCATAGTCCCCACCGTCCTACCTAATAATACATTATTTTCGACATCGCCAAGCAATAACCTTTTGGAGTGGGTATTTTCGATTAATTTTATCTAAACTGCCAGATTATTTCTCTCTGTGGAAAGCGTTCCATCATCAAACCAAAGGCTATAGACTACCGGAATAATCACGAGGGTCAGTAACGTTGAGACTGTTAACCCGCACATAATCACCACAGATAACGGTTCAAACAGGTCACTGCCGGAGAGAGCTAAGGGAACCAGACCGATGACTGTGGTCATGGCGCCGAGAAAAATGGGCCGGTAGCGTTTGCTGACGGCATCGAAACAGGCGTCCGTGACTGACATCCCCTCTTTACGAGCATGATTTATAAATTCAATTAGAAGAATGGCATTCTTAATCACGACTCCCATTAAGCTGACGACCCCGACCATAGCAGTAAAGGAAAGTGGCTGCCCGAAAGCAAACAGACCGATAATTACCCCGAAGAGGGAGAGTGGGATCGTGATGAAAATGACGAAGGGCTGCAAGAAGGAGCGGAACTGGAGCATGAGAATGATATAGATGGCAAAGAGGGCGAACAGCGCAGCTGTGCCCAAGTCTCCAAAATTATCACTGATATCTTTTGCTTCCCCTTTATAAGAGAGGGTAACCCCTTTTAACTCGTCCGGGTTTTGGGCGAGTTTTTGTTTAAGGTTATTTTCTATAGAAATGGCACTGGAGCCCGGTTTAATTTGGGAGGAGACGGTAATAGCCTTCTCCCGATCGTATTTGCGGATCGTGGGAATAGAGGCTTCCAAGCTAAGGGTGGCTAATTGTTTGAGTAGGGCTTTCTGGGCAGAATAGGAGGATTTGATGGCCAGGTTTTCCAGATCCTCTTGGGACTGAATATCACTCGTAACCAAAATAGGATATTCATTGCCGACTTTGCGGAAAACTGTGGCTTCTGCTCCTTTTAAAGCAATATTGATCTGGCGTTCAATGTCATATTTAGTGATGCCCAACTGGGAGGCTTTATCCTGATCGACGTTAACCGTAAATTGGTATTGGGCACTGTCCAGGTCGTCAGCCACATTTAAAGTGCCAGGGATGGAAGTCAGTTGATCATGGATAAAGTTGACAGCCTTGGTCAAGGCTTGCTGATCGTTACTGGTGACTTGAATACCTATGGGGGTGCCAGGGAAAGCCTTTTCCAGCAACTCGACCCGAGCTGTTCCTCCGATTAAGCTATTGTCCAACAAGTCTTGCATATAGACGGTCATTTCTTGGTTGGATTTAAACTGGCCGCCTTTGGACAAGTCCACTTTCAGCAAAACTTGGGCAAAATCTTGCGCTTGAGTTGATTTTTCTACGGTTAAATAGAACTTAGGAAGTCCTTCCCCTACTGACGTGGTATAATCCAAGACTTCTTTCTGGGCAGAGACAATCTTTTCTACCTGCTGCGCCAAGCGGTCAGTATTATCGAGGTCAGCTGAGGTTTCGGCATGGATATTAATATAAAACATATTAACATCCGCTTTGGGGAAAAACGTGATCGGTAGCTTAAAGGCTAGAAACACAGTAAAAGCAACCAAGGAGAGAGAAAAAAAAAGTGTTAGTTTCTTATAGTTCATACCGATCGCCAGAAAGCGCTGATAGAAGTTTTTCACTGGGGATCGCTTAGAAAATCTTTCCGATTTAAGTTGATCGAAAAAGATATAGGATAGGGTTGGGGTGACAAAGATAGCAACAATAAACGAAGCAGAGACAGCTAGAATAACGACCTGAGGCAAAGTTTGTAAGAACTCTCCGGCCGGACCAGGCACAAAGAGCATGGGAGCAAAAGCGGCCGCAGTGGTTAACGTCGCCGTGAATACCGGTAGAACAGCTCGTTTTGTGCCAAGTACACAGGCGGACATTTTCTCCATTCCCCCGTCAATCAGGACCTGGATCGAATCAATGATGACGATGGCATCATCGACCAACATGCCTAGTGCGATGATCAGCGCGGCGATGGAGATTTCATGTACTCTGATATTCAGAAGGTACATGGCACAGAACGTGATCAGGATTGAGAAGGGTACTGCTGTCGCTGCGACAATGGCATTCTTTAAACCCATCCCTAGGAAAACGACCAGCAGAACTAAGGCTATTCCTTCGAGCAAATTTCTAAAGAAATTCGTCACACTTTGATTAACATTAGCTGGTTGGTAGGTGACCTCCTCGACGTTTAAGCCAGGGGGCATTTGCTGTTTGAGTTGATTAAGCCTCGTCTGCACATCTTGGCCAATGAGGACGATATTATTATTGTCGGAAAAAAAGGCACTCAATAAAATGGCGTTATGACCGTTCTTTCTGATCCGGCTCGTGGAATCTGCTAATTCCCAGGCTACATTGGCGATATCGCTTAAATGCACAATAGCCCCAGTATTTTTAGACACTGATACGACGGAATTTCCAATGTCCTGTAGGGAGTTAAAACTGCCCGGGATACTGACATTGATCTTGGTCGTTCCATCACTCAGGGAACCGGAGGGAATGTTGACATTTTGGATTTTTAAGGCATTGACGATATCCTCCAACGATAGGGCATATTGATTCAGTTGGGCAGTATTGACTTCTACCCGAGCTTCTCTTGTTTGTACGCCGTCCACTTCAAAACGAGATATTCCATTAATTTTGCTTAATTCATTTTTGTACTGATCGGCGAAGTCGGAAAGCTGTTCGTAAGAATACTGGTCACCGGAAAGGCTGAGAATCATGCCGGGAGTACCTGATAAATCGGTATCAACCTCAATCTTTTGAGATTCCGCAGGCAGACGACTTTGAAGATCATCCATATAGCGCCGCAGGTCAGTCCAAGCTTCATCAACATTAGTATCGTTTTGCAGTTCTAAAACGACGATGGAAATGCTGTTACGGGAATAGGAGGAGGACGTTTTATACCCTGGAACTTCAATGATTTTATCCTCGATGACTTTGGTAATGAGCTTTTCTACATCAGCAGGTTCGGCTCCTGGATAGATAGTCTTAATGATGGCATAAGGAGCGTTCACACTCGGGCTTTCTTGTTTGGGTAGGATATAATAACTATAAAGTCCAAGCAAAACAACCATAAACGTGAAAAAAAGGGTAAAGCGGCGATTGCGGATGACTTGATAAATCAAACCTTTTTCCATCATTGTCCTCCCGCTGTTTGGTCGATCGTCACTTTCATACCCTCAGTTAACTGCTTCATGCCTGAGGTGACCAGCTTGTCTCCCGGATTAAGTCCTTCGACTCGGACATTAAACCCCTGACTGTCTTTCAGACTGATATTTTTTTTCACGGCTCGGTCGGTTTGGACAACAAACACATAATCTTCTCCGTCATTCATCACGGCAGAGATAGGAATCCAGATGCCCTTCTCTTCGCCGACAGCCAGAGAAACATCCGCAGTAGCTCCAATAAAATAGGCCTCGACCGGAATTTCTTTCGTCAATTTAATCTCGGTGTTATAGGTGCGAGTCTCTGTATCTGGCACTTGGTCGATGCGGGTTACTTCTCCCCCTCCGGTAAAGCTGCCAACTTTGACCTCAGCTAACGTCCCGGGCTTAATCTTCGCGGCATCGGTCTGATTGAGACCGACATTGATCACTTGCTTCTGACTACGGACGACGATGACAGGATAACCAGCGGCTAGATTTTCCCCTTCCTTATAGAGGATATCTGTGACATAGCCGGCCATATCAGCATAAAGTTTCGTATCGGCCAAAACATTTTGTTTGGCTTCAACATCGACTTGAGCCTTCTGGTAAGTGGACTGTTTAACATCCCTATCCAGTTTGGCTTTATCTAGATCAATCTGGGCCATGGCTCCGGCCTTGACGAGTTCCTGATACTTGGTATATTGAGTTTGGGCATCCTGATAGACTTGCTCAGCCTGGGAGAGATTGAGTTGAGAATTCCGCAGGGCCAAGGAAAGATCGGTCTGATTCAGGCCGGCGAGCAATTCTCCCTTATGGATAGCCTCTCCTTTATGTACATTTAGATAAGCCATCTTCCCGGGTACTTTAAAACTGTATTTCTTTAATTCACCAGAGCCAATAACACCTAAATACTCTAACTCGACCGACTGGGACTGTTCGGTTAGCGACGAAACCTTTACCGGTCGGATAATCTCCACCGGAGTGGTATCCGTTGGCTGGGAACTGCAGCCCGTTATAAAGGCAGGAAGCAAAAGAATGCTTATAAAGGCAGTAGACAGCGGTTTGCTTTTTATCATAGTTTGAAAATACCCTCCTCAACGATTTAGGATGCCGTAAAACAAGAGTTTTTTCATCTGTTCTAAGAGTTGATTAATGGTAATGTCATTGGCATTTAAAAATTGGTCTTCCATGGGTGACAGAACCGTTTTAGTAAACGTCAGTAGCATGATGGCTGGATCAATATCATCCCTGATGTCCCCTTTGCCGATTCCCTCCTCTAAGACTGTCATAGCCATCTGTTCTCGGAAACGGCGGATTTCTTCGATTGTCTCCTGTTCGGCGGGAAAATAGCGCTGCAGTTCATTGAGGACACGGAAGGGAATAGCCGGATAGGAATACACGGAGAGGATGGCATTGAGCTTTTCAAGCCATGTCGAGCAACGATCCATTTCTTGCAGCACCCGTTGTTTCTCGATTTCAGAGGCCCTTTGCACAATTTCCGAGATCAATTCGTTTTTAGAGGCAAAATATTTATAAAGGGTTTTTTTACTCATACTCAGTTCGCTAGTGATGTCATCCAACGTAAAGCCTCTTAAGCCAAATTTCTTAATGGACTCAGTAGCGACTTGGATAATTCGATCGTGCATGCTTAAACCTCCTCCGTTTCCAATATTTGATGAACCTAGCATCCTCAAGACTGAATTACAGTAGTGCTTGTGTTTTTGGAGAAAATTATACGTTTAGATTGAGTAACGATTAAAGGTACCTGAGGAAACTATATCAGTATTTTTAGTTTACTATCGATGGTTTGCGAGATCAAGGGCCTGGGAAAGTATTTCTTTTTTTACTTGGACTCATTTTTATCTTATAGAAACGAACTCTATGGACATAAATAAAAAGGCACCCGTTAAATATACTCCGATGCCTTGATGTAAGGAGTCTGAGTAGACTCCCTCGTTTTCCAAACATCATTCCTGCAATTCAGGGAAAACTTTATAATGTAATGTTAATGGCCATATCTTTATGGAAAAAAAAAGACTTCCTAAGTCTGTATGAAGGTCGCATTACAGACTTAGGTAAGTCTTTCTAAGTATTTCATCTATATCGATTCTCCTCGGGACGAATGATTTCGATCGAGGGTTATCGAAGAGCTTGCTCCCGCGTGTAGTTAAGCATACCGCCCGCTTTTAAGATGGCTTTTTGACGGGTAGTTAGTTCAGTTTTGACTTGGAATTCGAACTTTTGGGTGATGTTCTGGACAGTTAAGACCTCGCCTGCCTCAAGCGCAGCCGTGACACCAGAGATTTCTAAAACATCACTCATATTTATTCGCTCGTAGTCAGCCGGATCGACAAAGGTCAGCGGCAATATCCCGAAATTAATCAGGTTAGCTCTGTGAATTCGGGCAAATGAACGTACTAGTACTGCCTTAATTCCCAGGTACATCGGCACGAGGGCAGCATGTTCACGGCTCGAACCCTGACCATAATTCTCCCGCCCGACGATAAAACCACCACCGGCAGCCTTCGTCCGTTCCGGAAAAGTAGGGTCGACTGGCTCGAAACAATGCTTAGACATGGCCGGAATATTAGATCGCAGAGGCAGTACCTTAGATCCGGCAGGCATAATGTGATCCGTGGTGATGTTGTCTCCCACTTTGAGCAGGACCTGGCCGGCTAATTTATCAGGCAAGGCAACTGCCACAGGTACAGGCTTAATATTAGGTCCTAACACCACCTCGATATGTTCCGGAGATTGTGCTGGTACGATTACCATGTTGTCCTCTGCCCCAAACGTGAGTGGAATTTCTATGACCGGAAATTCTCCAAGCTTTCGGGGATCAGTCAAGACTCCATGAATTGCTGTAGCGGCAGCCGTTTCTGGGCTAACCAGGTAAACCTGCGCATCCTTGGTACCGCTACGTCCTTCGAAGTTGCGATTACTGGTGCGCACCGATACTGCTCCAGAGTGAGGGGCTTGCCCCACGCCAACACAAGGGCCACACGCGCTTTCTAGAATTCGGGCACCTGCGCCTACAAGATCTGCCAAAGCCCCATTTTCAGAAAGTAATTTTAGAACTTGGCGTGATCCAGGGGTAATCACCAAGCTCATGCCAGGATGAATCGCTTTTCCTTTTAAGATGGCCGCTACTCGCATCATATCCTGGTAAGAAGAGTTTGTGCAACTGCCGATCATGACCTGGCTAACTGGCAGGTCCGTGATTTCCTTGACTTTTACCACATTGTCTGGCATATGTGGTTGTGCCACAAGCGGCTCTAAACTTGCCAGATCGATCTCGATCACTTCATCGTATTGGGCATCCGGGTCCGCCCCTAATAACGTCCAAACTTCTTCACGTCCCTGCGCTTTTAAGAATTGGCGAGTAATCTCATCACTTGGGAACACCGACGTGGTGGCGCCAGTTTCCGTCCCCATGTTGGTGATGGTGGCCCGCTCCGGCACTGACAGAGTGGCCACGCCTTCTCCCGTGAATTCCAAGACTTTGCCTACACCACCCTTGACCGAAATCCGCCGTAGCACTTCCAAAATGACGTCTTTTGCCGCTACCCAAGGAGATAATTTCCCCAGTAGACGGACGTTGACCACTTTCGGCATAGTCAAATACAGCGGGCCGCCACCCATTGCCACGGCCACATCCAGTCCACCCACCCCGATCGACAGCATTCCTAACCCACCGCCAGTCGTGGTATGACTGTCCGATCCAATCAAAGTCTTCCCAGGAATTCCGAATCGCTCCAAATGAACTTGGTGGCAAATCCCGTTGCCGGCCCGGGAAAAATACGCGCCATATTTAGCTGCCATCCCCTGCAGATAACGGTGGTCGTCAGCATTTTCAAAGGAGTTTTGCAACGTATTGTGGTCAATATAACTGACAGACAACTCCGTGTTAATGCGCGGGATATTCATCGCAGCAAACTGAAGATAAGCCATTGTACCAGTAGCATCCTGAGTAAGGGTTTGATCGATCTTAAGCGCGATCTCTTCGCCGGGAATCATCTTACCCTCAACAAGATGGGCTTTGATTATTTTTTCAGTTAAGTTTTGTCCCATTTTTCTACTCCCCCGTTTCGATTTTCGTTATGCTTAGTTCTCAGCTTGGTATATATAGTTCCCCCCTGATGATCCTTCTAGCCGTACGATCTAGACCTACACTGGCCACGTCGTTTCCTGACTCTGTTAGGGATGCCCTTACCTCTGCGATCCCTTCAGGATGGCCAATTCGGATTACCTGTCCCTGAAAGCCGTCTCTTCTTCTTGCAAATTGATTAGGTATCGTGCCGGGCAGGAGAGTCGCCGCAGCCATACAATATAAACCGCTGCCCGCAAAAGTACGATGGAATTTTCCCATGGAAACCATTTTTGCTACAATGTCTATTTCTTCTTTCTTTATAACCCTGCCCGCCGAGGTCATATATGTCTGTGGTGCCATGATCAGCGCGAACTTTGGTACAGAACCAGCCACTTCATCCGCTGTGTTCGTCATACCGGCTTGCACCGCAGCTTGTCTGCGGATTAGCTCAATTTTTTCCAGCAGGAGAGGATTGCTCGATAACTTACTATTCTCTGTTCCTACTGTTACCCCTAAATCGCCGGCATCTATAAAAACAAAGGGATTCACGACATCTACAAACGATACCTTATAAGTACCTAACTTCGTTTCCACTGTCCCGTTAACTCCTAAGGGAAGGGTTTTTCCTGTTTTTCCTCCCCCAGGGGTTAGAATGTTGACAATTATCTTAGCCCCGGGGGGCGTTACGCCGGGCATAAAGTAATCACCGCTTACCTTTGCTTTTCCGTCAACGAGAGGGACTTGCATCTTGAGCATTTTTCCAATGTTCGTATTGAAAACAGAAATATTGACGAGATCATCAGTAACCTTGACTGGAACTAAACCTTCTTCAACTGCAAAGGGACCTACGGCCGCCATCAAGTTTCCACAAGTTCCTGTGTCATCCACAACCTCTTCGCCGATCCCGATTTGGTAAAACGTATACTCAACATCAACTCCCTTAATTGAAGAAGGCGAAATCACGCAAACTTTACTGGTGTGAGAGATTCCGCTGCCCAAACCATTGATTTGCGAGGGATTATAGGAATCGATCCCCGCCATGAAAATCCTATTGCGTAGTTCTATGTCGTCAGGTAAATCTCTCTTGTGAAAAAATAATCCCCGACTTGTCCCTCCACGGTAAACTGAACAAGTAATTGAAAACTGTGACAATCCTGTCATCCTCCTTGTCCAACGCCAGTCTTATATATTAAATGTACCTTAATTTTTAACTTTATAAAAATACTTTACCGTTATCGTTGGCTATCAGTATTTTGAATAGGCGAAACTCAAACATGCGCACGCTGTTCGATAAATTGCACAAATGCTTTTACCACATTCATTTTTAGGGATTCTCCATAGTAGAACATCCAAGTTTGGCGTGACAATGGCTCGCCGTTCTTATGCAATATTTCCTTTCTATGGATTGGCTCGATCCCATCCAGGACTAAGGAGGACATTATTCCGTAACCCAGTCCGTTGATAACCATCTCTTTACACGTATCTACATCATCAACTTCCATACTAATTAAGGGTGGTTGCGCATAGTTCTCTGTCCACCAGTTGTCCACGATTGCTTTTAATAAGTAATCCGTTTGGTAATCGATTCTCGGCAATTTCGGGAGATCAGAGAGGCTAACCGGTTGGGCTGAAGCAATACACAGTCTTTCTTCAAATAAAAGATACTTTTGATCGGGCCATGTGTAATCCCCTCGCACAAACCCAATATGCACATCCTCATTATATACCAAATTATTGATATCTCTGCTCCAGCCGGTTTTTACGACAAAATTGACATTAGGGTATTGAAGCTTAAACAATCTCAACAAATTGGGGAGTTTATACTTGGTAACAGATTTTGATGCTCCAATTCTCAAGGTTCCCGTCACATTCTCCTCTAAATTTAGTACATTTTCCCTAATCTTTCGTAATTTCAGGATAACTTCCTCGGCTGTGTTTGCTAAATACTCACCCTGTGGCGTGAAATGTACACCTTTTTTTCCTCTATTAACAATTTTCACTTTAAATTCTTCTTCGATCTGCTGTAATCGGTTGGTTAGGGCCGGTTGAGATATGTATAAATCCTGCGCAGCTTTAGTTATGTTATTGCGTTCATAGAGAACTTTCAATATTTGCCAATCTCTTTCATCCATAATTGCTAATTGCCTCCTATAGCCATTCGGTTTTTTGATGGGTAATGATTATATAGTACTATTATAATAGTTTTGTCCGTGATATTATAATTATTTATATGTAATTGTTCGATAAATTTCTCATTTGCATAAGCATTTGGGTATTCTACTACATAATGAAGGAGAGCTTAACATGCAAAAGATTCCTATGAAAACCCCATTGGTTGAAATGGACGGGGATGAAATGACCAGAATCCTCTGGAAATGGATCAAAGATATCCTTATTATTCCCTATGTTGATTTGAAAACTGAGTATTACGATCTGGGGTTAAAACTCAGGGATGAAACCAATGACCAGGTGACAGTTGATGCCGCGATGGCAAACAAAAAATATGGTGTAGCGGTTAAATGTGCTACCATTACCCCCAATGCTCAGCGAGTAGAAGAGTATAACTTAAAACAAATGTGGAAAAGTCCCAATGGGACAATTAGAGCTATTTTAGATGGTACAGTTTTTCGCGCACCGATTATTGTCGAAGGAATTAAACCCTTGATTAGTCATTGGAAAAAGCCAATCACTATCGCAAGGCACGCCTATGGTGACATTTATAAAAACGTGGAATTCCGAGTACCAGGACCGGGTAAAACTGAGCTTGTCTACACTGATAAAGACGGGAAGGAATCACGGCAGACCATAATGGATTTTCAGGATAAAGGGATAATCATGGGTATGCACAATATTGATCATTCCATTGAGAGTTTTGCCCGCTCATGCTTCAATTACGCCTTGGGAACTAAGCAGGATCTGTGGTTTTCTACCAAAGATACGATATCCAAGATATATGACCATACCTTTAAGGATATTTTCCAGGAGATCTTTGATCAAGAATTTAAATTCAAATTTTCGGAGGCTCAGATTGAGTACTTCTATACACTAATTGATGATGCAGTGGCTCGGGTAATTCGCTCCGAAGGTGGCTATATTTGGGCTTGCAAGAACTATGACGGCGATGTGATGTCAGATATGGTGGCTACGGCTTTTGGCAGTTTGGCTATGATGACTTCCGTGCTGGTTTCCCCGGATGACTGCTATGAGTTTGAGGCAGCACACGGTACTGTGACTAGGCATTATTACCAGCACTTAAAAGGTGAAGAAACATCCACGAATCCAATAGCTACAATTTTTGCATGGACCGGAGCATTAAAAAAACGCGGCGAAATCGACGGAATTAGCGAACTAATCGAGTTTGGTCAAAAGTTAGAGGAAGCGAGCATTAAGACTATCACGGATGGTGTAATGACCAAAGACATTGCACTGATCTCTGATCTGTCCACCAAGCAAGTCGTTAACAGTGAAGATTTCTTGCTCGCAATAAAACAACGTCTCGACCGGATGTTTGATCGTCAATGATATGAAGAAGGATGGTACAAGATAAAAATATTTTTTCTTGTACCATCCTTCTTTCTATGCTTTATGCTTGTGTTTCACCGGACAGAACTGTTTTGGCAATACTTGAATCCAGTTCTTCGTACTCATAATAACTGATTAAGTCGTACAGTTCTTGACGGGTCTGCATATCGCCTAACATTTCCAGTTGTGTCCCTGCAGTTTGAATTAACTTATAAACTCGCTCGATTGCTTTAGCAGCAATCCTCAAGGAAGTCACTGGATAAATAACGATTTTGTATCCCCACTCCTGGAACTGCTGAGCAGAGTAATAAGGTGTTTGCCCGAATTCGGTCATATTGGCAAGCAACGGAAAATCCGTCGCTGCCGCGAACGTGCGAAATTCTGCTTCAGATTGCAGGGCCTCCGGGAAAACTACGTCTGCTCCGGCATTCACATATGCTTTAGCTCGGTCGATCGCCGCGTTTATCCCTTCACTGGCCTTGGCGTCCGTTCGGGCAACAATGACAATTTCTTTACTGGCCTTGCGGGCAGCGCTGATTTTTTGCACCATTTCTTGTTTGGAGACAAGTTTCTTGCCATTTAGGTGGCCGCACTTTTTGGGTAAATCCTGGTCCTCCATTTGGATGGCGGCGGCACCTGCGTCCACCATTTCCTGTACCGTCCGAGTCACGTTAATAATGCTACCAAAACCGGTATCAATGTCGACGAGCATAGGTAAGCCGGAAGCACGCGAAATTTCCCTTGTCCGGGCTACAAGTTCACTGAGCGTCGTCACGCCAAGGTCAGGTAGTCCTAAACTTGCTGAAAAGGCGGCCCCCGACAAATATAGCGCTTGAAATCCTGTCTTTTTAACAAGCAAAGCTGCCATGGCATCGTGGGCTCCGGGCATTTTGATTATGTCGTCACTTGATACCAAGAGTTGACGAAAAGTCGAGATTATATTTCCGCTGTTAGTCCCCATCACCCAGCTCATACCTTTAGACTCCTTGTTCAAAAGTGTTTGTCTGCTTGATCTTTACTAATTTTTGCTTTAGTTATCGAATCTTTGACTAAAGTATAGACTAGGGACAAAGCCGCTATGGTTAACAGAGTAATTGAGATGGGCTTAGTAAAAATTAGTACTGGCGTTCCATTTCCAATGGTGAGAGCTTGGCGGAAGGACTGTTCGAGTGACCCGCCCAGGATAAGTGCCAAGACCATGGGTGGTATGGGAATATCCAATTTCAACATAAAATACCCACCAATACCAAAGAGGATTAATAAGAAAAAATCGCTAGAACTATAGTTCATCAAATAGGTGCCCATAAAGGCTAGGCCCATAATCATAGGCATAAGGATTCTTTGCGGGATTTTCAACAATTGAATAAGAGGTTTCACAAGCGGCAAGTTAATCGCCAGGAGCAACATGTTCCCAATGATCATGGATGCGATAACCCCCCAGGGAATTTCCGGATGTTGGATAAACAGCGTAGGACCGGGCTGTACTCCCAGCATCATCAGCGCACCGAGCATCACTGCCGTGGTCCCTGATCCGGGGATCCCCATGGTCAGCAGCGGTATCATAGCCCCAACTGAAGAAGCGTTATTGGCAGCCTCTGGAGCAGCCAAACCTTCCATTGCACCTTTGCCAAACTCCTCCGGATGCTTGCTAATTTGTTTCTCTGTTGAATAGGCTAGCAACGTCGCAATCGTGCCACCCATACCTGGCAAAACTCCAACGATGAAGCCTAGTGGCGAACTACGGAGAATGGGCCCGATGCATCGCTTCCAGTCCTCGCGAGTCATTGACACTTTACCAATATCAGATTTACTAACCCCATATTTGGCATTCAGCGAAGAATAATTTTTAAAGACTTCCGCTACTGCGTAGAGTCCGATCATAGCTACTAAAAAATCGATACCCTCCTGTAGACTCACAAACCCCATGGTAAATCTCATAACCCCGGTCTGAGCGTCGATGCCAATCGTACTGATGATAAAACCTACACATAGAGCAATGAATCCTTTGATGAGATTACCCTTGGAGAGTGTTACTGCCGCCGTTAATGAGAATACGAGGAGAGCAAACATTTCCGCCGGTCCAAATTTTAAGGCAAACTTGGCGATAGGTAACGCAAGGAATACTATAAATATCACACTAATCATTCCGCCGATAAAGGAAGCCCAAGCGCTAATGGCTAATGCTTTACCAGCTTGGCCATTGCGCGTCATGGGATACCCGTCCCAACAGGTTACAATCGCCGAAGCATCTCCTGGTGTGTTAATTAGGATCGATGCCCGAGAACCACCAAACATCGCCCCGTAATATACACCACACATGGTTATCAATGCTGTTGCCGGATTCATCCCATAGGTCACGGGAATGAGAACTGCTACACCGGTTGCCGGTCCTAAGCCTGGCAGCATACCGATGACTGTACCCAAAATCCCACCAATTAATACCCACATAATATTGGTGACGGTAAATGCCTCGTGCATACCGAGAGCAAGGTAATTCAGAGAATCTAGCATTTTTCACTCCCCTTAGAAGCTAAAAATTCCGCGAGGCAAACTCAAATGGAGCAAGGTGGCAAATCCGATATACGTAACTAGGGAAAACCCAAATGATACCATAATGTTTTGCTTCCAACGCGCAAAGGTATTGACCAAAAACATCAATCCGAGCATAAATACAGTGGTTGATATTAGATAACCCAAAGGAACCAATACTAAACCGTAAATTATTCCTGCAATCGCCGTGATCACTATACGTATAAGCACTTTTTTCCCTTCAGCCGGAAGTTGGAACGACAATATACTTCTCCGCTCTTTGGGAGTAATGATTTCTTTCATAAGTAATAAAACGCCTAAAAAAATAAGAAGAATGGCGACGATTAGGGGAAACACTTTGGGGCCCGTTGGATCGCCCATCGTTGGGTGGCGCAGATTAAGTGTTGCAATAAGGTAAATACCACCGAGTGCCACTGCGAAGAAGCCTGTAATCATGTTTTTGCTCAACTTCTAAGTCACCTCCGCATTCAGGTTAAAATAAAAGGAAGGTGGCAGCCCTTTGCCACCTTCTTACTATTTATAGCTACTATTTAATCAGACCTACCGATTTTAAGAGATCAGACTCTTCTTGAGTTGATTTTTCGAGATAAGCTTTATAGTCAGCGGAATTCTTATAATATACATCCATGTTTTGCTTTGCCATGGCATCTTTCCAAGACTGTTGCTCAGACATTTTGCTAAAAACTTTATCCCAGTAAGCGATTTGCTCAGGAGTCATGCCACCAGGTCCCACAACACCACGCCAGTGAGGAAAGACTACGTCAACCCCTTGTTCTTTCCAAGTAGGGATATCAGCAAGATCCCCTGTCAAACGTTTGTCTGCAGAAATACCCAAAATCTTAACATTTCCAGCTTTATACTGTTCCTTAGCTTCACCCAAGCTGATCGTCATGGCTTGAACGTGTCCACCGAGAAGGGCAGGAACTTCCTCGCCACCCGCTCCAGGATATACAACAAACTTCACCTTGCTCATATCTGTGATTCCATATGCTTTAGCGAGCATGAGAAACTGTATGTGATCGTCATTACCCAAAGCAGGTCCTACGGCAACGCTGATTTGAGAGGGATCAGCCTTGAGCGCCTCAAAGAACTCCTTACCTGTTTTGTATGGAGAATCCTTCGGTACTACTACAGCTTCCCATTCTGCTTGGAGCATTGCCAAGGGCGTGAAATCTTTATAGCTCAATTTACTGGCACCCAATAGATTATTTTGAATGATCTGAGGAGAATTAGCCGCAAAGAAATTGCCTGATTCTTTATGGGTGTTTAAGTAAGTCCAACCTGTAGCACCACCACCACCGGACTTATTGGTAATAATGATTGGTTTGTCTACCAATTTGTCACCAGTAAGGGTTCTTTCCATAGTACGGGCTAATGTGTCATATCCACCACCTGGGCCAGCAGGGGCAACAATTTCGATGGTCGAGTCTGGAGTCCAAGCCTTTGGAGCTTCCGCTACCGGGGCTTTAGTATCAGTAGAAGCGGCAGGTGCAGTTGCTCCGCATCCAGCCATTAGCAATACAATGCTTATCAGGGCTATCCATGTTATCGGTTTTCTCACTTCACAATTTCCTCCTTATTGGGCACTACGCCCACTATTAATTTTTACTTGAAGTTCCTTACGTTTTGCCTGAGTGAAATTTTCTACTTCAGCAGACTATGAACCGCCCCTTTCCTTTAATTAATTATTCGAGTTATATTGATATTTTAGAATATTAAGACTTGTTCGTATATGTTTTGAAAGATAATTGTATAAAAACGATAAACTCAATTCAAACGATTATAAAAAACCATATTATCATTTTTAGCATTTACGAAATTATCTGATACACCCTCTGCGGACGTCCAACCGTTCCATAGAGTAGTTTTTCTTCAACTAAATTCTCTTCTACAAGATAAGTAAGGTACATACGGACTGTCGAACGGCTGACTTCCGCAAGTTTAGCAATTACTTCAACACTTTGAAACCCTTCTGTGTTTGATAAACATTGCTTAATACGTTCTAACGTGCGAAAATCAATGCCAGTTTGAAGTTCCTTAGTCGCGCCAGAGGAACGTATCTTTCGCAAATCATCCACTATCGCTTGATTTAAATTGGGAGAAATTGCTAAACGAGTTTTGAATTGTTTGTATTTTAGGAGGGATTCTTTCAAATGTTCCAAATCAAACGGCTTTATTAGATAATCAAATATGCCAAGCCTAAACCCTTCCTCGACGATCTCTAGTTCCTTTGAAGCGGTTATAAGAATGACATCGCATCGAATCCCTTGTGAGCGAATAGTACGTAATAAATCAATACCTGACCGATCGGGCAAATAAACATCCAAAATAAGCAAGTCCGGTTGTAATTCAGACACTTGGGCTAAAGTTTGTTCAAAATTATGCGTAACTCCTACAACACTATACCCTTTTTGGGATTCAATATATTTGGCATGCACACGGGCAATCATAAAGTCGTCATCGACAACTAGAACCTGAAGCGGTTTTTTAACCATCGTAAGTCCTCCCTATTTTGGCAAAATAGCTTCTAAGCTTGCCCCTTCATTACCAGATCCTACCGTCAGAGTACCGCTGATATAGGCTATCCGACCCGCTAACAAAGCTAATCCGAAACCTCGATCAGGCCCTTTAGTACTAACCCCGTTCTCCAATATGTGTTCCTTTATTTCAGGGTTAATTCCCGGCCCTGAATCCCTAACTTTAATAATCAATTGCTCTCCTTCATCATTAATATACACTGTGATCACTGGATCACGAGTTTTCGCGTTCCAACTTGTGAACGCTTCAAATGAGTTTTCAATTGCATTGCCTAGTATCGTCAAAACAAGATCGCGATGTAAACATTGGTACTGTATGCGGGAATGAGTATCTATTACTAATTGGACTCCAAGTTCCTTGGCACGGTGCATTTTACCCAGAAGTATTCCGACGACCGCTGAGTCCCGAATATTGGCTAAAAAGAATTCTAATACCTGTTGCTGTTCATCATTAACTTGATCGATCAATTGACGGGCGAGATCATATTCTTGTATTGTTATTAGACCCGATATAGTATGAAGCTTATTCATGAATTCATGGCGTTGGCTTCGCAAGGCATCTACATAGCGCCCCACATCAGCAAGACGTTGGTCTATTTGATCTAATTGCATTTTGTCTCGAAAAGAAGAAACCGCGCCAATTACTTTTCCACTGAGAATAACGGGAAGGCGATTAACAATGACCAAAGAATTGCCAATAATCATTGGTTGGTCAATATGACTGATCCCTGAGACTAACACTTCTGGCAAACGTGAATTTGCCACTAAAGTACTAACAGGTCTACCCAAGATATCCTCTGTGCTTTCTATTGCTAGGAGGCGTTTAGCTTCTTGATTGCAGGTTGTAACTTTGCCCTCTATATCAACTGCTATAACGCCTTCTCTGATCGACTCCAAGATGGCTGCTTGCTCTTGAGTCAAGAATGCAATCTCCTTTGGTTCCATGTTGAAAATCTGTTTCTTAACGTGTCCCGACAGCAAATAAGCTCCTATTAATCCGACACCAAGTCCAACAATCCCAACCGAAATAACCATTATCACATACCAACGGGTTTCGTTCCGAAGATTTGTAATAACATAACCTACAGAAACAATCCCTCTTTGACCATGATCCGTGCCGATAATAGGAGCTTGAGCGCGTACGGTCAAACCTAAAGAGCTTTCAACCTGCGAAACATTAGATTCTCCAAACAGAACACTTAGATAATTATCTCCCACGAGCACCTTATTAATATCTTCAGGGTTTGGACTACTATAATCGACCAAACTCATGCTAGCGACGTAGATGTACTTTGCGCCCGATTCTTGCCGAATTTTTTCAGAGATTGGCTGAATAATAAATGCAGGGTCCTGTTCATCTAAGGCCTCAATTATTTCCGGCATGGCTGCCACAACTTTTGCCAATGACAATGCTTTTTGAGCCACTTCATTAAAATGCGATTTTATTACGACATAAGAGAAAACTGCTATAACTAAAGTCAATACAATTAAAACATCAAGTAATACGAGCCAGTTTATCTTTGTTCTAAGTGTAATGTCCTTTTTATTTCCAAGTAATTTCAAATCACATTCGTCCTGTCCTTATAAATCGCATTCATTGATCTTGGGACTTTAACTATTCCAGTCCTGAAGTCAGTAGAATCAATTATTATCTTCGACAACTTTCCCATATATCCCTTCTAAGTACGAATTTTAACAAGCTAAAGCTCCTCATCCTCTTTGCATAATCTGTTGTAAAAGATTATTCCTTGACAAGTACTTTAATGACGTTTATCCTAAGCATAGGAAATCTCTATTCTTAAATGTCAATGTTATTTTTTGGAGGGATGAGATGAAAGATAAATATACGATTATATTAATTCCCCCTGATTATTCTACCACCCGCCAATTTCAGTTCTCTAAATTTGGAAAACGGTATCTAGGTGTTGGAATGCTTCTCATAGGGGTACTGATTATTGGCCTATTTGCTCGAAGCATATATCTAAGTCAATACATAAATGATCTCCAACCCACTTTAGACAACATTAGTCATCTCAAATCCACGATTGAAGAGCGCGATCAAGAAATCTCTACCTTAAATGAAAAATCCGCTCAAATAACCGAAGATCTCACGAAAATTACAGACTTAGAAGGGAAGCTATCCTCTATCCTACAATTAAATCCGACCCCATCAAGGACCTCCCTCAGTAAGGGTATTAGCAATGATATTAGTAGTAGACGTAATATTATTCTTAGTCTTAATTCTGGTAATGATATTAGTCGCAGTCTTAGTCCTGGTCGTGATATTTATCGCAGTTTTAGTGGTAGTAATGACCCTGATGCTGAGATTCAAACGAACCCTCCGGTTCAAACTTTTGACCAAAACGCTCTAATCGCCGCTGATCATATAAGTAGATTACAGGAGTATTATGAAGCGGCTATCCAGCAAAAAGATCGACTAGACCACACTCCGAGTATTCTTCCGGTCGAAGGTGCAATAACCTCTCTTTTCGGATATCGCCGTAATCCCTTTGGAGGCTGGTCAAAGGAGTTTCACAGTGGAATTGACATCGCCTGTAATTATGGAACTCCTGTTAAAGCGACAGCCGATGGAATTGTCACATTTTCTGGCAGGAACCCGGTTTACGGTCTAAGAATAGACATCGATCACGGCAATGGTATTGAAACCTTTTATGGTCATAATTCTCGCCTCATAGTAAAAAAAGGCGACCATGTGAAAAAAAATGACCTCATCGCCTACAGCGGAAATTCAGGACGAAGCACAGGATCTCATCTTCATTATGGTACCATTGTTAATGGCGAGAATGTTGATCCCCTAACTTTTAAGAAATAACAAGGGAGGCGTATTCAGATGTTTAAAAAACTTTCGACCTCTCAACCTAGTGGGGACACTACGTTAATTGCTGCAGAGTGTCAAATAACTGGATCCATTACAATAAATGGGAATATTCGAATAGAAGGAAAAATTGAAGGAAGTGTTCAAGCAACCGGTGATTTAATTGTTGGTACAAGCGCTTTCGTAAAGGCTGACATTGAGGCAAATACGGTGAGTATTGCCGGAGAAGTGCGTGGCAACATAAAGACTACGGATCTATTAGAATTGACTGCTACTGCCCGTTTATTTGGTGATATTTGCACACGTCAGTTAAAAATTGAACAAGGTGCAACTTTTACAGGAACGAGTAAGCTCCTTGAAGAAACGACCCCTCCTTTAATTATTCATGAAAATAATAAACCTCCTCACTCAGCAAAGGAAGCGAAACGAATGTCTACACGTGGCTAAGTTAATGATACTATTCGAGGTGCATACAACAGACCCCGAGAAAGGAGCCGTTAGGCACTTCCTCGGGGTCTGTTGAAACTTAAAGTCAAGTGAACTTAGACTGATTTATGCGTGCTATTTGATAAATTGTTCCCTTTTCTGAATTTAAGGAATCCGCTCAAACCAAGAAGCTCGGCATGTTTTGCAAATTTAAGGAAAGCTAGATTCGTCCAAATATAACCAAAGTTATTAGCTGATCCTGCAGCTATGAACTGTAGATTCATGAACATTGCTACTAAAGCAACCCAGAATATTCTAAATCCTAGAATCATTAATACACCCACTGCGATTTCAAAAATAACCACTAAGACATCAGTCACCCCTGGCATACCTTGAAAGACATTTTGGGCAATCCAAGCGAAGGCTTTGTTAATATAAAGTGGATCAAAATGAGTAACCTTTGGACCTGTAAGATTTGTAATCATTTTTCCAATTAATCCTGTTGCATTGAGTTTACCATCTGAAAACCAAGCTAACTTATGCAGACCAGCTTCAAACCATGCCCAGCCATAAATTAATCTTGCTACAGTGAAAATAATTACAAGTGTAGCCACTTTCCAATCCTTGAATTCTTCCTTTACCTTATCAATATAAGCAGTCATAAATAAAAATCCTCCTTCAATGTTGTTTTAAGGGTAACCTTAATAGATAAAGATAATTACAAGACCATTTGACTAATTATAATAGAGTTTTCAAGTATCCCCCTCTCTTATTTATTTGCCCGGTTGCTCTATGCTATAATTATGACTTTCACAAGCAACCACGCATTGATTCTCGAAATCTCCACCCTCATATCATTACAAAATCCAGTTGCTACCTGCAATAATTATAACTTTCACAAACGGCCACTATTAATTAAATGCAAGACGCATGCCAATATTTAAAACCAGTATATATGCCAGTTTCTCAAACCAAATTGTTAACCAGGTTAACTAACCGAGTTAACTCCATTATAATTTGGTTAACATCTGTTACCTGCCACTAATTTGTCGAAATAAGATCAATCCGATTGAAGTGCTGATTAACTTTACCGAACAGTTCCAAAAAGGGTTCGCCGGCTTCAAACGATTTGTGAAAGTTTTAGAAACACAGCCGGATATTGTGGACAAAGCAGGGGCTGAACCCCTGACACGTTACACCTGAGATTGAAGTATTCGAAGCTGAGATGATTCAAAACGCCTTAACCCTCGTGAAGCAAGGCTTGCTTCACAATCCCCTTCACTTCAATTTTGTCTTAGGCGGCACTTGTTGTGGAATCATCTTTAATACATCTATCTTGACATATAGAGTTATAGTACTATAATATTTACATATTTTGATATTATAAATTGATGAAAGGTAACCATAACTATGGAAAAAATCGATGTACTTATTATCGGAGCAGGAGTTGTAGGCTTAGCTGTTGCCGCAGAACTTTCTAAGCAATTAAATGATCTATCTTTAGTCTTGCTTGAACAGCATAGTAAGTTTGGACAAGAAACCTCCAGCCGTAACAGTGAAGTAATCCATGCTGGTATTTATTACCCAACAGGAAGCCTCAAAGCAAAATTGTGTGTTGAGGGCAACCAACGCCTTTATCGGTTCTGTGAGGAATGAAAACTTCCCCATAAACGTATTGGAAAATTAATTATTGCTCGTGTTGAGAAAGAAATCCCGGCCTTAAAATCACTTTTGGCCCAGGGACGAAGGAACGGAATTAAAGATCTAGAACTATTGGATGGCACTCAAATTACAAAATTAGAACCAAACATTAAAGCTGCTGCCGCAATATTATCCCCTTCAACCGGAATCATTGATTCGCACCAATTAATGTTAAGACTTGAATGGTTGGCTCTAGAACAAGGAGCAACAGTAGCCTACAACCATGAAGTCATTGGAGTTGAAGCGAAAGAAAACGGGTATCATGTGACTTACCGTAATCCTGCAGGCCAACTTGAATCGATTCATTGTCGCTGGTTAATTAACTGTGCGGGATTAAATTCCGATCAAATGGTTTCTTTCTTGGGACTTAATATTGATGATATCGGTTACCGCATATACCCTTGTAAAGGCGAATATTTTAGTGTACCAAATAATAAATCAGCTTTAGTGTCACACTTAATTTATCCGCCTCCCTTGAAAGAATTGGAAGGCTTAGGAATTCACGCTACCAAAACGCTGGATGGCCGCATGAGATTTGGTCCAAATGCTTTCTATGTAGAAAATTTAGATTATGATGTCAATGCAGATCACGCCCAAGAGTTTTACAAAACTGCCAGTACCTACATGCCATTTCTCAAATATACAGATTTGCATCCAGATATGGCCGGTATAAGGCCGAAACTTCAGGCTCCTGGTGACCCCTTCCGTGATTTTATTGTGTGTCATGAAGTCGAACGTGGATTTGAGGGTTTAATAAATCTAATCGGCATTGAATCACCTGGCTTAACTTCGTCGCTAACTTTAGCCGAGATGGTAAGGAGTCTTATTCAGGGTGTCAAGGGGGGTGTCAAAGGGACGGGGTCTGTGTCACACTAAACTTTTTGAATAACTCCCCTGTTTATTTATTCCAGTCATCTCTCAATTTGCCTGATAGATAAACTGAAATTCCCTTTTAAGAAATGCATTCCTCTCGCATATGCCAGATTTTTGTAGATCTGTTTAATAATTTTTATCCAACCAATCGAGTAATTCCTTGACATTATTGACTATCAAGCCAGTATTGGTCTTGGTTCTTTTCAAAAGGACTGTTTCGATCCCCAATTCTAAGGCTGCCGAGATCTTAGTATCAGTTCCACCAGCAGACCCACTATCTCTGGTTAAAAGAATATCTGCTCCGTAAAATTTTAATAGTGCTTTGTTGATATCTTTAGAAAATTGCCCTTGCATAGCAACAATATCTCGCGGCAAAATGCCCATATCTTGACACTTCTGAACTAAACGGCCTTCCGGAAGGACCCTAACAACTAAGCGAGTATAACGAGCAAAAGGGGCTTGCACTATGCTTTCCAATCGGTGACTACCCGTCGTGATGAAAACCGTTACAGTTCCTCCACTCACTTGATGCATTACACCGACTCGCTGTTCCAGCTGGATTAAAGCTTCCTCCCATGTAAAAACTGGATATATTAATAAACTGTCAGGAATGACAGTCTCTGGTCTTTCAAGCCTAAGATAAGGAATGCTCTGTTGTTCACACCATTGACGTAAAGGGGCCAGTTTCATACTGCTGGAAGGTGGGCTAGCATCAAGGATTAAGGAAGGCACCTTCAAGCAATTCTTTTCTGTCCAAGTTTGTATACGTACAAACTCAAGCCCTCTAGTATCGAGATATTTACTAATCTCACGCGCTGCCGCCGTTTCTCCCAAAAGCATGATCATTTTGTTCACCTCCATGCCATTATAACAACAAGTCATATGGCATTTTTATTTATTATTGCCTCAAGCCCCCCAGAGACATTTTCCTCTTGTTTATTTTTAACCCGCAATATCGTTCTTGACTGGAATACTTCTAAACAAATCTTCCCTTGTTTTCGGCAAAGGGGTAGACGGAGAGAGCCATCCTTTTTGCACCAACTCGCTATGCATTTCTATCAGCCAGGGAAGTGTCAAATCAGCACGTTCCACATTCTCCGAGCGCATAAATAGTTCGCCAGGTGTTCCGTGAGCAATAATCGCACCGCTGTACATTATTGCCATCCGATCTGACCAAGAATAAGCTAAATCGACATCATGAGTTGATAGAATAATAGTTTTACCCTCAATGTTTAGCTTTTCCAGAAGCTGCATGAACTCCAGAGAGTGACGAGGGTCCAGCCCAGCAGTTGGTTCATCAAAAATAATCACTTCTGGTTCCATCGCAAGAACGCCCGCGATAGAAACCCTTTTTTTCTGACCGTAACTTAATAAGTGAGTTGGCTTGTCTTCCAGGTCTGTGGTTTCCGTATCTATCAGTGCTTGTTTAACTCTCTTGATCACCTCTTCTTCTGAAAGTTCCAAATTGAGAGGACCAAATGAAACATCCTGATACACACTGGCGGAAAACAACTGACTATCCGGATCTTGAAAAACAATTCCCACTTTCTTGCGTAATTCAATCAGAGCCTTATTATTATAGGAAATATCTTGTCCCTCATACTTTATAGAACCTGAATTAGGCCGATAAATTCCGTTGAATTGCATAAATAATGTTGATTTTCCAGCTCCGTTTGAGCCCAGAATGGCTAGTTTTTCTCCCTTTTTTACTTGCAAATTCACATTGCGCAGGGCATTTGTACCATCTGGATAAGAATACTCTAAATTAACTGCTTCAAGTATGAGTTCTGACAAAACGTATTACCTCCAAAGTAAATTTAATAAGATTAATGGGATCTCCAAGCCAGTTATAATAAGATAATTTCTGAAGCTAACAGGATGTTTTTTGGTAAGCACCCTAATCTCTCCTCTATAACATCGCGCTGCCATAGAATTGTAAAGTTCTTGGGATTTCACAAAAACCTTTCCTAACAAAGCTGAAAAAAGCCTGCTCAAAGAACGATAGGAACTTTTCATAGATACATATCCTGATCGGGAAAACTGAGCACGGCGAACCGTGATGGCTGTTTCCATAAAGACAAAGATAAAGCGATAAATCAGTACCATCAATTCGGTAATAATCACCGGGACTTTCAGCTTGTGAAGAACTGTGATTATTTCAGTCATGGGTGTGGTTAGGGCTAGGAAATAAAGACAGGAAACTCCCCCTAACGCTCTTAGAAAGAGATGAGCCGCGGTGATCATATCTGGGTAGTGTATTCCCACGGTTAAGCCCTGTATGGTTTGCGCAATCCAAAATCCCGAAGGATTGGTCGAAACTGAAAAAGCAATCGTTATAACGCTGATCAGGAGAAAAGAGAGCGGAACAAGCATCAATTTACCAAAAACTCGAACTGGTATGCCTGCTTTGAAGACTATCCCACCCCCCATTAACGCTAAAACGATCAGCGGAGTGACTATAGTGGGCGCAGTTAGACATACTACCATGCTAAACATAGCAAAAAGAGACTTCTCAGCGGGGTGAACGGTTTTCAACTTATTGCTGTAGGCGTAACAATCAATATCAATCACGTTTGATCCCTCTTACTAGCGTTGGTGGATTTCCCTTTCATATACCCAATATAATAAAAGACAAAACCGCTTCCTATGGCTGCCTGAAGAGCAAACAAGAACGATTCGACCTCTGCGCTCTGTGGTTTCCACAGGGGTTTGAACCAAGGTTTATAATTAGCATCAATCGAGCTTATCGCTTGTTCCGCTTGAGTATCTGCACCCGCGAATTTGGCACTGCGCGACATGAAAAGCGGGGCAAAGGCTAGGGCAACTACAATAAACAGTAATATTCCATTCTTGGCAATCGGTTTCATTGGTTCACCTCCTGTTTTTTGGCTGGTAACTCTTTTCCCGTAAACACTCCTAAAACTTGCAATTCCTTTTTACTATAAGCGCTAAGAATATTAATCACCATTACAGTAAGGATACCTTCGCTTATGGCTAAAGGAAGCTGAGTGAAAGCAAAAATGCCCATGAATTTTAGAGTAGAAGCTATTACGCCACCTGAAGCCGCTGGAAAAGCTAGCCCCAACTGCAAGGAGGTTGTGATGTAGGTCATTAAATCTCCTATTGTAGCGGATAGAAATACCGATAGCCACAAGGGCGCGCCTAATTTTTGACATCCCTTATAAATACCGTACGAAACAAACGGTCCTACAATTCCCATGGAAAACGTATTGGCACCTAAGGTTGTTATACCACCATGAGCGAGGAGTAGGGCTTGGAAAATTAAGACTATCATTCCCAAGACAGTCATTGCACTCGGTCCAAATAGTATGGTACCTAGACCTACTCCTGTCGGGTGCGAACTACTACCCGTTACGGACGGGATTTTCAAGGCAGACAACACAAACGCAAAAGCTCCAGCCATACCAAGTAACATTTTTAAACTTGGATGAAGTGTCACAGTTTTCTTAATGGATCGTACTCCAGCGATAACAAACGGTATCATGGCTAGCCACCAAAAGGCAGCCCAGTTGAAAGGTAAGAATCCTTCCATAATATGCATGCCATAAGCATTATTGGGAAAGACGATATAGATGGCCAAAACGTAGACTATTAATAGACTAATCTGCTTAATCATACGTCGATTCATAATAATCTCTTTCTCCTCCATTCCAATAAAAAAATAAAGAGACAACCCCACATCACTAATCATCTAGACAGCGATGTAGCGGTTGTCTCGGACGGCGCGTTCTCTTCCGCTTTGAAGTAGCATTCGCATTTTTAAAAGCAGATCCCGCTTGAACAAGACTTTTACCCTGCAGGTCAGTTTCCCTCGGGAAACTATTTATGTACACATATAAATATATAAAAACCCTCCAAAATAGGAAGGCTGAATTAAATAATTCCTGCCACCCATCCTTCGTGAGTAAAGCATATGAGCAAACAGGTCTCCTGGCTCAGGTTCTCGTTTAGTGCCTCCTTCCCAAGTTTCCTCAGTGGATGTGGCACAAACTCCCCATTACAGTGGCGGGACCGCGCCGGATTTAAACCGGCTTCCCTATTATGATTTCTCGGTTAAGAAAAATCGCTTGCTCATTTATTAAAATTGTAAATTAAATGTATCATAAAAATAATACAGGGTCAAGTCTCAATCTCTGCAGAAGTAACACAGATGTCTGTATCGAAGCTGTACAGTCACTTAAAGAAAAACGGTCCAAAGGCGAAAAAGTCGCAATCATAGGGGAAGCTAATCATAATATGCCCTTTCAGCATCAGCTCCTTGATCAGGCAAAAAAAGCAGGGAAAATATCTATGGATTATCAAATTCCGGAAGAGTACAGATTTAATACACCGCAAAAAATCGCTACCCTGCTTAAACCTTATCAGGAACATGGCGTTTTTCTAAACTTCCCATTTGGTACAGATTTAACTGCAGATGATATTGCTTTGGGTGGAGCCCTGAAGACCTTGAAGGCCCTCTCCAAGGGGCATCCTCTTAAAATGGTTAAAGGGTTGCTACTGGAATTCTTCAAGCCGATCCCCAAATCAGCTCACAACCATATAAAGAGAATGAACCTTCTCAACCCTTTCTCTCTAAAGGATAAAATCATGAGAAAGACAGTGGTCTTTGCCCTAAGGAATAATCACGAACTTCAGGATTCTGCCTATCTTCAAACACCTATTCCAAATCGCGTAGTCGATAAATAAAGAGAACCCTGATTCTTCCTAATATCATAAAAAGGATTTGGTAAAACTAAGAAGTTATCCGAAAGGAAAGCACCTTCATATTAAGGAGCAATGATCTTAATATGAAGCGGAAGCAAAAATTAGAATAATCATCAAGCTTGAAGAATATTTTGAACCCCTATGGTAGATGAGTAACTATAATTCTTTATTCGCCACCGATATTTTATTGCCTATCGACTTCCTTGTCTTTAAATTGTAAATATTATTGCAAAATACTGTTAAACTCTCTTAAATCTTTAGTAAATGTAATTACTAAGTCTCTTGCTATCCGAGACGTCGTAACGCCACTTCTTTATAAAATTTAATAGAATCAACATAATTACTTACTTCTACATATTCATTTGGTTTATGAGCTATAGTTTCATCACCTGGTCCGTAGATAAGTACAGGAAGATTGTTTCCTAATCCAGGAACAAATATAGATGCATCTGTGTAAAATCTTACACCTTTTGGTTGATACTCACGGTTAAACAATTCTTCAGCAGTGGATAACGCCAGTTGAATAAGCGGATCCTCTATTGAAGTGCCAACAGCTACTAAATCATTCAGAATCTTTAGATCAAATTTAGCATTAGAATTAGCCTCAATTTCTTTCAATAATCCTATTATATCTGATAAAATTCCATGATGGTTTTGTCCTGGAACTGTACGGATATCAATTTGTAATCTGCACATATCCGGAACTACGTTGGTTCCAACTCCACCTGAAATAGTTGCAAGATTTAAAGTCGGTCGTCCAAGCAGATTATCTCTTTCATATTTAAATTTAAATTTAGTAAATAGAGCATTGATAAAAGTATATATGTTATCAATTGCGTTAATTCCTTGTTCAGGCATTGAACCGTGAGCTGTTTTACCATAAGATACTACTTCAATCCACAATGCACCTTTATGAGCAACAAAGATTTCTCCACTACTTGGCTCTCCAATTATCATTGCGCCAGCATCATTTAAAACTCCATCTTCTATCATTGCTCTTGCACCAAGACAATCCACTTCTTCGCCAGCTGTAGCTGCAAGAACAAGATCTCCCTGTAAAGACACTTGTGATTTAGCAATTTCAATCATAGCCATTGTTAAAGCTGCTAAACCACTTTTCATGTCAGAAGCTCCGCGTCCATAAATACGACCATTTAATTCTACCGCATCTAAGGGATCATTCTCCCAAGGCATATCTCCCGGCGGAACTGTGTCCATGTGCCCGGAAAATACTAAGCTTTGTTTATTTCCCATTCCTTTGAGTCTAGCAACTAAATAGGCACGATTTAATCCAAGTGATCGAATTGTCGATTCAATTCCATTTTCCTTTAATTTATCAGAAATTATTTTTGCAACTTCTTCTTCATTTCCAGGAGGATTGACACTATTAATATTTAAAAGCTTATTAAGAAAATCAATAGCTTCTAACATTTATTTCCCCTCTCATTTCTAACCGGATAGTTTCTAAACATCAATATTTTTGCACCAATTGTAAGTGACTTCTTCCCTAGAGAAGATGGCTTGGATCTCCTCTAAATCTTGAGTAACACTGAGAGCTAACATTAAGAGTAACCTTGATTTAGCCGTTGATAAACCTTCTGAAAAAATGCATCCCATCTTCTTCAGCCGTGCACCGCCTCCAGGATAGGCATAGAGAGGCAACACCCGTCCATAAGGTGAACGGGAAGTTATCACGATAGGGATACGTTTTTGACAGGCCCACTCCAGTCCGCTCTCCAGTTCAGGCGGCATGTTCCCACGGCCAAAGGCCTCTAGGACAAATCCCTCCGTCCCCTGGGAAATCAGATGCCGGATAATACTACTTTCCATTCCTGTGAACACGAGTAAAGGTATCACCTCAGGCATCTTTTTAGGTAAATCAAAAAAAAGTCCCGCTTTGTGTGGATGATACCAATTAATCCTGTCTACATCACAGTAACCCGAAAGTCCGTAGGGACCCGAATTAAAAGAGGCTACACTGCTCGTGTGAGACTTGGTTACATGTCTTGAATCGTGGATTTCCTCATTCAACAAAACCACAACTCCCCTGTCCATAGCATCAGGGTCAATCGCAACTCTAACCGCATTCCTAATATTGCGAGGTCCATCAGAATCAATTTCAGAAGCATCACGTTGGGCCGCAGTCAAAATAATCGGGCGTTTATCTTTAATCGTTAATTCCAAGAAGAAGGCCGTTTCCTCCAAGGTATCTGTCCCATGGGTAATAATTATCCCAGCGACTCCTGGGTCAATCAGACATTGTTGGACGACTGCCGAAAGTTTGACGAGTGTCTGGGGATCCATGTTGCAACTCGCTACGTTACTGAACTCTACTACTTCACAATTGGCGATGTTTGCTAAATCAGGTACACTCTGAAGCAATTCTCTACCGGTAACTGCAGGGAGAGATTCTCCTAAGTCATTCTTTTTCATCGCGATCGTACCGCCTGTTGCGATGATTATTACCCTTTTCACATAAACCCTCCATTTCGAAAGTATTCTTGCGAAAACTATTATTACTCACTTCATTGGAGTACATCGTCATTCTTGCTAAAGGCATATAGTTTTCCCAGCAGATCAGTCCGCCCAGTTTACCATAAGGAGTATCCAGCACTGTCAAAGTACTCCCATCCCCCTCACCCCAGATTAATCTTTCTGAGGCAGTAGGTTTGAGTTTCCGGTGTTTACATAACGGTATAAACGCTTCCGGAAAAAGAACAATTTTAGCACCCTTATCCGCGGCTTGATAAGTTAAGGCTACAACTTTATCTGTAGTGAGTTCGCGCTCCATAATAATAGGGCTAGCCTGAACAACTGCTACGCGAACCGTGTTTTATCTTACCAAATGAGCCCCCCCGTTCCAGATTACTCGGATACACTGAGCAATTCCTTGATCTTATTAACCGCCACGCTAGCATTACCAGCATAACCATCAGCTCCGATACCCTCGGCGAATTCCTGAGTCACTGGGGCTCCGCCTACCAGGACTTTAACTTCCTGCCTAAGGCCGGCTTCCTCTAACTTCTCAAGCACTAGCTTCATTCCTGGCATGGTTGTTGTAAGAAGGCTAGATAATCCAAGAAACTGCGGTTTATGTTCCCTAACAGCATCAACGAATCTTTCTGGAGAAACGTTATTCCCTAAATCAACGACGACACAACCAGCACCTTCCAACATCATACTCACTAAGTTCTTCCCAATATCATGCAAATCACCTTTAACCGTACCCAAGACAACTGTGGCCAACTCAGTGACTTTTTCGTCTTCACTTAAATAGGGTTTGACAATTCCTAGTCCTGCCTGCATTGCTCGGGCTGCGATGAGCATCTCCGGAACAAAGATTTCCCCTTTATTGAAGCGGTCACCGACCACACCCATGGCCGCAATAAAACCTTTTTGAATGATATCATCAACTTTTAAATCTTCAGTTATTGCTTGTTTACTTAGTTCCACAGCGCTGTCCCGGTCACCGCGAATTGTTGCTTCTTTAATATTTTCCAAAGTAGACATTTATAGACCTCCCTGAAATTCATAGATTGTAGTTTAACGAGATTCTTGGCTGATCTTCATGACAGCTTCCGCGATTGCTTTTAAGTTGGAGTTAGGTACCCTTAAAGGGACTGCACACTCCGGACCAATGATTTCAATACCGGCAGCCATAGCTTTCCTTACTTCTTCTTCCACCTTTTCCGGGGTGCCATTAAGCAATGTTTGGACATTGTTAAGGTTCCCAGACAAGGAGATTCGTCCTTTTACTGCTTCCTTCGCCGCAAGAGGATCTACCTTTGATTCAAAATGAAAGTTATTAAAACCTGCCTCCGAAATATAGCCCATTCGGTCTAAAGTATTACCGCATATATGCAAGATGGTGGGACCGTCAATCCGAGAGGTTACTACCTTATGAACCGGTAGTAGGAAATCACAGTAAGCATTGGGTCCTACTAGGTCACCCGTTGCATGATCCGCAAGCGTTACAACGTCAGCTCCACAAGCAAATTGGGCATTAGCGAAAAGAATAGATACTTCTTTTAAAACATCTAAATATGCCCTGACTTTGTCAGGCTCTAAAATTGTATCCATCAGAAATCTTTGCGTACCGTACAGATGATACGCTAAGGTCCAGGGTCCCATCACTTTACCGATAATCGCGCATTGATCACCATGCCGCTTTCGCAAAAGCTTAATGGAGTCCAATACCGTTTTGACGGCTGGCTTATCTAAGAAATCTTCCGGTATTTTCACCTCATCCGGTTCTTCGAAAACTGGGTTCAGGCTGTCCGGCATACTGTCGATTTCGCCCCAGGACATTTCACAGCCGAAAGCCGCCGCTTCTTGTTGTACACTATAATAAGGACTCACCGTATCAAAACCCAGAAGGTCGAAACCTACTGACGCCAAAGCAGCCATTTTATCGGCGTCAAGATGTACATCTGGAAAGAAGGCCCCGGTAGCTTGCATGGATTCCACTGTCGCTACTGATGTAGGATTCCCTACGGCCGGACGGTCCACTTCCTGACGATTTAGTGCGGCCAAAAACCGTTCTCTACTATTCATGTTACTAATCATTGCTTACCTCCTATTTCAACCAACATATTAGATAGGTAACAAGTTATTCTCTGAATCAAAGCGCATGGTTTCTAAAGATGTTATTTTACTTAAATTCTGGTTAGCTTCCAGTTCCGCCCATAAAGAAGCAGATACTTCAATCTCGCTTAGATCCAAGGTATTTTTAATGTGAACTACCCGGGCCTTCGTGGTGTCTTCCAGACCTGTAGTGGAAAGCGCGACGTCCACTGCTTCACGGTCTGTGGCAAGAATCATCGGCAGTCGGGCTTTTTCTGGAGCGCATGCCGTGACACAGTTCACGATTGTGCTAGGCCAGTCGATCTGATCGGCTAATCTTTGGGTCGTGAAATCAGCGATCCCGATGCCTGTGGCATTTCCATGTGAGTGTTCATTGATATCGAGCACAAGAATACGAATAATATCGGGTTCAGTGTATTCTTCCTGCCCATAGACCATAATTCTACCGACTATATTGGTATCCATTCCACTGCCACTAAACGCTTTTCCCATTTCGTCAATAATCAAAAGGTCAATTTTATTAACTGGTAAACGCATCATCCATTCCTTCGCTCTCACCAGCAACTTCTTTTCACTTTCAAAGAAACTTTGAGGGGCAACACCCTGAATTTCTGCGGTCTGATCAAAACAATTTTCCAAGAGGGCTATGCCAAATAAAACTGGCAAGTGTTGCAAGACAACGTCCCCAACTTCCTTAAAAACGCGGGCATAGCCCCTTCTTAGGGCATAAGAATGGGCGGTGGAAGCCCCTTTTTGCTTACCAAGACCGATGACCATCATTTTATAAAGTCCGCTCTCAATCTCACCGCTGAACTCAGTATGGGCCTTAATCCGATTAACCACGACAATACCGTCCGCTTGAACAGCCTTCTTATCCACATAGACGGGAATATCATGCTCTGTTATTCCAATTTGCTCGACTTCCATGGATGATTCAATGGGCGCCCCTATCGTTTCCGGAGTTATGCCGAGAGTTCTTAGCACTTCGATTTGTCCCTCTGCTGAAGCACCTCCATGACTACCCATTGCTGGTACAAGAAACGGTTTGGCGCCCCTTTTCTTAAGTTCTTCCACCAAGGTGCGTAAAACGAGTGGCATGTTGTTAATGCCACGGCTTCCGGCGGTTATGGCAATCCGGCGGTTGTTCAGAGAGGATGGACACACTAAGTCTATTTGCCGAATCATCTCGGCCGGAATATCCTCGACAAATGGAGCGGGCATGACTTGCTGAATACGGGTCATCTCGGGTAAACTCACGTCAAACATAACTAATGTCGCCCCCCCAAATAGGCGGCCTGCACCTCTTGATTGGATAGTAGTCTCTCAGCTGTATCACTCAAGACTGATTTACCTGTTTCCAGAACATAACCGCGCTTAGCTACCTTTAAAGCCATATAAGCATTTTGTTCTACAATTAACACCGTTGTTCCCTCGGCACTGATCTTACGAATGATTTTAAATACTTGCTGAATAATCACAGGAGCCAGCCCTAAGGAGGGTTCATCGAGTAGCAAGAGTTTAGGCTTAGCCATCAAGCCGCGTCCAATCGCTAACATTTGCTGTTGCCCGCCAGACAAACTCCAACCTGGTTTATTAGTAAACCTCGTTAGCTCAGGAAACAAACTTAAAACGTATTCAACATCTGTGCGCATTTGTTTCATGGAGCTACCATGAACTGCGCCGCCCAAATAAAGGTTTTCCAGAACCGTTAAGCCGGGGAATATCTTCCTGCCCTCGGGTACATGGACTAGCCCTTCTTTGACAAGCTTTTCTGGTTTGGCACCGTCGATCCGCTTCCCTAGAAACTCAATACTACCTTGGCTAGGCTTCAAAAGCCCAGATATGGTTCTCAGCGTGGTTGATTTACCGGCGCCGTTCGCTCCCAGCAAAGCAACCGTTTCTCCTTGATGCACTTCCAGAGTGACTTCTCGCAAAGCCTGCACTTTACCGTAGGAGGCAGCTATTCCATTGACTTTAAGCATAAGCGTCTTCCTCCTTTCCCAAGTAGGCCTCAACCACTAAGGGATCATTTAACGTATGCTCCGTAGTCCCTTCCGAAATCTTCTGTCCAAAGTTAAGCACGGTGACCGTAGTCGCTAGACTTTTAACCAAAGACATATCATGTTCAACAAGCAACATGGATAAGCCCATTTGATTTAATTTCTTCAATAGATTAACTAACTCGTCAGTCTCAGAAGCGTTTAATCCAGCGGCTGGTTCATCTAGCAATAAGAGTTTTGGTTCCGTCGCTAAGGCCCTGGCGATTTCCACTAAACGTTGCTGTCCGTAGGGTAAATTCTTGGCGGACCAATCAGCCTTATCTTCAAGACCCACAAATTTCAAAGTAGCCATGGCTTTCGAACTGATGAGATTTCGTTCCTCCCGAGCTGCCCGATTGGGAATTGCCACAGTAAGCAGGCTTTCTTGGGTCCGACAAGTCTGCCCCACCATGATATTCTCGAGTACTGATAAATCTCCGAACAAGCGGATATTTTGAAAAGTTCTGGCGATGCCCAAAGCTGCGATATTTTCGGGACGAAGACCCCCAATTTCCTGGCTCTCAAAGAGTATTTTCCCGCCAGTTGGAATATAAAGTCCGCTTAAGAGGTTGAGAATCGTCGTTTTTCCTGAACCATTCGGTCCAATCAAAGCTTTGATTTCCCCGGAAGTAATCGTAAAATCAACCCTATCTACCGCTTTCAGACCACCAAAGTGTTTAGATAGACCTTTGACACTCATCATTTCGGAGGCAAACTCAAGCTTCGGTAGGAATTCTTTTAATTCTAACGCTTCTACCTCTTCTGGTTTTCTAAAGTATTTTTCCAGTATCCCAGTCAAGCCCCAGATGCCTTTAGGTAAAAATATAACCGCTAGAATAACCATAAAACCGTATACTGCAATATAAAATTCTTTCATAAAACGTAACCATTCGGGAAGAAAAGTTAAGAGTATGGCTCCGAGCAACCCTCCATAAGCAGAGCCCGAACCTCCAACTAGGGACATCGATAGAAATACAACGGATTGGGCAAATCCAAAAGGGTCCGGACTTATGTAGTTTGTGCCTGCTGCATAGAGAACTCCTCCCAGACCGGCCAGCCCACTAGCCAGAACAAAAGCCATGACTTTGGCACGATAAACGCGTACCCCGGTTACCCCTGCGGCCATTTCATTTTCCCTTACCGCCGCCAGAGCGAGTCCTAACCGGGAATATTTTAGACGATACGCAAACCACAAAACTAATACAACACAGACCAAGCTGAAATAGTAAAAGTTAAGATCATTTGAAAAATCAATTAACCCAAACAAATTCGGACGTGGAATACCAGTAATACCATCCGGACCGTTGGTGAGTGTTCTCCAGTTGTTAAGGATTATACTGACAATCATTTGAAAACTAATGGTCACCATAGCTAAATAATGCCCACTTAATTTAGAAGTTGTCAGTCCAATAATAAATCCAAAAAGCACTGGTACAATAATACCTGCAAAGAGCCCTATCCAAAAGGACATGCCGTGAAGGGCCGATAGAATGGAAAATGTATAAGCCCCTATACCAAAAAAAGCGCCTTGACCTAGGGACAGTTGCCCTGTATAGCCAAGGAGGATATTTAAGCCAACTACGACGATCGTATAACTCATAGCCAGCAGAATAAGACTTTGAACATAACTCGACAGGTTAAATACCAGCGGAAACATGACAGCAACAAGTAGCGCAAAGATCGGTATCAGTACGGATAAGGACAAAGCTTTCTGGATGAGCCCACGTGCAGGACTGGATTTTTGTCCATTCTTTTGTAACATATTCATCAGCCAATCCCCCCTATGCCTTTTCCGAAACTTTTTCGCCGAAGATACCCTGCGGTCTAAACAGTAAAACCAGCGCCAGGACGCCAAAAGCGAAAGCATCTTTATAAGCAGCACTGATATAGGCTGCACCAAAGATCTCGATTAACCCGATACCTAGCCCGCCGATAATAGCACCGGTGATGCTGCCAAATCCGCCCACGATGCAGGCGGCGAAGGCTTTTAAGGAGATAATAACTCCCATTCCTGTTGTGACATAGAAGATAGGAGCGACCAATACCCCGGCAGCTCCACCAAGGACTGCGCTGTAGACAAAAGTTATGGCGATCATCAAAGTTACAGGTATTCCCAGAAGTCTAGCAGTTTCCTTATCCTGGGCGGTCGCTTGCATTTTTTTCCCGAGTAAGGTTTTTTCGAAGAAAAAAAACTGGAAAAGTACTAATAGAGCGGTTACTGCAATAATTAATAAATACTGAGGATCAATTTTCGCCCCTAAAATATCGACCACATGAATTTTGAACGGAGAAACTACCTGCCGCGGTTGGGGACCAAAAAAAGCAAGTGCCAGATTTTGCAAAAGAATGCTCGCTCCTATGGTGCTGATAATAACAGGGAGAAAGGAACGGTTCCTTAAAGGATAATAAACGCCGAGTTCAAAAAGAATCCCCAAGAGCACCATGACAATAATAGCAAACAAAAATGCCATCCAATAGGATAGATGCCAAGTCGTCGCTGAAACAGTTGCGGCAAAAGCTGCTGCCATGGCAAAATCACCTTGTGCAAAATTCACTACGTTTGCCGCCCGGTAGATGACAATAACGCCAAGAGCTACCAGTGCATAAATACTCCCTATTGCTAATCCAGTGCTCAGAAGTTGGATAATAATTGTCAAAGCGAAGATACTCCTCTCTTGTGAGTAGGGTAAGCCACCGCGCAGGGTGGCTTACCCTAACTTCGTTTTTAAACTTATTTAACCGTAACAACCTTAACGAATTGTTGTTGACCGTCCTTAATGGTAACGATAGAGTAGGAATGGAGTCCATCTCCAGCAAAAGGAGAATTGGTAGAAAAATCATACTCGCCCTCAGCACCGGTCCAGCCGCTGAACGCCTTCAACCCTTCTTGAATTTTCTGCGGTGTATCTCCATTTTTGGCAATAACTTTGGCAATAACTTGAACTGCATCATAAGAATACGAGGAGTAGATATCCGGGTCTTCACCGAATTTAGCTTTGTAATTCTTGAAGTAAGCTTTGGCTGTATCATTTTGTTCAGGGAAATAGTCGGTAACTCCAAAGATTCCTTCGGCATTCTTTTTGGCCAGTTCGACACTGTTAGCGGTAACCAAGCTAGGGGAGCCAATGATCGGGATATCTATGCCCATTTGCTTCGCTTGGTTAAGGAAGATCCCACAATCTTCAACAGTCGGGATATATGTGGCGATCGCATCGGGTGCGTACTGTTTGATGTTGACTAACTGCGCCGTGTAATCTCCCGCATGGCTGGTAAATTCAAAAGCCTTGCTTTCAATTCCCAAGGTTTTGAATGCGGCTTCTAATCCTTGACGTCCGCCTTCACCAAAGGCATCCGTGTCATTGAAGATCGCCACTTTCTTGACTTTGTACTGATCTTGTAAAAACTTAGCCATAACTTGGGTGGAAATAGAATCAGAAGGACGAAAACGGAAAATCCACGGATTGGCATCACTGGTAATAGTGGGATTAGTACCACCAATAGCTACAGGAATCTTAAATTTATCCGTATATGGCATTAAGGCTTTGACATTGGTACTGAATATGGGACCAACAATAGCCACAACATTTTCACCGGCCACTTTCTGAAAAGCCGCTACGGTTCCTGGGTTAGTTGACCGGCTATCTTCAACAACAAGCTCAATCTTACGACCATTAATTCCACCGGCTGCATTAATTTCTTCAGCGGCCAATTTCGCGCCATTCGTCTCTAGTTCACCGTCCAAAGCAGAAGCGCCTGTCATACTGGACACTACCCCAATACGAATGTTAGCCTCCGCACCACTGTCTTTGGGAGCATTTGCATTTGAGGAAGTCTTTGTAGCACCGCAGCCCACCAATGAGACTGACAACATTCCCACAATAGCCAAAGTCAATATTTTCTTCTTCATCCTTTTTGCCTCCTTGTAAGATAAGTATAGGGTTAAGGTTTAAAAACCAACCCGAACGTTCTTTGACAACTTACACCTTATTGTTCAGATGAATTAGTTGACACGCTGGACCTCTATCACTAAACAT